>SXGQ01117648.1_pt1 | contig 11650 bp, 11 predicted proteins | sample 3178371 | NCBI WGS metagenome assembly SXGQ01 (sample SAMN11356859, study PRJNA531348) | freshwater metagenome | isolation source: freshwater sample F1-20 | place: China: Fuxian Lake, Yuxi | collected 2017-12-25 | reverse complement strand
TGCTCTATCCGTTGAGCTACGGGCGCTCATTTTATGTTAACGCCTTAACTATAGCGTTTACCTCACTTGAATATAAAGTTCGGTGGCTTCCTATTGAAAAAGCAGTCGGAGCTTGGTCCAAAAAATACTAAAGATTACAGGCGCGACAGCAGTCGCATTGATTTTCTTTCCTTCCTCATAGCTCCTGCCTTTATAAGTTATAGGTGCTTCATAAATCTTCTTAGACTTGTACTTCAAAAAAGTTAAAATTTCCGCTTGTTGTGCCCAACCTTTAAATACAAGCCTTTTATTATCAACCAATTCGCGCCTAAAAATAATGTACCCTGAGTAGACATCGGTAAATGTTGTATTGTTTGCAATGTTAAATATAAAAGTGATTAGTCTATTTCCAAGCTTGTGCCAAAAATAATGAACTCTAGTTAACGGTGAACCAGACATTCGAGTTGTTAAAAGCACATCGATATCGTTTGAAATTACTAGGTTCCATAATCTAGGAATTTCCATTGGGTCATACTCAAGATCGGCATCTTGAATTAATACATAACCAGTTTTTATATTTTGAAGGGCTAAAATAATTGCTCCTCCTTTGCCAGAATTTTTCTCAGAGACTATTAGTTTTGAATATAGTTTAGAATTTTTCCGAAGATGAGCAGAAGTTTTATCTTTCGAGCCATCATCCACAACAATAATGCTCTTATTTTTTATTGATCTACATTCAAAATTGACTTTTTTGAGTACAGAGATGATAGTTTTTTCTTCGTTAAATACTGGTATAACAATGTTCAATAAAGATTTTTCACTCATCTGTAAATGATACTCCAGTTTCTTTTTTCTGTCAGATAACTAATTTTTACCCAAACTTATCAACTGCTTCCAATCCACCACTTTTACTCGTGGTTTTCCAGTTATCTGACCTGAGATCACTTCTGAGGCATTAATTTTTTCCCACGCAATTTGATCAATGACTTCATGCCCAGATTTTAGCAATCCAGTGATTCCTTCACTTATCTTTGGTTCTGTTAGATTTTTAATGATTAATTCAACTACATCACTTGAATCACTTTTGTTTGTGCCAATCACGCCAACTGGCCCGCGCTTCGCCCAACCAGTTACATAAACATTATGTTCAACATGCCCTGCTATATTACTTACTCGTCCACTTTTAATTTTCACTCCTGGGTATTCAATCGAGTCATAACCAATTGCTGTTACCACTAAGCCTGTCTTAATTGAAAAAGTATCTTTGGTTGCAACGACTTTCCCACCTTCAACTTTGTTGACTTTAAATATTATCTCTGCAACTTTGCCATCGCCTTTAATTTCTACTGGCGCAGACAAAAATTTAATTTCGAGCCTTCTAGCCGCTTCTTTCTTTTGCTGCTCACCGATTAACCTCATTGCCTCGATATTATTTTTTAAATCCTTCTCGATCTCATCCAATTCACTAATACGCTTTATGGCATCTTCAATTTGTTTTGAATCAATAAATACATCTGTGTTTTCTAGTTTTGGAAGGTCTCGAAGCTCCGTGGCCGTAAAGGCGGCATGCTCTGGCCCACGCCTGCCACAGATTATTACCGTTCTAATATTGCTCTGCTTTAATTTTACAAGTGCGTGATTTGCCACATCAGTTGGATCAAGCGCAGTTGGTTCAATTGCCAAGATTCGGGCAATATCCATCGCCACATTTCCAGCACCTATAACAACTGCGGTGTCACAAGATAGTTCAACCTGAGTTTTCACATAATCTGGATGTGAGTTATACCATGGCACAAACTCAGCTGAAGTAAGCACATTAGCCAACTCCTCACCTGGAATACCAAGTTTCCGACCCTTTGATGCCCCGGTCGCTAGAACTACAACATCGTACTGATCTCGCAAATCCTTTAAAGAAACATCTTTACCCAACTCAACATTGGCAAATAATCTAAAGTTTGGCTCCTTGGCAATTTTCTCAAACACCTTTGAAACAGTTTTTATCTTTGGATGATCTGGGGCAACACCACTTCTAACTAAACCCCAAGGTGTTGGCAACCGCTCAATCATGTCAATTGCAAAGGCAAGATCATCACTTTGCGCTTTTTGAAATGCTTGGGCAGTGAAGTAACCAGCCGGACCTGCGCCAATAATTGCAATACGATACATCAAAATTTAGCTGCGATCATGAAAACGGCCACATGGAGATGTTGCCGGTCCAGGGAGCAAGGTCGCTACCAAAAAGTCGTGAAATAACATACTTCATAGTAAATAAAGTATTTGACCCAAAAACTCTTTGCCACACCCAAACCCAGGGAATTAGAAGCCAGAATATCAAAATTACCTTTATTTGTTTTATGCTGATATTTTCTAGTATCTTATTATTTGATAAGACACCGACAGCAATAGTTAAGAAGCTTGTTAACTGAATTACTCGAGAAGAATCCCTTACAAAAAATACGACAAAAACTGGAATAAGTAGAGACACAAATAAAGCAAGGGAATCGCGATTTCTTTTAACTAGTGCATTGACCAAAACAAACCAAATTACTCCCAGCATAGACCAGTAAATTACTAGACCGAATTCACTTATTAAGGCTAAATTGGATTTTAATCCATCAACACCAATAGAAACGCGATTCCTAGAGATAAGCACATCGTTAGTCTTAAAAATAAACGAAAGAAGCATTTTTCCGAGAAATATACCTAGTGTAAAACTTAATGTCGACTGTACTTCCTTTGCTCTACTTTTGAAATTACCTCTTATAATTTCAAATACACAAAGCGAAGTGGCAGATACAAAAAGAATTTCGAAATGATGTAAACCACCAATAATCCCAATCACTATTGTAATATGCGGGAGTTTCCTCATGTTCAAGAATAAAACCATAAGTAAGAGAGTAAATGAATCCATTCCCACCCAATAGAAAATAGTTGATACCGCAGGTAGTATTGCGAATAAAAGTAGAGATTTACCTTGGACGGATAAATCAACATTCTTTCTTATGTATTTGAATAGTAAATGAACTGCAGAAACTGCAAACAAAAAATGTAGAAATATAAATGACGCAAGTGTTTTAATTCCAAGAATATAAGCAAAATAGCTAGAAAACCAGGTAGTCATTAAGTATTGATCAGCTGGATTAGAAAATGGCTGCATAAACGGTTGTTGCGAAATAACGAAAGAAGCATAGATTGCAGGGAATACCCATATTCCTGATTTCAATAAAGCGATTAGAAAGGTAATGTAAAATAAATTGACTTTTTTTGACAAAAATCTCGGGCCAAACAATGGCGCATCTAAGTATCTATCCGATTTAATTCTCCGCTTATTTCTATATATCTTATTACTCATTTACAAATTATACCAGTTTACTAACCTAATTTATTAAATATAAATCTAGGCACAATACGCAATAAATTCACTACAATTTTCAATTTCCACGGTGCGTAGATGATTTTCTTATTCTTGAGTAACCCATTTACAGAAATTCTAGCAAGTGTTTCTAATGATATTGAAAATGGCGCAGGTTTAAAACTCTTTGTCATTTTAGTAAAAACATAACCTGGTCTAAGAATTGAGATGATTAACTTAGATTTGCTCAGCCTGTTTTGCAGACCAATTGCATAAAAATCTAAGGCAGATTTTGAAGCACCGTATGAAAAATTTCGTAATCTTGGTCTGATTGAAGCCACGCTGGAACATAATAAAATCTTGCCGCCCTTATTCTCATACATAATTTTCGCGAACCCGGATAAACAAATGATTGAAGAAATAGAATTAACTCTCAACGTTTCTCCCAGACTAGACAGATCAAATTCAGAGTTTTCTTCAGGCAAAAACCCTGCAGCTAGAATTACTAATTCTGTTTCCTCGAAATAGTTTAATTTTGTGAAGAGATTCGTAACTTCTGTTATATCACCAAGATCAAGTTTATGAAATATTAGGTTCAAGTTTGGGTTTTGAAAACTTTTCTTTTCTGGCATTCGCCGTCCCACTAAATGAATATCTGCCTTATCGTAGAGCGGAATTTTGTTAATTATTGCAATCCCAATATCACTCGTTGATCCAACCAGGACCACATCCTTGAAAAGTCCTTTTTTACTTAGCATAAACCTAATCTCGCACCTTGATCTGATCTCCAGTATTTGAATGGATCAATTTCAGATTTTATCCTTTTCCATTCCATATTTTTTTTATACATTTCATTGAATTCTTTCACTTCTAAAATTGAGTCTTTGGTTAAGTACACTCTCCCATTAATCTTGGCGATTTCTTGCATTAGAGTTTTTATTTTAGGCAATAAATCTGTTCTTTTTGCAGGAAAATCAACGGCTAGAGTCCAACCAGGTTGAGGAAAACCTAAAAAAGATTGATCTCCATGACCAAAACTTTTAAGGACGCCTAAAAATGAGGCTACTTTATTTTCTTGCAGCATGTTTAATACTTTTCTTAAGAATTTTTCTTCCCCAAATGGTATTTGAAATTGAAATTGAATTAATCCGCTTTTTCCATAGATATTATTCCATTTTCTAGCTGAATCCAACGGATGTAAGAATTTTCGAATATGTTGTTGGCCGTTCTGAAGTGGTTTTTTAAACCAGCAATAATTGAAGATGTTTACAGTGAAGCTATTAATAAACCATGTAGGGAATAAATCAGGAATCATCAATTTTCCCGGATTCTTAATTAGTAATGGGTCTTTTCTCAATTTTAAGCTTAAATCGCTTATCTTGGCGTGATTTCCACCGGATACAATGCCACGCCCAGAGTAACTTCCAGACAGATCTATCCAAGCAACAGTATAAAGATATTTCTTGTCGAAATCTTTAACTAAATCTAAGAGCTGTTCTAAATTTTTTGCACGTTTTTCTTCCACAACCACATAAGAAGATTCTATTTTATTTAACTTTATTTTTGCCTGGGTGATTATGCCAGTTAATCCCATTCCTCCGATAGTCGCCCAAAAATATTTTGAATTTACGCTATTAGGAGTTAATTTCAGAGTTTCATTGCTTGAAGTGATTAACTCTAATTCGATTACAGAGGCTCCAAATGAACCGGATATATGATGCGATTTTCCATGAATGTTAGAGGCGATTGCACCGCCAATTGATACAAATTCAGTACCCGGAACCGCCGGCGGGAAAAATCCTCTTTTAATTGCCGCCCGTTCTAGTTCTCCAATACTTACTTCTGCCGAACATGTTGCGTACATTTCTTCCTCATTAATTTCAATCTTCTTACTAGATTCTACTTCGAAATATATTCCTTGCGAATTTATTGAGCTATCCCCATAACTCCTACCAAGTCCAATAGGAAGTCCAGATTTAGTTTTAGATCGTAATTTTTCATTAAACTCTTGCGATGTGTAGCAAAGCGAAGTAGAAGAGTGGGTTTTCCCCCAGCTTTTTTGATTGTGTTTCCTCATTTATAAATTACAAAAAGTAGAGAAATTATAACGGTTAAGCCACTCAATACTAATAGTTTATCTTTATAAATTATATTCTCTGGAGATTCTGTATCACCATTTTCGCTATGCCATGAATAAAGAAGGATCGATAGCGTTAAGGGTAAAATTGTAAACTGAGCCAAAACAGAGTTTGGGTGAACTTGAAAAACCCAAAGAGAATATGTAAGTAAGGTAATTGAAGCTGAAGTTGTTAAAACACGATTAAGAAAATTCTCCTTGTATTGCGAGATCACAATGCGTGTTAGATTTGAGTAGTTACTCTTTAATTCTGCGAGCCTTTTTGCAGAGACTATAAACAAGGCTCCAAAACCAACTGCAACTACAAACCAACCTGTTGGAGCCTCCTGAATGATTGCAGATCCAGCAATAGCTCTTATAAGAAAGCCTGATGCCAGCCAAATCATCTCTACTACTGGTAAATTTTTAACTAATAAAGTATAACTTATCGTTATAAATAAATACACAATTATTGTGAATACAAATTCTGTAGGTAAAATCACGCAAGTTAAAATCAATACAATTGAACTCATTGAAAGCATAACGATTAGACTCGGGAGTTTAAGCCTCTCGGAGGCGAATGGGCGGAATTTCTTTTTTGGGTGGTTTCGGTCAGATTCTTTATCTATCCAGTCGTTAATTAAATAGCCGATAACTGAGGCTGCCGTGAATCCAATTACCCCCAATGAAATATTGGTTATTTGTGATTCAAATTGACCGGCCGCAATGGGTGCGGCTGCCATAAGTAAATTTTTAATCCATTGCTTTGGCCTAGTTGCTTTAATACACAATATTATAAATTCCAAAATACCAGCTCCTAACAAGTAGTAATGATAATTATTCGATCGCGGAGACGAGAGGATTTGAACCTCCGAAACCCTTTAGGGGTTAACCTCATTAGCAGTGAGGCGCACTAGACCGGGCTATGCGACGTCTCCAACAGTAGAATTTTACTCTAATAAATGTAATATAGCCAATGATTCTTATGAATACTAAGTTCTTGGTATTGTTCTATTTGTGTATTGTTCTCTTGTAAATTCTAAGGAGCAGTCAGTATTCTTAAAGTCTATTTTAAAATCGCCCGAGTATGAATAAATCTTAACAATAAAAAAGTCGAGATGTATAGTCAGTCAGAAAGTTATTGATCACAAAATAATTGCAATTAGAATTAAACTAAATCTACAAGGATTTATGCTAAAATAAGTCATGAGTGAAAACATAAATGATATTACGTCAACTAAGCTCGATAAATCATTAGTTTTTAATAACTCTGTAGTGAAAGTTTTAGATCTAGGCATGCATGCATTTGCTGATTCTTTTCTATCGGCGAATGATTTATCAATTAGTGAGCCAATTTTCCCATTGAATGTTGTATTAGACCCAATCAGTGGATTGCTACACAACGAATATTTAACACCTGCAATTGAACGTTATAATAAGGTTGACTACTCATATACCTCAAGTAGTTCAAAATTTTTTCGTAATCATTGGGCGTCTTTTGTCCCATTAATTAATTCTTTGGGCGGTAAAGTTGGAAATTCTATAATTGAAGTTGGTTCAAACGATGGTTATTTGTGTTCATTACTTTTAGATAATGGTTATAATGTAAACGGGATAGATATCTCTGAAAGTATGGTTAAGCAAGCGCTTGCAAATGGAATCCCAAGTCATAATAAACTGTTTGGTTTAAATTCGTCAATTGAATTAATTGATACGGTTGGAACTTGTGATTTTTTGATTGCAAATAATGTTTTCAACCATGCTAATGATCCATTAGATTTTTTACTTGGAATTAAAAAGATCTTAAAGCAAACTGGCTTGTTTGTCATCGAAGTCCCATATTGGAAGACTCAAATTGAAAACAATAGGTTCGACATGGTTTACCACGAGCACATAACATATTTTACTGCTTTTTCAATAAAGAAGATAATTGAGGAGGCTGGGATGTACATAAAAGATATTGAAGTTGTAAATTCACACGGCGGTTCGCTTAGAATCATTGGTTCTAAAGCTAAAACAGAAAATTTGATTGTTGAAAAAATGATTGAAGATGAAGAAGCATCAGGAATTTTTACGGTGGAATACTACTTGGTGGCGATGAAACGTATAAATGCTATTAGGGCAAAAACTATGAATAAAATTTACGAAATTGGTGACGATCAAAAAATTTATGGAATTGGTGCTGCCGCAAAGGCAAATACACTTTTAACATACTTTGGCCTAAATTCTACGCTAATTTCTGCCATAACAGACTCTTCACCATTCAAAATTGGTAAATATACTCCACTAACTAGAATCCCAATTGTGCCAGACAGTTATCTGGCTGACGATACAACATGCTGGGCAATAATTTTGTCCTGGAATCTTGGTAATGATTTACGTAGCTTGCTAAATAAAATTAATCCAAACCTAAGATACATTGAAATATGAAGAAATATAACATTTTTGAGAATGCAATTTCTGAGCTTGAAATACATTTAGACGATAGGGGAAGAATTGCTGATGCCTTCTTTGGTGTAAATATCAACCATGTTGTAGTTATTGACTCAGTAAAAGGGGCCGTAAGGGGTAACCACTACCATAAGGAAACGGTCCAAAGTATTTTGATTATAGAAGGATCAATGGAGTATTGGTATAAGAATCTGGATGATAATTTACCAGCCCAATTTGTGGTTGCAGTTGAGGGTGATGTAATTACATCTGACAATAATGAAATTCATGCTATGAAAGTGTTGGAAGACAATACTCGATTTATAGCCTTTACTGAAGGCGTAAGGGGAGGGAAAAACTATGAGTCAGATACTTTTAGAGTTGAAAAGTCTATAATAGTTTAAATTGCGCCACCATCAATTTCAATAACAGACCCGTTCATATAATCACCGTTCTCCGAGACAAGAAATGTAATGAGGTTTATTACCTCCTCGATTCTTACTAATCGCTTTGTTGGAATCTGATTTTCTAAAAGCCAAGTTAAGAGTTTATCTGGAGCTTCAGACTCAATTTTATTTAAGTACTTTCCGGGAACAGAAATTGGACCAGGGGCAATTGCAGTAATTACCACTTTAGGATCAATGGATGCAAATCGATTCGCAGCAAACTTGACAAAACTAATGAGCGCAGATTTCGCAACTACATACGGCAAAGAATTAATTCCAGTTTTTGTCGAAAGTGAACCAAAGTGAATTATCCGGCCCCAACCAAATTCAGACATGAATGGGAAAAACCTATTAGTCAATTCAATCGCCACTTCAGTGTTGAGTCTATAAACATGTCGGTATACATTTTGATCACTAAAGTCTTTTGATTCAAAAACGCCACCTAATGAATTAATTAATATTTGAGCCGCTATTTTTCTTGACTGCATTTCATTTATTAGTTCATCTACAGAATCTAGCTTCAAAAAATCGATTACGATGTACTCAGCCGATCCACCGAACAGTTTAATTTCCTCTTGAATCTCCTCTAGCCTTTGCCTATTTCTGCTAACTAGTACAACTTTAATTCCTAATTTGGTTAACTTTAGGGCTGCCGCATAGCCAATCCCACTCGAAGCTCCCGTTATTAATGCAGTTAAATTCTTTTGATTTAATTCTTCAGGTAAATTATCTCTTAGCAATTTTGTTTTTACCTTCACTCTCAAACCATTGTTTATACAATTCTAAACCATCAATAATTGAGTATTCCGGTGAATAGCCAAAATTTCTCAGCTTAGACAAATCTGGCATCCTTTTAGAGGTTTCTCCTAATGGAGGAAAAGATGTGCGAAATTCTAATCTGCGGTTGTATAGATTTGCAATAACTTTTGCTACTTCTATAATCTCAGATTCAAAATTTGATCCGATGTTATAAATTCCACTTGGGGTATTTGCGTCTAATAGAATTTCAAATGCTCTTGTAAAATCTGTAATGTAACAAAAAGATCTTTGTTGCTTTCCACTACCTTTCAATTCAATAAAACCGTCTCTAGATTCTTTTATTTTTACGAATAATTCAGGTACAACATGCCCGAATCCCATGTCCGGACCATAAATATTATGCGGCCTAAAAATTACCACTTTTTGCACGTCTTTAAGAAAATTTAATGTCATGAACTCTTGAATTATTTTACCAAGCCCGTATGAGTATCTTGGATTATGTGGATCTGGAACAACTAATTTAACATCTTCTGGTGTTGGAAATATTTCAGGATCTTGATATACCTCTGAGCTAGAGGCAAGATAAAATTCTTCGATTCTTGCTATTCGTACTCCTTTTATAATATTTTGAATTCCACTTATTGCTACTTCTAAAACTTCGTCTGGTCTTGTGTAGAAATTTTCTGTGCCATTAATATATGCAAGGTGGATAACAGCACTAAAGTTATTTTCCTTAAAAATATTAATAACTTTTTCAAAGTCTCGAATATCTGCATTAATAAAATTAATATTGTTTTTAACATCTTCAAGTCTGTCAAAGTTGCCTCGTGAAAAATCATCTAAAACTGTCACTGAATTTCTGTTTTTAACTAAACTTTTTGTTATTGCTGATCCAATAAATCCGGCTCCGCCAGTAACTAGGAAATTTTTCACGCTAACTTGCTCAATCCAATACCATGGTAGCCCCAAGCAAAATACCTAACTGAGTTATTTAGACTCTGTAATGGATCGTATCTGTCCCAGAAATCATAAATTATTGCATTCTTATTAAGTTTTTTCGCCATCTCATGCAAATCTAGCCCGCTAAGTGCTTCATGGTTATTCATTAGAATCACAGCGTTTGAACCGGTTATTGCATCATCAATGTTCTTATATTGCGTAACCCTTTTAGCATTAAAATTCTTAATTAATGGATCCCAGATTCTTATATCAATTGACAATGATTTTTCTTGTAATTGCTTAATTATCTCAATTGAAGGTGATCCTCTTAGATCATCCGTCTCTGGTACTCCCTTGAAGGCCATCCCAAGTACTGCTATTGTACAGTGTTTGAAATTAGAATCGATTTGCTTCAAAATAAAATTTAAGCCGTTTGCTATTATATCTTCATTAGCTTTACGCGCAACTAAAGCAAGTGAACTTCCCCTTTGATTGATAGGTAAAGATTCAGAAAAAATATATGAGTCTTTTTCTAGGCAAGGACCACCTACAGGGCCTGGATTAAACAATTTATTTCTTGAGTAACCAAGATTGCCCAATTGAATTACTTCTTTTGCTCTAACTCCATTAATGTTGCACACTTCTGCAACATGATTTGACACTGCAAAAATTGCATCTCGCTGCATGTTATCTGTAAGTTTAATAACTTCAGCTGTTTTTGTGTTTGAAACAACTACGACACTATCTGTTAAACGTGAAAAAAATCCCAATAATTCATTAGCTACTTTTTTATCATTCGTGCCAATGATTTGGGGTAAATATCCTAATTCCTTTAAGGCGGCTCCCTCCAAAGTTCTTTCAGGGCAATAAGCGAGTCCAAATTTTACATTAGCTAAATTCAGTATCGGTTCAACAACTTCATCAGTTGTCCCAACTTTTACGGTAGATCTCAGCACTACAAGATCTCCGTTTTTTAATTGAGATGCTACTTGATTTGCTGCATTTATAATCAGGTCTAGATTCACATCTTTGTAATTATTTAATGGGGTTCCAACTGTTATTAAAAAAAGTCTTTTATCACTACTGCTAGGTATAGTTTTTCCAAATTTTAAATTTTCAGTATTTAAATATCGAGACAAGATATTGTCAAGACCAGGCTCATGAAAGAAACTCTTTCCTAATTTTAATTCACTTAGGATCTCGTCTCTTATTTCTACCCCATAAACTTTAAATCCACGATCTAATAAGTGTGCTGCCATTGTTAAACCTACGTAGCCAAGCCCGACAACTACAATTTCGCTAAGCTGACTATTAATTACTTCGCTATCATTCACCAGGATAATCTACTAAAAAAATTGCAGTTACATTCAATTTTAAGACATATTGTCAGCAAAACTCTAAACAAGCGGTAAAAGCGCAAGGTTGAGCACAAGATTTGCTATTGAATGTCACCATTTTTGTAGAGTATTCTTTTTTAGTGTCAACCAACAATGAACAGGCGCCTAAAGTGAGAACCCAGCATATTCCAGTTGCTGACGCAATGCGTGAGTTTATGAAGCAAGGTTGGGCAGAATCACCTCTTACTGGCATCACACCACACCCTTCAATTGCCTATACAAAAGTACGTAG
>SXGQ01451770.1_pt1 | contig 11651 bp, 9 predicted proteins | sample 3178371 | NCBI WGS metagenome assembly SXGQ01 (sample SAMN11356859, study PRJNA531348) | freshwater metagenome | isolation source: freshwater sample F1-20 | place: China: Fuxian Lake, Yuxi | collected 2017-12-25 | reverse complement strand
GTCGACGCCTCCGCCACGGTGCCCGCGCGGGTGGCGCGCCGTCTGAAGCTGCGCGGCAGCGACCTGCGGGTGCTCGCGGCGCCGGCATCGAAGGCGAAGGGCGCGACGGTCGTGGCCCGCGGCCGCGCCACCGCGCGTGCCGCCGGCCCGGTGACGCTGACGCTCCGCCTGACCGCGAAGGCCAAGCGCCGGATCGGCAGGTTGCGCGGCGTGACCCTGCGCGTGCAGGTCAGCCAGGGCGCCGCAACCACCGAGCGCCTCGTGAAGGTCGGCTGATCCGCCTTCCGCCCCGGTCCGGCGTAGGGTCCCAGCGATGCGGACCCTCGCCGCCGCGGCGCTCACGGACCCCGTCGCCCTGGACGACGACCTGCTCGTCCACGGCGACAACGCAGACGTCCTCGGCCGCCTGCCCGCCGGCGCGTTCGACCTGGTCTACCTCGACCCGCCGTTCAACACCGGCCGCGAGCAGACCCGCAAGACGGTGCGCGTGCGGGCGGATCCAGACGGCACGCGCAACGGGTTCGCCGGGCGGCGCTACGCCACCGAGGAGGTCGTGCGCCGCGCCTTCGCCGACACGTTCGACGACTACCTCGCGTTTCTCGGGCCGCGGCTGGAGCGCTGCCGCGACCTGCTCGCCGACCACGGCACCCTCTACCTGCACCTCGACCCGCGTGAGAGCCACTACGCCAAGGTGCTGCTCGACGAGATCTTCGGGCGGGAGTGCTTCCTCAACGAGATCGTGTGGGCCTACGACTTCGGCGCCCGCACGACCAAGCGGTGGCCGGCGAAGCACGACACGATCCTCGTCTACGTCCGCGATCCCGCGCGGTACTGGTTCGACAGCGAGGAGGTCGACCGCGAGCCGTACATGGCGCCCAGCCTGCAGACGCCCGAACGCGCGGCGCGCGGCAAGCTCCCCACGGACGTCTGGTGGCACACCATCGTCGGGACGACCAGCCGGGAGCGGACCGGCTACCCCACCCAGAAGCCCGAAGGCGTCCTGCGGCGCATCGTCACCGCGTCCTCCCGGCCCGGCGGCTGGTGCCTGGATCCGTTCTGCGGGTCGGGGACGCTCGGCGCCGTGGCGGCGGGGCTGGGACGCCGGTTCGTCCTGGTCGACTGCGCCGAGGACGCCGTCGAGCTCGCAGGCCGCCGGCTGACCGGCCCGGGAACGACGAAGGCCGCCTCGTAGGCGGCCTCGCGAACACTGCGGGACAGGGACTCGAACCCCAAATTCCAGATCCAGAGACTGGCGTGTTGCCAATTACACCATCCCGCAATCGGCTCGAACGAGTTTAGCTGGTCGCGCGGGCGCACCGCCCGCCGGTCACCGCGTCAGAGCGACGCGAGGTCCGCCGCGGGGTCGGCGAGCGCCGCCCGGTGGTCGGCCAGCGGCGTGTGGTCGGTGAGGAACCGGCGCGCGTGGTCGAGGTCGTCGCCCCGGCCGACGGTCAGCGCAGCCGCGAGGCGCCCTTCGCGCAGCAGCCACAACGTGAACTCGCCGTCCTCCAGCGATCCGCGGACGACCTCGTCGTCGAAGCCGTCGAGCGCCGGACCCACCGATTCGAGCGTCGCCCAGTCGGCGAGATCGGACCAGAAGTACGGCACCTCGGTGTGCGCGACGTCGTCGCCCATGATGTTCGCCGCGACGGTCTTGCCGTGCGCCACCGCGACCTCGAAGTGCTCGATGCGCACGTGCCGGCCGTGGATGGCGCTGGCGTACTCGCACATGTCGCCGGCCGCGAAGATCCCGGGCGCGCTGGTGCGCAGCCGGTCGTCGCACAGCACGCCGCCACCCTCGCCGAGCTCGAGCTTCGCCGACCGCGCGAGCATGACGTCCGGCACCGCCCCGACGCCGAGGATCACCGCGTCGGCCTCGAGCACCGTGTCGTCGGCCAGGACGACACGCTCGACGCGCTCGCCCTCGCCCTCGAAGCGCGCGACCTCGGCCCCGCCGATGAACGTGATGCCCTTCGACGCCAGCAGGCCCTCGAAGAACCGGCCCGCAGTCTCGCCGAAGCCCCGTGACAGCGGGAGGTCCTCCTGCATGACGACCGTGCACGTCTTGCCCAGCGACGTGAGCGTCGCGGCGACCTCGCACCCGATGTACGAACCGCCGACCATCACGACGTGCGCGGCATCCGCCGTGTCGTCGCGGATCGCGTCTGCGTTGCGCAGCGCGCGCAGATAGTGGATGCCCTCGAGGTCCGAGCCGTCGACCGGGAGCCGGCGCACGTTCGCGCCGGAGGCGATGAGCGCGTGGTCGAACGACACCGTCTCCTTCGTGGAGAGCGCGGCTTCCCTGGCCTCGGTGTCGAGCTTCATGACGCTCGTGCGGACCCTCAGCTCGATGTCGTGCGCGGCGTACCAGTCGGCCGGGTGCAGGAACGCGTCCTCCTTCGCGGACGTCCCCGCGAGGTAGTCCTTGCTGCCCGGTGGCCGCTCGTACGGCGGGTCGGGCTCGCGGCCGACGAGCAGGATGCTGCCGGCGAAGCCGCGCTCGCGCAGGGTCTCGGCGCAGCTGGCACTCGCCGCCCCGCCGCCGATGAGCAGGACATCCACGTGCCGGTCAGCCATGTGCGCCGTTTCCTGAGAACTGGGAGGTGATGGTGTCCTCCAACCCCGGGTCGAGGACCACGAGGACCTCGTCGCCGGCGTTGACCACGGTGTCCGGCTTGGGCACGAACCCACCGCCGCCCGATGGCAGCACGGAGATGATGAGGCTGCCGTCGGGCAGCTCGATCTCGTCGACACGGCGGCCTTCGGCCGGGGCGCCGGGCGAGACCTCGACCTCGATGATCTCGAGCTGCTCGTCCGGGAGGTCAAGCAGGTGCACCAGGCCGTGGCCGGGCACCTCGTGCTCGATGAGGTTGAGGATCAGGTCGGTGGCGCTCACCGCCGGCAGGATGTTCAGCAGCCGGAAGTGCTGGAGGTTCCGCGGGTTGTTGCAGCGCGCGATGATCCGCTCGCAGAGGTACTTCTCCTTGGCCACCTGGCAGATGAGGATGTTGTCCTCGTCGTCGCCGGTGACGGCCACCACGAGGTCGGCGCGACCGATGCCGGCGCGCTCGAGGACCCACAGCTCCGTGCCGTCGCCGTACTGGACGACGTGCTCGAGCTCCTGCTCCAGGCGCAGGTAGGTCGCGCGGTCCTGATCGACGAGGGTGACCTCGTGGTTTGAGCGCAGCAGCTCGCGGGCCAGGTTCAGGCCCACCTTGCCGCCGCCGACGATGACGACGTACATCAGGCGGTCAGCCCCAGGGACGCGTTGAACATCTCGATGGCGTGCTTGGTCGGGCAGATCGTGTTGAGCCCCTGCTCGCGGTACCAGTCCGACCGTGCCGGGTCCATGACGCGGACGATGACGCGGTCGACGTCGAACCGCTTCTGCGCCACCTGGGCGATCGTGAGGTTCGTGTTGTCGCCGTTGGTGGAGGCGATGAACACGTCGGCCTCCTCGATGCCGGCGGCGATGAGGGCTTCGATCTCCAGGGCGGTGCCGACGGTGAAACGGCCCCCGGCCTCCTCCCACGTGGAGTCCATGCCGGCGTCGAGCCGCTCGTGGCTGAGCGGGTCGTCGTCGAGGACCGAGACCTCATGACCGGCAGCCAGGGCGGAGCGGGCCACAGCGGACCCGACGCGCCCGGCGCCGACGATCAAGACGAGCATGCGCCGGACTCTAGTACGTGGCGGACCCGGGTCACGTTGCGGGGTCCGGCGGCGCGACCTCGGCCGGCGGCGCGGTGAGAATCACCCGGCAGGGCGCCTTCTGCAGGACGTACTTCGTGGCCTCCCCGACGTAGTTGTCGAGCGGTCCGCCACGGCCCCCGAAACGCGCGCCGCCACGGATGCGCGACGGCTCCTCGGCCGCGAGCACGATCGCCTCCACCCCGCGGCGGCGGGCCTCCTCGACGATCGCCTGCCCCACCCGCCGGGCCCGCACGGTGGCCGTCGCCACCTCGACCCCGTCGTACTCCTCGCCGACGAGCTTCGCCCGGGCCAGGGCCGCGCGCGCCTGCTTGAGCTGCTCGTCGGGCAGCCGCGCGTCGATCGGCAGCGACATGGGCACCTCGAAGATCCAGATCGCCTCGATCGTGGCGCCGTGCCCCTCGTCGAGGTCCCCCTCGTCGGCCGCCAGCCGGCCCGCCGTCTGGACGATGTCGTCGTCCAGGGCGTTGCCGAAGACCGGCACGAGGATCGACCCGTACTCCGCGCGCTGGACCTCGCTGCGCAGCGCGGCCTCGGGGACCTGCACGCGCGCGAAGATCGGCATGTCGCGCGCGCGCCGGTAGCCGACGTACATCACGAGCCCGGCGACCATCCACCCCATCCCGACGAACCGCGCCGGGTCGTGGAAGACGACGACCGTCAGGAACAGCCAGGCCGACACGGCCAGGCCGAGGACGGCGGGCAGCGGGAGGTCGCCTCCGCGCACGCGCACCGAGAGCGGGATGCGGTAGGGCCGGTTGAGCCGCGGCTCGCGGTAGCGCAGGGCGATGATCGACAGGTGCGCGAGCGTGAACGCGAGCAGCGCCCCGAACGCGTAGATGCCCACGAGGAACTCGAGGTCCTGCGGGATCACGAGGACCACGGCGAGCCCCGCGGCGATGAGGATCACGATGAACGGCGTCGCCCGGGTCCCGTGCAGCCGTCCGAGACGCTGCGGGATCTGGCGGTTGGTCGCCAGCGAGTACGCCAGCCGCGAGAGGCCGAGCATCGCGGAGTTCGCCGCCGCGATGAGCGTGACGGCCGCGAGCGCGGCGACGACGTACATGAGCGCCTCGCCCAGCCACGGCGGATCGAAGACCTCCACGACGCCGACGACGGGTGCCTCGAGTTCGTCCTCGAGCGGGCTGCGGCCATCCACGACGGGCAGCGCCGTGACGGCGACGAGCGCGATGCCCGTGTAGATGACGATGACCGACCCGGCCGCGCTGGTGATCAGGCGGCGCAGCGCCGCCCGCCCGACGCGCAGCTCCCCGGCGAGTCCCGACGCCGACTCCAGGCCGGTGAACGCCACGGTCGCGAGCGTGAGGGCGAACACCACGTCCTCCCACTCCGGGGACGTGCCGAGTTCGATCGGGTTCAGCAGGACGTCGGGCTGGAAGAACAGGATCAGGCCGAGGACGACGATGAGCCCCTGCAGCGCGAGGTCGGCGATGACGAGCGCCCCGACGCGCCGCGCACGCGTGGCGCTGAAGCCCCGGATGTTGCGCACGGCGACGTACACGATGATCGCCGCGCACGCCGCGAACTCGACGGCGCCTCCCCCGAGTGGGGACCAGAACACGGCGAGGTAGTTCGTCGCCGAGAGCGACGTGACCGCCACGAGGATGAGGAAGTCGAGCAGGATCGCCCAGCCCGCGACGAAGCTCCACAGCTCGTTGAACGCGTACCGGGCGAAGACCGTCGAGCCCGAGCGCTCCTGATGCAGCGACGCGCCCTCGACGTACGTCATCGCCGTCAGGGCGAAGAACAGCCCGGCCACGAGGAAGACCAGCGGCGTGAGCCCCAGCGCCCGCTCGCCGATGACGCCCAGCGAGAAGTAGATCGCGCTCGCCAGCGACGTCCAGATGACGGCGAACAGCGTGGGCGCACCGAGCCAGCGGCGGCCGAGTCCGCCGGACTCGCTCATCCGCGACCCTGCTGGCGATCGAGCCACAGGCGCGCGATCCCGGCCCCGCCGAGCAGCAGCCCGAACAGGACGCCGACCGAGAACGGCCCGCCGCCCCTGACGATCGTGCTCACGAGGAGCGCCACGCCGAGCAGCACCAGGACGACCGACATGACGCGGGTACCGGCGCGGTGGACGGAGGCGGGGTCAGGCACGGTTCGGAAGCGTAGTCCGCGAGGGCCGCAGCACCTCGCCTGCGTCGCCGTCGACAGAGTGTCGAGCCGGTCTGGACCATCGGGCCATGCAGATGCGGTGAGCTGCGCCCGACTGAGTCGAGCAGTGTCTCCCGCCACCCGACGCCGCGCCCTGCTCGACGCCCTGCGCGACATCTGCGCGCAGCAGACTGTCGACCTGACCGCCCACCACGTGCGTCAGCACGCCGTGGTGCTGTTCCCCGAGCTGGAGCCCGACCTGCACCTGCCCTCCGCCCCCGACCCCGGCCCGTCCCCGCACGACGTCCCCCTGATCGCGCGGGGACGGCGGGTCGGTGTGCTGCGCCTCGCCGATGACCCGGCCCGGGTCCTCGACCCGTCCACGGCCGAACTGCTCGTCGGCCTCGCCGAGCAGTCGGCCCTCGCCCTGGCGAACGCCGCGTTGCTGGAGGAGCGCGCCGAGCTGGCCCAACGGGACGCCCTCACCGGCCTGCTGAACCACCGGGAGTTCCACGAGCAGCTGCGACGCGCCTGCGCGGACGCCGAGCCCTTCGCCGTCGTCCTCCTCGACCTCGACCACTTCAAGTCCGTCAACGACGTCTCCGGGCACGCCGAGGGAGACCGTGTGCTGCGCGCGGTCGCGAGCGCACTCGCCGACACCTGCCGGAGCGGCGATCCCAGCTTCCGCATCGGGGGCGATGAGTTCGCGCTGCTGCTGCCCGGCGCGGATGCTGCCGGAGCCGCGGACATCGCCCTGCGCGCGAGGGCGGCCGTCGGCGTCCTCGACCGCCGCATCGGCCTGAGCTTCGGCGTGGCTTCGTGGCCCGTCGACGGCGGCGCGCCCGACGAGCTCCTCGCCTGTGCAGACGAGCGCCTCTACGACGCCAAGCGGACCACCCGCGCGCCCGGGCCGGTCCCCGCCGCCCGACGCCAGCATGAGCGGCTCGCCGTGGCGAGTCGGCTCTCGGTGCAGCTCACCCCGCTCACCGAGAGCGCGGCGATCGCAGAATGCGCCGTGGGAGAGCTGCACCGGTCCTTCGACTTCTACCTGGCCGTCATCCAGCGCCTCGAGGGCAAGATGCTTCGCGTCGTGGCGGCTGCCGGGCCGCTCGCCCAGGACCCGGCATTCCTGGCGTTCGAGCAGCCGGTCACCTCCGGCGTGAACGGCCGCGTGGCCCGCACCGGCAGGCCCGCGCTCATCTCCGACACCCGGCACGACCCTGACTACCTGCGCCGGGACCCCCGCACCGACCCCGGCTCGGAGATCTCGCTTCCCATCGTCGTCGATGGCCGGATCTGGGGCGTCCTGAACCTCGAACAGGTCGACCCAGGCGCACTCGACCGGGACGATCTGCTCCTCGCCGAGGTCGTCGCCGCACAGGTCGGCGCGGCGCTGCACCGCGTCGAGCTCACCGCCGAGATCGAGGGCACGGTCGCGACGACCCTCAGCACCCTGGTGGACCTGCTCGAGGCCAAGGACGCGTACACCGCCCAGCATGCACGCGATGTCGTGGAACTCTCGACGTCCGTCGGACGCCGCCTGGGGATGGACGCCCGCGAGCTGCGCGACGTGCGCTATGCCGCCCTGCTGCACGACATCGGCAAGATCGCGGTTCCCAGCGACCTGCTGCGCAAGCCGAGCCGCTTGACCCGCGCGGAGTTCGAGCAGGTCAAGATCCACAGCGACGTCGGTGGCCGGCTGCTCGCGGGCATCCCCTTCCTTGCGTCCGTCGCGCCGCTCGTGCGCGCGATCCACGAGCGCTGGGACGGCGGGGGGTATCCCGATGGCCTCGCCGGGGCGGGGATCCCGCTCGGCGCGCGGATCGTCGGGGTCTGCGACGCGCTCGACGCGATGGTCAGCGACCGGCCGTACCGTTCCGCGCTCGACCCAGCCGAGGCCCTGCGCGAGCTCACGCGGTGCGCGGGGTCGCAGTTCGACCCGCAGGTCGTCCGCGCGGTGCTCGATGAGCTCGACGCCCGAGAGCAGGCGGTTCACACCGGGGTGCGCTGGCGCTGACGCTGCGGCTCGGGGTCGGACTCGATGATGACGCGGCACGGCCGCTCGGCGAGCACCGTCTCCAGCGTCTTGCCGAACACGCTCGCCCCCGTCGTCCGCGGCGGCAGCGGCATGACGATCGCGCGGGCGCGCATGGTGCGGGCCTCGTCGACGATCGCGCGGCCCGCCTGCCCAGCGCGGACCTTGACCCAGCGACCGGTGACCCGTCGTCCTCCCTGCAGCCGCGCCTGCTCGATGAGCGCGCGGGCCTGCGCCTCCTTCTCGGGCAGCGAGGCGTCGATGGGCGAGACCGCCGGGACCGTGATCGACACGAGCACGTAGATGCCGCGCTTCCGGCGCGCGGCGAGCTTCACGGCGGTCGCGAGGGCATCCGGGTCGTAGTCGGGGGTCACCTCCAGCGCGACGAGGATCGAGTCGTACTCGGCCTCGGTCTCGGTCACCGGTCGCGGCAGCGCGACCTTGACGGTGCTCCGGAGGTCGAGGCCCTGGTTGCGCCGGTAGGCGATGTACACGCCCACGCCGATCACCAGCCACAGCACGCCGGCGACGGCGATCTCCGGGTTGAGCACGGTCACCACCACGAACGCGGTGCCGGTCCCGAACGCCCCGATGATCGCCGTCGGCGGGAGCTCATGGCCACGGATCCGAATGTTTCCCGGCCCCCGGTACGGGCGGGCCACGTCGGGCTGGCGGATGCGCAGCGTGATCAGCGCGACGTGCGCGATCGTGAACGACAGCATCGCGCCGAACGCGTACATGTTGCCCAGGAACTCGGCCTGGCCCGGGATGAGCGTGACGCACGCGATGGCGCCGAAGACGACGATGCCCACCCACGGCGTGCCGTACTTCGGGTGCAGCTGGCGCAACTGGTCGGGCAGCTGGCGGTGGATGCCCATCGAGTAGACGAGGCGGGACACCCCGATGATCCCGGCGTTGGTCGCGAGGAACAGGATCGTCGCCGCGAGCAGGCCGACGTAGAGCTCGCCGGCGACCTGGAACATCCCGAGATCGAGTTCCTTGACCACCCCGAGGATCGGGTCGCCGGCAAAGCCCCCGTCCTCTTCGGAGACCCCGAGCAGCGTCTGGTACTCCCCGGTCTGCTCGTTGAACGTGACCGGCAGCGCGCTGAGCGCGATCGCGGGCAGCGTGAAGTAGATGGCGAACACCGCGATCTGGACCCGGTTGATGGCCGCCGGGATCGTGGTCGCCTCGTTGCGCGCCTCCTCGGCCATGTTCGAAATCGTCTCGATGCCGGTGTAGGCGATCATCCCGAGCGGGATCGCCACGAGGAACTGCTCCCAGGTCGGTGCGACCCCGAACGACACGTTGCTCTGCAGGACGTCCGGGCTGAAGACCAGCACGAACCCGACGATCACGAGGGCGAGCTGCGTGAGGAAGTCGACGACGGCCAGCGCGATGTTCAGCCCGGCGGACTCCTTGACGCCGACGACGTTGACCACCGCGAGCACGACGATGACGCCGATGCCGAAGATGATGTCGCCCGGTGCGCTCTTCAGCGGCTCCCAGAACAGCCCACCCAGGTAGTGCGGGACGAAGAACGCCGAGATGGCGATCGTGATGAGGTAGTTGAGCATCTGCCCCCACGCCGCAAAGAACGAGACGAACTCGTTGAACGCGCGCCGGGCGAAGCTCGACGATCCGCCGGCCTCCGGGTACATCGCCGTCGCCTCGGCGTACGTGGCGGCGGTGCAGAAGAAGAACGCGCCGGTGATGAGGAACACCAGCGGGGTGAGGCCGAGCGCGAGCCCGGCGACGAGGCCGAGCGCGTAATAGATCGACGACCCGACGTTGCCGTAGGCGGTGGAGAAGAGCGCGTTGACACCCAGTACGCGCTGCAGACCGTGAAGACGGCGCTCGGCCAAGGTGCGCGCAGTCTAGTCAGGACGCCGCGCCCGGCGACCGCGCGTGCGGTCGCCGGGCGCGGAACGGCTCAGAACGCGGGAGCGTCGACGAGAATCACGCCGGGGTCAGGGGCGGTGCACGCCGCGGGCGTGATGGTGCTCGACCCGTTTAGGCGGAAGTCCGCCTCTGCGTCACCGAGTGCCACCTGGATGTTGTTCGATCCAGGTGCGAGCGTGAACGGCCCGGCCGTGAGCGTGCCGCCCACCGGCAGCGAGACGATCAGCTTCTGCCCGCGGATCAGCGTCGTCTCCGGGATGTCGATGCCCGCCGCCGCGACGTTCTGCACCGCGGGGAGCCCACCGGCCACGTCGAGGTTGAGCCTCGTCACGCGTCCGGAGAGGCGCGTGATCCCTCGGTCGAGTAGTGCGTTCACCGACTCCGGGGGCACGACCAGCGCGCCGGACGACTTGTCGAACAGCAGGGAGCCGTTGCGGCGCACCGCCAGCGGGATCGTGCCGCCGACCGCGATGCCGACATCGAGCGGCTGTCCGCCCAGCGTGCAGCGGTACGGCGCGTTGATGATGCCGATCAAATACCCCGACGGACCGGCCGGGAAGTTCAGGGGCTGGTTGACGATCTTCGACTCGGGCAAGCCCGCGGGCTTGCTGACGACGATCGACAGCAGGGCGTTGTTCGCGGTGGGCCGGCAGTCGGCCCGGACGCGCAGCAGCACCTGGTTGAAGAACGACTTCAGGGCGATGTTCGCCACCGCGCGGTTGAACCGCAGCGTCACCACCCCGCTGTCGGGCGCGGTGTACGGCCCGACATCGAACGTGCCCTGCAGCGGCAGGCCCACCTTCAGCGTCTGCCCGAAGCGGATGGGGATGTTGCGGATCGACAGCGGCTGCAGGTCTGCGACGTTGATCGCGCTCGGCGTCGCGTTGTCCGCGCCGATGTCGAGTGTCGGGATCGTCGCGTCGGCACGCTGGACGGTGGCGAGGCCGCCGAGCGTGGTCAGCCACGACGGGAACGTGATGCTGCCGGAGCCCTGCGTGAGCCAGAACTTCTGGCCGGCGCCGAGCTCGGTCGCCGCGACACCCTGCACATCGACCGTCGTGTTGAGATCGAACACCTTGATCGCGACGCCGCCGACCGGGACGGAGATCGCGCACTTGATCGGCAGGCTGAAGCGCCCGGTGTCGACGCCGATGTCGGGGACGTCAGCGGGCTTCAGCGCCGAGGCGGAGGCCGGCAGGGCCAGCGCTGCGACGGCAGCAGCGAGCACTCCGGCCCCGCGAATGCGAGCGGACGACGTGAACATCAACATCCCTCCTGGGGAACGTGGACAGAGGTACCAACCGTTACCAGCCGCCGGCGGGCCTGGTGAACTCGCCTCCGGAAAGACGAGACGGGCTGTCCTTAGGGTCTGCTCACCGGTCCATCAAGACCGGCGGCAGACCACCGTTCACCTGCAGGGAAGTGGCGTGTCTACTGCCCGGGAATCCAGAGCCGCCCAGAGGACTGGCCCTGACCCGGGCCGGCCGGCGGCTCGGGTGCCGCGGCGGGCTGTTCGGGCGCGGGCGCGGGCGCCTCGCCGGCCGCAGACGCGCCGCCGGCGGCGGCAGAACGGGCGTAGGCCATCTGGAGCTGGGACAGCGCATCGCGCAGCTGCGCAGCCTCCGGCCCGAGGGCCGACTCGACGAACGGCAGCAGCGCACTCGACGCGTCGATGGCCTGCTGGAGCTGCTCGGGGTCCTGTTCGTCCTCGGTTCCCGGCGCGAGGCCGGCCTTGCGGGCACCGAGGTTGATCAGCGACACCACGGTCTGGACGATGACGTCCTCGACGCGCAGGCGCTTGATCTCGGCCTCGTAGGCGGCCCGGAGCTCTTCCTCGGTCGGCTGGCGGTCCGACGGGCCACCACCCATCCCGCCAGGCGGTTGATCG
>SXGQ01001488.1_pt1 | contig 11651 bp, 9 predicted proteins | sample 3178371 | NCBI WGS metagenome assembly SXGQ01 (sample SAMN11356859, study PRJNA531348) | freshwater metagenome | isolation source: freshwater sample F1-20 | place: China: Fuxian Lake, Yuxi | collected 2017-12-25 | reverse complement strand
GAGGTTGACGGTCGGGTCGCAATGCGGCGCCGCCAGCGTCACCATGTCGGCGAGCCGCAGCGCTTCGCCGCCGATCAGCGCTCCCTGCTCGTCCCCCATGAAGGCGTAGCGCGCGCCGTCGTCCGCGCCGGCGAGCACCCGCGGCGGGCCGGCGTCGGTCGCCATCGCCTTCAGCCCGGCGTCGATCGTCGCCATCCCGGGCGCGTTGACGCTGACGACCCGCGCGTCGATCATCAGCGCGGTCTCGAACGGCGCGTCGTCCGCCTCGGTGAGCGCGCAGGCGCGATACTGGTCGTCCATGAAGACGTAGGAGCCGACCTGCAGCTCGGTGAACAGCCCGAGCGTGGCGTCGATCCGGTGCGTCCCCGTCCCCCCGCCCGACACGATCCGCGGCGCGCCGCCCGCCGCGGTCAGCGCGGCGATGACGGTGCGCAGGTAGGCCGCTTTTTCGGCCATCGCCGCCGCCCGCGCATCGTAGTCGGCGATATGCTGCTGCGACCCGCAATAGAATTGCACCCCGGCATAGGCGAGCGCGGGCAGGCCGCGGATGACGCCCAGCAAAGCGACCGCCGCCTCGGGCGAGGCGACGCCGGTCCGATGGATGCCCGGATCGACGTCGATCAGGACGGTCAGCGGCGCGCGCCCCTGCGCCGCCACCGCGGCGGCGATCGCGCGCGCATTGTCGGGATGGTCGATCGTGGCGATCAGCCCGTCGCTGCGCGCGTGGAGCGCCGCCAGCCGCGCGATCGCGGGCTCCGAAACGACGGGCGACGTCAGCAGCAGCCCGCCGATCCCTTCCGCCGCCAGCGCCTCGGCCTCGCCGATCTTGGCGCAGCATTGCCCCACCGCCCCCGCCGCGATCTGGCGCCGCGCCACGTCGGCGGACTTGTGCGTCTTGGCATGCGGCCGCAGCGCCAGCCCGTGCGCCCGCGCGAACGCCGCCATGCACGCGACGTTGCGGTCGAGCGCATCGCGATCGATCACCAGCACCGGTGTGTTGAGGTCACGCCGCGACCCCTGCCGGCCGATCAGATGGCGATGGAGATCCTCGTCGGTCACGCGCGCGACCGCTCGACGCCCGCGGGCCGCGCGGAGACGGACAGCTGGTGTCGATGCGGGCGGATACGGATCGAAAATGGTGGAGCCGAGGGGGATCGAACCCCTGACCTTCGCAATGCCATTGCCCGAAAAACGGTCATCATCGTTGTTTTTCCACGTTTTTTCACTGCGATACCGCCGTGTACACAGCAAGAACATCGTCGTTCTGCGATACCGCTGCGATACCAACGTTTCGGTTGCGAAGGTTTTCCACAAAGGCTTCGCTGCGTTACGTCCAGAATGCCTTTTTCTGAGAACGCAGTAACAGAGATTGACCGCTTCCGACCCATAGTCGGCCGGCCAGACGTTCTCCTGACCGACCCGAAATCAGTCGCTTGAACGGCCATAGGTCAAGGCGGCCGCACAAGAGCTGAGCGACGGCTTCCACGATGCTGCTAAAGATCGCCGGCTTCTGCAGTCGGACCACACCGGCTAGGTCGGGCGGAACGGCGTTCGAATCGTTTCCGGTCAGGAAGATGGAACGGTACGCCGCCTCCCTTCAGCGCATGCGCGATCTCGAACCGCGGCCCACCGCCGCCCAGGTTCAGGTCAAGAACGGCATGGCTTGGCGTTTCCGTCTCCAGGAGGTTGAGGGTTGCGTCTTCGTTAGGACAGGGATCGAGCACCGTGGCTCCCGCGTCGCGAAGCGCCGCGGCGGTGTCGCCGACGAGTTAGTAGTCGTCCTCCACGACGAGCACGCTGCGGCCCGTCAAGTCTGGCGCTCCGTCATATCCAGCATTCCTCCAAATACAGTCGTGGGCGACGGCGCATCCGTTTCGAGAATGCTCTCGCCTTCTTTAAGCGGAAACTCCATGCGACAGCGTGCCCCGCCCGGCTCGATGCTGATCCTGCCCCTTCCGCCCAGCTCATAAGGTATCTTGCGTTCGATCAGGTCGCTGCCGAACTCGCGCCGCGTCACCGGTCCATGCGATGGCACCCCCTCTTCTATCAAGCCGAGCGCCAGCCAAGTGCGACGGCGCTTCTCGACGGGCGCCCGTTTGACCCGCAGACGGCCTCTGGGAACAGACAGTGCGCCGTCTTCCAGGGCAATGGTCGACAACTCGTGCAGCGCGAGCGTCAGCACCTCCACCGCCTTCGGCGAGAGCTGGACATCGGGCCCGTCGAGCTCGAACCGCCCGCCATGGTTCGCTTGCGCAGCGACCTCGCTTTCGACGATGTCGCGCAGCGTCCCGCCTGGATTGGCCTACCGGGTGAGCGGCTCCTGCAGGCGGGCGAGTGCCAGCAAGCGGCCCTCCAGCAAGTCCTTATACTCGCCTACATCCGTCGCGCCGTCCGAGGAACGGCGAGCCATCAACCGAATCACTGCCATGATGTTACGCACGCGGTGCTGGCGCTCAGCCAGCAGCACACCCTGGTGCTCAACAGCCAGCTTCGCCTCCGTCACGTCTACGGCGATGCCTCCGATGCGTAGAAGGTGGCCATTATCGCACAGAGGGAAATCGATGTTCCTGATCAACTGGCGAAGGGGCGTCGCCTTGCCATCATAGATGAAAAGCAAGCGCAAGAAGTTTGAGATCAACCTACGAGCGCGTGAAGCGCCACAACTTCCGCTACGAGCGAGACCTCCCAGTGTAGAACCACACCCGAAGCGGACACGTTAATGGCACGCTCGCTCACCTACCAAATACTAACAGAAAATCCTAGCGAAGCGATCACAGTATAGCGTGAGTTGCGCACCGCTCGCGATAATCAGCTGTCCATTCCGTCGAGCGCCGCCGCCAATTCGTCGACGCGAAAGGGTTTTGCCAGCCGTGCAAAGTCGGGCGCGATACCTTCGACGTCGGCATAGCCGGATACGATGAGGCAACGGAGATGCGGATGCAGCGAACGCGCAACTCTGACCAACTCGACGCCGTTCATGCCGGGCATGACATGGTCGCTCACAAGGATACTGAACTCCGTATTCGATCGAAGGAAGCGTAAAGCCTCGGCTGCATCCTCCGCCTCCACCACCTCATAACCGATCTCGCTCATCATATGAGCCGTGGCGGCGCGAACCACGGCTTCGTCGTCCACAACAAGGGCGCGGCCCTTCCGCGGGGTGGTAAGAACGCCGGAGGGCTTTGTCGCGCTTTGTTCATCAGAGATCTTCGTCGCCACAGGCAGCCAGAGCTCGACATTGGTGCCGACACCCTCCCGGCTGAACAGGCGCATGCCGCCGCCAAGTTGCTGCGCAAGCCCGTGGACCATTGAAAGACCAAGCCCTGTGCCCCTACCGACGCCCTTGGTGGAGAAGAACGGCTCGATCGCGCGAGCGAGCGTCGCCGCGTCCATGCCGGTGCCTGTGTCCGCGACCGAGATCAGCACATACGCTCCCGCGCGAAGATCCGCTTGGTCGCGCTTGATCGTGCGCGATGAGGCCGTGATGCGGATCGTGCCGCCATTCGGCATGGCGTCCCGCGCGTTCACGCAAAGGTTCAGGACGGCCATCTCGACCTGATTGAAGTCGGCCTGGGCCAAGGGAAGGTCGTCGGGCGCGTGTACCACGACCGGCACCTGCGGACCCGTCGTCGTGGACACAAGCTCACTCATGCCCTGAATGAGCGTCCGGATGTCGATCGGCATCGGCTGCAACGGCTGACGACGCGCAAAGGCGAGCAGGCGCTGTACTAGCGTCCTTGCACGCTCGGCTGACTGGAGCGCGCCCTCGATGAGCTTACGCTCACGCTCATTGCCGACCTCTTTGCGCGTGAGAAGGTCGAGCGAGCCGATAATCGGGGTTAGCAGATTGTTGAAGTCATGTGCCACACCACCGGTAAGCCGACCTAGCGCTTCGACCTTCTGCGCCTGGCGCAATAGCTCCTCTGCCTCGGCAAGGCGGCGCTGCTCGGCGACGCGTTCAGTCACGTCGTGGACGATCTGATAGGCACCGACCCGCCTTCCTGAGGGATCACGCAACGCACTAAAGGTCATCTCGTAGGTTCGTCGCGCATGGCCCGGATCGCCGAACTCTTCGGTGAGGCTGAACTCCTCACCGGCGAGCGCACGTCCCCAGATCCGGCTCACCTGTTCACGATGCTCAGGAAGATGGGCGAGTGCGTCCAGCATCGAGGCGCCAATCGTCGGCCGAATGCCATAAATCGCCTTAAAAGCAGCGGCTGCCGCCTTGTTGATCGCACGCCAGCGAAATTCCGGGTCGGCGACGAAGATGATCGCAGTGGTGTTCTCCACCACATCGGCCAGGATCTTGCGCTCCGCGATCCCAGCCTCAATCCGCTGCTCGAGCGTGTCGTTCAAGTCGCGGAGCGCCTGCTCGGTGCGCTTCCACGCAGTGATGTCGATCGCGGTGCCGATCACGCGTACGCATCGGTCATCTTCGAAGATGCCGCGGCCCTTCGCCGCAACCCAACGCTCAAGCCCGTCCTCCTTGCCGATCGTGCGATATTCAACGTCGTAGATCGCGCGCCGGGAGGGATTGGCAGCGGCGGCATAGGCGGCAGCGGTTGCCTCGTAATCATCGGGGTGAAGGCCGGCGTAATAGTCGTCCATCGACACGGGCACGTCAGGCGAGATGCCGAACATCGCTTTGACGCGGGCGGGCCAAAACATCGTGCCCCGCACTTCGTCGACGTCCCACAGCCCCACCTCGGCTGCCTCAACCGCCAATCGCAGCTGTTCCTCACTCGAACGAAGGTTGGCTTCGGCCGCGACTCGCTCGACATGAGCCCACGACCGCATGGTCACATCCCGGATCAGCGTCAGTTCGCGCTCGCTCCACGCTCGCGGTACGCTGTCGTTTATCGCCATCAACGCGGTCAGACGTCCGTTCTTGATGAGCGGCATGCAGATGGTTGCAGCGATACCGATGTCCTGGAACGTCTTCGCTTCGTGCGCTGCGATCTCAGCGAGATTGTTGTTGATGATAAGAGGCCGCCCAGCACGCAATTCCCCAACCGCGAGCGTGCCAAAATCGGCGAGGCTATAATGCCCGACGATTGAACGTGACGTAGGAGCGTGCCAGTCGCCGCGGATGGTAAAGCCGTCCTCGTCTCCGTCCATATCGGCATAAGCGCAGTTTGAGAGACCTAGGTGCGTTGCGACCATCCGGGTTGTCACCTGCATCACCTCGTCCGCGTCGTGCAGCGCGCCCACGGCTTGGCCGAGATCGTCGAGGAACCGATAGCGTTCCTCGCTTTCTACCAGCTGGGCTTCAGCGAGGACGCGCGGCGTGATGTCGAAGACCATCGCGAGCATACCCGCGGGCAGCCCTGCCGCATCGCGCAGCGGCGTATACTCAAGGTCCATCCAGACCTTCTCGGGACGCCCCTTGCGCCAGAGCTCCAGCTCCTGCTCACGGAAGCTGAGCGCATCTCCCGCCATAGCGGCCGCGATCACGCGCGCGTTAAAGTCGCGCGCCTCTGGCCAGACCTCCAAGAGCTTGCCGCCGAGTGCTTCCGGATGGCGCGGTCCGCACACTTCGGCATAGCCGTCATTGTAGATGAGAACACCATCTCCTCCCCATAGCACCGTCATCGGCACGGGCGAGGACACCACCATCTGCACGACCGAGCGAAGCGCCGCCGGCCAGCATTCAATTGGTCCAAGGGGCGTTGTGCTCCAGTCCTTCTCGCGGATGAGCGCGCCCGTGGCCCCACCACCGGCCAGCTGCCAGAACCTGGCGTCGGCATTCGGTTCATTCATCATCTGCTGCCACATAGCAGCAAGCTGCTGATCTGGCGAACAATCCCTCTGCTGCTGGAGCTATCAACAACAAGCAATGCCGCGGCCCATGTCGAAGTCGGTCGAGGCCAGCTAATTCCGATAGCGTCGCGCCGAGAGGATACCAGTGCCGGCAGACCGAAAGATAGGCCCTCCTACCAAATCGCAGCACTCGCCCAAGCATATGCTCGTCCGCTTAACCCAGCTCTGCGTGCTTCACGGACTTACGCTTCGAATGGCTTGGCCTAGACGTCTTGAGACCACGAAAGATCGAGGATCAGGCTACGTGTAGCGCTTCCGCGAACGAGACCACGCGGTGCATGCCCGCCTCTGTTCGCACGACGATGTTGCACGTCACGGGAATGACCCCCTCGAACGCTTGTTGACCGACAAAGAAGCGCAACGATCGCCTGGCGTGCTCGAACGCATCATCGGCAGTGGCGAACCTGCGACCTTCGCTGTCAGGATTGCAGCCTTCGGCTTAGTTAAGATCGAAGAAATATGTTGTTGTCATGTCGTCCACTCCTCACGCGGACGGATGATAAGGCGCTAATTTCGTTGGGAAAAAGGGAGCATGGTTGGCGTATCGCTGCAAAATTCGACCAAAGTATGAGGCTTGCTTTTCGGGCTCAGCTTCTTTTGGTGCGGCGGAACCCTGCCCCGCATCAAAGCAAGCCGTGTTGATTGGCGTTAATGCGCTCGATTAAAGTCGGATGCGCTGTATGCCAGCTAGGAGAAGGTTACCGATGTCGTTGGAGCAGTTCGTCACCAAACTTACGAAGCTGGCCGACCTGTCGCTGAATGAGCTCAATGCGCTTCGGGCGCTGCCTTTCTCTAAGCAGCAAACGAGTCAATATCGCGATGTGATTACCAAGGGTGAATGGCCATCGTATATTTATGTGGTGCTCGAAGGCTGGGCTGGGCGATACAATATCCGGCCAGATGACTCACGACGCATCACCGGTTTCCTTCTTCCAGGTGACTTTTGCGGCATCCATGCGAGGTGCCACGCCGAGATGGATCATGGTATCACCGCGCTCACCGACTGTGAGATCGCAAGGATAGAGTTGCCGACCTTTGAGGCCATCGCCTCGCAATCACTGTCAATTAATCAGGCCCTTTGGCAGGCGAAATTGATGGACGAATCGATTCTGCGAACTTGGCTTCTTAACTCGACCGACTCGGTGCGAACGCTGGCACACCTCTTCTGCGAGATAGAAGCCCGACTTCATCCAGCGGACGATGCCAGAGAACGCACCTTCTCCTTCCCCCTAACACAGGGGCAGATCGGCGATGCAATTGGCATAACGTCTGTCCACACAAATCGGACTTTACGGGTGTTGCGAGAACAAGGACTTGCCACATTGAGTGGCGCAATTCTCTGCATTCACGACCTTGCCGCCCTCAGGAGAGAAGCGTCGTTTGATCGAAGGTATCTTCATTCGAAGCAACGCTCGGAGGAAGCGTGATCTGCGATTATCCAAATCAACCTTTTTACATCGGTCATCTTTCACGTGAGCTGCGTGGTGCTCCGAGCCATCGTGAACGGATCGTTCACCGATCTCGGTCTAAACCGCCGCGATGAAGCCGAGATCGCCGACATTGTCGCCGCTAGCGGTTGGTTTGAGCGCCCTCCCGGTAGCGGTCGTGTACTTCGCGAGCGCAATAGCGACGGTTACTTTCACCCGGTTTGACGGCGGTGTCGCGTTCATCTGGGCAGCCGGTGGCGTGCTGCTTGGAGCACTCCTGGCAGCTGACCGGGGTCACTGGCCGGCTCTGATTGGCACATGCTGGCTCGCGAGCTGCGTCGCCACTGCGTTCTTCGGACTCGGTTCGAGCGCCGCCTTGCCACTGGCCTTCGTTAATGTGACGGAGGCAGCGCTCGCGGCTTGGCTGTTACGGCGTCTGCTCCCGGACTTCGGCGCTCTGAAGTCTGTCGGCGAGGTATCGCTTCTACTTGTCGTCGCCGGTTTAGCCGTTCCCGCAGCATCGGCTGTCCCCGGTGCAGCCGTCGCCGCGGCCGTTGCGAACGTACGGTTCTGGCCTAATTGGTGGGCTTGGTTTGCAGGCCATGCGCTCGGTGCAGTGACGATCACGCCACTTGTTCTCTTGTACTTGCGGGGAGAGATTGGTGGATGGGTCCGGCAGGCGAGCGCCCGCCAGCTCGGCGAGGCCGTGCTTCTACTGGCGCTGGTCGCCATCGTCACGATCGCCGTGTTTACCCAAACACGCTTTCCGCTCCTGTTTTTGCCGCTTCTGCCGATGATGGTAGCGGTCTTTCGGCTTGGTCGGCTCGGCGCCGCGGCCTCTCTCATCCTCATGGGCGCAATCGGGGGCGTGCTCACGCTTCGAGGGTTGGGTCCAATCACGCTGATCCAAGGTGGCAGCGGGCTCCGCGCCCAATTTCTGCAGCTTTATCTCGCCACGGCTACGCTGATGGTCCTCCCTGCTGCGGGCGAGCTGAAGCGTCGTAAGGAGACCTTGGAAGCTCTGGAGGAACAAGCGGTTCTCCACCGCCTCATTCTCGACCGAACCGGCGATATGATTATGACGCTGGAGCTCGAAGGCCGCATTCGGTTCGTATCGCCATCATCGACGCGCCTGATAGGATTGGAGCCGGCCGCACTCATCGGCACGATGCCGCAAGCTATCATCCATGCCGAGGACATCGATCGGGTGGTGGCGGTGCATCGTGAGGTGCTCCGCGAGCCGGATCGCACGTTCACGGTCGACTATCGGGTGGTTGTCGGGAGTACGGAAGTCGGCTGGTTCGAGACGCATGCGCGCGCCATGCTGGACGAGAGTGGCCAACCGAGCGGTGCGGTCGTGATCGTCCGCGACATCACCGGACGAAAAACATCGGAGCTCCGCCTCACCGACGCTGCGATGACTGATCCGTTGACAGGCATTGCGAATAGGCGGGCGTTTGATGCCGCGCTCGCCAGCCGTCTCAGCTCAAGTGGGTCGGCCGTGCTGGCGATGTTTGATCTCGACCACTTCAAGCGCATCAACGATGCTCATGGCCATGCTGCTGGCGACCTGGTGCTTCGCAGTTTCGCTGATGTGCTGCAACGTTGCGTCCGCACCGGCGACTTGGTGGCCCGCATTGGTGGCGAAGAGTTTGCAGCGATCATCCAGGGCGATCTAGATGCTGCGCGGCTTGTCTGCGAGCGTGTCCGCGCGCAGACCGCAGCGACAGCGTTAGAGGTGTGTGTCGGCGCGAGCCTGACCGTCACCGTCAGCACGGGCATAGCGCCATTTCCCGCAGGCGGCTCCTCCGAGGAGGTGCTCGCCGCCGCCGACGCCGCCCTTTATCGAGCTAAAGCAGAAGGGCGGAACCGATTGTCACTCGCAGTGGCCCCAGACGATAATACGCTCGCGTTCATTGAGACGGTGCGGCGCTCACCCGGCAGTTGAAAGCTGTCTTTGGCCGGAAGGGTCGAGCTGTTCCGAGCATGCCAAGCCTACACTTGAGACCTACCAAGCGGCTTTCGCCGTAAAGACTCGACGCTTCCGTCGGCAGCGGCTCTGCGATGCGCTTAGACTCAATGCTGGGCCCCTGTTGATGAGCGGCAGGATAATTGTTGCAGATGGACGCGATTGGACCGACTGTTCGCGATAGGGTGTTGCTCAACCTGGACCGAAAATGCTTCTGACCGACCTGCGTGCGTTTGCGCGCATCACCGATCTGATGAGCGTGTCCGCCGCGGCGCGGGCACTATCCATGCCCAAGTCGGGCGTCAGTCGGGCTCTCGCGCGACTGGAGCGGCAGGTGGGTGCGACGTTGGTGGACCGATCCACGCGGCACCTACGGCTGACCGACGCAGGCACGCTGTTCCGGCCGCACGCACTCCGCATTCTCGCCGATGTAGACGAGGCGGAAGCCGCGATCGAGGGCATAGGAAGCGTGCCAGCTGGTACGCTCCGTGTCAGCCTGCCCTTCACGGTTGCGACTGCCATCGTCGCGCCAATGTTGCCAGCGTTCATGGCCGCTCACCCGCAAGTGCGCGTGGTGCTGTTGGTGGACAACCGGTTCGTGGACATGCCAGCCGACCCGGTCGACCTCGCGATCCGTGTCGGGCCGCTCCCCGACAGCGATCTGATCGCGCGCCGGCTGCTGGTCTCAGAAACGTGGATTTGCGCCAGCCCCGCTTACCTCGCGGCCCGCGGCACACCGTTGCGTGCCGCGAACCTCAGCGATCATACGCTGATCGGCTATTCAGACCGGCCGGCAACGTACGGCGCCAGGACGACGGGACGTGGCAGCAACGCAGAGTTCTTGCCCGCGGCGGCCGTTTCTGACGCCGCCGCGATGCTACCGGCGGTGCTGGGCGGCGCCGGCATTGCTCGATTGCCTGACTTCCTTGCTTCACCCCACGTCTCTGACGGCAGCCTAATCCGGCTATGGCCCGGTAGCCGTGGCGATCAGATCGTGATCCATGCGGTGTATCCCAGCCAGCGGTCGATATCGGCCAAGCTGCGCGTGTTCATCGACGCACTTGCGTCCAGCGTCGCCGTGTTGCCCGCCTAACTGACGGCATTGCAAACCGAGCTCATACCGGCTGCCTCAACCCAATCCCGGCCGTTCATGCCGACCAGTCCACTCCTCGAAACCGGTCGTTCGTTCAGGCGGTTTGCCGCCCGCTTTGAGGCCCCCGGCCCGCCGCTCGGAACGACTGCGATTAGGGACTTAGCCGACCGACAGCTATCGGGTTCGTTGATGCGGATAGCTGACGTAGCCGCGCCTTTCCTGCACATGGTTTTCCTAACGGGTTGATGGACGTGGCCGTGCGGCAATGCTGCGCTCCGGACCATCGACTTTCGGGAACAATATGACGTTCTTTAAAGCTCATCGGCAGCGATCCAGCTTGCCCCCATGCCGTTTCATTGCTAGCCGTATTGTATGAGCAACACAGTAGTTCGCGTGCGGCAATGAAGTTCTTCCACCTGATCGTCGCTGCCGCGGCGCTGATGCTGACGCCCCCACTGCCAGCAAAGCAGCGCAGCGAAGCGTCGGCGCCCACGCAGGTCATGATTGTTGGCACGATGCACTTCGCCAATCCAGGGCTGGATTATCGAAACCTCGCCGTAGACGATGTTTTGGCACCGAAGCGCCAGCGTGAAATCGCCGTGATCGTGCGGGCGCTGTCGCGCTTCTCGCCCACCGCGATCGGGGTGGAATGGCGCGATGACGCGGCATCGACCGCTTACGCAAAATACAAGGAAGGGGCATTGCCCCCGAGTCGCGACGAAACCGTGCAACTCGGCTTCGCGCTTGGCAGGTCCGCGAAGATCGACACGGTCCACGGCCTCGACATACCGGCGGACCTCCCGTTCGAACCGGCGGTTACCTTTGCACAGTCGCACGGGAAGCAAGCCATCATCGATCGCATAACCACCGTCAGCGACCAGAATGTCGCCGCGCAGGACCGTTCGCTCAAGACCGAAGGAATTGCTGCGACGCTGCGCCTGCTGAACGATCCGGTTGCAGCAGACAGTACGCACGCTCTCTATCGCGAGCTGCTGAAGCTCGGCTCTGATGACGATCAGCCGGGTCTGGAGGTGACGGCAACCTGGTATCGCCGCAACTTGGGACTCTGCGCGAAGCTGTTGCAGGCCGCCAAGCCGGGCGACCGCATGGTCGTGTTCATCGGTGCAGGCCACCTGACGTTGTTGCAGCAATGCGTGCGCGAGACCCCCGGATATAGACTTGTCGATGCGCGCGGTTACCTTCCGCGCTGAGCAGTTTGCGAGCAAAGTATCACCCGACGCGTCCGTAAACGGCTGAAGTCGGCATCCTGTCTATGAGCTTCCTGATTAGGAACCTGTGACGTGAAACCGGTCGCGCCGATCGTACTGACCGTCGTCCACGG
>SXGQ01370696.1_pt1 | contig 11653 bp, 10 predicted proteins | sample 3178371 | NCBI WGS metagenome assembly SXGQ01 (sample SAMN11356859, study PRJNA531348) | freshwater metagenome | isolation source: freshwater sample F1-20 | place: China: Fuxian Lake, Yuxi | collected 2017-12-25 | reverse complement strand
GGCGCCATCAATGCCGCCCTGCTGGCCACTGCAATCCTCGGGGCGAAGCATCCCCAGTTCCGCAAGGCCTACGCCGAGTTCCGCAGGCTCCAGACCGAGGCCGTCCTGGCCAACCGGGTTCCCGGAAAGGTGGAGTGACCGGAGGCCGCTCCTGCCCTGGAGGCGCGGACGCGGGTGCCTTGTCGGCCCTGCAGTGAGACGGCAGGAGATCCTACCGGAGCGTCTCCACCATTCGCCCGGCCATGTGGACGTCTGTGTACCGATCCAGAACCGCCCGACGGCCCGCCTCCCCGAGTTGCTTCAGACGCACCGGGTCCTGCAGGAGTGGTTCCAGGGCCGTGGCCAATGCCTCCGGAGTGTTCTCCCCGCACAGCACCCCGCCCCCCGTGTCCGCAAGCAACTCGGGGAAGGTGGACAGGCTGGGTTGGACCAGCGGGGTTCCGGCGGCGAGGGACTCGATGACGTAGAGGCCGAAGGACTCGCTCATCCGGGCCGGGACCGACAGGACGTCGCACGACGCATAGAACGCGATCTTCGCCTCACGCGTCAGATTGGGATGGAACGAGGCGGAATCCAGCAACCCGGCCGCGGTCAGCTTCGCTCGCTGTTCGGCGACGAACCCTTCATCGCCAGGACCGCAGCCTCCCCCCACCTTCAGCTTCAGGAACGGGAATCGTCCCTTGCTCCGAAGGCGGACGAAGGCGTCCACGACCAGGTCGAGTCCCTTGTCCGGGCACATCCGGGCAAAGAACCCGAGGGTCATTGTTTCTCCAGGAGCCTTGGGCTGACGGGCCGGCAAGGCGTCGTAGCCGGCGAGATGGATCCCGTTGGAAACCACCCGGACCCGGTCCCGTGGGATTGCCATCCGCTGGCCCATGCGATCGGCGAAATAGCGGCTGGGAGAGATCCAGAGATCCACTGTGGCCGCTCGCTCCGAAAGGGTCTGCCACGCCCGGGGTCCCCAGGGTTCCGGGATCGAATCCAGGAACGATTCCTCGCTCTGAAGGAAGCATACGACCCGGGTTCCGAGCGCCTCCCGGATCCGGCGAGCGAAGCCGATGAGCAGCGCGTTGGAGAGCAGGACGGCATCGGGTCGCTCCTGGGTCCGGAGCCAGTCGATCAGCTCCTCGAGGTCCCTGGCCTGATGCCCCTGTTCTCCCCGGAGCATCGAGACGGTGAGTTCTCCGACGTCGGCCGCCCGGGTCTTCGCTGCCTTCCCGGCCGCCATCTGCAGCAGGAACGGAGCATCGAAGAGGCGCCGGAACCAGTGCGGTGCCCGGCGGTACCAGCCCATCTTCTGGTCGAAGAAGACGTTCAGTCCTCCGAAGAACGTCGGCGTTCCTCCGCCTGCCGAAACCTCGTCGAGCGTCATCGGCAGGTAGAGGGGGACCATCAGGGTGGGATGTCCCTGCCGCTGCAGGGCCGCCACGAGGGCGTTGTCCCGGAAGCAGTTCCCACAGTACATCCCGCCCGCGCCGGGAGTGAGCTGGACCAGATTCACGTGGCCGCGAGCCTACGACGGATTCCCGCTGGGACAAGGAAAGGGCACAGAGCTCCAAGCGAAAGGGGAGTGTGCCACAATGCCGGGACAGTGGGGTGCAGGGGGTTCGGAAGCCGAAGGCTTCCATGGGTGGGTGATGCAGTGCCTTGAATCAGGGGGCGCGGGAACGCCCTCCTTTGGGAGCTCAGTTCCGGGGCCCGGTGAAGTGCATTCACGCGGTCGGGTGTCTCCGCTACCATTTCTCCATGCAGCACTGCCCCCTGAGAACTTCCGTCATCGGCAGCTACCCGTTCCCCGGGTGGCTGGAACTCGCTTCGGCCCAACTCGACCGGTTTGGACCCGATGACCTGGACGAGCTGCAGCATGATGCCGTGGTCGCGGCACTCCAGGACCAGGTGGCCGCGGGCCTCGATGTCGTGACCGATGGGGAACAGACCCGGCTCGACTTCAACCTCTCCTTCTACGGCCACCTGTCGGGAATCGATCTGGAATCGGCCCCGCCCCGCCGATGGGGCCCGCCCGCCCATGACCAACGTGGCCGACATCGGATCACCGGAACGCTGTCCGCCCCGCGTGGCCTCGGTGCCGTCGTGGAGTTCCAACGGCTCCAACATGTGGCTGCCGCCCCGTTTCCTGATCCGTCGCAGGGTCCCACCCTGAAGGCCTCGGTTCCTGGTCCCTATACGCTTTCGGGACGCCTCCTGCCGAATCCGGAGCACGGCTACCCGGATCGATGGGCCATCGCGGAGGCACTCCTGCCGGTGGTCCGACAGGAACTCGAGGCGCTCGTGGCCGCCGGGTGCCGGGAGATCAGCGTCGATGAGCCCAGCATGAGCTGCTACGCCCACAAGGAGGATCCACGGCGGTTTGTCGACCTCTTCAACCGGACGGTCGAAACCGTCCGGGGGAGGACGCGGGTCTGCACCCACCTCTGCTTCGGCAATTACAAGGCCCGGGCGGTCGGTCCCCGTCAGTTGGCGCCCCTGTTCCCGGCGTTCCTCGACGTCCACTGCGATGAGATGCACGTCGAGATGGCCAGCCGGGAGTTCAGCGAACTGGAGCTCATCCGCGAGATTGCCCGGCGTTGTGACGTGGCGGTCGGGGTCGTGGACGTGAAGAGCTACTACATCGAGACGCCCGAGGATGTCGCCGGACGGGTTCGGCGGTGTCTCGAGTGGGCGCCGGCCGACCGGCTGGTGTTCGCGCCCGACTGTGGCCTGAGCCAGACCGCCCGATGGGCGTCGCGCCAGAAGCTCGCCAACATGGTCGCCGGCGTGCGTCAGGTCCGGAAGACGCTCTGAATCCGGTGTGCCAACCCTCAACCACCGCGTGATTCCATGATACGCCCCCTCCTCCAGGACGACGCCTTTCTGGCGGATGTCGAGGCCGCACGGATCGAGGCGGATCATCTCTGGATCTGGTGGTTGGGGCAGAGTGGCTATCTGGTGATGTGGAACGGCAGCGGTCTGCTCCTGGATCCCTACCTCTCCGATTCCCTCACCCGCAAGTATCACGGGACCGACAAACCCCATATCCGAATCTCGGAACGGGTCGTGGATCCAGCGCGTCTGCGCGGGATCGAGGGGATCACCTCCTCGCACAACCACACCGACCATCTGGACGCCGAGACGCTGCGTCCGGTGATCGCCGCGAATCCCGGTGTGAGGCTGGTCTGTCCCGAGGCCAATCGGGTCACTGTCCGGGAACGGTCCGGCCTTTCCGACGACTGTATCATTGGCCGGGTGCTCAATCCGTGTGGAAGGCGGGCCACCGTGGGACAGTTCACCTTTGAGGCTGTGCCGGCGGCCCACGAATCCCTCGATGTGGATGCTGTGGGGCGTCCGATCCATCTTGGGTGGATCATCCGGGTCGGGCCGTGGACCCTGTACCACTCCGGGGACACGGTGTTGTTACCGGGTATGGTGGAATGCCTGAAGCCGGCACGGATCGACATCGCCATGCTACCCATCAACGGGAGACTTCCGGAGCGTCGGGTGGCGGGGAACCTGTGGGGCAGGGAGGCGGCGCAGGTCGCCAAGGCCTCGGACGTACGGTGCGTGATCCCGTGCCACTATGACCTGTTCGCGTTCAACACAGCATCCACGGATGAGTTCGAGCGGACCTGTCAGCTGCTGGGGCAACGACACCGAGTGCTCCGGCTCGGGGAGCGGGCCGGGGCGGCGGGCCTCACAGGGGTTCCATGAGCTCGAGAGCCTTCTGCAATGGAGCCGGGGACAGCCGGATGAGGCCGTTCGGGGCCCGATTGAGATCGTGGATGAGGAAGAGCGCCGAGGACATCGAGAGGGCGCAGATCAGAAGGACGGTGATGGCGGTCCCGTTCCTCGGCGCGAAGAGCGCAAAGGTGGTGAACAGGAGTCCCAGCCAGCAGAGCAGGATCACGAAGAACGGAGTGGGCAGGGGCGACTGGTGCTGTTCGATCAGCCTCCAGCGGTTCCGGGCGAGATCCATGGTGAGCTGGTACGCCTCGGTATAGACTTGGCGCTCCGCATCGGTGCCGGATCTGAGAGCTCTCATGCGCTGTTGGATGCTGTCGATGCAGGAGCGTTTCTCAAATTCCTCGGTGCCTTCCTTCGAGGCCCCTTCCTGGGTGAGGACCGTGGCCAGCGTAAACTCCACCGATTCCCGAAGCTGACGACGGATCGGTTCGGTCTCGGGCCCGAGATGGGCGAGGCTCCGGTCGAGCTGGATCATCCGGGCTCCGGCTTCGACCACACCGGTGTTCAGGCTGTCATAGGAGGATTTCGCGGAGCTGACGAGGAGGCCGAGGACCATGGCCGTGAGGGTGGCGATCATCCCCGAGGCGAGCTTGACGGTGTCCTTGCTGTCCGCACCGAGATGGTGGTTCGGCAGCAGGCTTTGGAGGAGGAAACCCACTCCGATGCTGGTGCTAAGGCAGGCGAAGGCAAGCAGGGCAACGGTCAGTGAGGTCATTCGGATCGATGCCGGGTTGCGGTACCACCCGCCGACACGCCACCGGCATGAGGGAGCCTGTGGCGTGGCCGTCCGACATTTCAATGCGCAACTCGGTCGAGTTGGCCCGGCGCAGACGCCCCGATTGTGCCTTGGCGAATCCGGGTTCCCGGGGTTCTCATCTTGCTCCGTTTCCGTTCCGAGATCCCATGTCCCCTAAATCCATCGGTTCCGCGATAGAATCCCGTCTCGCTCCGGCCAAGACCGGACTCTTCAGGCATTCCATCGCCTGGTTCCTGGCGGCGGTCGCCTTCCTCTTCATCGTCACCCCGTGGATCGAGATGCTGCCGGATGGGCACTGGATTGTCTCCAGCGTTGTGACCGTGAGCCTTGTTGCCGCGGTGTTCGCCGTGGGGGGATCCTGGTTTCACAACCTGACGGCGATCATCCTCGTGACCCCCGTCGTGATCGGCTGGTGGCTCCAGCACCACCGGTCGGACGGGTTTCCGTTCGTGCTATTTGGCGCAACCCTGTTGGCCTTCATCAGCTACGCGATCGCCCGGTTCATCCTGTTCATCCTGAAGTCGCCCAGGGTGAATTCTGAGGTCTTGTCGGCGGGGATCGTCACCTACCTCATGCTCGCCGTCTGGTGGAGCACCGCCTACTCGCTGGTCGGCCTACTCGTACCGAACTCCTTCGCGGGGCTGCCGGCGCATGTCCACCGGCTTTATGGGTTCGACGCCCTCTACTTCAGCGTGATCACCCTGACCACAGTCGGCTACGGAGAAATTCTTCCGCTGTCGATGACGGCCCGCATGCTGGCCATGGTAGAGTCTCTCTGCGGGACGCTGTATGTCGCGGTCTTCGTGGCGCGGTTAGTGTCGCTCAACACCTCCCTGAGCCCCGTGGTCCAAAGTGAGAATAACGCCAAGTCCGGAACTAGGCCCTAGGATGTTCCCGGACCACGGATCGGCGGGGACCGCATCCTGTTTCCGGAATCCTGAACCCCTTTTCGTGTGATGCTCCTGCCTGCAAGGCCGCCCCTCTGGGGCCGTGTCTGGATCCTGCCAGCCCTGACCTGGGCCGGACTGACCGTCTTTGCAGGACAGGAGAGGGCCACGAACCCGGCCCAGACGGTGCTGAGATACGACAACCTCGGGAATCTCGTCGTCACCCCGAAGGCCGATTTTCCCAGTACCCTTCTTCCGGCGGATGCGGCATCGCTACGCTACCAGATCCCGCGTCAGGCACCGGGCACCACCCGTCCCAAGGCGCTCGAGGAGCGCCTCGAGGCACAGAGGGCGGGTGAGGACCAGTTCACCTGGTTTCCGAGGTTCCATCCCAAGCTTGGACCCTACATCGCGGCTCCCGATGCCGTTGGCAACACAGCACTCCGCCCCGGTGCCCTGATCGCTTCCACCGCGGAGGCCGAGTGGATCCAGGCGTTCAAGTACAAGGTCTCGGACTTCGGACTGAACTACTCGCTGGTCCAGACCGTGACCTGGCTCACGATGGATGGGGTGGATTCAGGGGATCCCAGCATGGGCTTCTACACCCTCGACTGGTTCTCAAAATGGACTGTCTACTCGACAGCCCATGGAGATGAGGCGGGATGGCTCAGCAGCCAGGTCAAGGTGTTGGAAGGCTTCGGAAGCACCCGGAGCCGGACGGTACCCAAAGCCATTGGATCGCTGGTCAATCCCGCCTCGCTATGGACGGGTCGCAATGGCGTCGAGGTCTCCGAGATGGCCTGGCAGCAGTCTTTGGCCCAAGGGCGAGTGGTAGCCGTTGCCGGGATCATCAACCAGTCGAACTACCTCGACCTCAACACCTATGCCAACACCGCACGGGGGCAGTTCCTGAACTCGGCCTTCGTCAACAGCATGGTGGTCCCGCTGCCCGCGTATTCTCCGTCGGTCAACCTCCAGTGGCAGCCACAGAGTTCGTGGTATGTCATGAATGGCACCTCCATTGGAAACATCGCCGCCGGGCGCCTGCCGTGGGTGGGTTGGGATGACCGGTCGTGGTCCTCAGTGATGGAATTCGGATACGTCGCTAAGGATTTCCTGGGCCTTGGGAACGGGGTCTATCGGGCCCAGCCGTTCCTCGCACAGAAGGATGGACCCGTCCGGGCGGGGGTGGGACTGAACTTTCAACAGCGTCTGGGCCGGAACACGCCGCTCGGCTGGTTTGGACGCTTCGGATTCGGGGGAGTATCGGGGGCGAGCAGTGCGGCGAACCAGGTCGCCACCGGCATGATCCTCCAGGCGCCCCTGAAGCATCTGGGGCTCATCACGGAACAACCCAACGACGGCATCGGCATCGCCGTCTGCTGGAGCGAGCCGTTCCGGACCGGGGTCGCAAATCCGGCGCACGACGAGACCGCGGTGGAGCTGGGCTACTGCTTCCACCTGACTCCGCTGATCCGCATCCAGCCCGACGTTCAATTCGTCATCGACCCCGCCTACAATCCCCAGCGAGAGACCGCAGTGGTGTTCCAGCTCCAGTTGGACATCAACTGGTGAGGGGGTCGGACAGCTGCCGAAGAGGTCATTGAACTGAGGAGCCGGGTTGCAGTGTTGGGCCCCGTGCACCTTGAGTTGCGATCGGTGCAGAGTTCGATGTTCCATCCCGCGTGGTGAATGAGGGTTCAACAGTGCGCCAGGTCGATTCAGTGACCGGGGGCGAGACGGAGGACGCGGTTCCTCCGGAGGTCACCATCGTGGTGCCAGCCTATCGCGGACGTGCGACAATCCTCTCCTGTCTTGGATCGATCCAGAAGGCTGCAGTCGGATGGCGATGTGAGGTCATCGTGGTCGAGAGTTCCGGGGACGGCGCGGCGGAGCTTGTCCGTGGACATTTTCCAGGGGTGACGGTCATTGCCTCCCCGATCCGCCTTTCGGCGGGCAAGGCCCGCAACGAGGGCTTGGCTCGGGCTCGGGCTCGATGGGTGCTCTGTGTCGATCAGGATTGCCTGGTTCCCGAGGATTGGATCGGTCGGCTCGTCGGGCTGCTGCAGCAGCCGGGACCGGGGGCGGCCGGCGGCTCGATCGCGGTGGCCAATCCGTCGAACCTCAGCGGGTGGTGCGTCTATTTCGTGGAATTCCTGGGGCACTTCCCGTCCCGAGCTGCCGTCCGGGATGACAACTTCCTCATTGGGGCAAACAGCGCCTGGCACTCGGAGGTGGTGTCGAAGGTCCGCTTCCCGGACCAGACGTTGGGCGAGGATCTGCTGCTCAGCGAGGAGGTCCGTCGCATGGGGTTGGCGGTCCGATACGATCCGCAGATCACCGTCCGCCACCACAACCGGGAGGGCTGGGGCGAATTCGTCCGATATTGCCGGGCCATGGGAATGGCCGCCGCGGTGGATCAGGGCCAGATGGGAGCGAAGTCGATCACCGTCCTGCGTCGGATGCCCAGCCTGTCGTTCGCCATTCCACTCGTCAGGCTACCCCGGATTGCGGTCCGGCTGTGGGGGGGGCGTCCGGCTATCTGATCCGCTTCCTCCTGCTGCTGCCGTGCTGCGCCTTCGGCCAATGGGTGTGGGCCGCGAGCTTCCGAAAGGGGCTTATGATCCAGTCAGGGGCGAGCGATCGTGCCGCAAAGCGGTGACGGTTCCTCATCGAGGATCTGGGGCTCTGCTCTCCGCCGGAATGCCGCTGCAGTGTCCTCTGCCGCCGAGCCGACGCCGGACGTTCCTCTATTGGCCCTGCATCCAGGTCCGCAACTTTTGCATCGTGCTCCGAGACCTGGATACATCTCCAGAGGTTCCTTGTATCGCTGGGCGGCTCGACGCTCCCTCTGTCCACTCGGCGCAGAGTCGTTCCACATCCGATCGCGAATAGAAGCCCCCATAGATCGATTCCTCCCCCAGGAGCCGATCGGCGAACGCCTGGACAAGACTGCGATCATACAGATGGTTTTGGTTGCGGTTCTCCAGTGGTTTGCAGAGCGCAAGCGCAGCGGGATCCATCACGGCCAGTGCCCGTCCACCGCTCGACACCAGATCCTCGTATCGGATCACGTGGCTCCTGGGCAGCAGGTGGGTGTATCGCGAGAAGTACCATCGGATGATGATCAACTGTCGGGAGAGCCGGTCCGGCTCAGCGGCGAGAGACGACTTCAACTCGGGATCAAACGCCTCGCCGAATGGAAGCCAGCCTTGGTTGACGGGTGCCTGGATGGAGTTCCATGAGAGAAGGACCGCGAGCGGATTGCGGACGATCGCATAGCAGGGATACCGGCTGCTCAGCGCAGGGAGCGTGGCGGTGAACATGTTCGGATGCTTGACCACGAGTCTGAAATCGCGGCTGAGAGTCTTGTCGAAACGCACCTTCCGGGTTCTCACGGTCGAGGCCCGCAGCCCAGTGGCGGCCAATGCCGTTCCAAAGGGATTGTCCGGCACAATGCCGTCCCGTCCCTTGCTGATGGCTGTACCGGAACGGAGGAGGCTCGAGCGCTGGTCTGCGAAAAACCTGCCGATGCGTTCGAGATACGCCTCTGGGTAGGGTAGACCGATGAGATCCGATGGACTCATCGGTTCATGAAGAGCGATGCACTGCGGAAGCTGGTTCAGCAACGAGCACGATAGCGTCGTGCCGGAACGGGCGATGCCGGTGAGGATGATGTCCATGGTGTTTCCCCAAAGGGGTCCTTGTCCGTGGCAGCAGTCTGATTCGTTCGTGATGTTTCTAGGCGCCATCAGGACGACAGGGAATCCAGGATCCGGAGGAATGCCGTGCGCTCCGCCTCCAGGCTATGCCTCAGCGCCTCAGCAGCCGCCTGCGCACGCATTCCTTTGCGGTCTTCTGGACGTTGACGGACCGCTGCGAGAGTCGCGGCAGTGACGGCCTTGAGGGTATATCTCGGTCGAAAGGCCGTGACGCCGTCACGGCAGAACCCTCGATTTCCGGTGCAGTCCGGACAGACAACGACCGCGCCGGCCGCCATCGCCTCGAGAGCCGGCAAGAAAACCCCCTCCCGCTCGTCAGGCAGTGTCACAACGACGTTCGCCCGAGACAGGCGATCCAGGAACTCAGGTCTGGGGATCTGACTCAGCGTCAACTGGACCGACACGCCGGACGCCACCAGGAGAGCCGCGAGCGCGATGGCGAACGTTGGATTCTTGAGGCCGGCGATGAAGACCCCTATGTCCCGCACCCGGTTCGAGGAAATGGTCTCGAGGTCAATGCCGTTGGGGATCACATGGATGGGACCGTTGACGGCGCCCGTCGCACAGATCGCATCGGCCACTTCCTGGCTCACGCAGATCCGTACCGCTGGTCGTGAGAGAAAGGTGCGACGGGCGTCTCCAGAATCCGCATGGCGGACGCCTTGGATCAGGTTGATGACGGGGGCAGGCGAGGGATCGGGAACGGCCTGCCAATCGAGCCCGGCCACGAACAAGGCAGCCGCCTCGGTAGGGCGCCAGGATGGGAGCGGTGGTGGGACGATGCCATGCCACGGGTTCTTCGGACCAAGGATGGATCGGTGTGTGAAAAAGATCCGTGGACTGAACCCGGTCGCATGCTCCGCATGGGAATAGTAGTCGCGCACCTTGAGATGCCCACCGGTGAACCCTCGGTAGTCACGATGGAAGAGCATCACTCGCCGGGAACACGATTCCATGACCTCAAGCATGGGTTGTGATGCCTAGGAGACGACGCAGGAGACCTACGGCGGTCTGTTGTTTTGAGCCCGCGTTTGGCCGTGAGTCGGATCGCGGGGCGTTTAAAACGCTGGGTCGAGCGTCTTCATAGCCGAAGGCTTTCACGTCTTCCGCATACAACGCGCTTACGATCTCTTTAGATTCGCTGTCGTAGTAGTCTTGAAAGGAACTCCGCCGACTTTTGTTGGCATGGGGAATCTTTGAAACTTGGAGCCCAATGCGATTCGTCACGGTCCCCACTGATTCGGCAAACGATTCAAACCTGCCGATGTAGTCCACCATGCTGTTGCCGGAATCATCGAACAAGAATCTGACTTGAGGCTCCCATTGAACGTGTGTCTTCTTGGAAATCAGCTCTAGATATTTTTTGAAACTGTCATCGGGCTTCATGCCCAGATATTCCCGCAGGTCGTCGCGTTTCGCCATGTATCTAAATTGGGAAACGGCTTTATCCCAAGGGTTCCTAACAATAGAAAATTTGAAATAGCGGTTGAATATTTCGGGTCCAAATTCTGATTTGATGTGGCCTGCGTGTAAATGCTGGAGTCCGCCAGTCTGATATTTATTGTGATGTTTTCCATCGAAACCCATCCAGAGCTCCATCGTGGTTCGTTTATGAATGTGAGGCCAAATCAAATCCTCAATGCTTGTTCCCCCTGTTTTTGGAATATGGACAAAAATGCACTGATACCGGTGGGAGATCATAACGATGCTGGCTGCGACAGGGGTTTAGTCTCCCTTTTGGATCCACCGGTGTTTGGTTCGGATTTTTTCCTTGATGAGTTCCCATCGTGTTCCCCAAAGAGGCCGTCGACAGAGTCGATCCATTTGGACTGCTACTTCACGTGCGGTCGCCTCGCCGTCACACCCTCGAATCACCTTGGAATCAGAGGCTTCAGCCAGCCATTCGAGAGAGGCTTTCGAGAAACGGAACAGATCAGTCTCCTCACGGACGCAGGCCATGTCATCGTGGGCTCTCAAATCTTCTGAGATATCAACGCCGTAGTCGTTGTGTAGAGTCCTGTTTTGGGAGGCAATGATGGTTTTGATCGGTTGGAACACGGAGGAGTGGAATCGCAAAGGAGGCCCTTGGAGAGATTCAGTATATTTTGCGAGTGTGATTCGCTTCACGAGTCTGTTCTTGATTTCTGAATCGCAAAAGTGGTTATACGCATACAGAAGCCGGGTGGCGTCTGCGCTCAGTGATTCGTTGGATCTAAGTATGGAATTGGGGTCCAGTTTTATCCCTGTGGTATCGCAAAAATCTTGGACGGCACAATTTGATTTGAGTGTGGAACTTACGAATGGTCTTACCGTTATATTCTCGCGGCCGAACAGTTGAGAAAAGGTTTTCAGTTTTTCGGCGTAGAAATAGTCGGGGTCGTTGCCCGAAGCCGGAATCATCTGAAACGGCTTGAATGCGATCTTTTTCCATTTGTTTCTCTGTTGGAAAAAGCTCTCCAGCCACGACTTGATCGGACGCACATAGGCGATCACAGCGACGTGGAATCCCTCCGATTCAAGAAATGCGCGCAATCGATGGAGGGCAGAGG
>SXGQ01718719.1_pt1 | contig 11654 bp, 9 predicted proteins | sample 3178371 | NCBI WGS metagenome assembly SXGQ01 (sample SAMN11356859, study PRJNA531348) | freshwater metagenome | isolation source: freshwater sample F1-20 | place: China: Fuxian Lake, Yuxi | collected 2017-12-25 | reverse complement strand
GTCGAGCATCAGCAGGTCGACCAGCCCGCCGAAGCGCAGGGCCCGGTAGATGCGGCCATCGGGCTGCTCCCGGACGGGCATCCAGAGCGACCAGGCGCGCGTCGCGGCGGCCTTGCGGTCGGCCCAGGGGCCGTCGGTCGCGGGGTCGTGCTCGTTGGCGCCGTCGCGGTTCGCGTTGTTGATGGTCTCGTGGTCGTCCCAGATGACGACCCACGGGTGAAGGCGGTGGGCCTCCTGCAGGTCCGGGTCCCGCTTGTACTGGGCGTGCCGCTGCAGGTAGTCGGCCGCGGTCAGCAGGGCGTGAGGCGGCTCGGCCTGGCGCTCTGCGTCGGGGTCCGTGCCGTACTCGTAGAGGTAGTCTCCAAGGTGCAGGACCGCGTCGAGGTCGTCGCGGGCCGCGAGCTCGCGGTAGGCGACGAACGGCGCGACGGTGAGGTTGGCGCACGAACAGACCGCGAAGCGCACGGGCGCGAGGCTGTCGGCGGATGCCGTCCGCGTCTGACCGACCGGGGACGACCGCCCCTCGGCCCGGAAGCGGTAGTGGAGCCGTGTCGCAGGCGGCAGGCCCGCGGCGTCGACCTTGACGCAGTGATCGCGCTCGGCGACCGCCTCGCTCCAGCCTGCCGCCACGCGGTCGGTGAAGTCCGGGTCGCGGGCGACCTCCCAGTAGACGGGGAGGGCGGCGACAGCGGTCGAGACGCGCGTCCAGAGGATGACCCGATCCTGCAGCGGGTCCCCCGAGGCGACCCCATGGAGGAAGAGGCCGTCTGGTCCTGGCGGGCCGGCGTGCGTGTACTCCGGGAGCTGGCCCGTGCCAGCGGCGCCGTCACAGGCGAGCAGGCCGCGCGCGAGCGGCAGGGCCACGACCGCGAGGCCGGTGCGGGCGAGAAAGTCGCGTCGGGAGGTCGGCATCGGCGGCTCCGTGGGGTCCGAGACGGTGTGCTCAGCACCCTCGCGCGGCCGCTCTCGTCGTGCAAGCGACGGTCTCCTGACGCTGCGATGACGCGCCCCTGACAGAGGACGCGCCCCGGGGCTTGCGCGAACGGGCCGTGTCTCGGTACCGTCACGGGATGGACACGTGGCCGCCACAGATCCGATACGACGGGCTCGCGTCGCTTGAGGCGCGGTTCGTCGCGCTGACGCAGCGCGCTGGCGGTGTGGTCTCGGTCGCTGGGCATTCGCGCGAGGGGCGCCCCATCACGCGGCTTGACCTCGGCGCGCCAGGCGGGCCGTCGGTGCTCCTGACCGGGTTGCTTCATGGCAACGAGGCCATCGGCGCGATGACGCTGTTCGAGGTCCTGCGTCAGCTCGTCACGGATCCGTGGCTCCTCTCCCGCCTGCGCGTCACGGTGCTGCCTGTGGCGAATCCCGACGCCTTCGCGAGCAACCTTGCGCGGCTCTCCTGCGGCCAGCGCGCGCATCAGCGCGGTAATGCGGATGGTGTCGATCTCAATCGGAATTTCCCGCGCATCCCGGGCGCGCGCTCGTGGCACCCCTTCTCGGGCTCAAGCTGGCGACGTTCGCCGCACTTCGCGGGCCCCCACGCGCTGAGCGAACCCGAGTCGCGCGCGGTCGTTGAGGTCGCTGCGAGCCTCCGACCCCGCCTCGCGCTCGGTTTCCACAGCTTCGGCGAGCTGCTCCTCTACCCGTGGGCCCACACCGCGACGCCGAACCCGCGCGTCGCCGACTACATGGCGCTCGGGCGTGCCTTCCGGGCGGGGCAGGGTGCTGTCCCATGGAGGGTCGGGCCGTCCTACGGATTCTACCCGGTCATCGGGGACCTCGACGACTGGCTCGACGCCGAGCTCGGGACCCTCGCCTTCACGGTCGAGGTCGGCCGTCCAAACGCGCGCCTGCTCCTGTCGCGCGAGGCGCTGAACCCGTTCTGGTGGATGAACGCGCCCGACGCCTCGGCGGCCATCGCGGCCGCGGTGCCGGGCCTCATGAGCCTGCTGCGCGCCGCGGACCTCGAGGCCCCAGGTGCGGTCGAGGGCTGGGCCCCTGTCCAGACCGTCCGCCCGTCGGCGATGCCGCCTCTGGCCCTGCCCGTGTCGCGCTGAGCCGCTCGCTCGCGCCTTCGCCAGCCAGGGCTGCTCCGGCCTGCACCCGCCCGATGTCAGCCGCGGAGGGTCTCACCGGAGACGGCGAGGCCTGAACTCGGAGTCAGGCGAAGTCCACATCGAGGTGCAAGAGACCGAGCGCTTGGAGCTGCGCCTTCAGCGCCTTGTCGAACGGCCGACCGCAGTCGACGGCCTGCAGGCTCTCGAGGCGAGGCAGGGCGCTCAGCGCGTCCACGTTGCGCAGCTTCTTCGTGCTCCACACGAAGACCTCGCGGAGGGCTGGGAGCTCGGAGAGCAGCGCGCAGTCGATCTCGAAGCGCGCGTTCAGCAGCGCAAGCGTCTCGAGGCGCTGGAAGCGTGTGATCGGCGTGAAGGGCGCCTTGGCGCTGCGCGTGTTGAGGTGCAGGTGGCGCAGGCCGGGCGGCAGTCGTGACAGTGTGTCGACATCGGCTGTTTCACCCGTGAACCATTTTGTTTCACCGATGAAACGTTGTGTTTCATCAGTTCGCGGTGGTCTGCTCAGGTGTCTTGCACGACGGCGCGTGCCCGCGAGAAGTCTCGCGCGCGGAGGGCGTCGCGGGGGATCCAGACGTAGAGACGTCCCGACCCGCGGCCGAAGGAGAACGCCGCGGCCCCGTCGCTCCCGAGCTGCAGCAGAAGCACCCAGCGATCGCGGAGCGCGTCGTCGAGGGTGAGGCGGCCCGCATTGACGGCGGGGACGTCTCCGCGCGAGAGGGCCTCGCACACCCCCTCCATGGCCTCTTGCAGCGTGTCGGGGTGCCCGAGGAGCTTCGCCTCGGGGGCGTCACCGACCCACGCGTTCACGAAGGCCTCGCCCGCGGCCTCGTCGGCGGGCCACGCGACGGGGTCTCGCGGCGGACCCCACGCGACCGTCGCAGTGACCACGCATTCCGGGAACTCCTCCGCGTCGGGGTGGGTGTCCCTGCGGCGCAAGGGCTTCTGCGCGCTCCAGCGCACCGCGAGGCTCGCTGCGTCACCCGGCGCATCCCCGGTGGGCTGACGGACGGTGTCGTAGAAGAACGACAGCGTGCCCTCACGCGGGAGGTCGCCGTCGACCGCGGGGAGTGATGCGAGGTCGAGCTGCGCCACGAAGGAGAGCGGGCGCGCGTCGCGGTCCACGGGCCAGGACGCATCGTCGGGCAGGTCGGGAGCGCCGCCGATCTTCGATGCGCCCACGGGCACATCGTCGGGCGCGAGGGCGAGCGCCACCTCGGGGCGCGCGTGGGTCAGCAACGTGTCGCGGTGCGCGTCGTTGATCCCCAGCGCGCCGAGGGCGCGGGCGAGCGCGTCGCGGGAGGAGGGCCTCACACCTTGCCGAGGAAGCTGATCATCACGCGCTGGCTCGGGGCATAGGCGATGGCGAGTCTGCCCTCCTTGAGCTTGCGCTTGCCGAAGCCGCCGAGGCAGAGACCGAGCGCGGGCAGGTTCAGGTACTGCTTCTCTTCGGTGGCGCTGGGGTCGGCGGCCCGGAGCTTGTCGACGGCGGCGGGGTCTCCGAACACGTCGACCCCCGCGGCGAGGAGCTGCGCGCCTTCGCCGTAGGTCACCTTCACGAGACCGTCGACGCCGTAGGCGAGCTCGGCCGCGCCCCGCTGCTCATACTGCTGCTTCATGGGGCGGCTCTCCCACGCGCGCGCGGGGGGCCCCTGGGTCTCGGCGCACGCGGCGGGTGTGGCGCCGAATCGGTAGGGGCCGACGCCCTCGAACGGGGTCAGGATGTGCCTGTTTTCACGCATGGTAAATATCCTTGGCAGCTGCGATTATCGTGGTCGTCCTGCCTCGGACGGCAATCTAGCCGACGCTCATGGGGCGGTCCATGCGTTCGGCGCAGGACCGCGAAGGACCTTGTCGCTGGCAACTTCAGCGCGTCGAGATCTCGCTCGGGCTTCCGTCAGGCGGCGTGGAAGGACCCGTCGCAACCCGCGAACCTCGGGCGCGTCGTCATCGCGTGCGCGCGGCCTCGCGTCGGTGTCGAGCGCTCCGTGCCCCTCGTGCAGCCACGCGTGAGGAGCTGAAATGGCCGCAGCAGGACGCGTTCCGCGTGGAGGATGGCGCCGCCGCAAGAGGGGCCGCCGCCACCGCCAGGCCCGCGCCCTTGACACGGGTTGGCCCTCGCGTGGCAGACTGGCTGCATGCGCGCACCACGCAAGACCTCTCTGCTCGCCATCCTGGCCGCCACCGCCTGCGACACGCCCCCCGAGACCGCCGCGCTGCCGCCGCCTCCAGTCGTCGAGCGCGTCGTCGCGGTCTACAGCGAGTTCTCGGAGCCGGCCTCCGCCATCGCCCATCTCCCAGCGCTCGCGGCCGCCGAGGTGCATGTGACGCGCGCTGTCACACCCGCCGACTTCCGGACGCCCGCGCTGCGCGATCTCATCCTCGCCACCCGCGCCAGCGGCCTCGCCTTCCGCGCCTGGCTCGTGCTGCCCGAGGCACAGGGATACTGGCCGAACGAGAAGAACCTCGAGGCCTTCGGGGCCGCGGTCGACGACCTCCTCGCCTGGATCGCGGAGGCGCAGTTGCCAGTCGACGCCATCACCTTCGACCTCGAGCCCGACTGGGACTACACCCACCGCTTCATCGCGCTCGCGGGTGCCGCGGACGATCCCGACCGGATCCCGAAGATGCTCGCGCTCGTCCGCGCCGAGCACAACCCGGAAGCCTTCTTGCGCAACCGGGACGCCCTCGGGGCCATCATCGGCCGCGTCCACGCCGCGGGGCTCAAGGCCCATTGCGTCACCTATCCGATGGTCGTCGACGACCTCGCGGACGGCGACACCGACATCCAGGACGGGCTCAACATCCCTGTCTCCGGCCTGCCGTGGGACGAGGTCTCGTTCATGGTCTACCGCAGCGGCCTCGCCCTCTACACGACCGAGCCGCTCACGCCCTGGGTCGTCCACGCCTACGCCCGCGACGCGCGGCTTCACTTCGGAGACGCCGCGGGGATCGACCTCGGCGTCATCGGCGACGATCCACTCAGCGGTGCGCCGGGTTACCGTACGCCCGATGCGCTCGAGGCCGATGTCGCGGCCATCCGGGCGGCTGGGGTGTCGCGCGTGCATCTCTACTCACTCGAGCTCGCCGCCTCCCGCCCCGACTTCGAGGCCTGGCTCGACGCGCTCTCCGTCGCAGCAGGCGCCCCTCCCGCCGAAGATGGCGCTGGCGAGGAGCTCCGCGGTCTCTTTTCCCTGCTTGACCAGGTCCTTGCGACCGAGTGACCTCGGTCGGACGCGCGGCGCCCGAGGCGCGATGGAGGTGTCCTGTGAACGCGACGCGAGGGCTTCATGCGAGCGGCCTCGGCGTCACGCTGAGCGCGTTCGAGCTCCCCTGAGGGTCCACGCGGTCGTGTCGCGATGGATCCGGGACCCCATCCACGTCAGGCCCCATGTCGAACCGTGCCCGCTCGGCGCGCTGCGCGGGGACGGGTGGCCCCACCTGTCGCTCGAGGTCCGCGTTCCGCCCTGAGCGTGTGCCGGGCAGCCATTCAGTGACGCACAACACCGACCAGAGCAAGGATGTCGACAAGGCGGTCGACGATCGCATCCGGCGCCGCCGCCGCGAGCGCCTCACGCGTCTGCGCACCGGTCGTGACGCCAATCGACAGCCCGCAGCCGGCGTTTCGCCCCTCGAGGATGTCGGCGACCGTGTCCCCGACCTTGGCCACCTCGCGCGCGTCGGTGACGCCAAAGGTTGCCATCGCGCGCTGGATCATCGCCGGGTCCGGGCGCGAGCGTCCAACGTCGTCAGCTGCGACGAGCCCGTGGATCTCGGCCCCGACCCGCCACCCGAGGCGCGCGATGAGCCCCTCGGCCACGCGGCGGGCGTAGCCCGTGTTCAGCACGACCTTCACCCCGGCGTCCCGCAGCGCCCCGAAGACCGCCTCGGCCCCAGGCAGCCCCTTCACCGCGAGGACCTCATAGGCCGCGTCGAGGCGCCTCTCGAAGTCCCGAAAGATGCGGTCAACCCGCCCCGCGTCGGGCGCCTGTCCCTCGTGGGCCGCGAGGATGCGGGCGAGGGCCGACCGCTTCTCCTGACCCGCGCCCACCGCGACCACCGCCTCGAGCTCCACCTCGACGCCCGCCGCCACGAGGGACGCCGTCATGACCTCGTACACCACGTTGCGCTCATCGACCGTCGTGCCGGCCATGTCGAAGACCACGAGCTTCATCTCGACCTCCTGTGTCGTCGCCGCCCGCTCGCATGTCCCGCAGCTGCGGATCAAGCGGCGAAGACGTCCGAAACAAAGGTGTTGCCGTGTCGTCGCCCGGTCTTGGTCATGTCACGGTCTCGAGACATGAAATAGTTTACTTGCAAGTCATATCGAGCCCGTCCCTCCGCCGGACGCCGGCTTCCGGTCGGCCCCCCGCGAGGCTCGCAGGGCGTCGTGGACCGGCGCTCCCGCCGTCGGCCTTCGCCACGAGAGGGAGACGGTCCCCCGACGAACCACCCGGGGCGTCGCGCGAGGGAAGGTCGCCCCGGCGCACCGGACGCCGTCAGCCCACACGCCGGAATGCACGCAATGCATTGCGTATGGACGTCCCCGTGCCCCTGCGACACGACCTCGGCCTGGTTCTGGCGATGTCACATGGGCAGGACGGGGCGACCGAAGACGGGGTGGATGGGGTCGTGCGGGACGAGGAGCTCCGCGAGATCGTCTTTTGGCAGCGCCCGCAGCTCGTCGAGGGCCTTCACGGCGGCGAGCGTCTCCGGGTGCTCGGCCCCGAGGCGCCGCGTCAGCAGCGCGACCGCCTCGAGGCAGAGCTGCTCGGAGGTCGCCGGGTCATGCAGGCGGAACACGAAGATCGGCGCGAGGTTCTGCAGATGCTGGCAGAGGTCCGCCTCGCCCGCCTCGCCGCGGCGGCGGTGCCCGTCGAGCACGGCGAGGAAGAGGGGCCGCGCCTTGTCGAGGCGATGCTGGCCCTCGAAGGCGAAGGCGAGCGAGAGCTGCCGGTCGAGCGTCAGCGGGTGGTGGGGTCCGGTGAGGCGCTGCTGTGCCGCGTAGGAACGTTCGCGCAGGGGGAGGGCATCGAGCCCGCGCCCAAGCGACTCCCGCACCGAGGCGAGCATGTCCATGACCTCCACCGTCTCGTGATGGTCGGGGCCTGCGCGGCGCTCCCGCGTTCTCAGCAAGAGGGCGGCAGCGGCCTCGGCCTCCTTCGCACGGCCAAGCTTGGCGAGCGCCACGATGCGCAGCGCCTCGTCCGCGAGGACGGATCTGTGGTCACGGCCGAACCGTCCGCGTCGCAGCGCGAGATTGCGTGCCAGCAGCGCCTCGGCCTCCTCGGCCGCGTCGGCCGTCAGGAGCTGTGTCGCCACGTCTGCCCGGAGCAGCAGGACATCGGCGTGCGAGGGTCCGAGGGTGCCCTCGACGGCCTCGAGTACGGCCGACAGCAGGCTGCGCATCGCGTCGCGCGCACCCCGGGCCAGGGCGAGCCGGGCCCGGTGGACGCGCGCCAGGACGGTGAGGCGATGGGTCTGGCCGAGCGCCTCCTCGCACCGGGCCGTGAGTGCGGCCAACGCCTCTTCGGGGACCGTGTCGGGGAGCGACGTCACACGGAGAGCGACCGCAGCGACGGACGCCTCGAGGGTCCGCTCGTCCGCAGCCCCAAGCGTCCGAACGCGCTCGTCCGCGAGGGCTTCGACCGCCGAGACCCCCTCGGCGGCCCGACCGAGGAGCGTCAGGACCGTCGCGAGGTCCTCCGCGGCCGCGAGCGCGTCGGTCTCCTCGGGGCGCCCCGAGAGCGCCGCGATGACCGCGCGCTGCACCGCGTCGGCCTCGGGGAACCGCTCGAGCTCGATCAGTGACCGTCCGGACGCGAGCCTCGCGGCCCGCGACGTCACCGCGTCGGCCAGCTGCTGCGGCGCGCCGCGCAGAATCTCGAGTGACTGCAGGCTGCGCCCTGTCCGCCGCAGCATCTCCGAGAAGCCGACGCGCGACGTCAGGCTCTCGCGATGCCCCGCGCCAAGCGAGGCCTCACAGGCCTTGACGAGCTCGCGCCAGATCGTGTCCGCGTCGATGGCCCGCCCCTGCTGTTCGACGATCTCGGCCAGAAGCCGGGTCAGTGGCGGTGCCGAAGGCTGTAGCGGGCCCCGTCCGAGCCCGCGCAACGCCCGCCGCAGCAGGTCCTCGGCGCGGCTCGCGTCCCCCTGCATGTCGAGCGCGCGGGCCTCCGCGTCGGCCGCGGCAAGGGTCTCGGGGTGTTCGGGGCCGAGGGCCTTCAGGCGGGCCTCGAAGGTCGCCTGAGAGGTCTCGCCGGGTCGGGTGGAAGGCGCGGGCGGGGGTTTCCGGGACATCGGGGGCTCCTGCTGGGATGCCGAGAGAGAGGCGCGGAGAAGGGACGGCGAGGCGCGGTGCGGGGACGACGCACAGCGCTCGGGGTCGCAACCTCGGCGCCGCGCACCCCGCGGGCTGACTCAGGCGCGGAAGCGGGCGACAAGCGGCAAGAAATCATTCATGATGTCAAAGGCATGCCCATTCGGTAGCGCCGCGTTGCCCGGGCGGACGAGGGCCGCCACCTGCAGCCCGGCCTCCGCCGCAGCCAGAAGCTCTGCGGGGTGGTCGCTTACGAAAAGTATTTCATGTTTCAGGCACGCGAGCATTCGCGCGATGCTGTCGTAACTCCCCGACTCCCGCTTCGGCCCCGTCGTCGTGTCGAAATGGGCCGCAATCAGCGGCGTCAGGTCCCCCGCCTCGCTGTGGCCGAACAGCAGGCGCTGCGCCTCCACGCTGCCTGACGAGTAGATGGCGAGGCGGACACCAGCCCCGGCGAGCTGGCGGAGGACGCCTGGCACATCCGGAAAGACGTGCCCGCGCAAGGCCCCCGACGCATAGCCCTCGGCCCAGACCTGGCCCTGCAGCGCCTTGAGCCCGGTGTCCTTGACGTCGCTGTCCATCAGCGAGAGCGCGGCCTGCGCCGCGGCCTCGGGCGTCGTGACTTCGGGGGCCATCTGGGCAACCGCCGCCGCGACCCCGGGCTCATCCCAGCGGCCCTGCAGAAATGCCGGCAATGCCTTGCGAGCAAACGGAAAGAGCGTGTCGTAGACGAAGGCGATGGACGTCGTCGTCCCCTCGAGGTCCATCAGCAGCACAGTCGGGGTCGTCATGGTCGGGGCTCCAGGCAGCAGGTGTCTCAACCGAGGACGCGGGCGAGGCGTTCGAGCGCGGCCGCAAGCGCCTCTGGCGGAGCCGCCGTGAAGCAGACCCGCACCCAGGGCTCGAAGTCGCGCCCCGAGGCAGAGCCTGGCGTCACCAGCACGTCGGCCTCGTCGAGCAGACGGATGAGGAAGGCCTCCGGGGTCTCGCCTGGCTTCAGGAATCGCGCCATCGGCGCGAAGAGGAACGTCCCGGCCTCTGGCGCGGGTACGCGGAAAACGCGCGCAACAGCCTCCGAGGCCTGCCGGTATATGGCCCGCGTCTCCGCGAGCCAGCTCTCGCCGTGGTCGAGCGCTGCGGCCGCACCAAGCTGCATCGGGCGTGCCGCGCAGTAGACCTGAAACGTCTGGACCGCGGTGATGGCCCGCATCGCCGCCATCGGTCCGTGCACCCACCCGACGCGGGCACCCGCGAGCCCGAAGGCCTTCGACATCGAGTGGACCGCGACCGCGCGCGGGGCCGTCTCGGGAAGCGCCCAGGCGGGCGTCGGGGGTGTCTCGCCAAAGTGCAACGCCTCGTAGACCTCGTCGCACAGGAGCCACAGGTCGTGGCGCGCCGCCACACGCGCGAAGGCGCCGATCTGGGCCCGCGTCAGCACGCGCCCGGTCGGGTTGTGCGGCGTGTTCAGGTACAGCGCCGCCGTCCGAGGCGTCACGGCGCGCTCGAGGGCCGCCTCGATGACCTCTGGCGGCGTCTCCGTGGTCAGGTCGTGAAACAGCGGGACCTCGACCGCGGTCGCGCCGCGGGAGGCCGTGATGCCGCGAATAAGCGGCCAGAAGGGGGCTGGCAGCAGCAGCTCGTCGCCAGGAGACAGCAGCGCCTGAACGACGACCGACAGACCGCTCGTCGCGCCCGAGATGACGCAGCGCGGGCGGGCCTCCGTGTCGAGCAGGCCGTCAGCGAGCGGCCCGGGGATGGCTGCGAGCCGGCGGGCGAGGTGGCGCTCGATGGCCTCTCGCAGGGCAGGCTCGCCCGCGACCGGCGAGTAGGTGTGCAGATGCGGGGTCTCCGCCGTGCGCTGCGCTTCGGCCCGCGCGAGGTCGAGCGGCTCGCGCCACGTGTCGCCGACGTGCAGCGGACAGACCGGGCGCGGGTGGTGCCGCGCGCGCTCGGTCAGCGCCGAGAACACGCCCGAAGAGAGCGAGGTCGAGGTCGGGGCGGGCTCAGGACATCTCGGCATGGGGCCGTCCTCTGGCGGTTCGGGTCGTTGCGACCCTTGGTGTTGCAATCGTTGCAGTTCAAATGAATGGCGTGCGGCGTCATGGGCCGCAATACCACCCGGGTCCGGTCTCGGCGGCTCGGCTCGCCGTCGCGAGGCGCACGACCCCGCTCGCGGTGCAGCGCGAGACGCATGCGTCCTCGAGGTGGTCCGCCCCGCAGCGCTCCGCGAGCAGCTCACAGCCGAGGGCGCACAGCTCGACCTCCATCGGGGCCCGTCCGACGAGGTGCAGACCCAGTCCATGGGCATAATCATCGAACTCGACGCGCGCTGGCACCTCGGTCGCGAGGCTCGGGATCAGCGCACGGACACGCGCCGCCGTCGGACCGAAGAGCGCCTCGAGATGGGCGAACGAGGCGAGCCCGGTCGCGAGCTTCGCCCCAGACTCCGCCCCCTTGCCAGCTGTGTCGCGCATGCGCCGGAGGGCCCGAGCCGCCTCGGCCCGCCGCGCGGTGCGACCGAGTGCGGTCGCGTCCCTCGCGTCGAGAAACGCCGCCGCCGCGTCATCCTCTCGCCCGCGCGCCGCGACGAGCGCCCACACGACGCGCTCGAGCCACGGGAGCCCGGCCCGCATGCCGGACACCGTCTTCGCGAGCCCCGCGAGCCCCTCGGGAGGGCTCCCGTCCTGCGCCACGGCGACGTCGAGCAACAGCCAGCCGAGGGCCGCCGCCACCCGCCGCGCTGCCCCGTCCGCGTCCGAATCACGCGCGAGCCACTTTGCGGCCGCCGCCACCGCGGAGGTCGCGTCCCCGCCGAGCCAGGCCTCGCGCAACGTCGCGATCGTGCGCGCCTCGGCGTCCGACAAGGCGAGGGGATCCGCACAACCTGCCCCCGCACAGTCCGCGTCCGTCGCGGCCGCGGCGACCACCGGGTCGGGCTCGAGCGTCACCTGCGGCTCCCGGGGCACAGGGGGCGCGTCATTCCCGAGCAACCCGCGCGTGGCGCCGAACCGCCCGAGCCGTGTCCGCCGCTCGCGCACCTCGTCAAGGTCCCCCGCGGCCTCGGCCTGCGTCAGCCGGCTGAGGTAGTCGCCGACCCGCGTCGCCCGCCCGGCCACGACCTCGCGCATCCGCGCAACCACGGGCCAGCCGCCCGCCGCGTGCCCGCCCGCTCCACCCGCAGGGCCCGCGATCCATGCCGCCGCGAGCGCGTCCCGCGGCCCCTCCATCGCGCCGACGCCGACGATCCGCTCGAGGGCGAG
>SXGQ01087509.1_pt1 | contig 11654 bp, 8 predicted proteins | sample 3178371 | NCBI WGS metagenome assembly SXGQ01 (sample SAMN11356859, study PRJNA531348) | freshwater metagenome | isolation source: freshwater sample F1-20 | place: China: Fuxian Lake, Yuxi | collected 2017-12-25 | reverse complement strand
TTCGACGACACACCCGACGTGGTGCGCTTCGCCGAGACGCTCGAGCCGGTCTGCGTCGATGTGGTCGAGTCCGGCCGCATGACCAAGGACCTCGCCATCCTCATCCGGCCCGATCATCCGTGTCTGTCGACCGACGAATTCCTCACGGCGATTGACACGGAGCTGCGCGCCCGGATGTCGCACTAGCCATGACGATGGCCGCGGTCCTCGCGGCCGTCTTCATGTTCTCCGTTGCTGCCCCGATGGCACAGGCCCCTGCGGCCTGTGCCAACTGGCAGGCCTGCCGCGACGCCACCGAGCAGGCCCTACGCGAGGCGCGCCACGAAGAGGCGCACGACCTGGCTTGGCGCACCGTGCAGCGCGGGCCGAAGGACGACGCGGCCCTGCTGGCGCTGCTGGCCCGTGCACAGGCCCTCAGCGGCCGCACCGATGATGCCCTCGTGATGGTCCGTCGCCTCGTCGACCGTGGCGTGCTCGTGGAGGCGCGCACCGACGAGGCCTTCGCGCGCGTCCGCACCCGGGCCGCGTGGGCCGACCTCGAGGCTCGCCTGCTGGCCCTCGAGCAGCGGCTGGCCGAGGCGTCGTCTGCCTCTACCCCCACCGCGCCCTCGTCCCCCAGCCCGTCGCCTGCCCCGCGTGCGACCGTGTCACGTGCTGACGCGCCGGCACGGCCGCCTGTGGCACGCGCGACCCCGAGCAGCGCTGTGCCCCCTGAGACCACGGCAGGTATGCGTGCTGGCGAGCCGTTCGCAGAGGTGGGGCCCCGGACCCCGGAGCCTGCGGCCACTGCGGCGGCACCAGCGGCACCCGGTGCAGCGGCTGCCGCGCCGTCCCGGGCCGCGGCAGCACCCGCGACAACCCCGACGCCTCCTGCCGACGCACCGGCTGCACGACGTGCCCCGGCCACACCTGCCGTCGGCGCCACCCTGGAGGCTGCGGCCTCGCCAATGCCGCCCGCAGCATCTGGCGCACCGGCCACAGTGGCACCACCACGAGCTTCGGGCGTCAATCGCGCCCCTGCGGAGGCTCCCCCTGGAGACAACCCGCGAGAGTCGGCCGCGGCCCCCGCACGGGCCCGCGGCGGTCCTGCCGCTGCGTCGGCCCGCTCGGCGTCGGCCGCTGCCGTTGCGCCGATGGTGACCGCCGAAGAACGCGAGGCCGTGTTCGAGGAACGTGCGCGCCTCAGCACGCCGCCCTTCCATCTGTCGGCCATGGTGTACGACGCCGTGTCGGCCCGCCTGCTGCTGGGCGACCGCGACGGCCGGAAGGTGCGCGTCCTCGGCGACGGCTTTGATGCGCCCGTCGACCTCGTGCGCGCCGAGTCGGCCGGCTTCGGTGCCGTGATGGCCGTCGACATCGATCGGGTGCGCGGCGACCTGTGGGTCGCCTCGGCCCAGGATGCCGCCGGGGCCGCCGGTGGCCTGCACCGCATGCAGCTCATCTCGGGCCGTCCGCTGCAGACGCTGGCCCCTCCCGCCGGCCAGCAACCCTGGCACCCGGTGGCCGTGCACGTCGCCCCGACCGCTGTCATCACCGCCGACGATCAGGGGCAGCTCCGGGGCGCCAGCGCCGGCGCCGCAGCGCTGCGGCGCATCGCCACCGTGCCCGGGCGTGGCCGGCTGGCCCTGGCGGCCGTCCCGGGCCGCGATGAGGTGGTGCTGGTGGCCAGCGCGACGCAGGTGTGGACCGTGGCCATCTACACCGGCCGGGTACTCGAGGTCACCTCGCCTGTCGAGGGTGCACTCGTCGGCATCGAGCAGATGGCCGCGTGGAGCGACCGTGTGGTGGTGGTGCAGCGGAAGCCTGATGGCACGCGGCACCTCGCGCAGTGGCGCCTCACCAATCGCGGCCGGCAGGCCACCGCCGTCGTCAGGTATCAGCCCGCCCTCTCGGCGGGCGATGCCGCACCCGGGCTGGCGGTGACGGGCGACGAGGCTCTCGTGGCCGAGTCAGTGGCCGGCGGGGCAGAGGCGCCCACCGCGATTCGCGTGCGGCGCGTGCGCCTGCGATGACGCCCCGCTGAGAGCCCCGGCGGGGACGCGCGCCAACTCACCGGAGCGTCGGCGCCGCGTGCCTGCGCGCCACACGGTTAGTGTGGCGGCGGCTTGTGCTCGTGCGTCCTGCCTGAGGACGGCCCCACCTGGACCGTGCCCATCAGCCCGCCTTCGGCGTGGTCGAGGATGTGGCAGTGGAACATCCATTCGCCCGGCCGCTCGTTGAAGTCGATGAGCACCTTGATGGTGGTCTTCATCGGAATGTTCAGCGTGTCCTTCCAGGCCAGCGGCTGCACCGGTTGATCGTTCGCATCGAGCTGCAGGAAGAAATACCCGTGCAGGTGGAACGGATGGTCCCAGTCGGTGTCGTTGCGGATCACCCAGACCTGCCGTTCACCAAGCGCAGCCGTGAACGGCTTCGCTTCCCAGAAGGGCACCCCGTTCACACGGAACGCCGACTTGCCGTCCTTGCCTGCCGGCGGCAGGGTCAGCACGATGGGGACCTCGGTGGCACCCGCACGTTCCGTAGGCACGATGCGGCGCGAGGTCTTCGGCATCGCGCGGGCGGGCAGGGCAGGCGCATCGGTGAACCGGATGCGCATCAGTTCCTCGACGTCGCGGTACTGCACACTGCCGTAGCCGCGGTTGTAGAGCATCGCCCGCACGCTGAGCGTGGAGCCCGGCGTGCCGCGCGGCGCCACGAGCACATCGACGCGCTCGCCGGTCGTCACCAGCAGCGTCTGCTCGGTGACAGGCGCCGACTGCAGGCCGCCGTCGCTGCCGATGACCGTGAACGGCTGTCCGTCCATGTCGATCAGGAAGAACCGGCTCTTGGCCGTGTTCACGATGCGCCAGCGCTGCACCGTGCCCGCGCGCATCGTCAGCGTCGGCGTACGGCGTCCATTCACCAGCACGTGTTCACCCTCGCGGCCGAATACCATGCCGGCCGGACCGCCGCTCTCGGCCGGCTCCAGTTCACCGAACTTGTTGAAGCCGATGTCGCTCAGCACCAGCGTCACCTCGTCGTCCACGGTGACGCCGTCGGACGGGTCGTCCACCTGCAGGGCGCCGTACAGACCGAAGCCGACCTGCGTGGCCGACATCACGTGCGGGTGATACCAGAACAGCCCCGCATCACGCAGCACGAAATCGTACGTGAAGGTGTCGCCCGTGTGCATGGGCGGCTGCGAGATGCCAGGCACGCCGTCCATCTCGATCGGCACGCGCAGACCGTGCCAGTGGATCGTGGTGGCGTCCGGCAGTTTGTTGGTGAAGTGCACGATGAGCTGGTCACCGACCTTCGCGCGCAGGAACGGCCCGGGAATCCCGCCGTCATACGTCCAGGCCTTCACCTTCAGTCCGGGGCCGACTTCCACGTCGGCCACATAGGCACTCATGTTGACTTCCAGCACTGACGGATCCGGATTGATGTCGACCGGCACCCGCAGCGGGGGCGCGTCGAAGGCACGTGCGGTCGGGCGGAGCAGTTGGGCCGAGGCGAGAGGCGCAGCGACGCCCATCACCAGCAGGCCCGCGATCAGCGAACGAACGACATAGCCCATGCGGCCATGCTACACCCGCGAACAAGGACGTTATGGGTCCGCGATGTCAAACGACTGCACGTGCCAGCGATCGTCTTCGCGTGTCCACAGAAGTACGAGGATGGCGCCGGTCTGGCCGTCTCGCGGACGGAACTGAAACAGGGTCTGCGCCCAGCTCGCCTGCGGGCGCATCCCGTCGGCGGAGGCTTCGCACAGAAAGCCCCGCGCCTCGGCATCGTCGACCATGGCCAGCGTGAAGGCGCGGTCGAAGGGGTGCGTGACGATGCGCAGGTCGGTGTCCCAGGGCTGCACCGGCATGATGACGTCGGCGAGGTGGCGCACCCTGCGTCCCGTGGCGGCCTCGCGCATCAGGCGACCCAGGGCCTCGCGGGTCTCGGCGCTCCGCAGCCGCTCGTTTTCCGCATCCTCGTCCGTGTTCGTGCAGCTCGACGCGCGCGGCGAGACGACGGCCAGGGCTTCATCGACGTCGCGCCGGATCAGCCAGTCGGTCAGGAACTCGGTGGTGGCCACCGCCGGCGAGTCGATGACGGCGTCGCGGGCAAACGAGGGCAGCTCGGGTTCGTCCTCGGGACGGGCCTCCGGACCGGCGACCGGTGCGGCTGGCGCCGTGGAGGTCGTGAAGAAGGCCAGCACGGCCGTCCACCACGGGCGCAGGTCGTTCCACCGGCGGTTGTGCCGCTGGTCATTGCCGCGGGCGCGCACGTCGCTGTTCGCCGAACTCAGGTGCCCGTTGAACAGACCCTGTGGCACGTGCGACGAGAGATAGTCGACGTCGATGTCGGCGCGCAGGCCATCGGGCGTCATCGAGATCTGGATGCTGGGAAACCGGCCCGCGAGCCGGTAGTTGACCGGGTAGCCCTTGTGGAAGACCGTGTTGTCCTTGTCGCGGTAGAACTCGCGCGAGGCGCGGATGCGTTCGAAGGCATCGGGGCGCAGGTCAACGTAGAGCCGGAACTGCCGGTCGCCCCGCACGCCCGGCTCCTGTCCGGCCACGCGTTCGATGCGACCGAGGAGGGACAGGCCGTGGCCCAGGTCCGTGCCCTCGGCATCGGTCAGCGTGGTGCGCAGCAGCGAGTGCGTGGCGGCTTCGAAGGTCGTCTGGCGGTGCAGCGGCCACGAGCCGTAGAAGGCGGCCGGCGAATCAGCCCCGGCAGCCGCACCGGCGTCGCGGAACATCTGCTCGACCAGGGCCTGCTGGGCGGGCTGCAGGCGGACATACGCATCGGCATTGTTCAGGGCTGTCGGCGTCTGCGGGGCAGCTTGCGGACCGCAGGCCGCCACCCACAGCAGCGACAGCAGCATCAGTCGGCGCATGCGGCTCAGTGTGCCGTACTTGTGGCACGATGCTCCACATGAAGCGACGTTCACTGCTGGCGACATTGACCGGCCTGATGCTCGGCCTGGTTTCGGTCGGACGGGCGGCGGTTCCGGTTCGCGCGGGGACGGACGATGAGGTGCCCGCCCAGGCCGGGAGTGGGGCATCGGCTGGCCGGGCCGACGCCACGCTGGCCCTGCTCGACCGCTTTGCGGCCGCCTGGAATGCCCACGATGTCGACACCCTCATGGCCTGCATGACCGACGACGGGGTGTTCGAGTCGGCGGCGGGGCCGACGGTGGCCGGCACACGATCCGTCGGGACGGCGGCAGTGCGGAAGGCCTATCAGGCGGTGTTCGACACCTATCCCGATGCCCGGTGGAACGAGCCGCGTCACTTCGTGGCCGGCGATCGCGCGGTCACCGAGTGGCGCTTCACGGGCACCACGCGCGAGGGCCAGAAGGTCGAGGTCAATGGCTGCGATGTGTTCACGCTGCGCGGGGGACGCATCGCCCTCAAGAATTCCTACCGCAAGCAGCGCGCCTGACATGGCCCGACATGCTGTGATCCAGGGACGCGTCGTCCTGGTCGTGCTCGTGTCGGCGCTGCTGCAGGGGTGCCGGCAGGTGCCCCCGCCCCCACCGCCCCTGGTGCCGGTGGTGCAGACCATGGGCACGTGGCAGGGACGGGGTGACCACACCATCGGCATCACCAGCCAGTCGGGGAAGTTCCAGATCCGCTGGCGCACGACCGAGGCGGCCGACGCCATGGCCCCCGGGGTCTTTCGCGTCACGGTGCACAGCGCCGTGAGCGGGCGCCCCCTGCACGAGGTCATCAGCCACATCGGGGCGGGCAGCGGCGTGGTCGACTACGAGGAAGATCCGCGGCAGTTCAACCTGATGATTGCCTCGGCCGACCTCGACTGGGTCGTGACGGTCGACGAGACGGTGCTGACCCGGCCCTAGGCGGCCGGGTCGCGGCCCCCGGCGCCGATGCTGCGGCGCATGCCCATTCGGTGTATCGTGTCGCCTTCGGAGATCTGACGCATGACCATTCGTTCGCTTGCTGCCGTGCTGCTCGCTGCGGGCCTGGCCTCGGCCACGCTGCTGGCCCAGCGCCCGACCACGCTGCCCGAGACGCTGCCCGGGGGGACCCCGCCTGACAGTGTGTTCATCGAAGACCTCACGTGGGCCGAGGCCCGCGACCTGGTGAAGGCGGGCTGGACCACCGTCCTCATCGGCACCGCCGGCACCGAGCAGAAGGGACCGCACATGGTCGACGGCGAGCACAAGTTCGTCATGACCTACGCGGCCGACCGCATCGCGCGCGCCATGGGCAAGACCCTGGTGGCGCCCGTCGTGACCTACGTGCCCGAGGGCAGCTGGGATCCGCCGATGGGCCACATGGGCAAGCCCGGCACGATCACGCTGCCCGAGGATCGGTTCGTCGAGCTGCTCGTCAGCGCCGGACGCAGCCTCAAGGCCGGCGGCTTCACGCGCGTGGTCTTCCTGGGCGAATCCGGCGGCAACCGCACCGGCATGCGCACGGCGGCCGAGACGCTCAACAAGGCGTGGGCCGGCACGGGTGCCAGCGCCCACTGGATCGACGACTACTACACCAAGTCGCACGCCGACCAGGATGTGTTCGCCGCCAAGCTCCTCGGCGTGGCCCCCGGGCAGGTGGGCAACCACGCCAACATCCTCGACACCTCCGAGCTGATGTTCGTCGCGCCGCAGCACGTCAGGAACGACCGGCTCGTCGGCAACGACTACGAGAACAACGGCGTCAGCGGCAACAACCAGTCGAAGGCGTCGCCGCAGATTGGCCGCGACCTGCTGCAGATCAAGATCGACAACGCTCTGGCCCAGATCCGTCGACAGGTGAGCGGTGCCGAGCCGCCTGTGCCGGCGCTGCCCGCGCCGCAGGGCGGCGGGCGTGGCGGCAACCGTCCCGCGCCCCCGCCGGGCCCGCATCGCCCGACCTACGAGACCGCCCCCGCGAGCCGGACGCCCACTAGGGCTCCCGATACCGTCTTCATCGACGAACTCACCTGGGAAGAGACCCGCGATGCCCTGAAGGCCGGTCGTCGCACCGTCATCATCCCGACGGGGGGCACCGAGAAGAACGGCTACCACATGGTCCTCGGCAAGCACAATTTCGTGGTGTCGCATGCGGCCAACCTCATCGCGCGGCGCCTGGGAAATGCGCTGGTGGCGCCGGTGATTCAGTATGTGCCCGAGGGCGATCCCGACCGCCAGGTGCCCGGGGCCATCTCGCTCCCATCGCCGGCCTACGACCGGCTGCTCGATGCCGCGGCGCGCAGCCTGCAGGCCCACGGCTTCACCGACATCGTGTTCATTGGCGACAGCGGTGGCAACCAGGGCGGCATGACCGCGGTGGCCAATGCCCTCAGCGCCGAGTGGAAGGACCGCGGCGTGCGGGTCTATGCGCTCACCGACTACTACAACGTCGGGCGCGATCACTACCGTGCCTGGATGCTGGCCGCCTTCGGCTACGGCGACGATGTGGTCGGCAGCCACGCGGGCATCAGCGACACCTCGCAGATGCTGTATGTGCACCCGACGGGCATCCGCCAGGACCGCATCATGGCCTGGGGCGGCGCGAAGGATTCCGGCGTGACCGGCGACCCGGTGAAGGCCACCGCCGAGATTGGCCGGATGGGCATCGCGTTCAAGGTCAATGCCGCACTCAACCAGTTCCAGGCCCTGAAGAATCCGCCCCCCCAGCGGGGACGGGGCGGCAACTGACCAGCCCGGTGATCGGGGGCCTCGCTGCGCTATGCTGAGGACACCATGATCACCCGTGTCCTTCCGACCGGGGCGCTGGCCCTGCTGGTGGCCCTTGTGGCCCTGCCGGCGGCGGCCCAGCGGCCCCAGACCCCCACCCCCCCTGACGAGGGGCCTCCGCCGCTGCTCATGCCGGGGGCCCCGGGCAAGGAGACCCGCGCCATCACCGCGAAGGCGGCCACCGACCTGTCGAAGGTCGGCTTCACGAAGGCGGACGTGGCCTTCATGCAGGGCATGATTGGCCACCATCGCCAGGCGCTGGAGATGGCGGCCCTGCTGCCCGAGCGCACCAGCCGCGAGGACATGAAGCTGCTGGCCAGGCGCATCGAGGTGTCGCAGGCCGATGAAATCAAGATGATGAAGGAATGGCTGACCTCGCGCGGTCAGTCGCTGCCCGACGAGCACGCCCACCACGAGCACAGCGGGCTCATGCCGGGCATGCTCACGCCCGAAGACATGATGAAGCTCGGGCTGGCGACCGGCGTCGAGTTCGACCGGATGTTTCTCGAAGGCATGATTCGGCACCACGGCGGCGCGCTGACGATGGTGAAGGATCTGTTCGCGTCGGCGGGGGCCGGACAGGATAGTGACATCTTTGCGTTTGCGTCGGATGTGGAAGCCGACCAGCAGATGGAAATCGAGCGCATGAGTGCGCTTCTCAAGGAGCTGCGGAAATGAGAGCTGTTGCGGGATGGGGGGCCGGTGCGGCCCTGGTGGCGCTGATCGGCGCCGGTGCGGTCTCGGCCCAGAACCAGAACGATCCCCGCGTGGGCCTGAAGGCCGGCCTGCATGATGCCGCGGTGGCGGCAAAAAACATGGAGCTGACCGCGACGCTGCCGCGTCCCGAAGGCTTCTTCGATCCGGCCGCCCCGGCGGGTGATGCGATGCCGCCCGAGCGGCCGTCCGGTGCGCCGGCCCCCGCGCCAGCGCCGGCCCCGGCACCAGGGGCTCCTGCCCCTCGGGGCAGCGGCCTCGACTTCGCCAACTCCGACCTGGCGTTTGCCGGCACCAACATGTGGGTCGGTAACTTCCACGGCTTCAACGTGTACGACATCGAGAATGCCCGCAAGCCCCGGCTGATGGCCTCGATTGTGTGCCCGGGCGGCCAAGGTGACGTGTCGGTCTACGGCTCTCTGCTCTTCATGTCGGTCGAGCAGACGCGCGGCCGCGTCGACTGCGGCGTGCAGGGCATCGCCGATACGGTCAGCAAGGAACGCTTCCGCGGCGTGCGCATCTTCGACATCAGCGACATGCGCAAGCCCCGCCAGGTGGCGGCCGTGCAGACGTGCCGCGGCTCGCACACGCACACGCTGGTCCCCAACCCGAAGGATCCCTCGAAGATCTACGTCTACGGCTCAGGCACGGCCGGCGTGCGGTCGGGCGAGGAGCTTGACGGCTGCTCGAACCTCGAGCCCGAGAAAGACACGAACACCGCCCTCTTCAGCATCGATGTGATCGAGGTGCCTCTCGCGGCGCCGCAAACCGCGCGCATCGTGAACCGCCCCCGCATCTTCGCCGACGAGAAGACCGGCGCCATCGCCGGCCTCTGGAAGGGCGGCGACAGCGGCCCCGGCACGCAGCGCACCAGCCAGACCAACCAGTGCCACGACATCACGGTCTATCCGCAGGTCGGCCTGGCGGCCGGCGCCTGCTCGGGCAACGGCATCCTGATGGACATCTCCGATCCGGTGAATCCGAAGCGCCTTGATCACGTGTTCGACAAGAACTTCGCCTATTGGCATTCGGCCACCTTCAACAACGACGGCACCAAGGTGCTGTTCACCGACGAGTGGGGCGGCGGCACGCGTCCGCGCTGCCGGGCGACCGACCTGCCCAACTGGGGTGCCAACGCGATCTTCGACATCGTCGATCGCAAGATGGTCTTCAAGGGCTACTACAAGATGCCGGCCGCCCAGGCCGAGCAGGAGAACTGCGTGGCCCACAACGGGTCCCTGCTGCCCGTGCCCGGCCGCGACATCATGGTGCAGGGCTGGTATCAGGGCGGCCTGTCGGTGTTCGACTTCACCGAGTCGGACAAGCCGGTGGAGATCGCCTACTTCGACCGCGGGCCCCTCGATGCCGAGAAACTGATCGTGGGCGGCTACTGGTCGACCTACTGGTACAACGGCCGCATCTACGGATCCGAGATTTCGCGCGGCATCGACATCTTCGAGCTGAAGCCCAGCGAGCACCTGACGCAGAACGAAATCGACGCGGCGGCCCTGATCCGCTGGGAAGAGTTCAATCCCCAGATGCAGCCGAAGGTGACCTACCCGGCCGTGGCCGTGGTGGCGAAGGCCTACGTCGACCAGCTGAACCGGACGAAGGCCATCGCGGCCGACCGGGCGCAGGCCGTGGTCGGGGCCATGGACCGGGCCGAGGCGCTCCGGACCCCGCGAGACCGCGGAGCGGCCGAGGCGGCGGCTGAACTGACGCGCCTGGCCGGCCAGCTCGATGCCGATGCGACCCGTGCCACCGGCCGCGACCAGGCCCGTCTGCGGGCCCTCTCCGAGACCCTGAAGACCCGGGCGGCGCGCCTGCGCTGACCTCCGGACAATCATTCCGTTGCATCTGCCGCCGATGGGTGTAGTATGTCGGCGGCAGATGGAACGGGTGCCGCATCGGTGCCTGGGTGCCGTCCATGGGAGCTTCTGGAAATGACACAGCACAAGGGTCTCGATCGCCGCTCATTCCTCCGCAACACCGGATGGACTGCACTGGTGGCCGGCGCCGCCGCGAACACGCCGCTGGCTGCCGCCCCGTTTGAACTTGCCGAGACTGTCCAGGCCCCGGCCGGCGCCTTCGACTTCGACACGCCATACAGCCGCTTCGGCACCGACTCCATCAAGTACGACCAGCCCAACCGCACCTACGGCAAGGGCAGCGTCGAGGTCGGCATGGGCATCGCCGACATGGACTTCCGCGCCGCGCCGTCGATCACGAAGGCCCTGCAGGAACGCCTCCAGCACGAGAACTGGGGCTACCTCGATACCCCGGCTTCCTTTGCCGAGGGCATCATCGCGTGGAACAAGAAGAAGTACAACGTCGCCATCAAGCCCGAGGAACTCATCGTCACGATGGGCGTACACCCCGGCCTGATTGCCACGCTCAAGGCGTTCTCGCCCGTCGGCAGCAAGGTGCTGCTGCAGACGCCCACCTACACCGGGTTCTACGGTGATCTCACCGCGTCGCGCACCGTCTCGCAGGAAGTGCTGCTCAAGCGCGTCAACGGCAAGTTCGAGATGGACTTCGATGCGTTCGACGCCGCCATTGGCCCCGACACCTACGCCTTCATCCTGTGCAATCCGCAGAACCCCACGGGCAACTGCTGGAGCGAGTCCGACCTGATGAAGATCGGCGAAATCTGCCTCAAGCGTGGCGTGCTGGTGATGGCCGACGAAATCCACTGCGACTTTGTGAATAAGGGGCAGAAGTACACCCCGTTCGCCAATCTGCCCGATAAGAAGATTGTCAACAACAGCATCACCTACAAGGCCGCCAGCAAGTCGTTCGGCCTGGCCGCGCACAAGACCGCGTGGTTCCACTCGACCAACCCCGAGCTGCTTGCCAAGGTCCGCGTCCACCACCGCGCGGAGATGAACACGCTCGGCATCGTGGCCAACCACGCCGCCTACGCGGGCGGTGAAGAGTGGCTCCGCCAGTGCGTCAACTACATCGACGGCAACCACGACTTCGCCGTCGACTACATCAGGAAGAACCTGCCCCTCGTGAAGGCCTACAAGGCCGAGGGCACCTACCTGATGTGGCTCGATATGACCGGCCTGGCCGAGAAGATCGACGCCAAGGGCCGCGCCGAGAAGTACAACCGCGAGAAGGCGGCCAACGCCCCGGCGCGCAAGCCCGAGCAGATGATCGAAGAGTGGCTGGTGCGCAATGCCAAGGTGCACATGAACTCGGGGTCGTCGTACGGCAAGGGCAGCGACAACCATATGCGCATGAACATCGCCACGTCGCG
>SXGQ01111886.1_pt1 | contig 11655 bp, 14 predicted proteins | sample 3178371 | NCBI WGS metagenome assembly SXGQ01 (sample SAMN11356859, study PRJNA531348) | freshwater metagenome | isolation source: freshwater sample F1-20 | place: China: Fuxian Lake, Yuxi | collected 2017-12-25 | reverse complement strand
TTTTTTATAATCTTTGAAGTGTTTTTTATTCAAACAAAGTGTATGGCTATCTATGCCGCTTTGTATCGATTCTAAGTTTATACGATTTTCAACTTGTAATAAATCCATTATATATGTTTCTTATTCCAAAAATCATAGTCGACTATGGAAATATCTATCCAATTATGTCGTCGGGCAAAATTATAGAACAGTTCTCTACATTGATCAAAATTGTTGATCATCTTTTTTTTATCTTCAAGAGAAGTGTTTTTAATGGGTGCAGCGATATTAGAGGGGAGTATACACTGTTTCTCTAGCATCATCATTGTTTTTTTATATTTTATTAAAGGCATAAAATTTGATCGGCTTTCCAATGATATACGTCTGTTGGATATTAGATATTCTTTCTGAAATATTTCTCCTAATTTTTCTCCAAAGATGTTATTAAATATATTGTCAATATTTAAGAGACGCTTGATCTCTCCGTCTGGATCCGCGGCAAAATCTTCATAGTAGACTACATCACATTTATAATCCTTAAAATTTTTTTCGATCCATTCAACGTATTTTACATATTCTTGGCATTTTTTTAAGAAAAAAGAAGAGTCAACTGAATTAACCATACGAACTGCATCTCTATGTTTTTTTTGATATACGTTCAGCACTTTAGATTTTTCTCTTATACTCCAACTCATAGCATATTCAAATATATTTTTCCTGCGGCACACTAAAATTTTGTTATTAAAATTTTTTAAATAATTGTAAAATTTTTTTTGAGCATTTAAATCATCTTTCCTGGCATCCAAATGATATTTTGCCAATCTTGATACCAACAAAGAATTGGAGTGTTCTAATAAATCAACTATATCCTCTAGGGTTTGTGAATAGCCCAAAGAAAAATCTTTATAGATTCTATTATTTTTTAATATTAATCCATTAGTCAATTCGTGACAGTTTATCACGTCTTCTTCGTTTAAGTATAAAGACAGGGTGATTATTCTTTGTAGTATCGTGGATCCCACACCATCAGGGGTCAATATTAACACATTCATATCAGTAATTATACACATAAAAAAATGGTATATAATGATAATGGAACACAATTTTATATTAACAGATATCATGAAAACTGGTTATAATCCTTATCTTCACGATTTTCTGTCTTATCAAAACATTCCAGGACAGAGCTTTGAATTTGATGAACAATATTACCGATTGCATTTTTATGATCTAAAAAAATATCAGAGAAAATTTGCCTGTTTATTTCCTAGGCCACGCTTATACGAATCGAATGAATACTGTGAAGATTTAAGCAAAAGGATTAACAAGCTGATTTCTTTGGGATTTAAAATAATTGTGAGCGAGCCATGGGAATCTAAAGATACGATATTAAAAAGATTGAATATTTTACACATTGAAAACATAAATTACATTCTTTGGTCCGGGGATGCCTCTTGGTTTTGGTTTATAATGTATGACAAATATAAAAATAAAAAATTAATTTTTGATCATTCAAAAAAAAACTTTGATTTTTTTTATCTAAATAAAAATCCTAGAGCGCACAGAATAGAATTGTTTAATAAAATAATTAATAATCAATTATTAGACAAAAGTTTATATAGTTTTACAAGCAAGGGAATAGAATTAGATAAAAATTATGAGTTGCCGTGGTCGCCAGAAGACAAATATCCTAATAAAGGATTGGATCAAGACATATATGAATTGCCTTACAATCATTCTTGTTATAATATAGTGTCTGAAACTCATGTGCATGATGAGATATTCATTACAGAAAAAATATGGAAACCTATAATAGCTCAACAAATTTTTGTTGTGCATGGAAAAAAAAATTATCTGCAGGATTTAAAAAATTTGGGATTCCAAACATTCAACACTATTATAGATGAGAGCTATGATAAAGAAAGTGAGCCAAAAAAAAGAATTAATAAAATTGTAGAGTTATGTAAATGGCTGAAAAAACAAAATTGGAAAGAATTGTATGAACAAACCAAAGACATCAGAGAACACAATGCTCAGCATTTTTTTAAAAAAAACGCTATGCAGTCCGTTGTAAATAAAACTTTATTAGGTTTTCTGGAATTTGCCGATCGCAGTTAGGTTCTTCCTGCTGAATCCCAATCTATCCACCAACTTGACTGCATCTCCGGCCGTGCCCACTGCCACGAAACCTTCTGGATCGGTCACTTCCAATCCTGCGTCGGTCTGTGCGAACGTGCCGATGGCCGTGGCCTTGTTCAATTTCGCCAGTGTTAGATTCTTGAGTGCGATCACTTCCTTGTAGAACGCCATCATGGCGGCCAGTGGTCGCTGCATCTGTTTCAGGAACTGGGGCATGTCTTTAATCTTCTGCTGTCTCAGTTGCAGGGCCTTCTGTGCTTTTAATCCCGCTGCCTGCTGTTGCATCCTGCCCTGATAGAATTGTGCAAAGTCTTTTAGATACTGTTTGGTGTCCGCGGGTATACGACCCTGTCTGATCTGATCATTGATGAACAGCATGAAGAAAGGCAGGAAATCCTTGTTCACTCCCAACATGGCAGAAAGATTGGTTGGCACTTTGCTTAACAAAGACTTCAGTTGCTCTATGCCTGCTATGAACTGCTGTTGCTCTTCCTTTGTGAAGTTGGCAGTGCCGCTGACATTTTTATATGTGGCGTTGTCAAACCACACATCTGGTGTACGAGTGAATGACTCAACGTCAGCACCATACTGGGCTTTCAGGTTAGCTATGGTATCTCCTGTGTAGGTGGTGTGGAATATGATCCCCACCTGTGCCGCTGCCATCTGCTTGCCAATGTCACTGTTCTCAGGCACTGCATATGTGATGGTGTTGGGTCGGAAAGTTATGTAATTCTCTCCCGACATGCTCTGCCTCGTGAGCGTGTTTCTGTCGAACATGAAGTCACCCTGCACTATGCCTTGTATGTTCAATTTTTTCAGATGCACCAGGCACTTCAATAATTTCTGTCCCAGGTCGTCCGTGCCGTGATTGCGAGCAATATCCTCCTTGGTGTAGTTCAGCTTGGGGATCTTGGCGAATATGCCCTTGGTGCCCACGAACCATCGGCCATTCTCAGGATTGATGCCACACACTATGGCCGGTGCGCCATCCCACTTGACTGACACGTTGATGGGTTGGTCAGCTGATCCCTGCAGTGTTTGCAGTATGCCTTGGAAGTAATTGATCACTGCTTCACCACCGGAATGGCCATCAGTGAGGATGATATCTTCTATGTGTTGCAGATGAGTCCTCTTGAACTCATTTAGTACTTCTTCTATTAACATTTGATAATATTTATTGTAATCTTTTGTTTAATTGATCCCAGCATTCTTGTTCTTTCAACTTATTTTTTTGTCCATATAAGGCCATCGCGATGCCTCTTTGATAAAATTGTGTCAAACATTCTGGGGTTTCTATGTTACTCTTAATAAGATTCCAAGAATCAAACACTTTGTTTTGACTCATTCTCCAATCCTCATACATGTTTTTTGTGTAATCTACATCAAATTTTTCAAATTGTTCTTTGGCCATCTCATAAGATTGGTACATCGAACTGAAATAAAACTTTTTAGTGTATGATTGATTGTTTTCAAATGCTTCTGCTACATTCAAATAAATTCTATACATCCAATGAAACACTGCTCGTTCTAAAGGAAATTTTGTGTATGGCTCCCATATTTTTTTTTGTGAATTTTTCCATCGTTGTGCGGCATTTTTGTCATTTTCATAACTTGGATTTAACAAAAATTTTTCTATCCAATTTATTACAACAAGTTCTGAATAATCATCTATGAGAATTTGTAAAGGTGTTATTTCTTCCTCATAAAGTAATTCATTAAATTCTTCTTTCCAAAAATGAAATATGCAGGCTTTAATATTTTTATTGTCTAAATATTTTTTTATAGTATCTACATTATCTAAATATCTATCTATAACACGAAATTTTCCTGAGTGTGTGCCAACTTTATGATACACAATATTCTTATCAATATTGATTTTTAGAATACTTCCAAGTATGTAATTACAATTTGCTCCTCCTGGGGCATATAAAAATATCATGACGTTTTTAGTCTTCTTCGTCGCGTAGTTCGCCATCTTTCAACGACAGGCTGTTCTTGACATCTTTCAGCTCTTTGATCCGGGTTACTCCCCGGCTGAATTTGTCTGGATCTAGATTTTTTATGGCAGAGTTGAATTTTTTTTCCAATAGGTATGCTGTCTCCTGATCAAAGTTCTCTCTGATGTAGGTTATGAGATTGATTGCGGAATCAATGATGTGGCCAGCTCTGCTTTCCACAAAGTTTTCTGGGTCTTTATTGACCCTGACCGAGCTTAATTCTTCCAGGATACTGCGAGTTTTTTTCTGCATATGAGTATTTAACTCACAGTATAGCATAATAATGTGACTTGTCTATTGCTGAAAAATACCCATACAACAGTTAAATACAGTATGATTTCAAATTTGATAAAGAACAACAAAACAATAAACATACAAGATTTAGATGTGTATCAGCAAAGTCTATTGTTTGCTGAGCTCAGCATGATAGCCTACAACTCAGAGAAACAGGCCACAGCACAGGCCAAGGAAATGGGATTCACAGAAGTGCATTTCTTTGATCACAAGGGTGCCCAGGGCTACACTTTCGAGACCGAGCATGATCTAGTGGTTGCTTGCCGCGGCACAGAACCCACGCAGTTAAATGACCTGGCAGCAGACCTCAGGGCACTGCCGGTCAAGAGCCAGACCATGGGCAGGGTTCACAAGGGATTCAAATTGGAAGCGGACAAGATCTGGGCGGGCATCAAGGCACAGATCGAAGAATCAGAAAAGATGACGTGGTTCACCGGACACAGCCTGGGTGCTGCCATGACCACACTCTGCGCCGCAAGATGTTTTTATCATGCTCCTCAGATCACCATAGGAGCCATATTCACTTATGGTTCACCCCGAGCAGGCTGGAGAGGTTTTGTGAACAACCTACACGTGCCACACTGGCGTTGGGTCAATAATGCTGATGCTGTGACCAGGGTACCATTGGCAATCATGGGCTACGTGCATCATGGCGACATCAGATACATCAACACCTATGGCAATGTGAGAGAGTTCACTTACTGGCAGAGATTGAAAGACAAATTCCGAGGCATATGGAAGGGACTAAAGAAATTTTCATTCAAGAACTTTAGCGATCACAGCATGACCAACTATGTGGCTCACATCGCACGCAAAGTAAGCGGCGAGGAATATCCGCAAGATTAATTAAATCTTTCTATAGACGAAATATTTCCTTTGATTGGCATCATCGCGAATGTCTAATACCTTGAGATTGAATCTTTCCGCCAACTCGATTATGAAGGGCACATTCCAGGCAAAGAACTCTATCCAGCGGGCTTCCGGACTGTCATGATTCACTCCGGGATTGACCCTAAAGAAAATTGTTCCTCCATCTTCCAACAGCAGGACAGTTTTGGCTATCTCTGCTGTGATCTTGTCTCTGGAACCAAAGTTTATGGATCCAAGGCACAGTATCACATCAAATCGTTGATTGGGTTGAAAATTCATTATGGATATCTTATGATCGGCCCTATCATTATAGGGATCTATGCCTGTGAGATTTTGTATCTTGCCCTTGAACTCATTGTATCCACATCCTACATCCAAAACTGATCTGGGATTGAGGGCATTAACTTCGTCCACAAGCTTCAGCCCTGAATACTTCCATTTCTTCATGTCGGGTTGCCATATCTTTGAAAAATAGGCATTTAGACATTGGTTGTCTATGTGATGAACATAATCTTCGATCTCGGAAAATTTTTGATCACAGGTAACGTCAAATGTTTCCTTGACGTATTCGGGAGTGACACGTGAGATATCTCCCTGCGTGTCTAAAATAATTCTTTGATATATTTTTTGATTCACAATTGTATAGTAAACGTATCTAGCAGTATCTGTCTAGTTTTTTCAGTCTTCACACCGGTGATAACCAGCATGGGACGAGGGGTCAGGCTGGCGTTGGCAGTTGCGTGAGGAGTGTTGGGCCAATCAAATGTGTGTGCATCTCCGGCTCGCCACTGATCATAGATCTGATTGCCATACATTATAAATTGTCCAGGTTCCCAATCCTGCATCATTACCATTATCCTGATTATATTATTGGGATCAGGATCTAGATCTTGCAGTTTGTCTATGTGTATGTTCAACATCTCTCCGGTGAACTGCACGTGCAATTTGGATTTGGGATCTTTCAAGGCAAAGAAATCTGTCATCTGCTGACACACAGGAGCATCTGTGAAATCCAGCAGTCCCCTGTAGATAGTTAACTTGGGATCAGCACCGGCCTCAATTAAATCGTGTTCCTCGGCGATGACATCTCCCCCGGGCCTTCCGGTGTATTCTCTCCTGTTGGCCCAATTCAGTGGGCGTGCCTGATCTATCACTCTCTCTATCTGTTCCTGCCAATCTCCACGGAAACGTCCTATTGGTATGATCTTATCTGTGTCTTTACACCATTTGTCAAAATGATAGTTGCTTCTCTGTTTGCTGGATTGCCAATTACTGATAGACATAAACCTCGATATCCTTGTGTTTATATATGTGTCCTGTCTCATTGCTCTGAAAATTTATATTCAGCAACCTGCACAGGTCTATGTTGCTGTCTGTTTGTTTTATCCTATTAAGATTGTTTTTGATAAAATTTTGTATGTCGTTGTTCTGTCGCTGTATGTGCTGCCACATTACATCTAAGTTTTTATAGTATTCATTATAGAGAGGATAGGTTATGTGGAACTCTCCACAAAGTTTCCACCATTTCAAACAATCTACATCTGTCCTATACACTATCACAATAGGATGACCCAGCGTGGCCAATCTGTCCAGATCGTGTGCGAATGTGTGTGCTTTCACTATCCTGATTCCTTTGCCGGCGAAAGGCCCATCCCAATCATCCACAGCAAACTCCATGCCTGGATCCCAATAGGCACCCATGTGCATCAGTTGCAGCTCACCCGGCGTGTCAGCGTCGTGATAGTATTCTCTATACTTGGAGTAGTCTGTGTGATCTATGTCATCGCTCCAATAGATATTTTTAACCACGCTGCTCCATTTGGATCCTGGAGCACCTGTCACTAGTATGTATTTTTGATCCTTAGGCATAGTCCAATCCTCTATCTCTGTTCCTGATGCATCTTATCACTAGATATATTGACACTGCCACGCAAACGATCAGCACGGGCCTGGTGATAAGGTCTTCTAATTTATATAGCAACATTGTCTGCTTGGTATAACTTTCCAATCTCTCCGCTACCACATAGGTCACCAACACGGCCGGGCGGCTGATATCAAAATATTTTAATAATAATCCCAACCCACAACAGATCAATAATATGATCAAATCATTCATTGTGCCCGTGTATTTGAGATTGGCCCAAACTATGATCGCGATTATCACAGTGGCATAGATCCAATAGGGCACATACAATATTTTTATGATGTATTTCATGAAGAAGAGGCTGATCAACCCAACCAAGATGGTTCCACCCACAAATCCCGCTGCCAATGACCAAACAAATTGATTGTCCTTCAACAACTGAGGAGATCCCAGCTCTATGCCAAAATATAGACACAGGCTCATCATTATGGCGGCGAATGGTGCCGCTGGTATGCCAAACAACACCGTGGGTATCATGCTGGACACTTTCTGTGCATTGTTGGCTCCCTCACAGCCCAGCAGTCCCTTGGGATTGCCGTTGCCAAATTTTTCTTTGGGATGGCGGGCCACCGTGCTGCCATAGGCCAGGAAGTCTCCCACTGCTCCCCCCACTCCTGGCAAGAGTCCTGTGACAAAACCTATGAATCCACCTCGCATCATGTCTCGCCAATTCTGTATGCAATCCTGCACTCCCTGTCTTATCTGTGGCCAGTAGTTGTTTAACCGAGGCGGTCGATTGTGCCTTTCTCGAAATCCATAAAACAATTCCGGTATGCCAAACAATCCGCTGATGAGGGGTATTATCTGCAAGCCTGCTCCAAGATATTGCCAACCAAATGTGAAACGATATGTGCCAGTGCTGGGCTCCTGCCCTATCATGCCTATGAACAATCCAATGGCAATAGCAATCACACTCTTGTAGGGATTCCGGCTGGCCACAAATCCCACACAGGCCAAGCTCATCAGCATGAAGCCAGCAAACTCAGGAATGCCAAAGAACAATATGATCTTGCCGTAGAATGGCAACAGCAGGAATGCCAAAACTCCATACAGCACACCATTGAGTGTGCTGTCAAATATTGCGATGCCCATGGCACGACCGGCCTCGCCTCGGCGAGTCATTGGGTATCCATCTATCACACAGGCCGCCGTGGTGCTGGCTCCTGGTATGCCTGTCAGTATGCTGGTGTAGCTGTCAGCACTGGCACAAGCCGCGGTGATGGATGTGAGGAAAATTATGCCAGCATATGGATCGCTCAGGAACACAGGAGCGATACTGAACACTGTGATCAGTGCAGTGGTCACTCCTGCTATGGGTATCACTCCTATCAGGAGACCATACAACGTTCCCAGCAATATCCAAACAGCATATTCCATTGTGGCCTATTTTTTCAACAGCTCGGATTTATAGATGCTGGGGAAACCATACGCTTCCCTATTCCAACGAACAGCACCTTTGAGAGCAGGCTCTGTGATCAGTTTAGATAATTCTCCAATCACTCGATTGCCATCTTCTCCCAGGATCCACGGATACTTTCCTGTGTCCTTCTCAAGCTCTGCCATAGTTTCTGGATCGCTCAACATCTTTTTGAGAGCCGTGCGAAGCTTCTCTGTGTTGGGATTGCCTTTGTTTACCCATAAACTTTTTTGTATCACATCTCTCCAGTTGCGAGTCAGACGATAGGATTCATACAATTCTCCCTTGGGATATTCTCCCCAAAGTTTTTTGTATTGTTCCTCAAACTGGGTACCTGGAAAATTAGGATCAGAAATCTGTTTCTTGTTGGCAAGATCATAGATGCCGTGGGTGAACCATATCTCGTTGTTCTTCTCTTCAGTGTAGAACTTGATCCATGCCGCGGCGCTTTCTCGGGTAGTGTTAAACTCGCCCCTAAGGAATCCCAGTCGCCTTTCATTACCCGCCACACCATTGACCCATACCACACGTTTCTTGAAACAGGCTAGGTATGCATCAATACTGCCATTGGGTTGTGGTCCACATAATAACATGGCCATAGCCGCGCCATCTGGTTCATAGCCAGCACCGCCTGCAACTTTGAACGTGGATGTTTTGGTATCTGTGGATCTGTGTTTGCCCACCACTATGTCTAGATTCATCATGCCGATAGAATCATATTTTCTATAGTCATAGTCCACCTCATCCAGTAAGAAACTAACACCATTTCCACCATGTGCAACCATGATGGTTTTGTTATCAGTTCTCAATTTATTATGAAACTCATTGAAGCCCGGAATGTCTCGGGCTCCAGGTATATGCCTCACCACCACGGGTTCATCGGTGAACTTGCTCAGCCCTTTGGCAATGATTCCAGCCCAGACAGAGGTTCCTTGCCCTGGTGCTTGTGGCACTATTAATGTGTAATCAGCACGTGCTGGTAAAATTGTAAGTATTACCATGGTCACGGCGATTCGCAAGATGTTGATCATCTTCATACTGCACTCCTTATTATTTGTTTGATTTTTGTGTTGTGAACTTCCTTGAGAGCGTTACAACAAGATATGTGTAGTAGTTATCTGTAAGAGCTGATAACTAAAAATATTATGATGCCCCCACAATTTGGTAAAAAATCACGCAAGGGATATGTGTATCATCCGCACCATGACGAGCTGGATGGAGGAGATGGCATCATCGTGGGAGGCGTGCTGCTGGCCATTTGGGGTATCTATTGGCTGTTGGTGCACTGGGTGGATCACTTCCTGGGCAATCTCATGGTGTGGTGGGTGGAGCCCCTGACCCTGTTCCTGGCACTGCCCGTGCTGGGGTTCTTTGCCATGGTCATAGACAAATATGACAGCTGGAACCCGCTGCACTGGTGGCCCATGTTCTGGGGCACCAAGATCATGATAGACAGGGAATCAGACTGGCACATCGCTTTTGACAATGAGGAGTTTGTGCAGAACAATGGTGGCCCATATAATGTGTTCTGTGGTTGGGACGGCAACGAAGATCTGTACATCAAATTCCGCCGACGTCGCGATGCCGTGGTCTATTCTTTAAAGAATCTCTAGATATTTTTTTCAAGCAGTGCTATCTTGTCACTTAACTCTTTGACTATCTGCTGGTAGTCCGCTATCTGCACCTCAAGATTGCCTATCTGTGCCCTTAACCTCTTGATTTCTTGAATCTGTTCCTCCATCAAGAGGATGTCCTGTTCAAGATCGCGGATCATTTTTTCTTGCCCTTGGCCTTCTTCTTGGCTTTTTTATTTGATTTCTTTTTGCCTGAGTTCATGCTGGCCACATGCTCCTCCATTATGCGCATCTGTTCCTCGATGGATGGTGCTGGTGGCTCATCGGCGTCCTCTTCCGCAGGCAGATCCTCTTCTGGCTGTGGCGCTTCTGCCTCGGCTCTCGCGATCTCTTTCTTCAACTTCTTGCTCATGGTCTTCTCATCCATGTGGCCCTCCATCACCCTGCACTCCTGGCTGCTGCCGCTGCTGTCCTCCTGCAGGTGTCTGGGCTCTCCGTCCGCATAGCTGATGGCATGGCAGATGTCCGATCCCTCGATCTGTTGGTAGTGCAGTTTCAATTGTGTGAAATCCAGCTCGCCCTCTATCTCTATATCCTCGTCCACGGTCCAACCGCCCTTGTTGGCAGTGCTGCCCCAGAGATAATATTCATTTTTAAGTGAGGGATGATCCACGTCCACACATTCTCCACTTTCCACGGTCTCTATGCCCAACTTGTGTATGTTGTCGCTTGACAGCTCAATGGGCTCGCGGAAGACGAAATGTCCCTTTTCGTCTTTGATGGCGTTGCCGTCTTGGTCGTATTCGTCTATGTGCAGGAAGTTGCCTGACTCGATGGGTGCTCCACAGGTGTGCGCCACGTTGTCATTTTCATACCAGTCTCTGTCGAAGCGTGCCTCTTGGGGTAGGTTGTGTTCGGTCTCGTATTCGGACCTGTCGAATCCCATGAGATAGTCCGTGAGCTCCTGCTGACGGTTCTTCCAGTAGTGATACTGATAGGGAGTGATGGTGCCCACCACGGTCTCGCCGCCGTATCGCTGTATGCTGAATCTGTATCTCCTGTTGCCGTGTATGATCTTGTCGATCAGCTGTTTCTTTTTCTTCAATGAAACTCGTGGCATTATGCCCTGCCCTGTCCTCTGTACACCTTAAAGCTTCTCTTCCGGTGCTTGTTCATTGAGGACGTCTTGGTGTTGGGCCGTGGCCTGCCGGCGCTGGTCCTCTTGGCCTGTCCTTCTTTCTTGGTGTTGGATCCTGTGATTTTTTTTGCCATAATAATAAATTTAACACTGTTTGACAGATATGTCAACTAGTGTATAATAAGTATTTGCATGATCAAATATCAACTGCGTTGCGAGCATGACCACAAGTTCGATGGTTGGTTCCCTAACATAACAGAGTTCGAGCGTCAGCAGAAGAAGGACTTATTAGTATGTCCCATGTGCGACAGCAAACGAGTGGA
>SXGQ01086563.1_pt1 | contig 11655 bp, 15 predicted proteins | sample 3178371 | NCBI WGS metagenome assembly SXGQ01 (sample SAMN11356859, study PRJNA531348) | freshwater metagenome | isolation source: freshwater sample F1-20 | place: China: Fuxian Lake, Yuxi | collected 2017-12-25 | reverse complement strand
TTGGCCCGATTATCTAAATCCATTAGGTCCAAACTATTTTCCATTTCATAAATCTATTATGGAGTGTGCATACGCTGGCTGTGACAATATTTGGATAGTTTGCAACTATGATTTTATGCCAATTATTAAAAAGTATATTGGTAATGCAGTTGTTGATCCTATGTCATACCACAGGTTCTACTTCACAAAAGGCAATAAAAAAGTAAATAAACTCAAAATTATCCCCATTATGTATATGGCGATGGATAATAAATATTTAGATAGTTGCACAATTCCATTTAGCATTTTGTATGGTGCTCATATGGTCAAGAAAGCAACACGCAGGATGTCAAAACTTCTCCTTCCAGACCGATATTTTGTTTCGTTTATGAACCAGCAATATAATATTAGAGGTCTATTAGACGAAAGAAAGCATATTAGAAATTACAGACCTTTCTTTGTATCTCATAATACAAAAACAATTGTAGATGGTGTTCCATCTGCATTTACCTTTGACAATAAAGATTTGTATGATATACTAAAATGGTCAAAAGTTAAAAACAATACTTCCTTGCTTGATGTGTTCTCTAAGGTAAAAACAGAAGATAATTATATTTGGGAACCAAAATATTGCTATGACACAAAAACATGGCAAGGTTTAAGAGAATACATGGGTTCGTTAGATACGCAAAACCACAAAGCAATCGAAACAATATTTCAAGACTTTAAGTTTAAACAAATTTATAAGGAGAAAAAACGTGGGCATGTTTGACACTATTGAAATTGTTCGTGACGTTGATAATGGTCCAAAAGCAGGTGAGTTTCAAACAAAAGACTTAGATAGTGTAATGGACTACTATGTTCTGGATAATAATCGACTTTATAAAAAGTTGATTGAATACGAACTTGTACCAGAAGAAGAACGAAAGCATCCAATTTTTGGTATCTTTCGCTCCAAGTTTCTTGGCATGAAAGATACAGGATATCACGGCATTATTGAGGCATATAGTGTAAATGAAACATGGAAACTAAAATTTACTGATGGTGACCTTGTTGAATGTCTGCGAACAGAATATATTCCTAATGATGTTGATGCACCACCATATGAGCCAAATGACGAAGATTCAGATGGTCAATGGTTTGGTGATGACCAAGTTTGCGATTACGATCCAGAGGAGTATGAAGGATAATGAGTAATATTAAGTTTGTGGGGCTACATGCACACTCTGTTGCGGGGTCTATTTTTGATGGTCTTGGATACCCACCAGAGCATATGGATTTTGCTTATTCTAACGGGGCTGACGCTTTGGCTCTCACAGACCACGGCAATATGAATGGTCTTTCTTGGCAAGTTCTACATGCCAAGAAGATGCAAAAGGAAGGTAAGAATTTTAAGCCAATTTTTGGCGTTGAAGCATATTTCATTCCATCTATTGCTGAGTGGCGTGTTGAATATGAACGTATTCAAGCAGAAAAGAAGAGTGCAGACGAATCTGTTTCTGGTGCAACAATTGAAGATGAAAATGCATCGAAGAAAGAGATTAAGTCTCTTCTAAATCGTCGTCGTCATTTAGTGCTTCTTGCACAAAATCAAAAGGGTCTTAGCAATGTTTTCAAACTTGTCTCTGAATCATACAAGAACGAGAATTTTTATCGTTTTCCTCGTATTGATTATTCTCTGCTAGAAAAGTATAATGAAGGTGTTATTGCACTTTCTGCTTGTCTTGGTGGTGTATATGCTGGTTGTTATTGGGAAAATCGCGACAAGGGTGAGGAAGCCGTTCTTGCTGCTTTCCGTGATACAACCAAGCGTATGGTGGCTATTTTTGGTGACCGATGGTATGGCGAGGTTCAATGGAATAACATTAAGGAACAACATGAACTAAATCAGTATGTTCTTCGTATGAAGGACGAATTTGGTATTGGTGTTGTTACAACTTGTGATTCTCACTATCCTAATCCAAATGCTTGGAAGGACCGCGAACTTTATAAGCGTCTTGGTTGGATTGGAAAGGGTAAGCCAGAATGGGCAGATAAGGAAGGAGAACTTCCTGCTGGTGTAGATGAAATTGGATATGAACTATATCCAAAGAACGGCGATCAAGTTTGGGAATCTTACAAGAAGTATTCTGCTTCTTGCGGATTTACGTATAACGATGATGTTGTTATGGCAACGATTACAGAGTCTTATAGAATTGCACACGAACGTATTGAAGCATTTATGCCAGATAATCAAGTGCGTTTGCCAAGCTTTGTTGTTCCTGCTGGGTTTACGGCATCACAAGCACTATTCGATTATGCATTTGAAGGATTACGTGCTTTAAATCTTCACGAAAACAAGAAGTATGTTCAACGTATTGAACAAGAACTTTCGGTTATTGAAGATAGAGGCTTCAGCAAATACTTCCTCACCATGAAGGCTATTTCCGATAAAGCACAACAAATGCAACTTGTTGGTGCTGGTCGTGGTTCTGCTGCTGGTTCTCTTGTTTCGTATGTTCTTGGAATTACACAGGTTGACCCTATCAAGCATGATTTGCTCTTCGAACGATTCATGACAAAGAATCAAGACGGATTCCCAGATATCGATTATGACGTTTCCGACCCAATGGTGCTCAAAGACGTTCTAATCAAGGAGTGGGGTGATACTACTGTAGTTCCAATTTCTAATTGGAATACTCTACAACTTAAGTCTCTTGTCAAGGACATTAGCAAGTTCTATAACATTCCATTCAAGGAAGTTAATGAAGTAACTGGTAAAATGATGTTTGAGGCAACTCCTGCTGCCAAAAAAGCACATGGTATTAAAGCAGGTGTTTATACTCCAACGTTTGAAGAAGTAAAACAATATTCACCGACACTCCAAGGATTCTTGAAGAAATATTCACATATTGCAAATCACATTGATATGCTTTATGGACAGGTTCGTTCTTGTTCTCGTCATGCTGGTGGTGTTGTAGTCGGTGAAAATCTTGATGTTCATATGCCACTAATCAATTCTGATGGTGTTCGCCAAACACCTTGGGCAGAAGGACAAAACGTTCGTCACCTTGAACCAATGGGATTCATCAAATTTGATATTCTTGGTATTGCTTCTCTTCGCATGATTGAAGGTGCAATTCGTCACATTCTAAAACGTCATCACAATATCAAAGAACCAACCTTTGATGATGTAAAGAAGTTTTATAGTGATAACCTACATCCAGAAAAGATGGATTTGAGTGACAAGAAAGTTTATAAGAACATCTTCCACAAGGGTAATTGGGCTGGTATTTTCCAATTTACTGAGCGTGGAGCACAAGAGTTTTGTAAGCGTGTAAAGCCAAACAATATTATTGACCTTTCTGCTATTACTTCGATTTATCGTCCCGGTCCTTTGTCTGCTAACGTAGATAAAGACTATGTAGTTGCAAAGGAAGCACCACAACTTATCAAGTATATTCATCCTATCGCAAAGCAAGTTACGCAAGATACTTATGGATTCCTTATCTTCCAAGAACAAATTGCACTTCTTGCTCACAAACTTGGAAAGGATTTGGACCTTGATGAAGGTAACAAACTTCGCAAACTTCTAACGAAGAAAGGAACAGGAAAAGGTTTTGAGGAGAAAGACAAAATTCATCACAAGTTTATCGAAGGTTGTGTGGAAAAGGGCATTAAGGCCAATGATGCACAGAAACTTTGGGAAACTTTTGAGTACTTTTCGGGTTACGGTTTCAATAAGTCTCACGCCGTTTGCTATTCAATTCTATCGTACCAATGTGCGTGGCTAGCAACTTATTATAAGGCTGAGTGGATGGCTAGTTTCCTTGACAAAGAAAACGACAAAGACAAGGAAAAAGCAATCAATATTGCAAAGTCACACGGGTTTAACATCGAAACTCTTAATGTAAATACTTCTGGAACTGAGTGGGAAATTAGTGAGGATGGTTCTACTCTTATTCAGCCTTTGACTTCTATCAAAGGACTTGGAGAGGTTGCAATTCAACAAATCACCAATAATCGTCCATTTAAGACAATTGAAGAATTCTTGTTCAACGATAAAATGTCATATAGTAAACTAAATAAAAAGGCACTTGATGTTCTTTGTCGTTCTGGTGCTATGAGTTGTCTTATCGACAAGAGATTTACAGGTGGTAAGCATTTCTGGTCTGCTGTTGCAGTAGATCGTCCTCGTAAGCAAAAAGACCTTGATGAAAATATCAAGACTTATGCTCCCGAAGGTGATTTCTCACAAGAAGAAAAGATCCAGTACCTAACTGAACTTACTGGTGTTTATCCAATCAATCTTGTTGCACCAACAGAAATCCTAAATAGACTACAAGAAAAGATGGTTCCACCAATCTCCGAGTTTGATCCAGAACTTGGTCTTGTCTGGTTTATTCCAAAAGAAATTATTAAGCGTAAAACTTCAACTGGTAAAGAATATTGGATTGTAAATACCATCGATGATACAAATACAGAAACTCAAATTAAATGTTGGGGTATTAAAGATGGTGATGTAATCATGCTTCACAAACCATACATGGCGAAACCAGATCACGATGATACTTGGGGATTTTCTGTTCGTTCTCTAAAACATCAACTAAAACTGCTAGCATAAGCAAGAATAATGACTATTTATTGTTGTCGAGGTATAAAAAATGAAATTTACAAAATCCGTTCTTCATAAAATTATTAAGGAAGAAACTGACAAATTAGCAAGAAAAGCAGAAGTAGAAGCAAATGTAGAACCATTAGATCATTTGTTGAACTTAGGCTTTAGAGAAGTTATTGATATCATTGTAGACCAAGAAAGTGAATTAGCAAGAGAATTGAGGAAGTTTCGACACCTAAGTCTCTTTACTAAAAACGATAAAAACGAATTTGCTTTTATTCACAAAAACAAATATTATTACCTTGATTTTTTCGGCAAAGACCAAGATGGATTTTCACGCAATAAACTACCAGAAAGCGAACAACAAGCACAATTAAAACAAATTTACTCTTTGTTCAACAAATTGGGAATAAAACAAAATCCTGAATTACCCATTAGAGATGGTAAAACAAAAATTACTGAAAACATGCTTCGTAAAATAATTAGAGAAGAACTTCTTAAAGAAATGAGTTTTCCACAACCATTAGATAATTTAAGAAATCTTGGGTTTATGCAAATACCAGACTTAAACAGTTTGGCCAAAGGTAAAACAGGTCATGGTTACAATAATGGTGCTTATTCTTTTGCCTATCAAGATAAATACTATTATCTATCTCCTCAAAACTATCAACGCTTGAAAGCGGGTGAATATCACGAACAAACACCAAATAGAATAATGTCTTTATTTAAGGAATTAGGTGTTGATAAAGATATTGGTTTGCCTGTTAGAGCAGAATAAAACTTTTTATATAAACATCTTGACCCTTGAAGCCCCGTGTAGTATAGTAAATGTACTCACGGGGTTTTTCTTTTGCCTGTAAATTTTGGTTATTCGTGCATCAATCTTGGACTTTCTAACGTTCCTGCAAAAAAGCGTGTTACAACCAATAGAACGATGATCCAAAAGACGTTCAAGGACCGTGGCATCAATTATGCTGCCGAACTTGCTCTATTGAACGTGCAAGACCTATACAAAATTCTTGTTTGGAACACACAAAACGGATTTAATTTCTATCGTATGTCCTCCGATATGTTTCCTTGGGCATCCGAGTATGGCATTTACAACCTACCAAATATTGAACAAATTTCCACAATCCTTAAAAAGTGTGGAGATTGGGCAAAAGCAAACAATCAACGTCTTTCTTTTCATCCCGGTCCTTTCAACAAACTAACTTCGTCAAATGACCGAGTAACTACCAATACAATCAAAGACCTAAAAGTTCATGCAGATATTATGGATCTTATGGGACTTTCTAATACACATTACAACAAGATCAATATTCATGTTGGAGCAACATACAAGAATAAGCCTGCTGCAATCGAGCAGTTTCTAAGAAACTTTGAGTTGCTCCCAGATAATATCAAAGGAAGGTTCACACTTGAAAATGACGATAAACCATCGCTTTACACAACTGAGGAACTCTATAACTCAATTTATAAGAGAACCTCAATTCCAATTGTATTTGATTACCACCATCATACACTTAATAATAATTCAATGCCTCATGCTGATGCACTTGCTATTGCCGTATCTACTTGGGGTAATATAAAGCCAGTTGTTCATTATTCGGAGTCACGTTGCGAAGAGCAAAAGATTAGGTGTCCTGCACAAGCACACTCCGATTTTGTTTACAAGTACATTGACACTTATGGTCATGATGTTGACGTTATGATTGAAGCAAAAATGAAGGAACTGGCTGTAATCAAGTATTTGCAACTTCATAAGCAAGCAGCATAACTATTTATTATAAGGGGAAAATCATGCTTACTTTTTTACTTGCTTGTTTATTGGAAAATAATGTAAATGTCAAACCAAACGATCCAATCGATACAGATACTGGTTCTGTAGTTGATAGTGGAGATACGCAAGAAACTGGTTCGCAAGAAACTGGCGATAGTAGTCCTCCATTTGTTGGTGAGCCTATTGCTGTTTGTTCTGTAACACCATCCGTTGTTGATGCAATTTATGGAACAGCAGAGTGGATTGGTAATACATCATACGATACAAATGGACAAAATATTGTTGGATTTGAGTGGACTTTACTTTCTTCTCCTGCTGGTTCAACGGCAAATATTTCCTCTGCAACTCCAAACGTAAGAAACTTTGTTCCAGATTTGGCTGGAGATTATGTAGCACAACTTATTGTAACAAACGATATTGGACAAGTATCCGAGCCTTGTGTTGCTACTTTAACTGCAAATGCGGGAGATGGCCTATGGATTGAAATGTTCTGGACACACTCTGGTGATGATATGGATTTGCATTTACTAAAGCCCTCTGGTGTTCTTGGGACTAATACCGATTGTTACTATGCAAATTGCACCACAGGTGTGCTTGATTGGGGTGTAAGAGGCGTTACAGATGATGATCCTATTTTAGACCTTGATGATATTCCCGGCACAGGACCAGAAAACATAAATATTGATTATCCAGTTGGTGGAGCATATACCGTATTTGTTCATGATTATCCCGGTTCTGCTTATATTGGGGAAAATAACGTTACTGTAAATGTTTATGTTGGAGGCTACTTGTATTGGACAGATACAAGAAATATTGATAATGAAAATTACTTTGCTCCAATTTGTCAAATTGATTGGAGAGGGACGGCTACAACAATAACGGAGTTGTAATGAGCACAAAAGTTACGCTATCACATGGCGGAAACTATCATTTTTATGAGGAAATGTTTGACCGTTCCAATGTTTACTTACGCATGGAAGGGCATGAATATGAAGTTACTAATGATAAAGTAACAATACAAATTCCAATTGAAGTTTGGAGAAATATTCTTGCCGATTGGTCAAATCGTGGCTGGCCTGTTGAACAAGATAATAAAAGTGTAGAATTAAAAACTCAATGGCTTGAAAGTTTAGAAGATCTTGTTAGATTGAAAGACGAGGATAAAACAAATGAGCCTTAATCTTAAAATCAAAAAACTTGAAAACTTTGTCGATCTAAAACAAAGAGAGTTTGGAAATGCTGGAATTGACCTTTATGCAGCAGAAGAGGGTATTCTTCTTGCTGGTCAAAGAGCAGCAGTATCCGTAGGTATTTCCACATCATTTAATCCAGAATATTATATGCGAGTTGCTCCTCGTTCTGGTCTTGCTGTTAAAAATGGTATTGATGTTCTTGCTGGTGTAATTGACTCATCTTACCGTGGTGAGTGGAAAGTTGTTCTCCACAATACATCAAACACGACATTTACTTTTAATAAAGGCGATAGAATTGCACAAGCAATTCCAGAACGCATTTCAATTGACGATTTTCAATTTGTAGAGGAATTAAATGAAACGAGTAGAAGTTCCAACGGGTTCGGCTCCACGGGACGTTGAAGTTGGTGACGTATTAAAGTTCCAAGTTTATCCAGACAATAGAATTGTATATGGCGTTTACATAAATCATTACTATGATTTCCGCAATCATGGCGAAGATATGTGTGAAAATGATAGCGATATGTACGCAGTTTTTCACGTTTTGCCACTTGGCGCTGAAAACGTAAACACCTATTATGATTGGGAATTTATTGAAAATTTAACTGACACAGAAAGGAAATATAGTGAACGCAAAAACTCAAAATCTAATGTTTTCCTCGCAGAAGGATGAGTGGGCTACGCCACAGGATTTTTATGATGGGTTAGATAAAAGTTATAATTTTACTCTTGATCCATGTGCAACTGCACAAAACACTAAATGTTCTAAATTCTATACACAACAAGACGATGGTCTTTCACAAGATTGGGGAGGAAATACAGTTTATGTAAATCCTCCCTATTCTAATGTAAAAGTGTGGGTTGAGAAAGCACTTAAAGAAAGTAAAAAGCCAAACACAACTATTGTTATGCTTGTTGCAGCAAGAACTGATACCAAGTTTTTCCACGAATATTGTACAAAAGCAAATCAAATCTTTTTCATCAAAGGTAGATTAAAGTTTGGTGGTTCTGCAAATTCAGCACCATTTCCATCAATGGTAGTTGTATTTGGAGGAGACACATTGTATGTTCCACCAAAGTATGGTAGGATGGATAGTAAAGGTAGAGAAATCTAAAGATAATATTCGTTATTTTTGGGGCGATGAAGTTTTTTTATTGTTTATAAACTATTTATTACATGGAACAAACAAAAGAAAAAGTAAAATGTATTGATTGTGGCTACGAGTGCGCTATTGGCTATCTTGGCACACACTTAAAAAAAGCACATAGTATTAACCTAAATCAATATTACGACAAACATCTTAAAAAAGAAAATGAAGGTTTGTGCTGTATTTGTGAAAATAAGACCAGATTTAATAGTCTAAAAGATGGGTATTCTAATACTTGTAGTAAATTTTGCTCAAATAAATACAGAAACAATATATTGCTCGAAAAATATGGTGTAGTTAACAACTTTCAACTTGAGCACATAAAACAAAAAGCAAAACAAACTGTACAAAAAAAGTATGGTGTTGATAATGTTTCTCAATCAAATGAAATAAAACTAAAAAAAATACAAACTTGCATTACAAATTATGGTGTTGAAAATCCAAGTTTTTCTAAATTTATCAGGAACAAAGCAGAAGATACTAATCAAAAAAAGTATGGTTATAATAATGTAATGTTTAATACAGAAATAGCCGCAAAAGCAGCCATCAATGGTGGAGGTATTGCCAAAGCCCAAAAATATACAACAAAGTTTGGAAATGAAATAATAGTTCAAGGAAAGTATGAAAAATTATTTGTTGATTTTTGCGAGAAAAACAACATTTATGTTGAAAACGGACCTTGTATAGATTATGTTTATAAAAACCAAAAACATAAATATTTTGTCGATTTTATGGTTGTCGTTGAAAATAAGAAAAAGTTAGTTGAAATCAAAAGCACATATTGGTACAATAAATACAAAGAAGTTGTTGTTACAAAAAACGAATATGCATCTTCTTTTTGTGCAGAAAACGATATGAAATATTGTTTTATTATTAATGATAATAATAAAAAACAAATAAATGTTAGTAAATTTAATATTATATTGGAGAATTAAATGAAAGTAGAAAATGTCGATGTGGTATACGGCGCATCTTGGGGGGATGAAAGGCAAAGGTAAAGTTTCACATTTCCTTGCAAATAGAAAAAACCCAGATGGAACAAACTATTATGACTTTGTAGCCCGTTGGGCAGGAGGATCAAATGCGGGACACACCATTTATCATGAAGGCAGGAAGTTCGCTACACATATTGTTCCTAGTGGCGTATTCTTTAACATTACTTCTCTTATCGGTCCCAATTGTGTATTGAATATTGATTCATTTTATAAAGAAATTGCTGAACTTGAAGCAGGAGGTATTGATACTTCATTAGTAAAAGTTCATCCAAAATGTCATATTGTTACTGGCAAACACATTGAAGAAGATAAAGAGCGTTATGCACAAAGGATGGGAACAACCTCACAAGGTATTGCACCAGCATATCGTGATAAATATGGTAGAACGGGCTTACTTGTTCAAGATTCCAAATTAGACCAAAAATACATCTTTCGTGATAATATCTATGGTAATGTTCTTTGCGAAGGAGCACAAGGATTTCATTTAGATATCAACTATGGTAATTATCCATTTGTAACATCCTCGGAGACTTTGCCATATGCTGCTTGTTCTCTTGGATTTGGTCCAAAGAAAATTAGAAACATTTATGCTTCTGCCAAGATTTATGACACTCGTTCTGGCGAAGATCCTTTGTTTCCATCTTGCTTGCTTGATAATCCTAAACTTCTTTCTATTGCAGATGCAGGTAAAGAGTATGGCGTAACAACAGGTCGCAGACGTAAAGTAAACTGGCTTAACCTAAATAAACTTATTGAAGCAGTACAAATTGGTGGAGCAACGCATTTAATTGTAAATAAGTGTGATATACTTGAACAGACAGGTCATTTCAAGTTATACTATGACCGTTCTTTGATTGAGTTTAGAGACTTAAACGAAATGCAAAACTTTATTACACAAACTTGTAAGGATAGATGTGATACACTAGAAAACATCTATTACTCGTCAAATCCACATAATGTAGAAGGACTAATTTATGAATAGAAAACAAAGAAGGGAGGCTGAGAAAAATGGAGAAAATCCTGTTCTTCAAGAAAAGTTATTACTCTTTGGAAAAATGGGTGATAAGTGTATTGGATGCTCAAAGCCATTTGACAGAAAGAGTAGAGAACATGCACAAACTTGGACTGTTATGGTGTTTAACGAACGCCAAGAAGTAAAACTATATTGCCCAGAGTGTAGAAGTGATGTTCAAGCGTGGGCAGAAGATTTAGTTAAGGAAAACTAATGGATAAAGAACAAGTAAATCATCCAGACCATTATAATCAAGGTAAAATTGAAGTTATTGATTATATCGAAGATATTGGTATGGGTGAAGATTTTTGTGCTGGTAATGCTATTAAATATCTTTCAAGATATAAGTATAAAAGCAAGCCACTTGAAGACTTGAAAAAAGCAAAGTGGTATATCGAGAGGTTGATACAAAATTATGAAAAGAATAAATGATAAGAATTTTCATCAAGTTTTGGATACTTGTGATAAACCACTTGTAATCAAATTTTATAATCCCACTTGTCATTTGTGTGGTGGATTAAAACCAGTATATGAACAAGTTTCAACTATGTTTGACGAATACGAATTTACAAATTGTAATGCAAATGACTCCAGAAATTTGTTCAAGTTTTTTAATGTTTCTGGAGTTCCAACGCTTTATATTGTAGGCAAAGATTTTAGACAAGAAATACCATATCCAGAAAATCCAGATCCACACTCTGGATATTCGCTTTATGACATTGCTGATTTTCTTCATACTTTTAAGAGGTAATAATGTTTAGAGAAACACTAACTTACGATGATGTTCTTCTTGTTCCACAATACTCGGACATTGAATCAAGAAGAGAAGTTGAAATTGGAAATTGGTTAGACCAAGATAGAAATCTTAAGTTTAATCTTCCAATTATTGCTTCACCTATGGACACCATTTGCGAGGAGAAAATGGCTATTGCTATGGCTCGCATGGGAGGT
>SXGQ01752893.1_pt1 | contig 11657 bp, 8 predicted proteins | sample 3178371 | NCBI WGS metagenome assembly SXGQ01 (sample SAMN11356859, study PRJNA531348) | freshwater metagenome | isolation source: freshwater sample F1-20 | place: China: Fuxian Lake, Yuxi | collected 2017-12-25 | reverse complement strand
TGGATGATGCCACGGTCATGGATGTAATTAAGGGCCCTGCAGATATCCCGGATTATCTCAAGGGTTTCACGCATGGAGAAATTCCTGTTCTCAAGCGCCTTTTGAAGCGTGCAGCCAGGCAGCAGGGGGAATACCAGCACCGGGTTTGAGCCAAGTTTTTCAACATGGAAAATCGGCAGGATGTTCTCATGGCTGAGCGAGGCTATCGCCCGTGCCTCGGAGAGGATCGATTCTTGAAGCTCGGGGTGGTTGTCAAATTCTGGATGCAGGATTTTTAGGGCCACTTCCCGGTGCAGGTTCATATCCGCGGCCTGATAAACAATGGAGGTGGCGCCATCGCCTATAAGGTTAGTGAGCCTGTAATTGCCGATCACCTCGGGAAGGCCAAGCGCGTTATCGGGGTTGTTCGTGGGGATGAAGTCCCTGCCGGGGTAGTTCTTCTTGACGGATTCCAGCCAAGCGACATCCACGGTTTCGCGGGAGGGTTTGAGGTCCTCCTTGTTGACATTGGAACGTTTGATGAGTTCCTGGAATTCAAGTTGGGGCCAACTGGATTTATCAATGGTCTCAGAGCAGTGATCGCAGGAATCAATATGGTCCAAATAGTAGTAAAGCAGCGGTTCGTTGATCTCGCCTAGAACCACGGCTTTAAGGATTGTCTCATCAGGGCATTTGGATATCGGTTTCATTCCGCCATGTTCATGAGATTAGTGACATATACATTAAATGTCAAAAACACGGGATATGTTTCAGAAATTAGATGGAATCTTCAATAAATTTGTCAACCACCGCCCTGAGTTTGCTCAATACGCGACTTTGAACGATGTAAACCGCCCTTTTTGAGCATTTTAATTCGTTGGCCACCTCCTCAGGGGATTCGTTGTTGAGGAAGGTTTTTTGGAATATCCGCCAGTCGCGGTGGCCGATTTCCGACTCGATGACAGCAAGGGCGCGGTTGAACACATCGAGGCAGTAATCCTCGGCCCAGCCCTGGTTGGTGACCAATTCGCTGAGCTTGTTCAAATCGTGATGCCCGGGCCTGCTGTCCAGTTCCTTTTTGCGCAGGGACTTGAAATGCAACAGCTTGAAATAATTGATGCGGTTAAGCCAGGCCCTGAAACAGCCGCTTGTGCGCCTTTCAAAGGTGTGCACGCTCTTGAACACCTGCAAAAGCACCTCCTGGCTTACATCCTTGGCATCCTCGGAATTAAGCCCAGTCTTGAGGTTCCACCGGTAGATCAGCGGGCCGTAAAGATTTACGAAAGATTCCCAGGCCTCCGGGCTTTTCTGGAGGTTCAGGCGGTTCAGCATTCCTATGGAAGTTGTCAGCATTTTTTGTTCCCGGAATCTCGTTGATTTTACCCTACTACGCATGGCATTCACCAAAAGTTTTCATTTTTTGATGTTTTTCGTAAATATTCCGAAAATGGCCTGGCGGGCATGGGGCAACATATCATGAGTCGGGTAAAGGCTAGAAAGGCAGGTTATTTGTGATTATTAAATAATAATAAGATAAAGGGGCTTGATTATTGTTGAGGGACACTATGGCATTATTATGCGGGGAATTTTTGTAGCTTGGTTTTTCAATCTTAATTGGTGTCTTCGATGAACTTTGAAACCACATCCCTTAGTTTGCCTAACACGCGACATTGCACGATGTAAACAACCCGTTTGGAACACTTTAACTGGCTGGCCACCTCCTCAGCGGAATGGTTGTTGAGAAATGTTTTTTGGAATATCTGCCAGTCACGATGGCCGATTTCCGACTCAATGACTGCAAGCGCGCGGTTGAACACATCGAGGCAATAATCCTCGGCCCAACTAATATTGCTGACCAGTTCAGTAAGCTTGTTCAAATCGTGATGGCCGGGCCTGCTGTCCAGCTCCTTTTTTCGCAGGGATTTGAATTGCATCATCTTGTAAAAATTAATGCGATAAAGCCAGGATCTGAAACTTCCATTCGTGCGCCTTTCAAAGGTATGCAAGCTCTTGAACACCTGCAAAAGCACATCCTGGCTGATATCCCTGGCATCCTCGGACCCTACGCCGGCTTTGATGTTCCATTTGTGAATAAGCGGGCCGTAAAGATTTACGAAAGACTCCCAGGCCTCCGGGCTTTTCTGGAGGTTCAGGCGGTTCAGCATTCCTATGGAAGTCGTCAGCATTTTTCATCCTTGTATCCAAGCACGCATAATAACTTGAACCAAGGTTTTTTTGGAAGTTGGATTTTAAAATAGTGATGATAATTTTCATGCCCCAACTTGGTTGAGAAAATCTTCCCACGCTTTTGTTGAAATCAGCCTGCTGGTCTTTTCTCAAGAATGGATGCAAGCAGTTTGGAAAATTCTACACTTGTGACATTGATGATTGGATCTTGAATCATCTCTTGGAATGTCCTTGGTTTGCCTACAGAATGATTCTGATTCTTGGCGGGGACATCGGTTTTTTCATCATGCTCATCATTTATGATGATATTCACATTGGCCGTGATGAGATCCACCGGCGCATTGCTGGGCCATTGGTGTTTCAGATCCCATGAAACCAGGCAAATATCCACGGAGTTTCGAACGAGTCTTGTGATTTCAATCATGCGCCTGAGCAATTCAGTATTGTCATTGTCAGAAAATCCAAGGTCGCTGCAAACACCCCGCCTGATGGTATCGATATCGAGCTTCAAGAGATTGGCGCTGGTTTTTTTGCAATAATCATCCAAAGCATTCAAGGTATCCCTGAGTATAAAGCCGGATGTTAAGGCGCAAAGGATGGTGGTTCCTTTCAGACCAGAATTAAAGATGCTTGCAATATTTTCATTCATTTGAGGAAGTGCTTTTTCGGGAATTTTTGTATTGGTGGGAGTGGAACTTGCGAAGGCTGGTTTTGAAATTCTTATCATCCCCGCAGCCATGGTTTCGTTGGTGATGCTGTCGACCAGGATGAATGACCCGGTTGATCTATTTTCAACATAGCTATCAACGGCCAGGGGATCCCTGGTTTGAACGGAGCAAAGCCCGATTTCATTCATGCCGAGGGTTGAAGCCGGATGCTCAGCCAGGGTTTCAACATTAACCCGGTGGTGTAGGAATTTTATTTCCGCGCGGGTCCACTTGCAGGCGGTTCGCAAAAGATACTGGCCGCGTGGGTTCAGCGGGGTTGAGGACATCCAGACCAGCATGGCTTGGAAGTCATTGGTAAGCGCAGGCGGATTTTTTGCATCAGCTATCATGTCGCCCCGGGAAAGATCAAGTTCATTCTCGAGTGTGAGGGTCACTGGAGAGCCCGCAGTGGCGATAGGAATTGAACCATCCATGGTCACGATGGATTTGATTTTGGTTTCCCCGCCCCCCGGAACGACTTTTACCCTGTCACCCACCGCGATTTCGCCCGATACCACGGTTCCACTGTAACCACGAAAATCAAGGTTGGGACGGCAAACCCTTTGGACGGGGAAGCGCAGATGCCCAAGGGCTTTTGACTGGTTCAAATCGATGTTTTCAAGAACCTCCAGGAGTGGCTTACCCTTGAACCAAGGCGTTTTAGGACTTTTTGAAACCATGTTGTCGGCATGCAGCCCGGATATTGGTATTCCATGAAGTGATTGAAAACCCAGGGTTTTTGAAAAGCCCCGGTATTTTTCCATCACGCTTTCAAACACCGATTCTTGGTAGTCGACAAGATCCATCTTGTTGATCGCGAGGATCACATGGCGGATTCCCATGAGCGAGACAATATAGCTGTGCCTGCAGGTCTGGGGAAGGATGCCTTTTCTGGCATCCACCAGGATGATCGCGACATCAGAAACCGATGCTGCAGTTGCCATGTTCCTGGTGTATTGCTCGTGGCCGGGGCTATCCGCGATGATGAATTTTCTTCGGGGCGTTTGGAAATACCTGTAGGCGACATCAATTGTGATGCCTTGTTTTCTCTCATCCTCAAGCCCGTCGAGCAGCAACGCGGGATCGAGAGGAACGCCTGCAGTCCCGTGTTTCTCGGTCTCACGGCGCAACACTTCCACCTGGTCATCGTGGATGGAACCGGTCATGAGAAGCATCTGCCCGATGAGGGTACTCTTGCCATCATCAACACTTCCACAGGTCATAAGCCTGAGCATGGGGAGGCTGCTTGCAAAGGAAGCCTGGTGCGTGGTCAGGTTGTTTTGGCGTGCAAGGGTGATCGACATAAATGCTCCTTGATCAACTAGAAATAGCCATCTCTTTTTTTTCGTTCCATCGCGGATTCCTCGTCGCGATCGATGGCGCGACCACGCCTTTCAGACAAGCGGGTGCTTTTGAGTTCCTGGATGATTTCCGCGACATTGCGGGCAGTGGAGAATGTCGCGCCGGTGACGGGGTAGCATCCGAGGGTGCGGAACCTTACCTCGCGCATTTCCGGTTTTTCCCCCGGGTTCAAACGCATGCGATCATCATCCACCATGATCCAGTCATCCTCCCGTCGCACCACCGGCCTTGGTGCGGAAAAATAGAGAGGCACCAGCCTGATGTTTTCCATGCGGATGTATTCCCAGACATCCATTTCCGTCCAGTTTGAAAGCGGGAAAACACGCATGCTTTCCCCACGATGGATTTTGGTGTTGTAAAGGTTCCATAATTCGGGGCGTTGGTTCCTGGGGTCCCAGCGATGGTTTTTGTCACGAAAGGAGAAGATCCTTTCCTTGGACCTTGAGGCTTCCTCGTCCCTTCTGCCCCCGCCGATGGCGGCATCAAATCGATGGATTTCCAACGCCTCCTTCAGGGGTTTGGTGCGCATCATCTCGGTGTAGATCCTGCTTCCAAAATCAAACGGGTTTATCCCGGAGCGCTCACCTTCGTGGTTGATGTGCACGATCACCTGCATGCCAAGTTCACCACGAACATGGGATTCCCTGAACTCGATCATCTCCCGGAATTCCCAGGTGGAGTCGATATGCAGTAGTGGGAAGGGTGGTTTCCCCGGGAAAAAAGCCTTGAGTGCGAGGTGCAGCATCACGCTTGAATCCTTGCCGATGGAGTAAAGCATGACGGGTTTTTCAAAAGATTCCGCGACCTCCCTGAAAACATGGATGGCATCGGCCTCCAACTGGCGAAGGTGGGCGATGGATTCCTTTTGGGTTTGATGTTCGCCGGTGATGACATCAGGCATGGGAAGACTCCTCCAGTTTTGCGGCAGTTTGGTTCATGAGTTTCCACTGTTGGTTTTTGTCGTATTCGTAAAAACTTCCATCATCCAAGGCCACGAGGGATAACCATCCATTGTTGACAAGGTTGGAAACATTGGGATGCCTTTGAATGATCGCCCAAATCGCATCCCTGGGTGCCTCGATGATGACCAGAAGCCGGAGGGGGTCATGCTGGAATTTGCTCCCATCATGCACGCACTGCCAGGGCAGTCCTGTCATCAGGTCGCCACCGTTGCCTTGGAAGATCCCAAAGCGCCCGACCAGGTTATGGATCGTCTTATTGCCGCTGCCGAAGTTCTTGTTATCCACGGTGGAGGCGTAGTATTGCATGTTGATCCAGTTGGTGACAATCATGGGAGCGGTCATGATCAATTCCAGCACCTTGAACCCGGGGTCTTTTTGGAAATCGTAGCTGTGCATGAAGGTGCGGCCCTCGAGGTTGAGTCCGGCTGACCTTGAACGGGGGGCAATGATGAAGGAGGCGTTTCCTGCAAGGCCCCACTCCGGCCGAACCTCGGACCAGTCGGAAGATTTCCGGAAAGTTTCGACCGGGTCGCATGAACCCAGCCTTGGTGCGCGCTCCACCCTGCAAGCGGCACCCGCGCTTTTGACCCAATCGCATACCTTTTGAAAATCAGCATGATGTGTTTCAGGAATCATTTCCGTCTCGAAAAATATGATTTCATCAGTTGTGGTGATATGCAGAGCGGCAACGAACCAAGTGTCATCAGGGATCTGGATTCCTTTTTCTGAAAGTGCGGTCCGTACCTCGGGGTCGTTCAGTAAAAGGGCCGCGACCCTTGCATTAGGTTCGCCGGAGTGCCCGCCACATGCTCCACAGTCCATGCCTGCCCTGTAGGGGTTGTTGGTCACCTTGGAGGCATGACCGCAGACGGCCACGATCCTCGCGAAATTATCCACAAGGCCAAGGTTTCGAAGCATTGATTCAGCAAGGGCCGCTTTTGTTTCATTTGGCATCCCATTCAAGCCACCCGCGTCAAGTTTTGGGACGGTTTTCTGTTTTGGGGATGGAGTTGAGAAAATCTTTGCAATGGATTTTAAAATCTTGGATGAGACCAATGAATCGGCCATCAGCTTGAAGAGATACCCCCAGCCCAGGGATTCCACAAATGAAAAGCATGATGATGGGGAAACCATGAAGTTTTTCCAGATGCTTGATTTTTTCTGTTGGATTTGAGCTGATGCCCGCACCTTTGCATCAAGATTTCCGCAATTGCCATGGGCACCCTCGTGAACCTTGAAACCCGGCTCAAGTAGCACGGGGCATTGCGCGCTGCCCCGGGTTGCCCCAACCGGGATATATTCCATGGACATTCCAAAAAATCCCGCAAACCCGAAAGTCTCGATGTCAGCGGAGGCTGATTCAAGGTTCCTGCGCATGATTTCAGAACGAACATCAATGCAGAATATCATTTGAAGGGCTTTTCGCCGGGCTTCTTGGGAAATCGGCCCCGCGGTTTTAATTTTTCCAATGACGCGGTTTCTGTAAGAGATTTCCGCGGCTTTCAAAAGCAGATACCGCATGGCGGATTCACGGCCAAAGTTCGTCTTCCAATATTGGTCGACTGCCATCGCGTCGGGTTCATCAAAATGGAACTCTTGTTCATGCCTGAAAGACCTGCAAAGTGCGGTGTCATAGGAAAGCCTGATTGCAAGAAGTCCGATGAGGTCGGGATTTTCTTTTCCTGTGAATTTACCCTCACCCATGCGCGACCTGATGAGAGAACTCCATCCCGACACGGAATGCAACTGGGCGAGGAGAAAATATTTCCCCGTATTCATGGGAACTTCGAGCATGTTTATCAGATAAGAGATCGCATCTTCAGGAGATTCCGGTAATTCCCCAACCAGCTTTCGAAATCCATCAAGTCCCAGCATATCCATCCGGGTGGAGACCAGGCTTGATTGCCTCCAGGCCTCGAAGAGTCCCAGGTTTTTCCATGGGCTTTCCCATATGGCCTGGCCACGGTCAAAATGCGAGCCGCAATGCCTTGATATGTCGTTGACCACATGATTGGTCCAGTCGCTTCCAAGGCGAGTATCCAGTTGCTCGGATATTGTTTTTATCCTTCCGGGGTGTGTGGAATCAGGCTTTTGTATAGCAGCTAGCCATTCGAGTATTTCCGCGGGGGAAACATCCATATAGATTTCGGGATGGTCATGCCTGCAACTTTCACATGCGGACTTGATGTCGTTGGTTGTGATTCCACCCATGTTATAGAGTTGACTGTAGTAATCCCTGTTCATCAATAAACTGCAATCCTTCACCGTTGCCAGGATTTTTTGGGTCTCGAGGAGACTTTTGTCTGAAAAGCCAAGGAAAGGGTTCACAGCGACATAATCACAAAGCGGCCAGAGTGGAGGGATTAACTGTTCGATTTCACGAAGGATTTGTTTCAATCCCTCCTGGTTTTTTTTATTGCCGGACTGGCTGACTGGATGTTTGCTTTCTTTTGAAACCTTGATTTCCTTGGGATGTACTAGCGCGGTCATTCGGGGCTCCTTGTCATGTGTTTAAAAAGTCGAATATAAAGATCGTTTAATAGAGGTTTGTATCAGGGCACTGGCGAGGATTTGCCCCAGAAGATTCCGGCAATTCTCCTTGATGGAATGTCGAGATAGAACCCATTCAAGGCATGAACATAGAGGGCGCGCATGAAGGGAATCTTCCCTATGGGAATCATTAACGCTTGAAGGATGAAAATTGACAGAAAACCAACTGTCACGATGAGGAAAACAAGGATATCCAGCATGCCAGTGGTTGTAGTGCCTGAATCCATCCCACCTGAGGTCATTCTAAAAATAAGTTGGTATCCAATCACATAAGAAGCGCATACCACCAAGCCGCTCATGAGTCCGCCAAATGCAAGCCGGGGATTACCGCTCGCAAAGAATGGCCAGATGAGCTGGGTAAGGGCTAGAACCAGGATAAAACCAAGGATGATGGTTCCGGGTTTTGCGGAGGAGTGAGATCCCATCAGCCAGAGTGTGCCAAAACAAAGGACCAGCGAGGTCGCAAGAGATAATAAAAGAGACTTGGTTGTGTTTGTCGATTTTTGATCCTGGGAAAAAAGTGTGGATGCATTGGCTGATTCCAGGATTCCACCCGATGAGAGAAAGGCATGGGCCTTGTAAAAGGAATGAGCCAGGATGTGAAGCAGGGCTGGGATGAAGGCACCCAGGCCGCACTGCAACATCATGAAACCCATCTGGGCGATTGTGGAATAGGCAAGGGATCTCTTGATGCTTGTTTGTGTGAGCATGAGCAGGCTGCCCATCAAGGCGGTCATGGAACCGACGATTGCAAGGATATCTAGTGCCATGGGTGAAAGTGTGACCAAGGGACTCAGGCGGATGATCAGGAATCCCCCCGCATTGATCACTCCCGCATGCATTAGTGCTGAGACCGGGGTAGGGGTTTCCATGGTGTCGGGCAACCAGGTGTGGAAAGGAAACTGGGCGGATTTTGTCATCGCAGCGAGAACCAAAAATAGACCAACCCATGTGACCAATGGCGGAGTCTCAAGCCCGGAGTCACGAATTTGATTGGATTTTTCAAAAATGGTCGTGTAATCAAGGGTCCCGAAGCAATGGTAGGTAAGAAAAATCGCACAGAGGAAAAAGCCGTCGCCCACCCTGCTCACCAGGAATTTTTTTCTTGCTGCCCATACCGCCCAGTTTCGTTCAGGGTAGTGATTGAGAAGGAGATGGAGCCCCAAGCTGGTGGATAACCAACCTGCAAAAGTTAGCGCCAGATTGTTTGACAATACCAGTAAAAGAACCGACCCGAGGGTGAAACAGACATTTCGAATAAATCTTCCCTGTTCAGGATCGCCATCGAGATAACGCAAGGAAAATCGAGTTATAATCAATCCGATAAAGCAAATGAGGTTTGCCATCAAGATGGTTACTGGTTCGATGCGGATTCCCGCAGAAAAAGCAAAAGGGTAGGAAATGCGGAAGAGATCAAAGGTAGTCGGGTCATTGTAAAATAGGCTGGCTAGGCAAATGCCAAAAAACACCAGTGCCAGCAGAATCATGGCTTCCGCAATACTGTTGGCGAGCCTTTTATGCCTGTTGAGAAACTGGGCGGGAAATAAAATCCAGCCCATCAAAAGGATGGGAACCAGGGTCCCCGTGAGCATAAAGATAATTTCCATGTAAGTCTCCATAGTACGATTTAAAATTAATGAACTAATCTTCGTGTTTTATATTATACGAAAAATTATTCGTCAATATTAAATCATAATATTAATTTTTATGATTAATATTTCGTGAATTTTTGATTTTGTGTTAAATTAAGCTGATTATGCCGCACTAAGGGTATTCAGGCTCGTTTGACAGGGGCGCAAGGCATGGCAAGAAAAAAAAACATCCTTTCCCAGATTGAAAGTTCACAACTTTCCCCGGATAAACACAAGCCATTACACAATGATGATGCAAAGCATGAAAGCAACTGGACTTTTCTCTCAAATCACTCCCATGTGCTGATTGCCCTTTCCAAGAACCCCGGCATGGTTCTTCGGGAAGTCGCCTTGCTTGTTGGTATCACCGAGCGGGCGGTCCAGAAAATTATCTCCGACCTTGAACGAGACGAGTTTATTTCCAAGAAAAAAATCGGCAGGCAGAATATTTACAAGATCAGCCAGGAAAAAAAACTCAGGCATCACCTTGAATCTCATAAGTCGATCGGTGACCTTATTCAATTGATTATAAAAACCTGACTCATTGCGGGGGAAAGACGAATCACCCTGAATTTGGGATTGGTCGTTTTCAAGCGATTAATTCATTTCGGACCACGCCTTCTCCGGCAATAGGCATAGGCCGGCCAAAGGTGTCGGGTACCCGGGTTTCAGGGTCGATTCCAAGGAGATGAAACGCTGTCGCGAGTATATCCTTGGGGGATACTGGCGTATCCTTGACCTCGCCCGCGTGCTTGTCGGTTGCCCCAACTATTTTGCCACGGGCGATTCCACCTCCCGCCAAGACAACTGAATACGCCTGGGACCAGTGATGGCGACCTGCCCCTTTGGGTTTGCTGTCAATCTTGGGGGTTCGACCATGTTCGCTCAGCCAAAGCACCAATGTGGAATCAAGCATCCCACGGGATTCAAGGTCTTGAATTAGCGCGGGATATGTCTGGTTGAACCCTGGTAGCAGGTATTCCTTCAACCGGGGATAATGGTTGTTATGGGTGTCCCATCCACAGTTGGCAAACTGGCCGAATCCATCCCAGAATACAGTCACAAATTTGCTGCCCGCTTCAACAAGCCTTCGAGCAGCCAGGCAAGATTGGCCGAAAAGTGTGCGACCATATTGTTCCCTGATTGACTGGGGTTCCAGGTCAAGATCCAATGCCCTCGCCACTTTGCCGGACATCAATAGTGAATATGCAAGGTCACGATGCTTATCAAATAATCGGGGTGGCACTGATTCCAGGCGTTGCAGTAGTTCACGCCTTTCACTTAATCGACTTGATGAAAGCCCATCCACTTTTTGCCCAAGAGATGAAATTTTGAATTTTCCCTTAAAGGTTGTTTCCTGAAATGGGTCGAGATAATCCTTGGTTTGGCCATCGGTGTAACGCGGCGCATTCCTGACTCCCACCCCATCATAATCGGTCCATACGGGGTCGTGAGCCTGTCCAAGAAAAGCGGCATATGGGCCTGCGCTTACATTAAGGTCAGTTTTCGAATTCAAAAGCCAGGGTAGGGCGATATTGCGGGGCACTGTTGGAATGGCCCCACCCATGCGTTGCTGACCGATGTAATCCACAACAGAACCAATAAACGGCCAGTGACGCGAATCTCTGGGCTTGTCTTCCAGCGCTGGAGTGTATGTGGGGATTCCTGTCACCGCGTAAGCAACCCCATGTTGCGGATAGGGGTGATTCACGGACCGGACAACCGCGATCTTATCCATGATTGGAGCAACACCGGGGATTCCCTCGCCAATTCGGACACCGGGCAGGCATGTCGCGATGGATTTCATCTCGCCCTGGATTTCAACCGGGGCATCCGGTTTGGGATCAAACATTTCATGTTGCGGCGGAGAACCATACGGGAAAAGCAATATGCATGCCTTGGCCTGGCCAAAAGACTTGGCAGGTTGTCGGGATTGGGAATATCCCGCGATCGTCAAACCGGATAAAGCCATCGCCTCACGGCGGGTAATATGATGCATATGGATGCCTTATGTTGAATAAGGATATATTAATTTTTTCATGTCAAAAATGCCAGTAATTACTTAGATGACCAAACATACAGCCAATAATCAGGCGATCGACTGACAGAAAAATATGCCGTGCGGTCTTGTCTCTTAAGGCTTGGATGATTTTAGGAATAAATAAAACCCACAAGGTTTTAAGCTTGTGGGTTGAAAATTGTAAGCGTATTTCAAGTGGATTAATCTCGGTATGATCTATTACCACCACCACCACCCCCACCACCACTGTTAATCTTGT
>SXGQ01549653.1_pt1 | contig 11658 bp, 9 predicted proteins | sample 3178371 | NCBI WGS metagenome assembly SXGQ01 (sample SAMN11356859, study PRJNA531348) | freshwater metagenome | isolation source: freshwater sample F1-20 | place: China: Fuxian Lake, Yuxi | collected 2017-12-25 | reverse complement strand
GATGATGAACTTGCAGAACTCGCCATAGACAGTAAACGGGCCATACATCTTCTGAGTGTAGAATCGCTCTCTGTACTTCTTGGCAAGATTCTCGTCGTGCGACAGTCCTGTTTCTTCAAACATCCGCTCCCACTCTTGCGATTGCGTATTCACTACCTCTTTGGCTGAATCTTTGTATCCAAAGTAAGTGAGCATCTCAATCACAAACTTCATGCGGTCGGCTTCATTGTGCATCGCTGTCTATCTCCAGTGAGTTGTATTCCCTTCAACATCAGCCTTGTCGTTTGAGACAACTGACCGCATAGGCCACCATGTCGTCCATCCATTTGTCTTTCTCTTCTGCTTTTATCTTTTCCCGCTCCAGAAACAGACCGTCAGCCCACTTTTTGTCTCGTATGACGACCAGCAAGCCTATCGGGTTGCGGACGCCGCCCTGTTTCCGCCGGGCCAGAGACAGTTCCGAGAGGCATTCAGAGACGAACTCGGGGGTGTCGGCCTGCTGCTGGGTGAAAATCGCCCGTATTTCGCCCAGATCGAGCTTTGAGAAGGTTTGTAGTATGTTTGCCTCATCCGAGGGTTGAAAATCGCACAGCGGCCTTCTGGGACGCCCTACAGACCCGTAGTGGCGGAGGTTTTCGAGCTGGCTTTTGCTCCAGCCGTTTTGCGGGGTTCCCTCGAAGGGTTCGGGAGAAGAATTTTCACCCGACGACTACGATGACTCGCGCGAAGAATACGTCTTCGATGACGATGTATTCGTACTAGAAAGATCTAAAGAATAAGATTTACTAATATGATGTCCATCATTTTGATCGACATGAAACTCCGTTTTTGATGGACATGACTCCATCATTTTGATGGACTTATGCCCATCATTTTGATTGACATGAAACTTTTTGATCGTTCGTTGACGGGTTGTATAAAAACAACCGTGAACGGTCTGCTTGGTGCCGATCAGACCAGCATCCTTTAGTCGCTTGATCGAACGCTGGGCTGTAGCAATGCCGACGCCGAAGAACTCCGCCACCTTCTCCAGCTTCAATCTCGCCCTGTCATCCTTGAGACTGTTCTCCCAGCCGAAGACGTAGGACCAGATCATTGCATCCAGCGGATTGCCCATGCACTGCTGGATGATGTCGTAAGGAATCTGTAAGAATTGTTTTGGGTCGTAATTCACGATAACTTCTCCATTGTAGCCTTGTGAAACCAAGCTAAAGCTGCTACAATGACTTTAGCTCAGGTGTTATAAAGCCCACGAAATCTTTCTCCGGAAGTCGTGGGCTTTTCTATTTGATTGATAAATAGTGTAACGTGTGATGACACGCTACACAATCCTGCTGGCGTTAAAGGTCTTCACCAGCAGGGCATGGATTAGTTTCCCGGTACGTTCATGTAATCGTTCTTTGCTGCCTCGACCACCTCGCCGAACTGGGCAAGCCCGTAGTGGTTCAGGACTTCGGCCATTTTCTGGCCCCGCTTGCCGGTGTCCTTGAGGTCCGGTTGGATACCGAACTCGGCACAAGCCTTCTGGTAGATGACGGCAACTGCCTCATCGGTCGCAATCTCAAATCCTTCTTTCTTCAGATCCTGCTGGAACTTCTGGACAATCGGAAAGAAGTTGAGCTTCTTGGGCGGCTCGGCGTGCCGCTGAGATTCCATTGCCACATTGGCGTCGTCGTCGGCATCGCAGGCGATACCCAACATGGCCGAAAGCGAGTACCGCCGGGCATAGGTCATGCCCGAACCGAAGTCGTGCCACTTTGAGGCGACCGGCATCGCAATGTCGGACGTAACCTTGTCGCCAGTATCAATATCCACCACTTCGGAACGAACCACATGAGTGTCGCCAACCAAGACGACCGACTGAGTAAGCGTCAGACCGGCCTCGTTCAAAGCCGGGATCGCCACCGCCAGTACGTCGTCCAGCGAGGCGTACTCGTAAACCCTGCCGCCGCCAAGGTTAGCCTTGCAGGTTTTGGCCACCTGAAGGCGGTTCTTTTGAATCTGATGCAACTTCTTGTAAACGCTCATTGTTAGCTCCCATTGTTAAACTGTCATTACTTTCAGTACCGGAACCAGATCCGGCACCTTCCTTGTCCAGCGAGACGATCAACCGCTCGACAAGACCCGGCGGAATCAAAATCAGCTTCTCTTGGTCGCAGTCGCACATGTAATAGTCAGTGCTATCCTGCTTTTCTACGACAAGCAGACGTGGAGACTTGCGCTCGACTCGCAGGGAAGCAAAAAGAGAAGATTGCCAAGCTGCCCATAAACGATCAACCTCGCTACGTTGCCGTGCGAGGTCGAAAGTCATCTTTGAGAGCAGTCCATAAGACTCAGATGGACTCACCTACAGGAGCCTCCTCTTGGGCGTACACTTTCGCAAACGCAACGTCCCTGTCCTGCTCTGGTAACTGGAAAAAATAATCCAGTGCCATCTCGGCCATCTGCGAATTAGTGGTCAAGCTCCGCTTGATAACTGGCTTTGTCTTGTAAAGCCGAGACACTTCCTCGGCAAACTTAGCAGCCATTCCGTTAGTTAGTCCAACTGAAGTCTTCATGCTGTATCCTTACGAACACTGATCTTCCAGTCATCACCGTGATGACTGTGATGCAGATGTATTTTAATCAACACTGTCATCACAATCAACACCCTTGTCAGAAATTTTGTAAATTGATTAACACTGTGTAATTGGATAGAATAGCAGAGTCAGCACACGCTGACATGACAGTGTTATTCAAATCAACGCAGTAGGAGTCTGCTATGTCCACTGGAAATTCCAAGAAGTCAAAGAAGGCCGTGGAAGACAAGCCTAAAGGCCCGTATCACGTTGACCGTGGTGTCCGGCTCTTTGCCAACTCAAACGAGCATCTGGTTCGTCATGCTCGTCTGCTGGCTGGTCGGCATGTGGTTGACGGCGACATGGGCACAGTTCAGGATCTGCTGAACTTTGTTGTGTCAGCCTTGGTGTTTAATCCCCGCCTTTGTGACGACCTGTACAGGCAGGGCAAAGAACTGTATCCCAAAATTAAAGATACGCCGGTCCACGACATAAAGGCCGAGGTTGAAAAACTCGGTAACGTGGAACGCAATTAACCTTAAACATTGCACTCGGTAGCACTTTCACCACTTCGAATCAGAAGGTTGCAGGTTCGAGTCCTGCCGAGTGCAATGTTCTAAGTGCTTTATTTTGTGTGCTATAGTTACCCCGGACAAGAACTAAATGTCATACGTCTGGGGTGCATAACGTGGAATACTTCCATTTTATTGAGGAAATTGGCAACGTGGGTCGTCGCCAAAGAATTATCCCGGCTTATTCCAGACACAGTTCCGGTCAAGCGCGGGTAATCTGGAAAAACGACGAGATATTGGTTGGCCCATACGGGTCAGCGATCAGTTACGCACGTTATCAGCAGATCCTCGATCTCTTTGAACGCACCGGCAAGATCCGTGCAGAAGATACAGCCCCGACCATCGACGAATTGGCCCGGCTTTATTTCCAAGATCTCGACAAAGAGTTTGTTGGTAGCAAGGAACCCAAGCAACAGCGGCTGGCCATGCGGGAGTTTCTGGAGATGTACGGCGCACTGAAAGCCGACCAGATGGCACCTGCCGCCCTGAAGACTGTCCGGGAACACTGGATAAGCCGGGGTTTGTCCGTGACCACGGTCAACATGTACCACAGCTACATCGTCAGAATGTTCCGGTGGGGTGCAGAGAACGAACTGATCTCCCCGGAGATCTGGAACGCTCTGAGAACTATTCAGAAGTTACGAAAGCACCGGAGCCGGGCCAAGCCACCGACAAAAGTGTTTCCTATAGAGTGGGAATCCGTGGTGGCCGTTTCTGGCCACGTCTCCCGTCAGGTCTGGGCGATGGTTCAAATCCAGTGGCACACCGGCATGAGGCCGGGCGAGGTCGTCATCCTGCGACCCTGTGACATTGACCGATCCGGCCCTGTCTGGATTTACAAGCCCTATACCCACAAGACACATCACCTCGGGCACCGCCGGGCTATCGGTTTAGGCCCGAAATGCCAGCAGATCCTTGAGGAATGGATGGACCGGGAGCCGACCGCCTTTCTTTTCTCGGCTATCGAGGCCGAGGCCGAGCGGCGCGAGAAGCAACGGGCCAACCGCAAAACCAAGGTACAGCCGTCACAGTACACCCGACGGGTGAAAGATCCCCGAAAAGCTCCCGGAGATCGGTACACGCAGTTATCTTATGCCAAAGCTATCGCCGCCGCCTGTAAGAAGGCCGGGGTCGAGCGGTGGGGTCCAAACCGTATCCGGCACACGTTTGCCACAAGGGTACGGAAAGAGTTTGGGCTGGATGCCGCCCAGACCGCTTTGGGCCACCAGCACGCCAAGATTACTGAAGTTTATGCCGAGCAGTCGGAAGCACGGGTGATCGAGATTGCCGAGCGGCTGAGTTAAATCGGCCCTTCTACTTTCCATTTTACATTCAGATTAGCATAGCTGCTCGATGTTGCATAAGAAGCGTAAACAGTACGCCATCCTATTGATATGTTTCCGGTCCACCACTCCTCGACCATTGTTGTAAATGGTGCCATGGTTACATTAGTCAAAATGCGTTGTGATCCCAAAACAATTCCACTGCTGCCAATGTCTTCAAAAGGATAGTTCCCTGTCCATTGTCCTTGAACTGACCACGGATCAACCGTTGAATTTTGCCCGTTATTTTTACCCGACCATTTTATATCAGTTGGCAGGGCACTCCATATCGTGGCGTTTGCATCGCACGACGAGTATTTCACAGTCGGCCCGTTGTTATCTGGCAAGCGTCTTGCGAGCAGAAGGTCCATTGAGGCAACTTGTGTCGTGTTTGTAAACAATCGGTTGGCACGAATATAATCCACGTTTCCATAGGTTGCCACGACTTCAGGTGAATTTGCAAGATAACGAATGCTCTTGTCGGCATCGCAGGTTGTGCCGTTCTGGCCCATGATGATCTGCTTGCCCTTGAGTTGCGACATTACCTGATCAATGTTGTAAACGGCGTTGGCCGGGTCAGGGCCACTCGTGCCTGTGAGGCTGTAATCCATCAATGTGAGGCGGAATTTGCCTTCGTATTTTTCATTAAGGTTTTGAGGACTGTTTTTACTATAAGAAACCGTAATATTGCCGGTTTCCGGCCCGGTGATCTGACAAACTCCGATAACACTGTTTCCATAAGTGTAAGTCTGGTTTGCCGACTGATTTCCTGAAGTGACTGCAATATTACTGTTTCCGTAAACAAATTGCTTTAGGTATGGGCTGATCGAGCCGCCGTTGGCATAGGTCCACGCCATGCTTTCATTTCTGGCATCATGAACAGCCGCCACTGGCGAGTGAAGCGTCAGGTTCCATCGAACTGTAGCCGGGTTGTCGATGTTCAGGATCGGAAGAACTACGCTGGTTGGCGGAGTAAATCCGGGAATACGAGTAAACAAAGGCGATCCGCCCGAGCATGTTGAATAGAAACTTTCGAGAAGCGTGCTGTTTCCGTTGTAATCGACGTACTGCTGAAATGTGTCAAGCACATCAGGCCACCCGTCTTTCCCCGGAGCTACGCCAATCCATGTGGAGTTGGAGCAGTTGGCGTCTGTGCTGGCAAGCGGGATGTCCCGGCTGATCGACGGAACACCATTCCACAAGACACTGACCGAGACATCGTGACACGAACCATCGGGATAATTGGCGTTTGATCCCAGCCTCAAAAAAAAAATCCACTGATATGTATCAGGGTTCCATCGTGCCGGGTATCTTCTTCCGTCGGTGACCGACAGGTTATCGTTGTTCAGGGCAATCGCCGGAAACTCGTTGACCGACCCTTCCTTGCCACTCTCGACCCAGATATACCCGCCAGTCGGATCGACCAGCCGGAGCATCTGCTTCCAGCCGTAGAAATACTGGCCACTTGTGGCCTGTTTGGCCGTGAGCTTGATCCAGATCCATTCGCCCTCTAAAAACCAGTCTTCCGGCGTCTGGATCGAACCGTAAATGATGTTGCCGGTCTGCTGAAAGTTCGACAGGCTTTCCAGATTCCGGAGCCTGCGCTCGATTTCCGAGAACGCTTCTTCTACGCTCAAGACATGCCCCCTTACAGAATTTCATGGATTTTCTCGTAAACTCTCTCCTGATAACTGTGAAAATCAGTCATCGGAAGCCCCAGACGGGGTTTTGATACGGAGAAAGCTACTGCAAGTGTTGGTCGGGAACCTGTGGAAAACCGGATTGAACATGAAGTCATAATCACATAAACATCTTCCAGCCCGGTACCCTCGGCATCTGTATAAACACATGAACCATCTGGTGTTGCCAATGCCCGGAACGCCTGAATAACAGGTTTTGTTGTGGAATTTGCGGTAACGTCGCTGATTCCATAAGGATTCCAAGATGGCATAGAGTCGCCAAGATAGACAAAAGCCCCGTCCACCTGCGGCTGTTTGACGGCATCCCAGACCTCTTTGGCGTATCGGTCGGCATATTCCTGATCTCTGCCGTCCTGCCACTCCTCAAGCGTCACTACCAAGTTACGGTCAATGCCGTAAGCACTTTTTATCAGTGCAACATCGGAAGAACCCTCGGGCGGATAAATCGCCTCGTAACGACCGTCATAGACCGGCAAGACAGCCTTGAGATTGTAAGGCACATACTTGAATGCCTGATTGTCGTCCCAAGGCGGATTCATCGTGGTGTTAAACGTACCGGTCGGCGATATGGATCGTGTTGCCGGATAATCCAGCACAACCAGATTGTTGACCGTGTCGATGCGAAAACCGATAAAGCTGTGCGTGTAAGAGTAGGCTGTATTTGTAAGCCCGGTCACTTTCTGCCTGTACTCCGCCAGCAAAAGCGGTGCTGAAGTGCGGGTTTCCACGGTCGGCGAATTGGCCGACACATTGGATAGCTTGAGGCCCGGAGACGGATCAGGAAAAACCGACGCCAGTTTTCGTTTGTAAGGGGTCAAAGGCTCGTTGGCATCCTTGGCGTCAAAGCTGACCTTGTAAACCCGCCAGACAGACGCTCCCGGCGGCGTGTAACCATACAGCTCATAACTCATCTCGGCCCGATAAAGTGTCGTGTTAGAGAACTGTGTCGGAATCCGGAAGACATTCGGCGCCGTTGTGACAATCGACGAGTTGCTGGTTGTGGCATTATTCTGGGTGATCAGAAACGAACCGCTCTGTACCTGAACAAGCTGCTCCGTGTAAGGCGTCTGGGCAGTGATCTTGTAAATTTTCCGATTAACCGTGAGCCTGCAATCTCGCCGGGTCTGCTTGGAATCATCCTGTATGCAGAGATGATTTTCGCCCCACGTCTTCAGGTTGGGAAAATTAGCCGTAACATTGGCGTCTGACGACGGTATCAGCCGAACTTTGTTGCTGGGCAATGTGACGTTGGCGGTGTCGGTAAACGATACGCTGCCTTTGGAGAGCCACATCCGGCCCGGCGTATAGTCGGTATGCAGAAACGCCTGTTTTGCCTGATTGTTATTGGCACCGGTGTAATCAAACTGCTCTGTAAGACAACCGGCAAATAATGGCTTATCACCAGAATTGTCAGGATTTGGGTTGAAGTTTCGGGCGGTATCCCACTGGACATAATAAGGTACGATCTTGGGACTGCCCTGCACGATCACCCGTGAGTACGAGGAAAGAGTGCTTTTGGTGTATTCCAGCTTGTCCACCGCATCAACACAAAAATTGATGTCGGTTGTCTGCTTTTCCCGAATATCCAAAAACCGAAACGTGCCATCAGCCAGCACGATCATCATGTAGTTGGGACAGTAAGCCTCTAACATCTGTACGATGCCGGCAACTACGTTGTCACCCGAAATTTTCAGCTCAAATGGCGGCAGAAGATCAAGCCTTGTCAGGTCGTTAAGGGTATTGGCGGGCAGAGATGCAGTCATGTTGGCGTTGTCGATTGTGTAATTGCCGACACCCGCCGCATGTAGCCGATAGGCCGATCCGTATTCCTCAAGCACCATTTTGATTGCCTGCCCAACGGTTTTTCCGCCGGTTGCAGGCTCGTATTCGGCAGACAAAGCGTTAATGTTGAAGCGGGCAAGGTCGGAATTATTGACTGGAGATGTCACCGGAACTCGCTCGGCTCTGGCCAGCAAGCCTCTGGCTGTGCAAAGATAGGCGTTGTACGGGTTGAGCGACGATTCCATCGGGCGAATTTCATGAACATCGCCCCGAAACACGAGCTTTACGCCGCTGGTTGTCCCGTTGGTGTTGAACGACTGGGTGCGATCCGTGCGGCTATCAAGCCAGAGCGAAATCTCGCACCCCTGCAAAGTCCACGGGTTCGAGGTTGTCGGTGATGACGCCACGGTGATTGGTGACTGGTGTGAGCCTTTGCCAAGCACCGCAAAATCCAGTGTTGGCGTGCCGGTCAACTGGAATAGCGTTACCGACGACAACTGTATGCCAAGATCCGAAGGCTTGCAGTTCTCGGGCAGGAGAGTTGCGGGCATTGAGCTGCTGAGGTATCGGAAATAGACAAGAGGCGTCGGATAGCTCATCTGGCCCCCCGGAAAGCCATGCGGGATCGCTGGAAGCGACCGTATTGCCGCCAAGCCTGATACTGCATCTGAATCTGGGCGTAATTCTGCTGATACTGAGAGAACGCCATTTGCTGTTCTTCAGACAGACTGGCCATGAATCCGGCGGGATTGCCCTGATTGGCGTTGACCATCTGCTGGTATTGCTCGTAGCCTTCCCGATAGAGAAGGTCAGCTCGCCGTGCTGCCTCTTCCCTTGGTACACCCGCTGCGAGCAGCGAGTTGTAGATCTCGCTTTTCATGCTTCGGGTCTGCATTCCCCGTGCATTTGCGTTTCGGCCATTGAGTTCAATCGAACCAAACGAGGCCGCTATATTGCCTACCCAGCGTTTTTGATTTGCCCCGTAAACTTCTTCCCACGGCATCGGGGCGTTTCGCTGCTGTTCCCGCATATCGTTTCCGATAGCGTTTGAGATGTCATCCGCCACCCGGTCGTCCGCACCCAACTCCGAGAGCATTCCACGAAGCTCTCTTTGCCTGTAATCCACATCAGCGAATGGGTTTCTGGCTCCCGATCTAAGCTGGTCTATGTACCGGTTGTCCGACCCGCTGATATTATTTGCAAGTGCCGAGGCGTTACGGATTGTTGCCCTTTTGTCTTCGGACAGCTTGGCTTGTTCCATCTGCGATTCAAGAGATCTGAGGACATCCGGATTGCCACTTAATGCAGCCTGAAGGAGTCCGGTGTAGCTTGCGGCTTCTGATCCTGCGTAGCCTTTTGCCGTGTTTAGCTGTTGTTCAGCCGTTATGCCGGTAAACAATTCCGCCTTGTTTTTTGCGTCTTCCGCTGCCCTTGCAAGATAGCTATCCCTATTTTGGTTCCAGAGATCAGTTTCGTATTGACGTGTCAGGTCGCCCATCGGTGCGGACAGTGAGCTGAGACGCTCGGCACGTCCTATGTCAGCCGCTCCCGGCGACCGTAGCATGGCGGCGATCTCTTCAGCCGACATATCGACAACCGAGGCATCCCGAGCCTTTCGAATAGCCATAGCGGCATCTGACATGTAGCTCTGGCCAAGCCGGGAACCGGCCCCGTACCTGTCTACCTGTGCCATTGCATCCGAGGCCATTTTCTCAAACCGACCAGCCTCTGTGCGGGTAGGCAGGCCAAAGATTGAGTTCTCTCTTGCACCCAGAGCCGCTTCGCCAAAGATCGACTCCCGGTTGTCGTAGAGCATTGCGCCGCCCGTTGCTGTCAATGCACCGACGCCCGCCAATGCCATCGCCTGTGGCTGAGAAAGGAACGCCGCACCGAGGCCCTGAGCCATAAAAGGCACGTTGTTCATTACGCCCCGGAAACCGGCATAATACATGTCCTCAAGGCCATAGGCGAACGCATTGAAGCCGCTGATTCTGGCCCAATTAGCCCACTCGCCTTTCCTGACACTGTCGCCGCCTGTTGACCCTGCAACTTCCCCACCCCTTGGGGGAGCGACTGGTGCAAACGGGTCGGGGCCTAACATGGACTCCCAGTAGTCGTCGATAGATCCGTTGTCTATCGCTCCTCCCATACCGCTTGCAGTTGCCGCCGGGCCGCTGGCAGAGTTGCCGCCTCGACCTCTACCCCGGCCACCACCTCCACCACCGCCTCTACCGCCAAATCCACCGCCGCCACCTGTGCCGAAACCGACACCGGTGGAATTGATGTTCTTCAGTAGATCCTGCATCTTCTGAAGTTCGCCGGTAAGCGACTGAAGACCTGTGACGGTGGACGGGTCGATGTTGAAACCGACCCGGTAATCAAGATTTTCCATCGGGACACCCCGTTATTACTGGATGCTCCAGTCAAATCCACCAAGGCCCACGCCACAGTTGGCCGGATCAAACGTCACCGAACCCGAGATCTGGGCGGCAAAGATGTCCGGGATCGGCGTAACCGTTGTGTAGGCGTCTTGCAGCACCTTCTGGCCAAGGTCGATGAAGATCTTCTGGGTGCCGTCGTCAAAGACGATGACAAGCGACATGTTGCCCGCACTGATCGAGTCTCGCATCTGGCGGTATTTCCGCTGCCATGCGGTCGATTGCGGATAGTTTGTGGTCGTCACGTTATTGGTCAGCAGTGGCTGAGGGTCCATCAGGTCAACCACCAGCGAGAACTGAAGCGAGGTGTTGGTCCGCTGTATGCGGTCAACGAGACCAAGTTCGTGCGAGCTTGTCGCAAGCTGGTTGCGAAAGTTGAGGCTGACCGACCGGATCGTCTTGATCTGGTTGTCTGTTGGATTTGTGACGGACCATGAGGTTGAGCTGGTCTTGGTCAGAAGCGATCCGCCTTCAAAGTTGCCGTAAACCTTCACATGCTGGAAGGTGTAAGGGTTAACCGGGAACGACGTGCATTCCGGCTCTTTGGCATAGTCCGGCACGTTGTCGGTAGCCGGAATTGTTGCACAGCGGGAGCCGAGAAGCGACATTGCCATCTGGACAACCGGTGTTCCGGAGCCGACCGTAAGAGACAACGCACCGACTTTTACGCCGGAGTAAGCATCGCCAATCAGGCCCGCTGTGTAGTCCGAATCGTAAAAGCACCGGTCCACCCGCATACTGGGAATGTCGGCGACCTTGTTGGTCGTGCTTTTCTTTCGCAAAGCCATGTCAAACCACCACCGGGCATGTTCCCGATAGAGCTTGGTGGAAAACTGGCCTGCCACCTGATAGCCAACCACGGGCATCAGCCGCACGCCACCATTGGACCCGTAGCTGACAATCGGATAGGTGTTATTCACATCCTGAATGACAAGTGCCTGATTTTCGATGTCGGGCACAATGTAGTCGCCAATAGCCGAGGCGGAACCGGGTGTTCCGGCGGTGGTGTACTTGGTGCTTTCGCCCTTGACGTTTGAGCCAAGATACTTTTCGGTGGTGCCGTCAGAATCGTATTCCTTCAGCATGTAAGCCCAGAGGCGAGCCATATTCAGGGTCTCCTGATATTGAGAATGACAGAGACGGACCCCATTCCGACCATACGGGGCGGCGTGGAATACTTCTGATGGTTAATTGAGGAATTGGACAGTGTGTGAGTGGCGTAAATGCCAATTTTTTCGCCTTGCAGGGCATCTTTCATTCGCTTGTCGCCCGCAAAGAACGGGTGG
>SXGQ01380464.1_pt1 | contig 11659 bp, 12 predicted proteins | sample 3178371 | NCBI WGS metagenome assembly SXGQ01 (sample SAMN11356859, study PRJNA531348) | freshwater metagenome | isolation source: freshwater sample F1-20 | place: China: Fuxian Lake, Yuxi | collected 2017-12-25 | reverse complement strand
GTAAATACTAAACTCGTAGGGTTTAGATAGGTAGCAAGTCCCGCATAAGCTTGAGCAATCCAACAAACATCGTTCGCATCATAATAGACGTTTCCTATTGTAAAAGTTGAATTGGGTGTTCCATCGATGTTCGGACAGGACAATGTATCTTGGCCTGGCACCCAATACAGAGATGGGTTACCACAACACCTAATTTGAACATTATTAGCACAAGCCATTTAGAAGTGATATTAATCTATAAATAACCGGATTAAAAGTTTTTATACACTTAGAAATATAATTTCTTAACTTCTTAAATAAAGGAAGGAATTGATAATATTTATGGGATATGAAACTTCTAAAGACGATAAAGAAGATAATACAAGAGGCTGAACAACAGTATAATACCGCCTGCGAGACAAATACTTCCTTAGAGGAGTTGGACCGTTTGGAGAAACATTACAAAGATTCTCTCAAACTTCTTAAATTTTACAATTCTAAACAAGAATTAAAGAATAAAAAATAGTTAGGGTCGGTGGTTATAATAAATTTGGTTCATTGAGATATCCAAATATTTTTCAGTCAAATCATACTCAAGATTGTCATAGGTTAAAACGATTTGATTAATACTCTTTGAATCTACAGGTAACTCAATAAATTCCCAAGGTTTTGGACTAATTTCGAATTTTTCGCCATCTATTGTCAAAAATAACTCAGGAAGATTTTTGAAACCAAAGAATATGATTCTAAGTTTAGAACTTAGCTTTGTTGCGTATACAGGATTCTCACCGAGCCAAATATCGATTTCTTCATTTTTACTCAAAAATAATTTGAAGTCTTTCACAGGACTGTAGTCAAAAAAATCATAATCTTTCCAATAAAAAATTAGGTCCCTTACAGGATTTTCTGAGCCACATATATTAAACTTTTTCTTCCATTTCAGAACCTCTCCTTCAGCCACTCCATTAGTTGAAAGATATTCCTCTAATGTAATCTCTTTTTCTATCTTTTTCATCAGGTCCTTGTCAAATGACATAAAGTGTAATGTAGTCTCCCAAAGCGTTTCGGGATGATGTGGGTCTCTTCTCGGATAAACAATATTACCTTCAAAATTTGTTATAGCATTTTTTACAACCTCATCTATATCCAAATCGTAAACCATATGATAAAAGATATCATAATCATAATCCATCGCAATTTGTGTCAACTTTTTGACATGATAAAGTGCCGCCCAACTATAATCCCCAACACCTCTTTGTATCGTGGCTATTTTATTATCTGAAATTGGCATTTCTCTCCAAAAAGTAAAAAGTCTTACAGGCCATTTCAATATTGGATTTTCTTTTGTGAAGAAAATGAAATCACAAGCATCCATGTGTTCTTTGTCCAAAGGTAATGGACTTATCGCCATAACATCAATTCCAAGACTTTTTACTTTTTTAACAAGGTTTAGAAAAATATCTTTCTTCTCTTGTGTGTCACAATAAGTGCTGACGAGAGCAATTTTCTTTTTTTTCTTGAAGTAATCTTTATTATATGCAAAGATTAGTTCGTCGGTAATTTTTTCGATTCTGAAATCAAATTCATCGAGTTTGTTGATAATAATTTCTTTGATTTCTTCAGAATGAAATTCAACCACTAGTTTATTTATTTTTTGTATAGTAGGTAAAGTGATTTGTTCAAAAATATCCTTTTCAGCACCTTCACAATCAATCTTCAAGAAGTCGATTTTATCTAATCCCAAACTATCATGTATCTCGTTTATACCAATTATCTCTACAACATAATCCCCCTCGTCTGTCAATCGACTACTTGCACTTGAAATTATGTGGTCTGTGAAACCTTGACTTCCTGATTTTCCTGAGACGGCTTTTTGGATTACATAACAATCATTTATGTTCTCCTTCAAATGATTGTAAATTTTTCTTGATGGCTCGAAACAAATTATTTTAGAGGGATTGAACTCCTTAGCATAAAATGCAAAAAAACCATAGTTTGCGCCAATGTCAACCACAACATCATTCTCAAGAATTCTAACTAACTTGTTATCATAAATCCTTTGATTGAAAATTTCATTATAGGTATAATATGATGGGTCAAATTTATCTACCTTAATGTCTCTCAACATTTCAGGCATTACCTTTGAATTATTATTACACAAATTAAAAGTTTGATAAAAATTTTGAGACTCAAAAATGACGTCGAAATTATTTAACTCTTTGACATGAGTTTTATCGAAAGCAATATAATAAACTACGTCTTCATTTGGTGACAAAGTCATCTCTGAAATAAAGATTGTTAACCCATACCAAGAAATCGAAGCAATAACTTTAGTTTCTGGTTCACCACGGTATTTGAAGTAGACACAACCTGACTCTTCTTCGTAATTTATAATTTCAATAATCTCATTCATTATCTATAGCTATTTTCTTCGAATCCTTCAGGATTTATTTGTTGTTGTAAAATTTGTTGATAAATTCGTCAATACCATTACTCCACATTTCCATTGCATTATCCCGAATTTTTTGCTCATCCCAATTCCACCAAGCAATTGATAAAAGTTTATCAATTTGTTCTTCTGAAAATCTATATTTGACTAATTTAGCCGGATTACCAGCAACAATTGCATATGGTGGTACATCTTTTGTTACTACTGAACAAGCTCCAACAATACTTCCGTTTGAAATTTTAATTCCAGACATAATTGTGGATTTTGCACCAATCCAAACATCATTCTGTACAATAATATCTCCCTTACAAGATGGATGACCCATTTTAATATGCATCTCGGCAATTTCATGTGTAACAGGTCCAAGTAATTGTGAAGAAGTTGTAACCCAATCAGGTCTGTGATTTGCGTGTAAAAAAAAATTACAGTCTCTACCAATAGAATTATATTTCCCAAGTCTGACACAGAAATCCTCACTCCAAGAAATTATATTAACATTTCTATCAAAATAGGTCCCTCTGTCAGCATGCCATAAATTAATATTTTCAATCATATTAGTCGTTTTTAACTCTATAACTCATTTTTTTGAACACATCTCTATCGTGGTCGGAATTTAGATAAAAAGTATCTCTTATTTTATCATTCTCAATAACTAATATCGAATTTATGTCTTCTATTTTTCCTAAATTTTTGATAGTCCAACAACTCAAACATTGTTTTGGTATGTGTATATAATTATTTTCATTCACAATGACCTTACATTCAATCCCATCGGCATTCGTTGTATTCCATGTTATGAAATTTACACTATCTGTTAGTTGGTCATAAAAAGGTATTGACCATGGGTTTTGTGACGAATTTTGGCTATTGATTGTTCCGAACTTGTTTCCTTTTTCTTCCAAAACTTTTCTATCTTTCATATAAAAATTTTCAGATTGTTCAATTAAATTGAATAACATCCACTCGGGTGATTTGGTTTGTGAATTTCGAATTAAATTTTTAATTTCTTCCTCATTGAGTTTTGTGAGGAGTGGATTAAGTTTTGGAATGAAATAAGACTGAAAACTTCCAAACATTATTTCGGCAATTCCTTCTTTTCTATCCATATAAACAACTGAATTATATTCATTCAACAACCAACTATTCTCAACAAATTCTGAAACTTCAGAAATCTTACAGTCGTACTCGATGTGATGAATTTTTGAATATCCTAAATTTTTTGCCATTGAAAATCCAATAATCATCATTCTCCATATTGCCAATTGTGTATTTTTCTTTGTTAAAAAGGAAGATAAAATTTTTCTGTCTCCTCCAGGCATGAACCAAGGTTGATTTAATAAATCCCAATCAGTTAAGATTTCATTTTTTTTGTCAAAAACAAAATATTCAACTTTTTTTTGAATGTCTATGGGTAAAACAGTATGGCTGACAACCATAACTTCGAATTGATTCTTATAATCGAGAAAAAATGTAACTAAGTTTCTTAGTATGTTTTCCCTTTCGTCATCAGGACAATAAGCGGTAATTAATATTAAATCTTTCATTTTTTCAAAAACTTGGCGGGAACACCAACATACACTCCACCGGTTACTATATTTTTTACAACAGTTGAATTAGAACCCAAAATAACGTTGGAACCTATAAGTATCTTTTCTCTGATTGATGAATTAGTACCCATGTAAAAATTAGAGCCAATAAGGACATTCCCGGAGACAATAGCACCAGGCATTGCACTAAAAAAATCTCCGATTTTAGAATCATGTCCAATTTGAACTCCCCTATTCAGAATTGAATGTTTTCCCAAAGTTATATTTGTTGTTAATATTGAATAGGCCCCGATAAAACTTCCCTCTCCTATTATAATATTCTTATCCATAGTCAAAGCGGTGGGATGAATAAAACTAAAATATTTTGTATCAGGTGGTAGTCTTTTTACAATGTTTTCTCTTTCCTTAGAATCTGCAACAGCAACCATCATTTGGTATTCTTCAGGATTAAATGTTTTGATTGACTTTATAGTATTAGTTGAATACACATCGTCTACAAAAAAAGTCACCTCTTGATTAATCTGTGAGGCAACTTCACGAGCGTGTCCCCCATATCCAAACAATGCTAATTTCATTGATTATATATTGCGTATTTTGATAAATCAGGATAAGGTAATTCCAAATCTGGGTTTTCTTTTTTCGAACCATCAAGATTATAAAATTGTGTCATCATAAGTAACCCACGGGCAGCAAGTTCCGGCATCATATAAAAATTCCAACCCAACATGTCAAAATGGTCGTCATGGTATGAACATTCTCTCCTTCCACTGAACCTAGCTCTTTTGAACCACAACATTGCCTGATAGTCGTCAGTTATAATCGCCCCTCCTTTACTAAGTTTCAAAGTCTTGTAGGGACCTGTAAAAGATAAACAAATATGAGTACCCGGCACGTACATATCCGCAGAAAATCTTAGCGCCGAATCCACGACATTACTAGGAAATAATCTGTAAGGTCCTTTGATTTTATTTCCCTCCACAGGTGTGAAATTCACTTTCAATCCTGCATGAATAATTTCACAAGGAACTGACGGATAGGTTCTTGAAGGACAGTCTATATATTCTGAATCCAAGGATTTTTTTATGTTTTTTTCATAATACAGAGCCAAAAACAAAGCATTACTCATGTTGTCTAACGCAATTGCGTGAGGGGCATCAGTATAATCACACAACGCTTTTTCGAAATCTTCTGTAATTTTGTGAACTCCTTGAGCCATATACTAAAATTTATATTTGAATTATATACATCCTTTACTATTTTTTCAATAAAATAATCAAAACATAATGTCAAAACCAAAAATATACGCCCACTGCTCTTATGTGGGTACAACAGGTTATAACAACCACAGTCGTGATTTCTTCAGAGAAATTTCAAAATATTGTGACTTGAAGGCTAGAAATTTTACTGTGGGTAATAGTTGGAGTGGTTACTCTGAAAATTGTCACGATGGAGAACCTTATCTGAATGATGTTGACAAAAAGATTTTATATAAACAAATTCTTTGGGTGGGGGATGGCCAAAGACAAGATTATAAAATTTACCCGTCCCAAGAAAAAGACTTTATACAAGATTTCAACATAATACTGAATGAAACCAACCATTACCTATATTATGAAAATTATAATGGACCAAAAATCGCATACAATGTTTGGGAATCTACCCTACAACCTCAAGATTATTTTGATAAATTGAAAGAGTTCGATGAATTTTGGGTTCCTTCCAAATGGCAAAGAGATTGTTCAATCGACCAAGGATATGACCCTGAAAAAATTAAAGTGATTCCCGAGGGTGTGGACGTTTACACTTTTTTTCCTGAGAATGTCGAACCTTTAGATGAATACAAAGATGGTAGGTTCAAGTTTTTATTGTTTGGTAGATGGGATTATAGAAAATCTACAAAAGAAATTATACAAACTTTCCTAAAAACTTTTTCACCTGAAGAACCAGTAGATTTAGTTGTTTCAATTGACAATATGTGGGGAGAACAAATGGACGGATACAAATCAACAGAAGAAAGATTAGAATCGTATGGTATAATCGACCCAAGAGTAAAAATCGTACATTTCCCATCGAGAGAAGATTATATAAAATTCATGAAACAGGGTCACGTTTTTGTTTCTTGCGCTCGTTCAGAAGGTTGGAACCTACCCCTGATTGAAGCAATGGCTTGTGGAACCCCTTCGATTTATTCGAATTGCTGCGCACAATTAGAGTTTGCTCAGAACAAGGGTCTTCCTGTCAGAATCAAAGGGGAAAAACCAGCGAATGCAAATGACTATGGAAGATATACGATGAGTGAACTACCAGGAAATTATTATGAACCTGATTTTGATGACCTGTCAAGAGTCATGAGATACGCTTATACCAATTACGATACGGTTAAAAAAGGTGCAATTAAAGACTCTGAAAAAATTCGTAAAGATTTTAGTTGGGAAAGAATAGGAGAAATCGGATATGAAGCAATCATGAAGTTTCAAGAAAAGATAAAGTCAGAGGATTATTCGAAAAATAAAAAAGAAAATAAAATCAATGTTAGTTTTTCAGACGGTCCGAAAGTTGAAATAACTGGTGATAATCACCAAGAATATTTCGTAGAATTCTTAGACGAGAATGAGAATGTTTTGTTTTCTGACAGAATTCACACAGGAATGTGGACTGCTTGTAACAAAAAGTATTTTATCAAATGGAAAATCAGAATAAATGGAGACATATTCTATGAATTAGATTTGAGAGGTAAGGTTGTTCTAATCTCATTCGAATCAAAATCAATAGGAGATACCATTGCATGGGCACCTTATGTTGTTGAGTTTCAAAAAAAACATAGATGTATTGTGATTCTTTCTACTTTTCATAACGAATTTTTCGAAAAACACGAACCTTACCAAGATATTATTTTTATAAAACCCGGTCAGGTTGTAGATTGTTTTGCGGTGTATAGGGTCGGGTATTTCAGAGGTGAAGAGGGTAAATGGGATAAATTTGAATCTTATCCTAATCAATTGAACACCATACCATTACAACAAACAGCAACGGATATTTTAGGATTACCATTCTATGAAATAAATCATGGGGTTAAATTCACGTCTTCAAAAAGACCAATCAAACAAAAATATATTGTATTTGCACCTCAATCTACTGCAGGTTGTAAAGAATGGATTTACGATAATTGGGTTGAATTGTCTAAAGTGCTCATAGATAAAGGGTATGAAATAATCACACTCACATCCAAACCTTATCATATTCCAAATGTAAAAAATGTTAGCGACGTTAAATGGAATGAGGTTTTTAATTACTTATATCATTCAGAATTTTTAATTGGACTAAGTTCAGGTTTGGCTTGGGCTAACTGGTCCTTGAATAAAACAACTGTAATGTTAGCTGGTTTTACAGAAGAGTTTAATGAATTCAGGAATAACAATATACGTATATCGAATAACCTTTGTATTAAATGTTGGAATGATTCGGAAATGATTTTTGACCCAGGTGACTGGAATTGGTGTCCTGTTTACAAAGGAACCAAAAAACAACACATTTGTCAAAGGTCAATAACCGTGGAACAAGTATTAAATAAATTACATATATGATTGATTACACAAATTTCGATTGGGGATGGATGGATGAACCAACACACATCACCATGACTCTACCAAACAGCGAGGTTTATACTCTTGGAGAATTTCATAAAAAGGGAATGATTAAAGAAATTTTCATAGACGGATGCTATGAAAAATATTTCGATGTAAAAGAAGGCGATATTGTAGTAGATATCGGTGCAAGTGTGGGTCCTTTTACTTATTCAATTATGAACAAAAAACCTAAACACGTCTTTTGTTTGGAACCAAGTGAAAGAGAAATGAAAACCTTAGTCAGAAATACAATTGGTTACCCTGTAACTCAAATCAACAAAGGTATTTCAGATAAATGTGCTGTTGTAGAAACTAATATGATGTTTGGTGGTGAAAGCCATATGGAGTCAATAACTTTCAAAAAGTTTATAGAATTATATGGGTTAAATAAAATTGATTTTCTAAAAACGGATTGTGAAGGGGGTGAGTATTATATTTTTACTCCTGAAAACTTGGACTTTATCAAAAACAATGTGAACAAAATCTCAGGTGAGTGGCATCTTAAGTTTCCTGAAGAGAAAAAAAAGTTCAGAAATTTCCGCGATAATATACTACCTAACTTTCCAAACTTTGAGGTAAACTCAGTTGATGGATTTGATATAAAGTGGGACCTTGGGAATGAACATTTTTTAGAGTACTACAATCAAGTTCACTTGTTTATAGACAATAGGAGATAATTTTTATACTCCTCCATACCTCTTTCCAAATTGTAGTTTGGCTGCCAACCTTTCAGGAATTTATTCTTATCTGAACAGGTGTAAAATTGATACCCCATTGGTATCATACTTTCATCGTGATAAGTGTAGGGTATGTTTAATAGATTCAGAACGTCTTCAAAGCTTCTTGATTCACCAGACCCTACGTCATACCAATTTGAATTTACAGAATAGAAGTTCTCGAAAGCATAAATATTGGCACTTACAACATCTTTAACATAAACAAAATCTCTCGTTGGTTTTTTTAGAAAAAGTTTACATTCTGTATCATTTTTGTGTTTGATGAATGTTTGATGGGCAACCGATGCCATTGGTCCTTTATGTTCTTCTTTTGGACCATAAACATTGAAATATCTTAGTCCGATTCCATCATTTGAAATTACGTATTGTTCAGCAACATACTTACTCCACCCATAAAGATTGGACGGATGTTGACCATTGGTTCCATAGCTTGCGGCTGAGGAAGAATAAATCATTTTTGAACTATTTCTCTTTGCCCAATCTGTGAGGATTTTTGTGAATTCGAAGTTCAGAACCATCATATAATTCACTCTTGTTTCCAAAGTGTCCGAACATGCTCCTACGTGAAATATTACATGGGGTTCAAAATCTTCCAAGGTTTCGAGAACTTCTTTATTCCAATTTTCAGATTGAAAAATATCTTCATTTATTTCGATTATCGAAAAATTTTTCTTCAATAATTCTTCCATCAAGTTTTTTCCAATGAAACCTTTTGAACCTGTTAATAATGCTTTTCTCATGGTGTGGCTACTCCTCTTTTTGAAACTACAATTGCCGATTTATTGTTTGCGTAAATAATAGATTCTTCTATGTCACTTGTTTTGTAATATGCAACGATGAATGATGCGGTAAAAGTATCTCCCGCACCACTAACATCAATTGTCTCTTGTGGTTTTGGACTTTCATAGATGACACCATCAAATCTTGCACCTTTTTCCCCTAAAGTTGTTATTATATTATTACAAGCATGAACATCAGGATTATTATGATATTCTTTTTCATTTAATTTAACAAATGTGAATGAGTCCACAATATCTTTTGTAAGTTTTCTTTTCGAATCTAGTATCGATAATTTCGAAAATTTTCCTAAATATTTTAACCATTCTTCATCCAAGAATCCCTTGTTATAATCAGAGACAATTACAATGTCAAAATCTTTTATACTCAATAATCTTTCTTGAGAATGGGTCATAGGACTTATAAATGATTCTCCATCATCTAATCTCAAAAACATATGATTTGTTTTTTTATCTACAAATCTTGTTTTGAAAACTCTTTCTGTTTGATACCAGTGTTCGATGCTCAAGTTTTGGTCCAAAACTTTTAGGTTCTCAACCACATTTCCTGACATTCCAGGATTTTGAATTGTCTGAATTGGGTTCATTATAGGTACAGGTGCCTCAGGTGAAAGTCTTTTACATTCACCATAAAGGAAGATATCTTCACAAAGTTCTCCTACTACTAATACGTTTATCATTTGTTATAGTAATTTAGAATTTTGGTTGAACTATATTTTGGAACTTTTTCAAAAAAAACCAACTTTTTTGCATGTTCACTTCCAAAAACCTTTTCTCCCTTATAATCGTCCCCAACAACCATTATGTCGGGTGAATAATTTTTTACACATTCTATGAGTTCCTCCCTAGAATTGAAAAAAACCACTTCATCAACGTACTTTAACGATTCGAGCATTGTTTTTCTGTCTTCTTGTTGGTTGAAAGGACGGTCTTCACCTTTTAGTTCTTTCACCCTTTTGTCCGTATCAATCCCTACTCTCAATGTACCAAATTGTGAAGCGAACTCCAACAATTTTATGTGACCCAAATGTAAAACATCAAAAGTTCCATTCACCCATACTTTCATATTTCTTCAATTCTTTTTGATTTATCACAAATAAATAAATCATAATGTGGTTTGTGATTCATTTTCAATTCGTAAAACTTGCAACCCCAATCGATAAGTTGTTTCATTGTCAATTCACTCCAATCCTTTTTTGTTTTTTGCCCTCTTGCAGTATAGTAAATAATTCTATGCCCTTCATCATATAATTTATTTATTTTATCAACGTGCTCAACTATTGGTTGAGCGAGATTATAATCAGAAACAATTGTACAAATTGTTCCGTCGATATCTACGTAAATTATTTTTGACTGTCCCCTTTCCATACTCTATAAGAATCTGAATTAAAATGTTGAGTTGATACTTCGAAAATAACTCCGTCTGTCATGGCTTCGAGTTGATGTGGCTGACCTGGTCTTTGTCTGACGGTATCCCCTACGTTGAGTTTTTTTTCAATTACTTGTGCAGTTTCAGTATCAATCCACCTGTATATAAACTCTCCTTGGTCAACATACCAAGTTTCGTCTTTAATCAAATGATAGTGCATAGAAAATTTCGCACCTTTATGGAATCTAAGAAGTTTACCACAATATAATTCATGGTTACAAATTATAACTTCATCCCCCCATCCCTTAGGTATTTTACACTCGGGACATTCGTGTACGTTAATAACATTTGGTTTTTCCATGAGTAAAATATAAACTAATAAAATAAAAAAGGAGAGAATTTCTTCTCTCCTTGTTGATATATTTTTTTCGGTTTTAGTTTCGATACTCGATTTGGAATCTTTCCACATCTTTACGTTCAGCTTGTACGAAGAAGAAGTGGTTAATTGTTCTTGATTCTGATTGAAGTTTGATTTGTTTAGAATTAACTTCAACTATTGAAACATCGTTGAACTTACCAATCGGTGTCAGTTGAACTGTTATGCTATCTTCGTGAATTAAATCAGTCCAATAGTCTGGAAGTTCAATGACTTCTCCTTTGACAACTCCTCTTACGTAGACTCCGTGTTCAGGACCTTCAAGGACTCCATATCTCAATCTAAATCCTTCCTTACTTGGGTGAGGGATATCGAATGATTTGGATGCTGCTGTCAATGAACCTGTAATTACGGTGTCACCTGTAACGTTGAGTGTTGTTCCGTCAAATTGTAGGTTAGCTTCTCCATTGATTAACCCTGAAGTTCCAGTTGCTGTTAAGAGATAGTTGTTTACGTTATTGTTGATGGTTGCTGCACCTGATGTTCCTGAAGAGCCAGAAGTTCCCGATGAACCAGATGAGCCATTGCTACCTGACGTTCCTGAAGAACCTGAGCTACCATTTGAGCCAGATGTTCCCGATGAACCAGATGAGCCGTTGCTTCCTGACGTTCCTGAAGAACCAGATGAGCCGTTGCTACCTGATGTTCCTGAAGAGCCAGAAGAGCCATTGCTTCCTGACGTTCCTGAAGAGCCAGATGAGCCGTTGCTACCTGATGTT
>SXGQ01196178.1_pt1 | contig 11659 bp, 35 predicted proteins | sample 3178371 | NCBI WGS metagenome assembly SXGQ01 (sample SAMN11356859, study PRJNA531348) | freshwater metagenome | isolation source: freshwater sample F1-20 | place: China: Fuxian Lake, Yuxi | collected 2017-12-25 | reverse complement strand
TTACCAATCCATGCTATACTGATAATACGAACAATTTAATTGGGAGGTTAGAAATGTTAGAAGATACAAAGACTCTAGTAAAATTTACGGCGGCGGGCTATGAACCTGCGGAGATATTGCGAGAAGCCAGAGCGGCGGCCCTGGCGGCGGTGGATGATTTCTACGCCAAGCACGGCGAGCCCATGTATTGCGGCTTTGGCAATGTGCTGATCAGACCGGCCCAGGGGCCATTCGTCAAATACCTTAAGGGGGTCAAGATCGGTTCCAATGGTTGGAACGGTGGCTGGAGCATCAGCTCGTATGACATCATGAGGGGTCACGACCTATGCGGTACACAGTCCATGAGCATCAAAGAAGAGGCCTGCGACGCCTTTGCAAAGGTTTTAGAAAAATATGGCATGACTGCCTACTCACAGTCGAGGGCGGACTAATGCAAGAGCACATAATCATAAAAGACGACAAGAATAAAATACATAAATTTCATACCATAAAAGAATTGGTAGAATATTTGGACAGTTTCAAGATGTCTTTCCTGCCGGACAATTTCACCTATGAAATAGTACAGCCAAAGAACACCGGCGGCAACACGACATCCATGAGAAAGAAGATACACCATGTCTAGCACCTACGAGATAATCTACAGCACGGGAGGCCAATTGAGGTACAGCTATGCCAATGCCAACAGCATAGGCGAGGCGGAGGCAAGGTCGGGACTGCCAACGGACTGGATCAGGAGCATATACAAGTACGGCGACGGGCCAAAGATAGCCAAGATGGCCAAGCCCAAGGACAGGATCTTTTACAGGGTCAAGAAGATGAACGAGCTGGAGAGGTTCTGCCTGCCACCGGACATACAATCATGGATCATGCGATATGACGCGGGCGAGGAACAGGCCCTGGTCAAGCAGGTGCCACTGACCCCGGACAACATCACAATGATCGACCGACTGGCCAGCATGATGCTGATCACGAGGAGATATCGAGGACCAAGGCACAATTCCAGAAGTTTCACACGCGACTGTCCCAAGGCAGATGCGGAGAGGGTCTCCGTTTACATCAGAGAGAGGTTGGCCTAATGAGCGACTGGCACAAGATCGAGTACCTGGGCAAGGGATTCAAACCATTCCACATAAGATTGGACTACTGCCATGAGGAGATGTGCCTCAGGGACATCTACAGCCATAATGATGACCCGGAGTGGGTGGACAAGACCGCACAGGAGATAGCGGACGGCGACAAGTATTTCGTGGTGCTGAGGGCCAAGGTTTACCTTGCAGGTGTTGAGCTGTCATCACACAGCCTGGGCGGTATGTTGTTTGATGACACAGATCAGATGGAGGCCATGATGAAGATGGACTACGAGGGCATCATAGCGGAGGCTGTGGAGAACGCCAAGCACAACCTAAAACAGATGAGCGAGGCCATGAGCGGAGTCGCGGCATGACCCAGTTGGATCCGTTTGAACTGTTGAACGACCTAAAGAAATTATTGGAGAGGATGGACGGCGGAGACCCGGAACAGGCAAGGAGTCAGCTCAAGGACATCATAGATCAGGTGCAGGAGGACTGTGACGAACAGCACCGGACATACCTGGAGCGAGTGGAGAGATACATGGCCCACGTGGATTCCGCATTGAAGGACAAGGCAGATAAGTGACCATGGAGATCGCGTTGAGAGAAGCATGGTGGATCTATGTGATATTGGCCATCTGTGTTGGTTTATTGGTAAAGATTATATGGGATCATAGATAAGTCATTGATCTGTATGACTTTTTTGTGGTTGACGGTAATACAGCCGTGTTATACTTAAAGTATAAACAATTTTAACTGGGAGGTTTGAAATGTTAAAGAAGAAGATAGACAACAACAGCAAGTCGGGCATGATGGTGGGCTACATCCACAGCTCGGGCAGGATCACTGCCATACAGCCGGGTTGGGACATGACCCCGCTGGTGCTGGCGAAATTACTCAAAGACCTATATCCAACCAAGGAAGGGGCCATTGAACTGGTGGACTCCGCTGTGTTGGTCCCGGTTTTCAGGAAAGAAGATTACGAGTACGTGGATGGGTTCGGCGGTGTGCTGGAATCCAATATTAATTTTTATGAGGCCAATGTGCAGAATCATGTGGGGCACCTGTTCCTGTTCATGAAGGGGGCTTGGCAGTATTCCAACAACGGCATCGACTGGGATCCGATCTCGGAGGTGTTCATCGACGGTAGCGGCTTCAAGTACACAGAAGTCAGAGAAGCGGTGGAGGCGGGGGCCTAGATGGTGTCAATGGATTCCATCACCAGGATCGCTTTCGAATTGCTGGTGGCACTCAACATCGGCTATGCGGCGGACATGGGCAAGAGGCCCGTGAACAACGACGAGCTGTTCTGCCTGGCGCAGAACGTCTACTTCGAGGCCCGTGCGGAAAGTATGCAGGGCAAGATCGCCGTGGCCTCCGTGGTCAAGAACCGGATCAAGGACGCCAAGTTTCCCAAATCCTATTGCGACGTGATCAAAGATGGAAGGCACTATGAATCCTGGAAGACCCGTGGCGTCGCGGAGATACCCGCCAAGGACAGGATATTCGTTCCAAGGAAAAATCAATGTCAATTTTCATGGTACTGTGATGGGTTGAAAGACATCATATGGATACAGCTCAAGGATGGCACACCCATAGAGCATAACAAGACGTCGTGGAGAGATGCAGTCAATGTGGCCCTGATGGTGATCACGGGCGAGGTCAGAGACAACACAGGCGGAGCATTGTATTACTATGCCCACAATCAGGTGTATCCGGACTGGGCCAACACTTTTACCAACACCAAGGTGATTGGTAATCACACATTCATGAAGAGATGATAGATTTTTTAGTCAACACCATCGTGACCATACTGTTTGTTTGTTTTTACCTTGCGATGGGCTACTGGTTCCTGGATCTCAGGACACTTCCCCAAGAGCATTGGGTCTCAAGGTCCGCGGCCAGGGTACGGGCATTCTGTGGTGGTATATGGGAGCCCATGCGGTTCAAGACCCGAAGGTTGGATCTGAGATTGCTGTTGGTAATGGATAATTTGGTTATGAGATTGACTAATATAGATTTTGTGCTATTGTCAAAGCAGTTGATGATCGCGATCTGGAAGATGTTTCTAAAGGTCATGGCGTTCGCAACAAGGCTGAAACGATTATTTTTTGAGAAAAATGAAGATAAAAGGTAGAGACACCAAACCATTGAGCAAAGAGGACCGCGAGGTGTTCGACTGGATAGGACAGAAATTACAGGACATACACGATGGCAAGAGCGTCTATCTCACTGACGAGGAAGTGGAGAAGGACCGCCAGGAGTGGCTGAAGACCCAGACACCATCGGAGAAATTACAGGAGCAACTGGAGCCCATCGCCCACGAGGATGTGGACGAGGACGAGGTGGGCGAGGAACCCGACAAGCCGGAGGACGAGGATGAATAGCATGGTCAAGAGATTGGTGTTGTTCTTCGCCCTGGCGGGGGCCACCGTGGCCATAATCAACTGGTTGAACGACAACCTCAATGACGCCCTGGGGGCGTCCATATTCATCCTGCTGGTGATAGCATTGTTGGTATTATATGATGACAAGTAAAATTTTTGGCGTGCTGATAGGCCTGGTGGGAGTGGGATTCATCCTGCTGGAGATCTACACGGCGGCGTTCTTTGGCCTGCCGGGCACCAGCCTGGGGGACGGCCTGTTCTACATCGTGTTGGGCACCCTGATGGTGGCACTGGCCATGATGATGATTTTTTACAACAACAAGGAGGACGAGTGATGGAGGACGATCTAGATCTCATACTGGGCGACGATGAGTTGGCCCTGGGTGGGGAGTGGTATTGCGAGGCCTGCGAGCATGGCCCAATGGACGAGGAAGAGGGCCGTTGCGGCAGATGTGGCCTCAAGCATAAGCACCACAAGGACGAGGAGATGGAGTTGGATGAGCACGGCGAGCCCATAGACGAGTCATACTACGAGGAGCACTACTAGGCATGGTCAAATTATTTGTGTTTGCATCCATGTTCGTGTGCACCTTCTATGTGTGGGGCGAGACGCAGAATCGCTGGGCGAGATTGATCATGCTGGCGATGTTCGCGGCATTGGTCTACAAGCTCAGCACGACGCAGATATGAAGAAGACCAAGAGGAGGAAGATGAGGAAACCCAAGGTGGACCGCAACGGACTGACGGAGGATCAGAGATGGGCCAGTCGTTGGTTCAGACGGAATCCTCACTTTGGACCTTGACATCATGAGGAATTTCAGCAAGAACACAGTGAACAAGAGTCCCAGGAGGATACACAGGAACATGGGTGGCAGACGCAAGGGCACCTTGCCCGGCGTGGCAGACAACAAGGGCTTCGGCAGGCATTTTAATTTCAACAACCAAAAGGAGACAACATGATATCAGACTCAACCAAGGAGCGATTGAGAGAGCTGGAGGGGCAGAAGATCACCCTGGAGGACGAACTGGAGCGATTGGCCTACACCAACAACTTCAGCCGCATAGCACTTCTGGAGCAGGAGCTCTATGACGTCAAGGACAGCATCAAGAAGATCACCCAAAGTCATTGGTTCGAGGACATTTCGTCCGAGGAATTGCAGAAAGAATCGAGAATTCTTCAGTAAGCCATTGATATTGAACACTTTTTTCAAGGTCAACCCAATTGACCTATGTAGAAGCTGTGTTATACTGATACTATTAACAAATTAGGCGGGGAGGCCTAAAAAGATGAGCATAAGACACATAAACATAGAAAAGTTTCACCAAGAAGCAATAGATTTAGCAACGAAAGATCATGGAAACAGTCCATCATTCACTGGTGGCAGTCTCTATGTGGAGATGAGAGATCAAGATCACGCAGAACTGTTGAGAGCGGACCTAGAGGCGTACACCAACGCCAATTGGGGAGATGGCGACAAGAACTCCGCCCACGGCACGGTGGTCAAGATGTATAGGCTGGGCGACCAGAACGGCAGGACTGAATTCGTTTACGACTTTGTTCCAGGTCCGGGGGTCACAGACGACATTCCACCAGAAGTGGACATGATGCTGTCGCTCGAGGCAGAGATAGCAAGGGGGAAATAACCACATGGAGATGAAATTTATATTGATTGGCATCGCGATCATATGTTTCGCGGTCATGGCGAAGTCGCTGTTGGACATCAGGAGCATCACGAGATCCATGAGCGCCACAACGGCGAGGATGATCAGGAGATGCGACAGCATGATAGAGACCTGTGGGCACATGGCCAAGATCAGCAAGAGATTAATCAACAAGGGGAGGAGATAGATGAGTATGTATAACGATTCAATCACGGGCACGGAGGAGTTCACGATATTGAACAGCGACGGCGAAGTGGTGGCCGCTGGCGTGCGACAGGCCCTGGATCTGGTGGAGGAGATCGACGGCGACTACAAGGTGGAGGGCGACGAGCAGTCATTCGAGGTGCACTCTTTCATCAATGGCTTGGTGGCCAATGACGTCAACACACTTTTGGAGGTTTTGGACGGGCACGGGTACAGAGTCACGTGGGACGACGACGGCATGGATCACGACGACCTAGATGACGATGAGTCCATTCAGGATCACCTATCCGAATTGGGCATCGTGAAGAACAACAATACCAACCACAACTAGAAAGGCAACATGAACAAAATGAACGACTTGATCAAGATAACACTGGCGACGGCGGCCCTGATATATGGCATGACCGCACCCCTACCTGCCAACGAGGCAGTGAAGGAGACGCAGGAGTCCATCAATAAGTGGTACGAGCAGACCACTACATCCATATCCAATGACATCACGGCATTGGGCGTGACCATTCAGCAATTACCGGAGAACATCTCCCTGGGTGTCAGCAACTTCTGGCAAGAGACCAAGCAGTATCAAAAGGACAGCTGGAACGAGACCTTGAAATTCGAGCAGGAGAAGCAGAACTGGGAGACCATCAAGGCATGGTTCGCTCCCAAGTCGGGGGAAGTGATCAAATAATGCAGGACGAAAACAGAAAATTAGACGAGGCACACAAGGCCACGATGGCGTTCATGTTTGGACAATTACAGAAGGCAGATCCGCAGATGGTGGCCAGCACCATGCTCGCCATAGCGATGAGACTCTACAAGACCATCCTCAAGCCCACGGACTTCGAGAAGTTCGTCACCGTGGTGGCCGAGGAGTCGGACAAGATAGAGCCATTCAACAGACCGAGCATAAACTGATGTTGGTATTGAAAACTAAAATGAGATCATGGGCGGAGTTCAGGGCATTCTTTGACTTCGACGGTGCAAGGACACGCAGGGACTACATCATAGGCATACTTTTGATAGTGGCCACCCTGTTCGGTGCGGCCCTGGCGGGCCTCATAGCCCTGTTCGCGATCAACTTCTTCGTGGTGCTGATACATTACAGCCTCGTGGTGCTGTTGCTGACGGCGGCCTACAACTGGGCACTGATGAGCATAACGGTACAGAGGTTGAGGCACATAGGCATCACTGACATATTCAAGCAGGTGGCCTGCATCATAGTGACGGCGCTGTTGCCGTTCTTGGTGTTCCTGTGGATGGTGTGGCCCGGAGACAAGCGATGATGGACCTATTGAAGATGTATATGTGGATATCCGTTTTAATATTCGTCTGCATAATGGTGCTATTCTTGGTGAGTCCGGAGAGCTTCCACATAGGTTGATCTATAAATAATTTGTGTTATAATTAGACATGGGGTTTATACAAGTGCCACAGAAAAAAAGAATCATCAGGAAACTGGCCCGCACCAAGCGATTGGAAAAGACCAAGCGAGAGCATCATGAATGGTTGCAGAGCCAGAACCTTACTCCAGCAGAGCTAAAGAAGCGAAGCCGGGGGTCGCCGGTGCCGTTCCCAGAATATAAATTGACGAGAGAGATGCCAAAAACTTCGGACAAGATTGTCAAGGTCAGTGGCCGTGCGGAGGAACAGCACTACTCCGGCGAAAGGAAATTGATCGGGATCGGTATGCTACACAAGAGCAACCTTGTGCCAGTGTTCGACCAGCAGGACGCTATTGACATATCCAAGATGCGAAGAAACTAGATCAAGATCTTTTTACCAACCCAATTGACTTATAAGAAATCCGTGCTATAATATAACTTGGGGTACGAAGAAGCCTTTGGGCCGATCTGCCCCAGCATTAACAACAGGGAGGACAAATGAACATACCAATGAAGACATTCCGATTCCAGGTGCTGATCAACAATCAGCTACCCGCGGTGATCATAGAGCAACGGGCCATGAATGTGAACCAGGCCCAGCAGGCAGTGGAGGCGCAGTATGGTTCCGAGAGCAGGGTGATATTCTACGGCATGGTGAGCGACAGGGACTAGGTTGACAGACCACGAAAGATGCCTACAATAACATTATTGATAATTTTGAATTACGAGTAAAAAAATACAAATAACAACTGGGAGGTTGAATTGAAGAAATACATCAAGATAGAGACTGGGGCATATCGCGGCGAGGACCAATCCGGCCGAGTGTTTCCCATGGTGAAGGAATATCAAAAGTACACAGGTGCCAAGCAGGGCGGATTCATAACAGTGGATGTCACTGAACATCAGGGATATGAGGGCCTGGACAAAGTGAGAATCAACATACCGGACATATCAGCGGCAACTGTGGTGCCGGAGGCAATGTATGTGGCCTACATGGAAGACGTCAAATCCGCCATGGTGCCCGAGGACTCCACACAGATGGAGAACGATGAGGTGGCCATCGAGAGGATCGCCTGCCGCTTTGCCATATTGAACGAGATGACCGAAGCCGTTGCAACTAATAAAGTGAGAGCGGTTATCGTGTCCGGCCCTCCCGGCATAGGCAAGAGCTACGGCGTGGAGAGCACCCTGGAGAGGTTCTCTACATTTGACGACATCGCGGGCACCAAACGGAAGTTCGAGATGGTGAAGGGCGCCATGTCAGCGATAGGACTCTACAAGAAATTATACGAGCACAAGGATCACGGCCACGTGGTGTGCTTTGATGACTGTGACGCCATACTGTACGACGACCTGAGCCTGAACCTGTTGAAGGCGGCGCTGGACTCCGGCAAGAAGCGGATGCTCCACTGGAACACAGAGAGCAGGACACTATACCAAGAGGGTATGCCCAACTCGTTTGAGTTCAACGGCGGCGTGATATTCATTTCCAACATCAAGTTTGACAACGTCAAGAGCAAGAAATTACAGGACCACCTACAGGCTCTGCAGAGCAGATGCCACTATCTGGATCTCACAATCGACTCCATGCGGGATCGTATGCTGAGGATCAAGCAGATATGTCGTCAGGGTATGCTGGAGAAGTATGCCATGGCACAGGAGGAGCAGGAGCGACTGGTGGCGTTCATATTCGAGAACAGGAACAGGTTGCGAGAAGTATCATTGAGGATGGTGCTGAAGATTGCTGACCTCTGGAAGATGGCTCCGGACAGGTATCAGACCCTGGCCCACCAGACTTGCATGAAGGCGGGGGCATAATGGGCACCGTGTTCGTATTGCTGATAGTGATTGTGCTGGTGCTGTTGCTGACAGTGGACTGGCAGTGGCTGAAATGGTGGTTTAGGAAATGAGCGAGAACAAACAGGATTTCATGGACAGATTGCTAGAGGGCACCTGGGACAAGTTCGCGGCGGGGACCGAGAGCATGAAGGACATCGTTGACGTGCAACCGTGGACCCACTTCTTCCTGGCCATAGCACTTTGGTTCGCCGTGGTGTGGCTCAAGGACCGCAACATACTGTTCCACCTGGCATGGTTGCCATGGTTCTGGTATGTGATGATCGTGCTAGGAGCACCCATCAGGATAGGATCCAGATATTGATGACTCCTAGATTGAGAGAACTACGGATCAAAGCACTTGCCAGGGGCATGGACACTATAAAAAAGCACATGGCCGCGGGCAACCTGGGCAGGGCCTGCGAGATGTTGCAACAGATATTCCAGGAATTGAAATTGCTCAGCAGGCAGGTCAAGAGATAACGAATTTTTAGAGCTTCACTACCTCCCTACAAGTGAAGCGGTGCTGGCCTCCCCGGTCAGCACCGTTGAAATATTAAATAAAAGCATGGTCAAGAAAAAACTGAAACCAGCACAGGAACGATTCTGGAACCGGCTCACGGGCCAGCACAACCATCGCGTCCGTGCCCAGCTGGACCATATGCTGAGGACCAAGACCATCACCCAGGACGAGCACCGCTATCTCGTGGATCGAAGCTATGGCAGTTCCGAGGCGGAGATCTGGAAACTGATCATTGACCACATCAGGATCAGCACCATGCAGGACTTCAACATGACCCACCAAAAACAACGCAGAAAAAGCCCACGGAAACCGGCCAAAAAGCGATAGACAAATTACCAAAATATCGTATAATAAAGCATATAACAACAGGGAGAAACAATGATGGTGATGTTTGACAGAACTAAATTGGGGAGAGAATTCACGGAAGAGAACTTGCAGGCCTGGGCAGAGTACCTGGCGGAATGCAACAGGGCCAACTTCTATTTCAAGCGGGATGGCTGGAGTGTGGGCCAGGTGGTGGACTTTGATCCCAGCGGCATAGCGGAGATCGAGCTCAAGTGGGGCAACGACCACGACAACCACGAGCAGTATTCCGACCTAGTGGAGTACACCGTGGCCAAGTATGAGGAGCATTTTGACCGAATGCAGAAGACTTACAACAACATGGAAACGGAGGCGGCATGAAGATAAAGACACGGGGCGGACTCAACACAGGGCAGATACTGGCCAGCACCATATGGGATCTCAAGCGAGACTATGCCCGTATGGAGGACAAGGACGTGGCCTACGACCTGGGCTACATCATGGGCCTGTGCAACAGCCTGGGCAGGACAAGGCTGGCTGATCTTGTGCTGAACAGATTTGAACAGTATGCTTTTTAATATGAAAATATTATCAATCCTACTCGTATTATTATCCGTGTCCACAGCAAGAGCGGTGGATTTCCAAAAAATATATGACCTGCCTGGCATATCGGCGTCACAGATAGAGAAGGCATTTGGGCCTGTGGTGATTGACGTGGGCGTGAGCGGTCTTAAAAACTTTTTGGAAATCATGAACATTTCAGAGGGCAAGGCGCACCTCAACACCAGCAACCAGGCCAGCAACTACCGTATCAGATGCAACATAGCTGTGACGAGCTGGCTACCCGCGGTAAACGAATGGGTCAAGGGCGATGTGATATTGGAAGCCAAAGATGGCCGTGCCAGAGTCACTGTGGCGGGGCTTGAGCTTGGGGGACCGGGCAAGGAAACCTGCATCAAGAGCCTGGAGACCACCGTTGACGCCCGAATGTCCACTTTGAAATCATTGGCGGGCAATTGGTAAGGGACATCAATTTCTACCTCAAATGGCTGGCGTGTGCCATCACCCTCAGCGGTGCTGTGTGCACCAGCCTCAGGATAGACCCGCTCAACATCTATCTCTTGAACCTCGGCGCCATCGTGTATCTCGCCTGGGGCTACAGGATCCGCGAGTGGAATCTGGTCACCATCAACCTGGGCCTCCTGATCATATACCTATACGGCCTCTACATCACATAGCCCCACCCCGCCATAAGTACAGCATGGAGACCTTTGTCATGCTGATCATGCTGTTGCAACTGGATCCCGACGACCACCCCTACACCACGGCCCTGCAGGAATCACCACGCCATGAGTATGTGACCCTGGTGGAATGCGAGAGCGCCGCCCAGACCAAGCGGAACGCCATGTTGCGGAGCTCCGTGAAATATCCCAATCTTGCCATAGTGGATGTCATGATCCGCTGTGTCAACATGGAAGACCTCGGCCAGGATCCCACTGAAATACTGATATAAGCCGGCCGAAAAGGCAGGTTGACTGGGTGCCGCATTGTGTTATAATATTATAAGATAAACAGGGTTAGAACATATACCCAAACACAAGGAGGTTAAAAATATGTCAGCACAGAAAAGAAATACCATCGTTTACAACTACGGTGGGCCAAACCAAGACACACATCACCTAACATCAATACACACGGGATTGATTTCCAGAACAGGAAACAAGGGCCTAAAGACCAGCAACAAGAAATTGGGCGATTATGTTTTGATAACAAGTCGTGTGGGCAATGATCCGCAGGGTGATTTGCGGGTATCCAGCGGCATCTATCTAGGGCTGGACCATGGTGGTTGTGACCCATGGCAGGATACTGATGCGAGCTATGACAGAGATTGCATAGAGAAGTTCAAGTACATCACAACCGTTATCCTTGATAAAAGTTATCTCTCCAACAGCAGAAGATACCTAAACGACAATGGCCTAGAATCCAACAGAGTCTTGGATCTGACCATCAAGCAATCCAGATAGATCAATCGCGGGTTCGGTGCTACCAAGCATTGGGCCTGTGATCATGAATGTGGTATTACCAACCGGCCACCAGCGACCCGTTCCAGGCGAAGCCTGCGCCGCAAATTTTTTGGTAATAATGTATTCCGTTTACCCTGGGCTCGCAGAGCTCGCGTGACAGCAGATTTGAATCGTGAGCCATTGTACCGCCTCTAATAACGATTATTCCCCCACTATGACGTGACTGTACTCGCACTCGTATCACACTTCGCTAGATCGCTTCGTGTTG
>SXGQ01625713.1_pt1 | contig 11660 bp, 9 predicted proteins | sample 3178371 | NCBI WGS metagenome assembly SXGQ01 (sample SAMN11356859, study PRJNA531348) | freshwater metagenome | isolation source: freshwater sample F1-20 | place: China: Fuxian Lake, Yuxi | collected 2017-12-25 | reverse complement strand
TCGTGTTGGCAAACACAATCGACTGCGCAATGTTCATGCCCTCGAAGATGTCGCACAGACAGTCGAGCTTCCACGAATCATCCTCGACCGGCACCAGATACTGCGTGATGCCGTCGAGCTTCACATCCGCCGTCTTCAGAGTGATGCGCACGGGCTCCTTCAGGATCATGCCGGCCAGTTCCTGCACCTCGGATGGCAGCGTGGCCGAGAAGAGGGCCACATTGCAGTCCTTCGGGAGACCGAGCTTCACAATCTCGCCAACCTGCTCGGCGAACCGGTCACGAAGCATCTCGTCGGCCTCATCCAGGACAAAGTTGCGGAGATAGGCGAAGGACAGATCACGACTCGTCGCCAGATCATAAATGCGCCCGGGAGTGCCGACGACTACGTGGGCGCCTGCACGGATCTCCCGTGCATTCTGGTGACGGGGTACACCGCCTACCGCAAGAGTCACCACGATCTTCATGTACGAAGACAGAGAGCGAATCTGATCCGCAATCTGACCCGCCAACTCGTGTGTGTGGGCCATGATGAGGGCCTGCGTCTGTTTGAGGACGGGATCCACACGGCTCAGAACACCGATGCCGAAGGCACCCGTCTTGCCCGTCCCCGACTGGGCCTGTGCAAGAATGTCACGACCCTTGAACACCGGGGCAATAGCCGCCGACTGGATGGCGGAAGGTTTCTCGAAGCCGTGGGCATAGACGCCACGAAGAAGGTTCTCGGGGAGACCCATCTCATCGAACGTCAGGCACGGGGGAAACTCAGCACTGCTCGTTTCTGCAATAAAGTTTGAATCAGTCATCTGATCGATAGTCAGCTGGGTACGTTTAAGCCCGGTCAAGTTTTTAGGCCCTAGCATTGCTTACTGGAACATTAGAGCCGCCCTCCCTCCAACAATTCGGAGCATGTTATATTGGGTTAACCATACGTGGATATTATAGGCCGGGCGACGGTGTTCTACTAGTCGTAGAGGCTGAATAGTCATGGTCGACTTCTCAAAAAAGGTGCGTCCTGAACCAGGGTCAGTATTACGTTCGGAACCCCAGATGCCAAATGTTACATCCGTACAAAACGTAGAAACATAACTGCCGCCTCCACCGCCGCCACTCGTACCGCTGCCACCTCCATAGTATCCATCACCGCCCTCAAGAGCGTACGTGCTCCCTCCAGTACTTGCAAGTGACGTCAAAAATGTTTCATCTACAGTCATTGCAGCACCATCGGGTAAACCAGGGCCTTCGGGCTCTCCTGTAGATCCTGCATAAGAGCGCCCACCTCCGCCGCCTCCACCAACATCTATCGCACTCGTCGCATTCTGACTATGACTTGTAACTGGAGTACCCAGGCCTCCTTGACGACCACACGTCAGCACTGTTCCTGCAGACCCACCTGTTCCTCCTGACCCTTGGCCACCGGCTCCTGCTACGGCTATAATGATATATCCCGTCTTTGTTTTTACGACCAGCGAAATAGAACCGGCGGCCACATAACGAATATACATATCCTGGAATCCCGCAATGCCCTGTATCTGGCGGTTATCAATCGTAAATGATAGCTCGGCACCATGTCCGCTTGTTCTGCCGCCTGCTCCATACATGGTGATCCTGTACGCCTGGTCGTATTTACTCAGAGGACTGTATCCGTATATGGAATCAAACCCGGTTGTTGTAGTATTCCCCTGTGGATCCGGATATATCACTGGATAACCAGGACTTACTATAGTATCCCACGTATCCTTGTAATAGTTGTCCGACATGAAAAACTCTAGTTCTTTATACGGCAGCTTATCCCAGTTTGCGCAACCACGAACCTCATCCATCGGACGACCATAGGCATCCGCTAATCCGCCGGTTGACCATAGCCCAAAGTCATATCTATATATATAACGATTCACAAGAGGCGCCCTCTTACAGTTCATAATCGGCATCAGTGAACGAAAGAATGACGGCCCCGTGAAATCAAAGCGTTCCTTGCCGTATACTCGAAAAGTGGCTGTTACAAGTGGATCAGAGCGCGCATTCGCAAACCCGGTGCGAATATAGCCGTCTCCGTAATCCCAGCTTGGAAATTGTGCATTCGGCCACCACGGTATTTCAGAGGCGGCGGCTCCTTGATCCGCCAAATCCTGGCTAAAGAGAAAGTGCGCATTGTACGAAGGCGCCTCTATCCGCTGAGCGACCCATGTAATATCTCTCACGAGACCTCCTTGTTCCACTACAATACGTGTCCGAGCCGCTCCATTCGTGGGTGTTACAGGTAGTTCCATGTGTGTTTCGATTGGAATTTGAAGATCGGCGAGACGAAAGGCCGCGGCCTCTCTATCCTCGAGACTCACGTATTCTACAATCCAATATGCGTCTATAAAATGGTAATCAGTCGGCATGGAAAGATTAGGCACGACATTTCCACCAATATGCGGTAAAGCTTTCCCCGATTCCGGATCACGTCCATATTGGGTTAGAGATATGGTTTGCGGGGACGCCGACGGACCTACATACATAGTTCTTTGTGAGACAGATGGATTATGAATAATGCTTATACGGAATGTGAATCCGTTATTGTCGGTTTGTTCGGATATTGTCGTGCCTGGTAGAATCCCTGGCCCAGCCAGTGTCATACCAACACAGTTAAACGGTATTATGGAAGTTACGGTAAGCTGCCGAGATGAAATAGTACCGGTTATAGGATAGGCTGTAGGATAATAAAAGGTTGATCCGGCTATATTCGGTATAGGGGCACCGGCCACCTGTGTCCGGAAATCCGTATATACGCATTCTTGAACTGGGCGGAAATTACAGACGATTTGTACCGGTTCTTTGGAGAGTGCCTGTATAGGAAGAGGCTGCGGTCCGGGCCCTCGATTCCACCAAAATGGCGGAACCAACTGAACAGTCTGCGGAGTTTGTACGACCGTTTTTATCTGACTCTGTATCTTTTCTCTCGAGTTATAATTCAGAGGATTAAAGGTACTCGGATCACGGCCAATCATAAAATTCGTTGTATCGAAATGATCAAAGGACGCATGTTGTTCATCGATGACTTCCAGGAAGCGTGAATCGAGAGTATCTATATCCTGATTACCTATTCTGAACGTAATATCACTGCAGATGGCATGTCCGATGGAATTTGTCCAGGACCAGGCAGGATAGACAGAGCCCTGCAGAGACTTTATTTGTGAAGGAGTGTTAGGCCTATCATATAGGCCTTGGGCTGCAGCCAGCGCATCCTCTTGGGGCTTGACAATATCCGGTAAGACAACAACGAGAGTGGCTCTCGTTATGAGCTCACCGAGTATGGGCAGAGTTACCGTGGCTTTTCGCCCGAAATCCGCCACATTATCGAATTCGACTCGGCGCCACTGCGATGCCCAACGGGTACGCTGACGTAAAACAGAGTTGTAGAACTGTGTAGATGGTTGACCTGTCGGTGTATTGAGTCGTTCCTGGTCTTCCAGACCGGAAGATACGATTTTTAACATCGTTGCCGGTGTTGATGCCATTGCCCCTATGGCTTCTTATGAGTTTAAACCAGAACAAACCGGCCCTGTACGAGGGTATAGAATAAACCTGACACGGCCCCCTTACGATTACCTTTGTATCAGGTATGACCTGTCCCTCTTGTCTAGGACTTATTCAAGACTGGCTGTGTCTTCCAGAAACCGGTTTGCCTCGATGGAAACGGGTATCCGAGCATTCTGCCGAAGTATCCATGGCTCTATATTACGTGGTGATGCGTCCTTCTCGGGAACAGCGAGAATGTATAGAACGAATGTTCCGAGCCTGGATAAAGACCGATATATTTAGCGAACAACGGGCCGGCGCCATTCTGATGAATCTTATTCGGTCATTCGGGGGAAAGGAAGATTTGGATGCGCTTATTGCCTTATTAGAGACCTGCTACACAACAAATGCAGGTGTGGTTGAACGCTGGGCTGCCACATGGATAGTTCGCCTTTGGAAAACTGTCCACGTGATACATTTGGAGCACACAGGTCAACAAGAATTATCGGAATGTTCGGTTCCAGGACTGCGCCGGGCTTTACGTGTCACCAACGGTCCTATAGTCATGGTAAATCCGGCGTATGTTGCAGGGATAATCTCAAATCCGACACCGTAATTTCCGCTTGATAATATTCAATTCTGTTTGGTATATCAGGGATCTGTACAGATTTCGTGGTTGTAATAACAGAAATTTTCTAACAACACGGGTATACAGATTGTGCTTTTCACTTAGACGTTTAATGGAGGCTCGAATTGATCTTGTCAACTTCGATGATTCCTTGAATGCATTCGTCATACAAAGATTTGCCATTGTCTGGGCCCTAATATTTTTAATTGCAAATATATGAGAGGCAGCATCTATCCTAAACTGTCGAACCGCCAGCGTCGTTAACTTCGACAGTTCCTTTTTTGATTTTCGCCACTTCTTTATACGTTCTTTCAAAGGAGCTGCATCCGCTATGAATTCGGGGCTTAACACTGGCTCTACAGGGTCGGTGTCGTTATATGCCGGAGGACTCCATAATTCGGCGCCACAACTATTACAGTATACGAATGATGCGCTGTAAGCGGCCGATGCAACCTTTTGTATTCCACATGTGCTGTGGATTACGATTCCACAACACGGAGACTCAATTAGGCGATCCGTCTCCTCCATTACATTATCGCAAATATAACAGGCCATTGTTGTGCTTGTATCAAGGCCCGTTTAGGTCCGTGTCGCCCAACCGGGCCACGACGTTACTTGGCGAACTACGGCGGGGCTCTGTAATCCTTGATCATTTACGGCGACGAGTTCGAAGCCGTAGAGGGTCGCAAGTGTCAGGCCGGCCAACAATATAGGCGACGCCGTGCCAGTCACCGTCTGTCGGGTAGGTGCCCAGAATGTAACAACATAACGAGTCGCTCCCTCGGATGGATTGAAGGAAATTTCGACACCAGATACGCTGGAGGCCACATTAGTGATTACAGGCGGCACTGGCATGTCGGGCGTGAATATGGCGCCGCCCACAACATCTGAGTAATCTTGTGGAACCGTCCTCCCTGAACGAATGTAGTTTACGAACAGAGTGCGGCCTTTTTGGCGAGTCGTGCGATCAGACTGTGTCAGAGTTCGCAGGACTGTCATTTATCTATTATAGGTCAGAGTTTTTTTGCACCAATCCAATGTAGGGTTGTTAACGAGTGATAACCACCTGCAGCAAATGCCAACATCAATAACATTTCAAAATACTTGCGGCTAGTATTTTTTCCATAGTAACCAATTGTTATAAGAAGAGGTGCTAATAGAAAGATATGAATGTAGTTTATCCACGGCGATTTACCCTCCATTATTTTTGTATATGCCTTGAATGATTGATAAAATAGCACGATTACTCCCAATGCCAACACTACCTTGAATACCGACTCGGGAATCTGCTCTCGTACTAAGCCGACATACAATAAAAATGGAACTATTGCTACTAAATGTATGAGTGCTAATATAACATGCGGGTCCATCCTAATTATTTGAGAGATTTTAAAACTTCACGTGGTCGTGTTACTCTAGCCTTAAAAATTTGCGTCCAATCTTACTCGTTACAAACATACCGCAACCGGAGGCAATCTGAGCATAAAATACAGGAGTCTTCTTTGTACAGCATAGTAAATAACCGGATAACCCTACAAACAGTATTGAACAGAGCCAGAACAACTGTGTAAATATGTCCATTCTAATATCTGCGTCTAGTTTTTCTTTGGCGACGACCACCCGCTTGCAAGCGACATAATGCGTTCTTTGCTGCTACGACGCCGCTAAATGACTGATCGATACGTGCCTTTGCTGCATTCAGGGGGACCAGCCGTGTCACGCATGGACTCGTTAGTCTCTGCAAGATATTTGAAATCTTGGGCTGCATCTATTAGACGTTTTTCTAAAGACGCTGCGCCCTTACACCAGGCACCGATCTCGCTTGCCGCATTCATTCTAACTAAGATAATCATTATTTAACAGATCTGATCCGTAGCCGCCCTCAGGGCTTTTGCAGTGCCGACTTCCGAACCGGCGTGTCCTGCATCGGGAACAATAACGAGTTTCGCCCGAGGTAGTCGCTGTTTGAGTTCCCATGCAGCACGAAATGGACATACCATATCATATCGGCCCTGTACGATTATAGTCGGAATATTACGTAAACGTTTGGCATCTCGGAGTAACTGGCCTTCGCCGATCCAGGCATTGTGGCTGAAATAATGGTTCTCAAGAACCGCCAGTTCCTCAACTGCCTTTGCCGGCGTAGTATCCGCCCGTGGTTTCAAAAAGGAAATGGCCGCTTCCATACCCCACCAATCGGCAGCGGCCTTGCGTCTCGTGATCCGATTCCTGGAACGCAGAAGTCTCCTGTAAATCAAGGACTGATCGGTGGTTGATCGGGCAGTTCGCCGGAACTTGGTCCACACATCGGGCCACACCGTTTGAAACCCGCCCTGATACAGCCAGTCTCGCTCCCACTTTTGCATGAGACAGACACCGCGGAGAATGAGACCGGACACGGAGGAGGGATGGGTCTCTGCGTAGGCCAGACCGAGTGTTGTTCCCCATGATCCTCCGAAAACAACCCACTTCTCAATACCTAGATGTTTACGAAGCGCCTCAATATCTCGGACAAGATCCCATGTCGTATTGGCCTTTAAGGAATCGAGTCCCCTCGGCGTCGAACGACCGCATCCCCGTTGGTCAAACATGATGATGCGCCACCGTTTCTGATTGAAATGTGTGCGTTGATAACGCTGTATGCCTCCGCCGGGCCCGCCGTGAAGAACGACTACCGGTTTTCCAGTAGGTGTTCCATGTTCTTCATAGTACATGGAATACCCATCTCCGAGATCTAACATGAACCTATTTAGGTGCTTGTTTTTCATGTGACCACTATCGATACCGAAGCAACTGGGCCACCCGGCACTTGGGCCGTAATTGTTGTTCGTCCTCTCAATCTATTCGCTATAACACGACCGTTTGTTACCGTGGCAATTGCCGGATTAGAAGAAGACCATGTTACTGTGACCGAAGGAAACACGTATAACTGTAACTGGGCATTTCTCCGTATATTTGCTTGGTTCAAGGCCCTTGCTCTAAAATTTGCAGAAATGAGTATAGAACTTACGGGTGGAGGTGGCGGCACAGGAACAGTCACTATAGCCGTCGTGTTACCACGGAAAAACCCATCGACTGTGGTCGCCGTGATTACCGCAGAGCCTCCGCCAATAGCAGTGATTAAACCTGCCTGCGTAACAGTCGCTACAGCCGTGTTACTCGAGCCCCACGTGACCGTATTCGGAGCAGTAAGATTTACGGTACCCGAAGATTTACTAGCAGTTCCAGTAATCTGTTGAGTCGCACCGGCCATCAGGGTTACCGATGACGGCGTAACAGTCACACCCGTCACCGGATTCGCAACGAGCGCCGAATAATTAGGGGAAAAGACAGCCCCGTTAACACTTCCACGGCCCGTGCACAGATCAAAGCCTACTCCTGCACTATATCCGCCATTATTACCAACGGTAATATCATAAAAGGAGGCGGTGGGCAAGGCATACAGACGGGTTATTAGAGACCTAGGAGAAGGAGGGAGACAAGCCATCAGGCCGGCAATGGCCGGAGATACAATACTTGTGCCACCCAGAACTAAATTAGTATTTCCTTGGATTGTGAATTTTACACCCGTGGCAGGATTTGCAACCAGCGAAATATCGGGAACCTGGCGCATGAGAGATCCAGTAGGTGTAGGAAATGGCGGGCCTCGGAAGAATTTACTAAGGCCGCCGCCCGTAGCTGTCGAGCCATTCCACGACCATGTCGTTTCGACAGTAGAGGAATCGTATACAAAGTTGGGACAGACCAGGGTGGTTCCGCCGCATGCGACTACATTCGGCGAAGAACACGGAAAATCGGCCGTCGGCGTTGACATTCCATTATTTGCTCCCGTATCTCCTGCTGCACATGTAATCGTGATTCCTTGGGCAGATGCAGCAGCAAACAGAGTATTATACTTTGTCAGATCAGATGCAGAAAAAAGAGATTCGGGGGCACCCCATGAACAGGAGATAATCGACGGTTTTACTCCGTTTACCGGTGTGTTTATTGCATAGTTGAAGACATTGTAGAAGGCATCCTGGCCCGGCGGTGCAGACCATTGATTACATACGTAAAAAATGATGGTTAGATTTGATGTGGGACAGCATGCACCCACCATTTCGACGTCCAGGGTATTTTCCATAGTAGAATTGGAATCGTTGAGATCAAAGGCCGAGCCGTTTACACGAATTACCTTTACTACGGGCAGACTTGTAATGCCGAGAGATGTCCAGTACTCATTCACATCTCCGCCGGTGAGAACACCGGTTGTCGGATCAATCGTACCCGTTAGACCACCACCCACAGAAATCACGCCGACTACTACAGGTGTTGTAGGTACCGATGGAAACCCGTATATAGTACGGACATCGGCGCATGTGAATCTTCTGGAGGTAGAACGAGCCTCTACCAGTGGGCAGATCGAGTAATTCTTCACTTGTGTCGGCATTACTACTATTACAAAACCTTTTTGATTCCAATCAGACCTTGTATAGACCCAGTGTCCTCGCTGAAGGATCTGATGCTCCATCCATGAATCTCGGCATCCACATCGCTGGGACCACCGCCGTATGTGGGATATACCAGGTATGAAAGAGTTTACGATACCAGTAGGCTTCGGGAGTCGTGGGAGTATTTACAGTGTAGGCCCGTGCCTTGGTTTCCCAATCACCGCCCGCTTGCTTGAGTCCCTCCGCCTTGGCCATCTCGAACCAGGATGTCTCTGCCTTGGAAATTCCGTCGCTGAATGCCTCCTTACGTCTCCACAGGACCTTCTCGGGTAGAATCCCCGTGTCCTTAAAGGCCTCTCGTAGCAGGGTCTTTTCCATGCGGGTCTCCGTCGGCCTCAGAAGACTCGTACAATATCCTCTTGCTGTCGAGATGAATTGACGGTCGAGAAAGGGAGACCGGGATTCTAGGCCATGTGCTGCCATACTTCTTTCGGATCTCGCCACGTCATACATATGGATTTCCGTGAGTAGACGGGTTGTCTCAGTCTCGAATGCGACCTCATCAGGAGCACGACGCATATAGAGATAGCCGCCGAGTGCCTCGTCAGCGCCGTCGCCGTTTAGAATCACCTTGACATCGGGAGTTTCCTTAGCTATGAATTGTCCGAGGAGGTAATTGCCTACAGATGCACGGATAGTCGTAATATCGCATGTCTCGACGGCCCGAACCACGTCGGGAATGGCGGCCAAACACTCGTCGGGTGTCACGATGCGCTCATGGTGACAGGATCCGATGTGTTCCGCCACGAGTCGGGCATGTTTGAGATCGGGGCTTCCTTCCATGCCGATACTGTATGTGTGAATCGGACCCTTGTCCTTCATAAGCCGACTCGCTATAGCCGCAACGAGAGAAGAATCGAGGCCGCCGGATAGACAGGCGCCGATTCCTCGAACTGTTGTAAGACGCTTCTTGACAGCGGCTTCGAGTGCTTCTTTGATGGCCGAGGGAGGGAGACCAGGAATTTTCAGCCATGGCACTTGATGCCATCTATCCGTCTCAATAGTATTGTTGCTGATATCGAATGTCATGGTTGTTCCGGGATCAACTGTGATGACGTAGAGGGCTTCGTCGGGCAGGCCCTTGAGTTCACTGGAAATGGCGGACCATGTGGGGCCCTTGGCGTAATATAGAGGGCGGACACCGTATGGATCTCTCGAGACTTCAATCAGACCGCTGTCCGTATTTATATGGACTATAGCAAAATCGCCGTCGAGTTGTCTGGATACTTCGGCTAAAGTCATTCCCTTCTCGAGCATGGCGGGAATTACGGCACAGTCACTAGAGCCTTCTAGCACGGAGAGTCCGAGGGTCTCGATCAGTTGGGTGGAGTTGAAGATCTCGCCATTGCAGGCGACTGTCCGATCGGACTGCACCTGGTATGGCTGATCACACTCGACGGATCCCTGAATACGGAGCCGTGTGAATCCAACAGCGATATTGGTTGACAAAAAAGTATGAGTGGATGAGTCTGGACCACGGGCTTTGAGTGATTCCAGACACTTGGGAAGCTGACTCGTATCCTGGCCCCAGATTACACAGATTCCACACATCTTATTTTGTAGGTTTTCGACACTTTAATACCAGGGGGGGTTAGAGATCGGCCGCATCCTGGACCTGCTCGGCAGCCTCCTGCTCCTTGGCCGCATCCTGCTCGGCGACCTCGGCTGCCTCCTGCTCAGCGACGGCCGCCAGACCCACGGCTTCCTCTAGGTCACGGGTCACCTGATCTACGTCACGGGTCACCTGATCTACGTCACGGGTCACCTGATCTAAGTCACGGGTCACCTGAAGCGGCGGAAAATCCTCGTTTGCCATCGCATTGACCACCTGCTCGTTCTCCTCGACCGCTGCATATCGCACCTCGTAGTTCACGAGCCACAGCTTCCGTGCCGTGTCCTGCTTGTTCATGAACTCACGGAGCTTCGGGAAGTAGGCGCCCGACCGCTCCTGGTGAAGCTCCCAGAGAAGCTTGCGGTACTTTTGCGGCGCCTCCTTGAGCGGAAACGCCTTCTCCCTGTACACCTTCTGATACAGGTCAAAGGCCTCCTGGGTGCAGGCCTTGAACCGCTCGATCACCGAGTTGGCGGCGTGCTCCTCCTCGGGGTACTGACGGAGGTACTGGTTGATCTTGTTGTCCGACCAGCGCTCCAGCCAGACAAAGGGCAACTTCGCCACGTTCCCACGCATCTCCCGGGCCAGCAAGTACTGGTCGGTGCGGATCTTCCAGCGCATGGGCGCCTCACCTGCACCCACATTTTTAAGGATGAGACCCTGCCACTGGTGGCCGAAGCGCTTCCCCCAGGCCGCCACCCGCTCCTTGACGTCCTCGACCGTGGCGAGGGCGTGGCGCTCAGGCAACGTCTCACGGAACTTTGCGGGGAGAAAGGTGGCCGGCTCACGGGTCACGAGCTGGACGCCATTCTCCAGAAAGCGGGACATCTCCACGATGCGCACACGAGGAAGCCCGTAGGGCGTCGAGACCACGATGCGCTCCTCCGGGTGCTGAAGCACCCAGGAGTACGTGTAGTCACGGTTCAGCTCGCTGAGCTGGAGGTTCTGAGCAACCAATGCCTCCATGAACAGCATCCCAAAGGGACGACGGCTGTAGAAGGTGTTCTGGGCATCCATGCTCGACCTGGAAGCAAGGCGCCAGATGTTCACGTTCGGGTCCCAGTACATGTTCAGCATCACACCGTCCAGAAACTCCTCGGCGATAAAGGCACCAGGTCCATCGACCGTACACTTGAGGCCACGGGGAGGAGCGGCGCACACGGGGCGATTTGCGCGGGTGTCCCAGACCACGCTACGGAAGTAGGGCACGTGGGGTAAAGTCATGTCGCTGACACCCTTCTTATAGTGGATGATCACCATCGGGTCCGTAGGGCTCGTGCGATTGTCACGCACAATCAGGCTGCCGCCCTCCTTGGAAGTAAGGAAGGCGAGCAGAGCCTCGGAAGTCGGGTAGGCGGCAATCAAATCAGAGTAAGTCTTGTTCTCCATGCTAGACGTCATTCGTCGTGATACTTGGCTGACGGGTC
>SXGQ01417901.1_pt1 | contig 11663 bp, 11 predicted proteins | sample 3178371 | NCBI WGS metagenome assembly SXGQ01 (sample SAMN11356859, study PRJNA531348) | freshwater metagenome | isolation source: freshwater sample F1-20 | place: China: Fuxian Lake, Yuxi | collected 2017-12-25 | reverse complement strand
TTCTTCTTCTTGCTTGATCTGCCTCAATTGCATCTTTCAATGCTGCTTTATTTCTTGGTGGAGTCGGCAAATTAGCTGCAAGTAATCTAAGTTTTGCTTTGTGTGCATCGTTAACAGAACGATCATTAATAAGCTGATCAACAGTAAATGAAAGTTTAAGTTTTTGCAAATCAGTCATTCTAGATCTTGCATTTGTTAGTTTTTGAAGAAGCTCTGCAAAAGATACATGTTTTACCGGAATTTTGTCTCTTGTAAATTGGCTGATGATTGGTCCTGCTGCTTTTTCAAAATCTCCACGGATTCCTTTTCTTCTTTCTACTTCAGCTTCGTATTCCGCATCCGTAAATTTCGTTTTATATTTTAGTTTATAGTCATCAATATGTTTGTTAATGACACTTGTTAAATGATCCAACATTGCAATAGTTGCTTTTGCTTTAGATCTCTCTTCTGGATTATCTTCATATTTTTCAGTAGCTCTAAGAAAATATCCAGTTTTATATTGTGCTTCTTTAATATGTTTTTTGAATTCTTCTTTAACTTTTTCAAATAATTCGTCATGCTTTTGGTTTCTTAATAATTGTTCTTCTGGAGTAAACCTTTTTATTTTTACACTCCCTAAACCACTCGGATCATTAGGGTCCATTATAGCTTCATTTAAGTTGTTTAATTTTCTTGATATTATGTTTACAAATTGATTTAGATTATTCCAATTTTTATTTTCAAGAACTGGTCTTAATATTTTTCTTACAAATACATAACCAGAAATTCCTCTACTTGATGCAACTTCAAGTAAAGAAACAAAATTTTCTATTTTGTTTCTTTTTGATAAAAAACTGTTAAATTTATTATTCATAAAAAATTTCCTAATATTCGACCATTGAAAATATATATCAATATGATGATGACATTTAAAGAATTTGTTGAAAAATTCAATGAAGCTGTGCCAGATCCAAAAGAAGTAGAGAAGTATGCACAAAATCCAGAAGTTCAAGCTGTTGCAAATGATCCAAACAAATTAAAACAAAAAATTATTGAGTTGAAAAATAAAAATAAAAATATCTTTAAAAAAGCTGTTAGTGACGCTCTTGCAAGCGTTCCTCCTACACCATGATTACTTTCAGAGAATATGTTGAGTTACAAGAAAAGAACCATAATAATCATGGTGGAGATAGAAGTACGTTTAGAAGTCAGATCAAACGTATGGTTCCCAAAATTATTCCATCACCCAATCGAGTATTTTCGCCCAGAAAACATTTCAAAAACCATAAGAATAAACTCTTTAAGTTTTGATGCAAGTTCTGTTTACACCAAAAATTGATTACACACCAAATTTAGGCATAATTGTTCCTGCTTATTATCCATACAATTTAATTTCTTATTTTAGTTGGTTTTCTTTTGCTAAAAATCTCCCAAACATAAAACCAGTATTTTTCATATATGGTTATCCAGACTTTGATATAATACCTTGGGCAAGAAGATTAAAATTTAAAATAATACATTTAGAAATGAATTTTGATTTTGATAATATTCAAAATATTATCAAATGGAAAGAATCATATATCATCGCTTTCGCAAATGTTTTTTGTCTTAAAAGATTTGACAAAAACCAAGAAATATTTTCAAAATATCTTGTTATAAACGGGAATAATAAACCAAAAGTAAATATTTGTAATAAATTTTTTGAAAAATCTGGAGAATTATTTTATATCTCTGATGCGGATGCTAGAGATATTGCATACAGAGCTATAAATAGTAAGGATGCTTTTGACATATTAGATAACTGTAATAAAATACGTTTATCAAATATTATTAAAGAATCCATGATTTTTAGGCCACTGATCGAAAAGGAGTTATGCCATGAAACGATTCAATTTTGAACGATATGGCGACGATGATTTCGATGATGATAATCCAGAAGACTTCGGAGAAGATTCCAAGGATCATCCTGATCAAATTGTGGACTCGCAACTAATAGCTCTTCAGATTGAACAAAACTTTCTTCTAGAGCAGGAAATAAATGAAAAAATACTTGTTGATAGTATCAATCTGTGCAAATCAAGTATTTTTTGGCGATTCAAATCAATGAAAAATAAACTGAAAATTATTAAAGAAACCTATGATGGTTTAAGAAAAATTCTTGAAGATTAAAAGTTTCTAAAAATTAATCAAAACTTTAGTTGCTTGCTCAAAATAGGGCAAGCAACTTTTATTTTAACAGTAACTATATTATTTCAACAAGCTAAAACTTGCAAAATTTAGAGGATAAAAATTGCCTACATATATATTTGGCTGTAAGAAATGTAAAAACGAATATGAAACATTTACCAGATTTGACGAAACTGGTAAATATTCAGACGTAAGTTGCCCTAAGTGCAAATCAAAATCAAAGAAAAAACTAATAACTTCTGCCCATATTAAATTTGCTCAACCAAAAGATACAAGCAAATTTGATAATTTTAATTATCGGGCTGGATATAATTTGGAACAAGCCACTGATTTAAGAAGGAAAGCCGAAGCTGCTTCCCATATGGGAACAGCACCATACAACCCAATCGATGATATTAGTAGCGGAAAACACTTTGGTGAGGTGCAGTAACATGGGAAGACTCAGCGCATTGGTCGAAAACACAACAACACAAGATTTTGAAAAACTACACGAAGAAATCAGTTTTGACGAATATCTTGATAAGTGTTATGCAAATCCTAAACTTGTCAGAAACTCATTTCAAAGAATTTATGACATGATTGTTTCTGAAGGGACAAATGAACTCGAAAGATATCGCAAGAAAGTCGTTACATATAAGTTTTTTGAAAACCATCCACAAATTAAAATTTTCGGTATTGAAGAACAACTAGAAGCACTTGTGAGCCACTTTAAAGGCGCAGCAGGTGGCTTTGGACCAGAAAAGCGTATTCTTCTTCTCTGCGGTCCAGTAGGTTCATCCAAATCAACTATTCTTCGCCTTATCAAAAGAGGCCTTGAATCATACTCAAGAACTGACGCTGGCGCTCTCTACACATTCAAATGGGTAAACCTTCCAGCAGGAGCAGAAGGCATCTATACCAGTGATAATTGCTGCTGCCCAATGAATGAAGAACCACTCAAACTCATTCCTATTGAAATCCGTAAGAAAATTCTCACAGATCTTAATAAGATTCTTCGTGATAAGGCTTCAGATAAAGAAAAATCCACAGTCTATAATTTGCATGTTGACGGAGAACTTGATCCAAAATGCAAGTTCTTTTACGAAAAATTGCTCGAACAATACAAGGGCGATTGGAGCAAAGTAATCTCCAATCACATCGTTGTGAAGAGAATGCACTATAGTGAAACAAATAGAGTTGGTATTGCATCATTCCAACCTAAAGATGAAAAGAACCAAGATAGCACAGAACTTACTGGTGATATCAACTTTGCTTTGCTTCCAACATTTGGAAGTGACTCTGATCCCCGCTGTGTTGTTGGAGAGACATACGTTTCAACTAACAAAGGTTATGTCCAAATAGGAAATATGATTCCATCTTATTTGAAAGAAGATGAATTCGGAAATGCATTGTCTGAAAATCTATCCATAACTAGCATTGATGGTGTTGAAAAGATTGATTCTTATTATTATGGTGGAGAAAAGCAGGTTATGCGATTAACCACCAAGTTGGGATACACCATTACAGCATCTCAAAATCATAAGCTTTTTGTCATGAATGAAAATGGCAAGCAGGCATGGAAGAAAATGTCTAACATTTCTTCTACTGATTATGTTGCTCTTTTTCGTGGATCAAGTGTGTTTAGCGAAAACAATCACACTTTTGAAAGTTATGAGCCAGAATATTATGGAAATGAACGCAACAAGCCAACATTTCCACAGAAAACTTCTACTAAACTAGGATATTTGTTTGGATTATGGATTGGTGATGGACATTATTATGTAAATGAAGAAAAACATCAATATTCTTTTGGATGGACACAATTAGAACCAGAACGAAGACAAAAATTTGCAGAAATTTTTAGCGAATTATTTGGTGTTGAAATTAACACCAAAATATCAAAAGAGCACAGTGCTTGTCTTGAAATTGGGTCAAAAAATTTATACAAATGGTTGACACAAATCGCAGGACTTACTGGCAAGTCAGCAACAAAGTTAATTCCATCATGCATTCTTCAGTCAACCAAAGAAGTTATTTTGTCTTGTCTGCAAGGATTGTGGGAAACAGATGGAACAATAAGCAACCGTAAAGAGAAGCATAATCATTCAAATGTTGCATCATTTGTTTCTTGTTCTAAAATCTTGTGCAGTCAGATACAAACACTTCTTTTGGGATTTGGGGTTGTTTCTTCTCTTAGAAAAAGTGCGGAAAGCACTTACATAGTAAGTGTTTATGGCAAAAATGTAAATATTCTTTGTGAATTGATTCCATCTCTTAAAGAAAGATTCACTCAAGGTGAATTAACAGATCACAAATCTTCTCCAAATGTTGATGTTATTCCAAATATTAAACCATTAATGAAGACTGTTTACAAGTTTTCAAAAAATAAAGATGATTTAAAGGCAAGATTTTCTGGCAATATTCATGATAAGAAAAAGTTAAATGTTTCTTATGACACTTTGAAAGATTTTGTTGAAACGGTTGAGTGCGGAGAAACCGCAGTAGAAGAATATAATGCTTTGAAATCAATTTGTGAAAGCAATTATGTTTGGCTACCTGTACAAGATTGTGTTTTAGATGGTTTTCAAAAAGTCTTTGATTTCACGGTTGACAATACTCACGCTTATTGGGCAAATGGTTTTGTAAGCCACAACTGCTTCAGCTTTGACGGCGAGTTTCAAGTTGCCAATCGTGGCATTATTGAATTTATCGAAATGCTCAAACTAGAAGTAGCATTCCTTTACGATCTTCTTGGCGCATCTCAAGAACAATCTGTAAAGCCTAAGAAATTTGCTCAAATATCAATCGACGAAGCAATTGTTGGTCACACAAACATTCCTGAATACGAAAAGCTTAAGAACAACCAATACATGGAAGCTCTAAAGGACAGAACTGTTAAGATTGAAATTCCATATCTTCTTGAATGGCAGAACGAACTTAAGGTGTTGGAACAAGATTACAACAGTGAAAAGATTGCTCAACACATTGCGCCACACACACTTGAAATTGCAGCACTTTTCGCAGTTCTTACCCGTCTTGATGAGGATAAAGACAGCAAGATCAATCTTGTAGAAAAGGCTGAACTTTACGATGGCAAGATGCTTCCGGGTTGGACAATTGATCGTGTTAAAGAACTTAAGGAAAAGAATCCACAAGAAGGCATCAGCGGACTTTCCGCAAGATATATCCAAGATAAAATTTCAAGTACTTTAAGCAGCAGACATGATTATATCAATCCATTCATGGTTCTTAATGCTCTTAAGAGTGGATTGGAATCACATAGTCTAATCACCAACAAGGATATTATCAGAAAGTATCAAAACTGTATCACTCTCACAACTAAGAAGCTTGATGATATTCTTAAGCATGAAGTACAAAAAGCTTTGGTTGGTGATGAAGAAGCAATTGTGAGACTTTGTTCAAACTATATTGATAATCTGATGGCTTATATTAACAAGTCAAAGATTACTAACAAGATCACTGGAAGAGAAGAAAGTCCAGATGAAAAACTAATGAGAAGCATTGAAAGCAAGATCGATGTTCCTGAATCAACTTGTGATGATTTCAGACGCATGATCGCAGCTTTCATTGGCGATCTTGCTATTAAACAAAAGATATTCCGTTGGGACAGTAATGCTCTTCTCAAGAAAGCTTTGGAGGCAAAACTCTTTGAAGACACTAAAGATCATATTAAGATCAGTGCATTCTCTAGTGGCGCAAGCACTGTTGACGCTGATGTTCAGAAGAAAATTGATGCAGTCAAACAAAGACTCATTGAAAAATATGGTTATAACGAGCAATCAGCCACAGATGTCCTCGAATATGTAAGTTCCATATTTGCAAGAGGTGATCTGGCTGATGAAGAATAACATAAAGGAGTGCGAAAATGCCAAGAAGAATCGACTCCGATCATAAAGATTTTAGAGATATCGTAGGCGGAAAAATTCGCAAAGGACTTAAAAAGTTCATTAAAAGTGGCGAAGTTTTCCGCAGACGAGGTAAAAATGGCAAAATCACAATAAAAATTCCAGCTATTGATATTCCTCATTTCCTTCATGGAAAGAACCCAAATGGTGTGGGTCGTGGTGAAGGAAATGAGGGCGATACTATAGGAAAAGATAAAGAAAAAGCCAAAGGAAATGAAGCTGGAGATAGTGAAGGCGAAGGCATCATTGTTCAAATTGACATGGAAGATGTTCTACAATTCATGAAAGATGAATTGGCACTTCCAAACATCAAACCAAAAGCAAGTGCCAATTTAGAAGAAGTAAAAATTAAATATAATAATATATCTTTGGTGGGACCAGAATCACTACGTCACACTAGAAGGACCATGCTTCAAGCTCTTAAGAGACTTTGTGGCACTGGAGAAATTAATAATCTCAAGGTAGTTCCCGGTTGTAAAGATCCAGTCAGAGCTATAAATCCAATTAATGCTGATAAGAGATATCGTCAATTTAAAGAAATAAAAATACCATCAAGTAATGCAGTTGTGATGTTCGCTCGTGATGCAAGTGCTTCAATGGATGAAAAGAAAGTATCTGTTGTTTCCGATATGGCTTATTGGATTGACACATATATTAGAAGTTTCTACGAAAGAGTTGAACGGTTTTATGTTTGGCATGATGTTGTTGCACATGAAGTTGATGCAAAAGATTTCTACAGAGTAAGATATGGCGGTGGAACCAAATGTTCTAGCGCACTTAAATTAATGGCAAATCAGTTTGATAATAGATTTCCTCCCGCAAATTGGAATATTTATGTTTTCTACTTTACAGATGGTGAAAACTTTGACAATGATAATGAAGAATTTGTAAACATCATTAGAAAAGATTTTCCAGACAGTAAAGTCAATCTCATGTCAATTACGCAAATCGGATCATATTTTTACCGTAATTCAGTAGCAGAAGCTGTTGAAAAAGAAATCGTTGATTCATCTTTAGGAAATAATGTTGTAGTAACCGAAATAACGCAAGAAATGCTTAATGATGAAGCCAAACGAAACGAAGCAATTATTAAAGCAATAAAAGAAATACTTGGTAACGCAAACCAAACTTCTGGAGCCTGAAAATGTCTGATAATTTTTTATTTGGTTCACCTGTTCTGTTTGGATCAGCAACCACTCCCGGTGTGCCAATTCCAGAAGAATTAAACAAGCACATTCCTGCTATCTTTAAAGCTTGTAAAGATTTTGGTCTTGATTTTTATCCAACCATTGTACAAATGCTTTCTCATGATGAAATGAGCGAAGTTGCAAGCTATGGTGGATTCGCAGTGCGATATCCACATTGGAAATTTGGTGCTGAATATGAAGAAATGCAGAGAGGTTATCTTTACGGCAATCATAGAATATATGAAATGGTGGTGAATTGTTTAAATCCAGAAACAAGAATTACCACAAACAGAGGGACCATTTTAGCGTCAGATGTCAACTCTGGCGATATTGTATTTGGACAAAAAGGTCCAAGAGAAGTTGCTAAAGTTGTCAGACAGAACAAAATAAAAACATTAAGAATTAAACTTAAAAATCAATTTAGAACAATTAATTGTACTGAAAATCACAAATGGTTGGCTATGAAATCGGATGGACCAACTTGGATTAAAGCAGTTGATATTAAACCCAATGACATTTTGATTGGTTGCGATTTGCGAGAGACTAATATAAATAATTCGTTTAAAATAAACTATGACAAAAAAACTGTGATTTATTCTACTAGAAAAAATATTCAGCATTGTATAAAAGATATTTGTATTCCAAAAGAAATGACACTAGAACTTGCTGAGTTACTGGGAATTTTGATTGGAGACGGTTGCATAGGTGGCAAGGGATCTGAAAATTTACTTGTAGTTGCGGTAGGATTAGAACATGAGTATTATGCAAAACATGTTTCTAATTTGTTTGAATTAGTTTTTGGCGAAAAAGGCAAAATATACAAAAAATCTAGTTGTTATACAGTTACATTTTGTTCAAAAATGGCTGTAGATTTCATGGATACAATTGGACTAACAAAGGGATGTATTCACAAAAACAAAAAAGTACCGTTTTCAATTTGGCAAAGTTCTCAGGAATATAGAGAAGCTTTTGTTAAAGGGTTATTTGATACAGATGGACATTGTTCTACATCAATATCATATTCTTCTAAAAGCAAGAATTTAATTGAAGAAATACAACTAATTCTTTCAGAAATGGGAATTTATACTGTAGCAAAACACATTAATAATAAACACAATAATATATTTGTTTGCAATTTATCTGGAAGAATGAGTATAAAAAAGTTTTGCAATAGATTCAAATTGGAAAGTAAACAAAAAGTAAAAGGAACCGAGAAATTATCTAATACTGCCTTTTGTTCATCTGGAGGGCCAAAGATTCCTTTCATACAATCACTTTTAATGAAAGATTCTAGTAAAATTAAAAGTTGTAAAAGTAAAAGCATTTATTATTCTAATAAAATAATGAATAAAAAAACGGTTGGTCTTAATTCTGTATTTTCTTGTTATGAAAGAATGATAGATTGCAAGTTTGCTATTAGTCAAAAATTATCTGAATATTTAAATATTCCTTATTATGAAGTAGAATCTGTTTCTGATTCACAAGATTCAGAAACAATCGATATTGCTCTTTATCACAATGATCATGACTTTGTTGCAGAAGGATTAATATCTCACAATACCAACCCTTCCTATCTCTATTGTCTAAATTCAAACACAGTTCTTGATAATATTACGGTTATTGCCCATGCTCTTGGGCATGTGCATTTTTTCAAGAACAATATTCATTTTTCCAGAACTAATACTAATGCTCATAATGAATTAGCAAATAATGGAAGTAATATAAGAAAATATATTTCAAGATATGGAAATGAAGAAGTTGGTGAATTCATGGATATGTTGATGCGAGTTGAAACTCTCGTTGATACATCAAATATTTGGAAAGATAGAATTGCTAAAGATGTTGTTATCACAGATAAAAAAGAATACAAGTTTCCAAAAAGAATTATAACAAATCATGATTATATGGAAGACTGGGTTAATACCAAAGAATTTATAGACGGACAAAATAGAAAAATTCAAAGTGATGAAATGGTCAAAGACCTTGGCATTTTAAGTCATCCTGAGACAGATATTTTTGGTTATATCAAGGATCATGCGCCATTTAAACCTTGGCAACGTGATATTGCAGAAATGTTCTACAACGAAGCAATTTATTTTAGTCCTCAAGGTAAAACTAAAGTATGTAACGAAGCTTTTGCGTCATGGACAGATTACAACATTATGGCAAAACAGGGTTATTGTGGTCTTGGTCAAGAGAATTATGATGATGGAATTATAGAATACGCAATTCATAAAGCTGGTGTGCTTGGCGGAAAATATAGCACAAATCCATATAAATTAGGTTTCAGTTTTTTAATGGATATAGAAGATAGATGGAATAAAGGTAAATTTGGAACAGAATACGAAGAGTGTCGAGATGAACTTCGAAAAGAAAACTGGGATGAAAATCTTGGTTTTGGTAAACAAAAAGTGTTTGATGTATGCAAGAATTATGATGATTATCAGTTGATTAATGAATTCTTTACTAAAGATTTTTGTGAAAAATATGAATTTTTTGAATATAAAAAACATCCTAATGGTGAGATAAAGATTGAAAGTCGTGACCACAAGAAAATTAAAAAAGGTTTGTTGAAAAAATATATCAATCGTGGTCTTCCTATTATCAAATTAGTTGCTCCAAGATTAAGAGGCAAAATATTCTTTATGGAGCATCAGTGGGATGGATTAGAAATGTACAGACCTTATGCAATAGAAGTTATCAGGGCAATTGCATGGTTATGTAAATCTTCTGTAGCATTACAGACAAAAAATCACAATTCAGAAGACATTGTTTACTATCTTAATGGAGATGCTGGTTATTATCAAGACGTTGATGTCAAGGTCATGCCCAAAGCACAATTTCTAAAATCTTAATAGGAATATTTTATGTTGAGAAGGATAAATTTCTATTTGCAGAATTATCCTCCTTGTTTTATAAACAAGTGGTTTCCCTACAATCAAAATCAAACAAGATCACAAAATTCTAATTTAAATATTTTGTTTTGCTTAAACAATATTTCAAATCATTTTTTCATGAGACAGTTGATTTATAAAAATTTATTTTTAAATTTATATCAACTTGACAATATTGAAAAACCAATTGCTGAAATGTCAAGATTTGTTGAAAGATATTGTGAAGCTCTTTTGCTTAAAGGAGAGTGTTCTGAAAACGAAATATACATAGATTTTTCTGATAAAAAAAGTTATTTATTAAGAGAATACAAAGAAATTACTTATAATGATTTTGATACAAATTGGTTTAATTATGTTACAAATGAACACAAATATTACGAAACCTTAAATAATTATCTTATAAACATACCTTACAGTTATGTTTGGGCTGCATATTTTGCACAAAATATGGAGGAAGCTTTAGTTTTAGATGATAATTTTGAAAAATATTATTCAACATTGAAGCGATTTATGACATTTACTAACAATGTTGAATATGGCAAAAAATATAAATTAATATTTTGGGATGGATCTAGATATAAAAAATTTCATTTTTCTGAGATTTTTGACAAACTTGATTCAAATGGAGTTTGTATTGCTACCAATGCTGTTTTTAATGTTTCTCGTAATACTATTGGTTGGTACGACCTTAAAACTAATACTACAGGATTCATTAAAATTTGATTGATTTTTTGACTTTTTGTGCTATCATGTTTCTAACACAGGAGTTCGACATATTATGATGAGTAAAAAAGTACAGAGTCTTAGGTGGTTTTGGGATCAAGAGTCTGATGCATTAATTGCAAAAATTCGTGAAAACTCAGATGAAGAAATGTATTCTCATTATTCGATTGAATGGAAAGGTAATCCTGATAAATGGGTTGCTTTTTTTGAAGGTGTTGAGATTGGAACAGGTAATCTTTTGCATTGTTTAGAAATATGCAAAAATGACCATCAACAATAAGAAAGGAGAACAAGATGACTGCTGCATATTACACATCAGAAATGTGGGAAGGTGATCATCAAACCAACATTCTCAAGAAGTATGGTTTGGACAAAGAATTTTCATATGGATGTGATGCGATTGAAAAAGTTGCAGAATCACTTATTGTTTCAAGAATTTGGAAAAAAGTATTAATGTCAAAACTAACACCAGAACAGGTTCACGAAGCTCAAAGTGAAACAGAAATTGAAATTAGAAATTACTACAAGGAAAAATGTAAAAAACAAGAACTGATCTGATTTCAAAGACTAGGAGTTGGTTATGTTGAAATGGATTTCAAATGTTTTTAATGTTTTAGAAATTAACAAATTGAAAGAAGAAAATAAGAGATTGCAAAATATAATTAATCGTCTTGAAATTGATATGAATTATATGGTTGAAAAAGTTCAGAAATTTTCTAACTATGATAGTTTAGCAGCACATGTTTTGCGTGGGGGTATCAATGACAGACACAACTATTGATGAGTTA
>SXGQ01023995.1_pt1 | contig 11663 bp, 14 predicted proteins | sample 3178371 | NCBI WGS metagenome assembly SXGQ01 (sample SAMN11356859, study PRJNA531348) | freshwater metagenome | isolation source: freshwater sample F1-20 | place: China: Fuxian Lake, Yuxi | collected 2017-12-25 | reverse complement strand
CCCAATCTTCCTCGTAAAGCTCGCCCATCCTCCATCGAGTGCCCTCTGCGCCGCGAGGGCGCCCACGGCCGACGTGAGAGCCGGGTCGCCCGGGGCCCGGCCCACGGCACGCAGCGCCAGGATGCCCCACGACGTGGCGATCGGACCACCGGGGAACCCGCCGTCCGCCGACTGCTGGGCCGCGACCCGCGCGGCGAGGTCGGCGTCCACCAGGCCCGAGGCCCGCCGGGCCACCGCCAGCCGCAGCAGGTCGCCCGTGGCGTCCATGGGCAGTGCCCCCACGGCCGACGCCAGCGTGGCGGTGCCACGCGTCCATCCGGCGGGCGACTCGGCCGCGCCGGCCACTGCCATGGCCGTCCACGCGGTGTCCGCAGCGCGCCCGGTCTCGGGCCCCACCGCTCCCGTCGTCGGGTCCTGCCGCGCGGAGAGGTAGTCAAGAGCGCGCTCCAACGGCGATCCGGAGGCGGCGGGGATAGCCGGGCCGAGCGCGAGGGCCGCCAGTGCGAAGGCGATCACCCGCCGGGCCCGGCGGCGGCGATGGCGCTCGCCACCGACCGCCGGCGAGCGCACCGGTGCAGGGAGGGGCCTCACGCGTCGCCCCGGCTCTCGCGAAGCATCTCGCCGAACCGCGAGGCGCTGCGAAGCGCGAAGTCACCGTGGTTGTTGTTGAACACCACGGCCACCTCCTGGGCCCGTTCCGCCATGTCGATCACCGGGCCGATCCACTCCCCGAGCTCCCCGTCGGAGTACTGCCAGTCGAAGCGCTCCGCCACCGTGCGGCTGCCCTGCCACGTGGCGGCGTTGCGCCCGTGCAGGCGCAGGTACGCAAGCTCCGGGCACGTGACCTCCACCACCGGGGGCATGGCGCTCTCCACGTCCACGCGGGGGGCGTCCACGCACACCCACGCCGCATCGCGGGTGGCGAGCATCTCGGCAGACGCCTCGCGCTCCCCGGGCGCCACCCACGAGGTGTTCCGGAACTCCACGGCCGTGCGCAGCGGCTGGATGCGCTCGATGATGCGCCCCACCTCCGCCCGTGCGTCCTGGCTCGCCGCCACGTGGGGCGGCAGCTGCAGGAGGATCGACCCGAGCTTGTCGCCGAGCGGCGCGACGGTCTCCACCAGGGCGTCGATGACGGCGTCGCGCAGCTCGCGCGACGGCCTGCGGATGCGCCCGCGGCGATCGGCCTCGTATGGCAGCTCGCGCAGGGGCTCCGGAAGGCGCGCCGGGTCGCTCGCGTGCCCGGAGATCACCTGGTGGGCCTTCACGTGGAACCGGAAGCCATCGGGCGTGCGGTCGGCCCAGGCCTCCACCGTGCCCCGGCGCGGGATGGCGTAGAAGGTGGCGTTCACCTCGACCATCGGGAAGTGCTCGGCGTAGTAGCGCAGCCGCCCGGCGGCGTCGTTCTTCACGGCGTCGGGGTACCAGCCCGCCTTGATGAACTCGGGGTCGGTCCACGAGGCGGTGCCCACCCTCACCCTGTCCACGGCGTCGGCCACGGGCGCATCATGCCGCAGCCCGCGGCGGCCCCGGCCCCTAGGGGTCGCGGCGGCGGAGCTCCTCGTCGAGGCGCGCGGCATCCTCGGGGGCGATCTCGGGAACCGGTTCATCCGCCCGGCGCCGCGCCCATGCCCGCGTGACGAAGGGGATCGCCGCCAGGCCACCCACCACGAGCACGATCGGCACGATCCATGCCAGCAGGTCGAAGCCCGACTTCGGCGGCGTGGCCAGCACGCCCCGGCCGAACTCCACCACGAGCGCGTCGATGATCTCCTGCTTGTCATCGCCCTTCGCGATGCGATCGGCGATGAAGATCTTCATGCGGTCGGCCGCAGGCGAGTTCGATACGTCGAGGGGCGTGTTGCACGTGGGGCAGCGCACCTCGCGCGCCACCTCGTTGACCGTGAGCGAGAGCGCCGGCACCGCCATCGCCAGCACGGCCAGCAGCACGGCGATGCCGGCGGTGAGGCGGCGGCCCATCACTTCTCGGCCAGCACCTGGTCGATCGGACCCTGCAACTGCGCGGGGCTCGTGACCGGCCCGGCGATATGCAGGGCGATGCGGCCCTTCTGGTCGATGATGTACGTCTCGGGAACGCCCGTGGCCTCGAGCGCGCTCTTGGCGTCATCCGAGCCGTCGCGCAGCGACGGGTAGGTGAGGCCGTACTCCTCGATGAACGCCCGGGCGTCGGATGAGAGGTCCTGGATGTCCACGCCGAGCACCACCACGCCCTTCTCGCGGTTGGCGCGCCACAGCTGCTCGAGCACCGGGGACTCCTCCTTGCACGGCTCGCACCACGAGGCCCAGAGGTTGAGCACCACGACCTTGCCCTTGAGGTCCGACAGCGAGGCGTCCTCGCCGACCGGGGGCAGGCCCGGGCCGGACACCAGCACGGGGAGCGTGAGGGCCGGCGCCGGCGGGCGCGAACCGGCCTCCAGGGCGTCGTCGATCGCCGTCGACGTCCCGCGGTTGACCAGCCCCACCACCAGCAGCGCCACGATGAGCGCCGCCACCACGGCCCCGACGATGAGGCCGATCAGCCGGCGGCGGTCACCGCCGACCTCCTCGGGATCAGCCGAAGGGGGCATACACGCCGCTGGCGGTGCCGAGGAGCGATGTGCCGAGCGCCACCTGCACCTGGCCGCGCACGCGCCTGCTTCCGGGGAGCGTCGTCCACGAGGCGCCCGTCTTGCGGTACACCGCGCGACCCCCCGGATAGCGCAGCACCACGCGACGTGTGCTCACCCGCGTGGTGGCGCCCACCAGCAGTGCTGCGCCGGCGCGCGAGAGCCGGGCCGGCCCACCCGCGGCCAGTGCAGCACGGGCGGGTGACACGCCGGAGATGCGTACCGCATTGGGCTCGGATGCCAGCGAGAACGTGCCATCAGGGGCACGAAGACCGTCGTAGGTGCCACCCGTGCGGATCTCCGCGTCAAACACCAGGTCGCCGTCGGCATTGGATCCATCCACGGGGATGTCTCTGATGCGCAGCCCCGATGCATCGCCCAGGCGCACGCCGGCCCCGGTGCTGCCGGTGACCGTGGACGACGCCAGGGTTGCGCGCAGGGTGCCGCCCGAGAGAAGCACGCCGTCCTTGCCGCTGCCGGTGACCGTCACCCCGGTGAACACGGCGTCGCTGTTGCCCGCGTCATCGCTGGCGATGCCGTAGCCCCTCGCGCCGGTGATCGTGAGCCCGCTCGCGGTGAGCGCCCGCACGTCGTCGGCCAGGCGCAGGCCATCGCGCCCCGCGCCGGTGATCGACCCGCCGGTGATCGTCACCGGCTGGCGGCTCGAGAGCATGGTGAGGCGGATGCCGTCCCGGGCCGGCGAGGTGATGACCGGCGAGGTGATGGTGAGGCCCTTGCCACCGGTGACGCTGATTCCATCGACGCCCGGGCGGTCGATGGCCAGCGAGGCCAGGGCAACGCCGCCCTCGCTGTTGCGCAGGGTCACGTTCACCCCGGTGCGCGAGGGCGCCGTGCAGCTGAAGCCGGTGACCGACACCGCGCCGCGCGTGATGTCGATGCAGCCGCCGCCGGTGTCATCCCGCACGCCGACGCCGCTGATCACCACCGCGGCGCCCGCATCGGGGCCGATGGCGAGGTTCGGCGACTTCACCGAGAAGTCGCCGTAGGTGCCCGCACCGGCCACCACTCTCCATGGCCGCGACTCCGGGGCCCGAGAGGTGAGCACCGAGGCCACCGCGTCCTGCACGGCGTCGGTGCCCGTGAACGTGGCCACCGGTGCGCCGTTCTCATCGCGCACCTCCACGGCTCCCGGCGCCACGCCGAGGGCTGCGGGGGCGGCGGCGATGAGGAGGGCCGGGATCGCCAGTCCGGCGCCGCGGATCACGTATCGGGCCTCGTGCCGAGCAGTGCATGCACGGCGGCGGCGGGGTCGTCCTCCCGCATGAGCGCCTCGCCCACGAGAATGGCGTCCACTCCCGCCTCCTCGAGCCGCTGGACATCCGCATTGGACGTGATGCCGGACTCGGCCACCACGATCGATCCCGCCGGGGCGTCGACGAGCAGCCGCAGGGCGGTATCGGGGTCCACGTCGAGTGTCTGCAGGTTGCGATTGTTCACGCCGATGATCTCCGCGCCGCATTCGAGCGCCGTCTCGAGTTCGTCTTCGTCGTGAACCTCTACCAAGCAGTCGAGCCCGATCTCGCCCGCCTGGTCCTGCAGCGACGTCAGATCGGCCGGGTCGAGGGCGGCCACGATGAGCAGCACGGCGTCCGCCCCGGCCAGGCGGGCCTCGGCCAGCTGGTAGGGGTCGACGATGAAGTCCTTGCGGAGAAGCGGCAGGTCGCAGGCCGCGCGGGCCTCGACGAGATCGTCGAGCGAGCCCCCGAACCAGTGCGGCTCGGTGAGCACGGAGCAGGCGGATGCGCCCGCGGCCTCGTAGGCGCGCACGATGTCGGTGACGGTGGCGTCGGGGCGAATGGGGCCCTTGGACGGGCTGGCGCGCTTCATCTCGGCGATCAGCGAGATGCCCTCCTGGATGAGGGCCTCCGAGAACGGCCGCCCGCGCGGCGGCGGCTCCAGGCGCTCCTGCAGGGCCTCCAGCGGCACCACCTCGCGGCGCGCGGCCACGTCGGCGCGCGTGCGCTCCACGACCTCCTCGAGGAAGTTGCTCACGCGATGCCCTCCCCGGCCGGGGCCAGGTCGTTCGTGAGGGCGGCGAAGCGGTTGAGCACATCGAGCGCGGCGCCGGAGGTCACTGCATCCTCTGCCATGCCCATGCCCTTCTCCAGCGACTGCGCAAGGCCTGCCATCCACGCCGCTGCGCCCGCGTTGAGCACCAGGATGTCGCGCACCGCTCCGGGCTCGCCGCCGATGGCCGCGCGCAGCGCCGCGGCGTTGGTGGCCGGGTCGCCGCCATCGAGCGCGCCCTCTGCCGGCGCGGCGATTCCGAGCGCCCGCGGGTCGATCTCGATCGTGCTGAAGCCGTCGTGGTCCCACAGCACCGCGTCGGTCACCGCGGAGGTGCTGATCTCGTCGAGGCCGTCGCGCCCGGCCACCACGAGCGCCCGGCGCGAGCCCAGCATCGACAGCGCCTCGGCCACCGTGTCGAGGTAGGCGCGGTCGAACACGCCGATCACCTGGTGGGTGGCGCCCGCCGGGTTGGCGAGGGGACCGATGACGTTGAACGCGGTGCGGATGCCCAACTCGCGACGCACGTTGCCCACGTGCCGGAACGCCGGATGGTGCGAGGGCGCGAACATGAACCCCACCCCCACCTCGTCGATGCACCGGCCGATGGCGTCGGGGCTGAGGTCGACCCGCGCGCCGAGGGCCTCGAGCACGTCGGCGCTGCCGCAGCCCGAGGTGACCGCGCGGTTGCCGTGCTTGGCCACCTTGGCGCCCGCTCCCGCGGCCACGAATGCGGCGCCGGTGGAGATGTTCACGGTGGACGGCCCGCCGCCGGTGCCGCAGGTGTCCACGAGGAGGTGGGAGTCGTCAACCGCGACGTGCTCGGCGCGGTGCCGCACGGCCTGCGCGAGGCCGGAGAGCTCGGTCGCCGTGACGCCCTTCGCCCGAAGCGCCGTGAGGAACGCCGCCACCTGTATCTCGGTGGCCTCGCCGTCCATCATCACGCCCACGGCGCGCTCCACGAGGTCGCGCGAGAGGTCCTCTCCCGCCACGAGGCGCTCGAGGCACTCTGTGAGCACGGGATCGGGCGTCATGCGGACATCCCCAGGAAGTTCCGGAGCAGCGACTTGCCCTCCCCCGAGAGGATCGACTCGGGGAGGAACTGCACGCCCTCAACGGGAAGGTCGCGGTGGCGGAGCCCCATGATGACGTCGCCGTCGCACCAGGCCGACACCTCGAGCACGTCGGGCAGGCTCTCGCGCTCCACCACGAGCGAGTGGTAGCGCGTGGCGGTCATGGGATCGGCAAGCCCGGCGAACACCGTGCGGCCGTCATGGGCGATCTCGCTGGTCTTGCCATGCACGGGTTCGCTGCCCCGCACCACCGTTCCGCCGAATGCCTGCCCGATGGCCTGGTGGCCGAGGCACACGCCGAGGATCGTCATCTCTCCCGCGAGGTCACGGATGGCGTCGAGCGAGATGCCGGCCTCGTCGGGCGTCTTGGGCCCCGGGGAGATGACCAGGTGCGTGGGCGCGAGGTCGCGGATGCCCTCGACCGTGATGCGGTCGTGCCGGAAGACGTCCACCTTCGCCCCGAGCTCGGCCAGGTACTGGAAGAGGTTGTAGGTGAAGGAGTCGTAGTTGTCGACGATCACCACGTGGGGCTGCGCGGCCATGGTCACCAGTCCTCCTGCTGGGCCGCCACCTCGATGGCGCGGAACATCCCCGCGGCCTTGCGCTGGGTCTCCTCGAACTCCGACTCGGGGTCGGAGTCGGCCACCACGCCGGCGCCAGCCTGCACATGGCAGCGGCCGTCCCGGCACACGATGGTGCGGATGGTGATGCAGGTGTCGAGGTTGCCGTCGAAGCCGATGTAGCCCACCGCGCCGCCATAGGGGCCGCGCTTCGTGGGCTCGAGCTCGTCGATGATCTCCCTGGCGCGCACCTTGGGGGCCCCGGAGAGCGTGCCGGCGGGGAAGGTGGATCGCAGCGCGTCCACGGCCGGGCGGCCCTCCGCGAGCTGGCCCACCACGCTGCTCTCGATGTGCATCACGTGGCTGTAGTACTCGACCACCATGAGGTCCTTCACGCGCACGGATCCGGGTGCGCACACGCGCCCCAGGTCGTTGCGACCCAGGTCGACAAGCATCACGTGCTCGGCGCGCTCCTTGGGATCGGAGAGCAGCTCCTCGGCGAGGGCGAGGTCCTCCGCGCGGTCGGCCCCGCGCTGCCGCGTGCCGGCGATCGGGCGGGTCTCCACCACGCCCTCGGTCACCTTCACGAGCATCTCGGGGGACGACCCGGCCAGCTGCACGTCGCCGCAGTCGATGAAGAACATGTAGGGCGACGGGTTCACGGTGCGCAACCCGCGGTACACCGCGAAGGGCTCGAGGCCCACGGTGGCCGAGAACCGCTGTGATGGCACCACCTGGAAGGCGTCGCCCGCGAACACGTACTCGCGCACGGCCTCCACGGCCTCGCAGAAGCGCTCGCGCCCGGTGTTGCTCTCCACCGGACCCACCTCCACCGGGCCGTGCGGCGCGGGGTGCGGCACGGGGCCCTGCAGGCGGTCCTTGATCGAGCGGATCGCCTTCACCGCATCGCCATAGGCCGCGGCCGGGTCGACGCCCTCCTCCACGGCGCACGGCACGATGATGGTGGTGGATCGGCGCAGGTGGTCAAACAGCACGATGGGCCCCGTGAGCATCATCACCATGTCGGGGATGCCCAGGTCGTCGTCGGGCACGTCGGGCAGGTGCTCCACCGTGCGCACGAGGTCGTAGCCGAAGAAGCCCACGGCGCCGCCCCAGAAGGCGAGCGGCTCGGCCGGCGGCGCCATGGCCGCGTCGTCGACGAGTGACTGGATGACGCCGAAGGGGTCGTCCGCGTCGAGGTCCTCCTCGCTGCCGTCGGGGCGGCGCAGGGTCACCCGGCCGCCCTCGGCGCGGATGACCGCCTGCGGCTCGATGCCGATCATCGAGTACCGCCCGAGGCGCTGCCCCTGCTCGGCGCTCTCGAGCAGGAAGCACGGACCGCCCCCGCGCAGCTTGAGCATGGCGCTCACGGGGGTCTCGCAGTCATCGAGGTACGTGTGGGCGAGCGGCACCTGGCGGTACGTGCCCGCAGCGGCGCGCACGCCGTCGAGGCCGGGGGTCACGGGCAGGTCATCGCCGGCCGCGTGCTCGGGCACGTCGATGCGCAGCGTGGTCACCCGGCTGACCGCCTCCGCGACGCCAGCTCCTCGGCCACCTCGGCCAGGCTCACGCCCTGCGCCTGCCACAGCACCATGAGGTGGTAGAGCAGGTCGGCGCTCTCGTACACCAACTGGTCGTGCTCGCCGCCCTTCGCGGCGATTGCCACCTCGGTGGCCTCCTCGCCGACCTTCTTGCACATGGTGTCGATGCCCTTCGCGAGCAGCGATGCGGTGTACGACGACTCCGGGTCGGCATCGGCGGCGCGGGCCGTGATGATGGCCTCGAGGTCGGGCAGCATGGCGAAGGGCGCGTTGTCGGCCCCCACGTCACCCTGGAGCGGGTCGTGGAAGCATGAGGTGTCGCCCGTGTGGCACGCGGGGCCGGCGGGCACGACGGACACCACGATGGCGTCGGTATCGCAATCGGTGGCGATCCCCGCGACCTCCTGCGTGTTGCCGCTGGTGGCCCCCTTGTGCCAGAGCTCCTGGCGCGAGCGGCTCCAGAACCAGGTCTCGCCGGTCTCGAGGGTCTTGGCCAGCGACTCAGCATTCATCCAGGCGAGCGTGAGCACGCGGCCGGTCTCGGCGTCCTGCACGATGGCGGGCACCAGCCCGTCATCGCCAAAGCGCACGCGGTCCGACGCCTCGCCGTCCTGGGAGTCGGCAGCCGCGCTCATGCGGCCACGCCCATGAGCGCATCGACCATGTCAGCGGCGCTCGCCGTGGCCACGCGCTGCGCGCCGGCATCGAGCAGGAGGATCGCCTCGTCGAGCCTGGTGATGCCGCCCGCGGCCACCACCCCGATGTCCGAGGCGAGGCAGTTGCGCATCACCTCGACGTCCTGCGGGCTGGCCGGGCCCGAGAGCCCCGTGGCCGTGACGGCGAAGTCGGCTCCGGCGATGGCGGCCACCTGGCATGCCCTGCGAAGCAGGCGCTCACCCAGGAGGGGGGCCTCCACGACGGCCCGCACCATCACGTGCGCGCTCGTGGCGTCGCGGGCGGCATCGACGACCGCGCCGAGGTCGGCGCGCGCCACGCCCGGGCGGCCGGAGAGCAGCGCCGAGACGTTCATGACCACGTCGAGCTCGCGCGCGCCCGCCGCGATGGCGGCCCGGGTGACGGCCACCTTCGTCGCCGTCTCGTCGGTGCCGAACGGGTAACTCACCACCGTGGCCACCTTGACGTCACCGCCCCCCAACGCCTCGGCAGCCGCGCGCACCATGGTGGGCGGCACGATGACCGACGCCATGTGCAGGCGCGCCGCGGCAGCGCAGTGCGCCGCCAGGTCACCAGGGGTGACGCCGGCGCGGAGCAGGGTGAAGTCGCAGCTCTTCGCGAGCTCGCGGGCCCTCACGAAGCACGTCCTGAAGGGGCGTTCAGCATGGCGCGGAAGTATAGGCGGGGACGGTCGCCGCCCGGGGACGGCGCCCTCAGAGGCCCAGGCGGTCCAGCATGGCGTCGTCGCGGCGCCATTTCGGCCTCACCTTCACCTGGAGGTCGAGGTGCACGGGCTCACCCCAGGTGCGGGAGAGCACCTCGCGGGCCTGGATGCCGATGTCGCGGATCATCCCGCCCCCCTTGCCCACCACGATGCCCTTCTGGCTCTCGGTCTCGACGAAGACCCAGGCCTCGACGCGCCGGCCCGTGCGCGCCGGCGTGATCTCCTCCACCTGCACCGCGAGGGCATGCGGAACCTCGTCGCGCAGCCGCTGGATCGCCGCCTCGCGGATCATCTCGGCCGCCATTTCCTCGTCGGTCTGGTCGGTGCTCACTCCCTCGGGGAAGTACGGCGGCCCCTCGGGCAGCAGCGCGGGGAACTCCTCGCGCAGCGCCGCGAGGCCCTCGCCGGTGAGCGCGCTCACCGGGTGGATGGCCCGGAACGACGGCACCAGCTCGGCGGCCTGCGCGATGACCTCGGGCAGGCGGTCGCGTGGCACGCGGTCGACCTGGTTCACCACCACCACCACCGGAATGCCGGTCGATGCCAGCCGCTCGGCGATGAAGCGGTCGCCGCGGCCGATCTCCTCCGCGGCGTTCAGCACGAAAAGCGCGGCGTCGGTGTCGGCCACCGTGCGGTCGACGGTGTCCTGCATGCGCTCGGTCAGGCGGTCGGCGGGGCGCTGGAACCCGGGGAGGTCGAGCAGCACGGCCTGCCAGCCGTCCCCGCGCGCCACCGCCAGCACCCGCCTTCGGGTGGTCTGGGGCCGGGCGGACACCGCCGCCACGTGCTCCCCGGCGAGGGCATTGGCGAGCGTCGACTTGCCCACGTTCGGCCGGCCCGCCAGGGCCACGAGCCCCGACCGCAGCATCTCGGGAGGCACTCGATCAGCCCCAGATCTGGAAGAGCAGCAGCGTGACCCCCGCGCCGAGCAGCGCGCCGGCCACCACCTCGACCGCGGAATGGAACCCCGCCTCCACCCGCGACTGCGCCACGAGCAGGGCGATGAGGAACGCCAGGGTGGACACCAGCGCCCCGTGCGTGAGCGGAAGCACGATGAGGGTGATGGCCATCCACGCCGCGAAGGCCACGGCGGCGTGCCCCGACGGGAATCCGCCGCGAAGCGCCGTGCCCGCGCCCGAGTAGGCCTTGAGCGCCACGACCGCGATGACGGCCACCACGATGACGATCACCGCCACGTGCGTGGGCGCCTGCCGCACGCCCTGCAGCAGGTCGCGCCCGGGCTCCGACAGCCGTCCGTAGAGGATGAGGTACGCCACGGCGATCGCCGCGAGCGCGGCGATGAGCACCGCTCCGGCCGCCACGTCCTTCGCGATCTTCACGAGCGGGTGGTATGAGGTGACCACCGCGTCGATGGCTGCCTCGAGCGCCGTGTTGAACATCTCCGCAACGAGCACGAGCGCCACCACGATGACCAGGGCGAGCAGCTCGAAGCGGCTCACCCCGAGCACGAGCGCGAGGATGAGCACCAGCAGGCCGGCGGCCACGTGGATCTGCATGTTGCGCTGCGTGCGCAGCACGAACACGATGCCCTCGAATGCCCAAGTGAACGACCAGCGCAGCGACCCCTGCCGGGGGAGCGCCCCGGGCCGTGGCTCGCGCAGCAGGCGCTGCGCCGGGCGGTCGTCGTCGGGCGTGCTCATCGCGCCTCCGCCGCGTGCACGATGTCGTCCTGCAGGGCCAGCATCTCGCCGTCGTCGACCTCGTGGTCGTAGCCCACGAGGTGCAGCAGCCCGTGCACGGCCAGGGTGGTGAGCGGATCCTGGGCTGCCTCCGGGCAGATCAGGATGTCGCCGAGCTCGGGCGGCGGGCCGTCCAGCGGCCACTCCCGCGCCTCGGGGCCATCAACCGGGAACGACAGCACGTCGGTGGCCTCGGGCTTCCCGCGATACTCCCCGTTGATCGCCGCCATCTCGGCGGGAGACACCACCACCAGCCCCACCGTCGCCCGCTCCACGCCCACCTGCGCGCAGGCGAAGCGCACGTGCTCCACGAGCGGCGCCAGGTCGGTCGCACGCGCCCCGTCGCCCAGGCGTGCCTCGACCTCGATCAGGTCTCGTCGCCCCACGGGTTGTCGCCCTCCTCGTGCACGCGGTAGGCCTCGACGATGCGCTGCACGAGCTTGTGGCGCACCACGTCGTCCTTGGTGAACCGCACCACGCCGATGCCGGGGATTCCGCCGAGCACGCGCTCGATGTCCGCGAGGCCCGACCGGCGCTCCCGCGGAAGGTCGACCTGCGTGATGTCGCCGGTGACCACCACGGTGGATCCGAAGCCCAGGCGCAGCTAGGGCGTATTTTTTATAAAAATGATAGGACCTTAAAAGTTCGCCCTTGTAATGGATTGACCGTGGCCTGTGTGTTTCTCTTCGTATATCGCCGTAATATTAAGTTAGAATTGAAGAATCTAATTGTGAT
>SXGQ01887984.1_pt1 | contig 11664 bp, 13 predicted proteins | sample 3178371 | NCBI WGS metagenome assembly SXGQ01 (sample SAMN11356859, study PRJNA531348) | freshwater metagenome | isolation source: freshwater sample F1-20 | place: China: Fuxian Lake, Yuxi | collected 2017-12-25 | reverse complement strand
GGATAGAGACATGCTACAAACACCTTCTTGGGCCCGATCTTTGTGTATAGTCTATGTTGGTTTGGCTGTAGCGCTAGTTGTAAGTATCGTCTATACAACATGGGCTGTGATGAAATCAACTGCCAAACTATCCCTAGTGGACATGTTTAGCCTTTTCTTTCCCCCGGTATTTGCAGTCCTATTGCTTCTTCTGCAATTCTGGGTATGCCGTGGTGCTCTGTTAGAGGGATTTTCAAATGCGCCTAGCCAATATGATAATGGAAAGGTCTATAAGGTCGGTGATGTAGTAACGAAGGATGGAATTATTTATATCATGAATGACGGAATTGGTGCGGCCGGATATCCTCCTCCGAGACCGACAAACTGGAGGCCTCTTCCTTCTGCAAGCCTATGTAGCCCGGCCCCGTACGATAATGGAAGGGTGTACAAGGTCGGTGATGTAGTAACGAATGGAGGGATCAAGTATGTCATGATAGATGGTATCGGAGCAGCAGGATATCCTCCGCCTAGACCTACGAATTGGACACCCGTTTCTGCTGATTCTAATGCGGCCCTTTGTGCTTCTGCACCGACTCCTGTAGCACCTCCACCTCCTCCTGCACCTGTAGCTCCGCCTCCTCCTGCACCTGTAGCCCCGCCTCCTCCTGCACCTGTAGCACCTCCGCCTCCTCCTGCACCTGTAGCACCCCCGCCTCCTCCTGCACCTGTTGCATCGGCTCCGTTACAGTTATACGTATCGCAGTCATCCTGCACATCTTTAAGAGGATCATGGGCTAATAGCACGTGTAACTTCTAAGCGCATCCATTAAGAATACAGTTAAGAATTCCTTTAAGGAGTTCTTAACTTTAGCAATACACGTCTTAACATCCGAAACCATTCTCGTCGCAGCCCGTATACGGCGGAGTAGGGCACGTCGCACAAGCCCTTGCCTGCGGAACTTCCTGTTCGCTCGGGTTAATCGGAACATTATTCGCCCACAGGGTGTTATGAGCACCGGCCGTTTTACAGCATGCCGGTGCCGCAAGCTGCGGCGGACCACCCCGTACAAGATTCGTACACGGAGCCGTGTAAAACCGTGCCGGTTTTATTCCATACAGAGAGTCTTCGGCACTCGCCGATCCGACCTCGGGAGGCAGTGTAGCACACGGTGTAACAATCGGAAAAACTGTACGCGTAGGGCAGCAATTGGTTGCAGCCTCACGAGCCTTGGCCTGAATATACGTGCTGGATGTCAGTTGGGTCGGCGCCGCCGTAATTTTCTGCATAGACTGGAGTTTGCGACGGGTGTATTCACTGTACTGCATGGCTATTTAGGGAATGTAAAATCATCCGACAACACGGGGACCGTTGCACTGCACTAAAGGAGCAAATGGAACACCGGAATCCTGTGCTGTTTTAGGAGTTCTACACACGGGAAGAGGAGCACCAGATGCCGATGTGCCCGGGCCATTTTTACGAAAAAACGTTGGAATAAACGGAGAGGCATTATTTGCACTTGGCGTGAGAGTTGTACTTGTCACGACCCTTGATACTACATTTGCACTTGTTACGATGTTTGTTCTTGTTCTAGCTATCAATTCTCCGCTAGATGTACCCTGCGCAGGCCGTGTAATCTGTTCAATTCCAGTAATACTCGCATAGGATCGGGGGCTCACCAAGTCTCCATACACGGGACTCGATCCAGGACTAGAGAATACATTTGAAGAATCGAAACCACAGCCTCCGCCAATCTCATTTCTGTAATACAGTGGACAACCCACGACCTTTTCAAGAAGTCGGGTCGATTCCAATTTAGTCGTCGTGGCGACCTTGGGTACTGGGTCCAATTTCGGTGGACAGGGAGCCTGCGGTTGAGGGTTCAATTCCAAAAAGGCGGCCTGCACACAGTCTTTTTGTTGTGTTAACAGAGTACTTGCGGCATTTGCGCCAAAGGCACGATACGTATCTCCACAAGACATGATTCTTGATTTAGGAAGGGGTTATAATCTAGGATGACCCGGTTGACCCGAACCCGCCCTCCGAGCGCAACGTGCCGGGCCCAGGGAGTTCCTTAACAACCGTCACAGAATCCCAGGGACACAAATCCGCCCGCACGATCTGTACAAGTCGCATGCCGTGAAGACTCATAGGATTCAACGTCTCATCCACTGTTGAATTCAACGCAGCCTTGATCACGCCTCGGTACGTGGCATCAATCAGTCCAAGGGAGTTTGCGAGACGCCAAGAGGTCTTGCTGATACTGGAGCGAGGAGCCAGCCAGAATGCACGGGACCCTCCCGACTCATCTACTGCGAGAGCCCTGCATCCCTGGCCTACTAGCGCCGCATACTTGGAATACACCGTATCCACATCGCCGCCGTCGCAGTACAGATCAAAGCCGCTATCTCTTTCGGCGGGCGCCCGAGCATTGTACTCTGCTGCCGCCTTCTCGTACAGAGACTCGTGTTGGGTAGGAGCAATAAAGAGGCGCATCGGGAATACTTGGACGACCTTCCCGACTGGCACCCCAGTCATGTTTGTCAAGGCACTTTACAGGTCACGGTACTTTCTTTTAGTGGTCCATAGTAAGGATACATGACATATTATCTGTCGCAGCATTCGTTTAATATCATAATATTATCGATCGTGTTGGGTCCTCTCGCACTCATATTCTTACTTGTCGTAGGGTCCGATGAGAAGCTGAATAATCTTCTCAACCGGGCCTTTGCAGAGTCCCGTAATCCTCTACTCGTCGTCGTAACTATCTTGATATGCACTCTTTTACTTGTGCTCCTGTGTTGTATGGCAGTACATCCATATGATAGCTTTGAAGACTATGTAGACATCAGTGCAGCGATCACCGCAGTCGAAATTCGCACGTGCAAACTCATTGCGCGGGCTGATACCTTTCTAGAGAGCGACGTCGGCAACAAGGGCATGGAAACCGACGAAGAAGGCAATTCCAAGAGTACTCCTATGCACCGAGAATACGTGCTTACGGCACAAAGAGCCGCCCGAGCTCCGGCTAACAATAATATTGTGGAATGCGGCAGCGCAAACCTCGCAGTTGACATTGATGTCCGTCTTACACGACTAGAGGCCACACTCCGTCAATTCGTATCACCCGTGTTGCTGCGAACCTTTGACAGCGGAATGAATTCCTCCATGGCGTGCACTGTAACCCGTATTCCCTGTCATGAGCAGTTGGCTCTTTTTACAAATGACAAGAAACGGCCAATCGACGAATCCATGTTTGTGTGGACATCCGATCCAAAAGGAGATCCCAAAAACCGTTTATCGAACATCGTGGAGGCACTCAACTGTTACGAAAAACGGATTCTAATTCCACTGGATGAAAAAGTAGCAAGAATGAAAAGGGGCGACTTGTCAGACTGCGAGAAGAAGAATGCCGCAAAGAGCAAGAAGGACTAACGTCCGGCCACTACCGGCACATAATACCATCCGGCCTCGATTCCAGGATATGCCTCTTTGAGAGCGGCGACGACGGCGGCCTCGTCATCCGTAATCCACGGATCCTCGAAATCCATGGCAGATACCGAACCGGCATGTTGAACGATACGCTGAACCTGACGCCAGAAGCGGGGGTTCAGAGTACCGTGACTCTGAAGACTCAGCGTCTTCGTATAAGAAGGAAATACGAGGAGTCCGTAATCCATATAGAAATCGGCAGTGGCATCAGAAGGAAGGTCGGCGAGATCAATCGTGCTGCAGCGGACACCGTATACAAGCATGGAATATCTATATGAGGAGATAACGGAGGCCAGGGTACAGTCAACTTTGCGATCAAAAACCCCTGCTATCGTTAGGTATCTCAATGAAAGTTTGTGACCTCCGGGCACACGGATTTCTATCCATACATCTCAAGGAAGATATGACGAATCTATGCGATGTGCTGCCATCAGCGACCGAGATTCTGTCTGTTGAACGAAAACAAGTGTTTTCAGGTGAGATGTGGTATTTTTTAAATGTGGGCGCCGGCAAACTTGTTGGATACACGATGGGCCAATTCATGGAAGAAGGTACCTTCGGCAAGATTTTCAGAGCAAAACGCATGGTCCTCACTATTCGGCCGGATAAGAAATTCAATATTGATACACAGCCACATGAAGTCGTGGTGAAACAAGTCATAGGCGAACCAGGATGGGGCCTCACTGGCGAAGATTTAACATCGCATGCATCCGAAGCGCTTCTGCATGTCCTGAGCTGGAAGATGGTCCAAGATTCTCTTACACCGTGGGCGATTCCTCGGCCCTATGAAATATACGGAGAAAAGGGAAAACCGTGGAGCCTGTTGGCGTTCGGCATGTCCTTTGTTGAGGGCGAGACATTACAGAGCCTCTTGGTGAAGAAATGGGTTCCCTCAACGAGAGAGGAAAATACAAAACTCTTTAGAGAAATTCTGGCGCAGACCGCATATATCTTACACTGTCTTCAGGACAAGTTGTGTTTGAATCATCGGGATCTGAAGGTCAATAATATTATGATCCGTAGTCGCACGGATCCCTTGACGCTGACTCTGGAGGGAGTAAAGGTCATTACTTTGCTCGAAGTGACGTTGATTGATTTCGGCTTTGCATGTGTGGGTTGCAATAGGGGACCGACTCTATTCCAGGCGGGAACGTGGTTTCCATTTACGGATGTATGTTACAAGAAGGGGCGGGATCTGGCCCAACTCATATATTGCATAAATTGCTATTTTCCATTAAAGTATTATTTGACGGCGGATATGTATGGTGCCGTGCAGGGCATCATGCGTATCGCTTGGTCCGGCGGAATAGCCAATGGTCTCGAAGGGTTTACAAAGGAGGGAGTTCCTCGATCCTCTACATCCAGTTATGACACGGGAATATACGAATTTCTGCGGCGTGAAGAAGTCGATCCGGTCTCATGTGAGCCGGCAAAGGTCTTTGCCATTATGGCGTAGCAGACATTTGTTCTACAGCGCATTCGAGCTGTTTCAGGAAGAGTATCGATGCCGGAAGTAGTTTTTTACTTAATGGGATATTGTCATATACATCTGGTAATTCCTTCTTGTGTTCTTCCGATAGTATATAATCGCCGAGTCCTGTTAATTTGTCACGGGTGAAAAAGTCGGTTCCAGGTGAGTTTTTTAAATGTTTTGCATATTCGCATGCCAATATGCCCAAATCAATATTTAAATTTTCGGGTTCGCTGAACTGTATGGCGTCTTTGTTTAGCTGATCTACAAAACTTCCCCAAAAGACTTTTACCTCCTCAAACGTTGTAGGCACGTGTCCCTCTGCAAAACTATCCCGTATATTTTCATTCGTTTGGCTCATGCATAATTCGGTTGAAAAGTGCGCCCATTTATTAACGAGAATTGTTTTCAATATGGCATCTGTAACATTTGCCTTTAATTTATCCATTTCTGCATCTTCTTGTAGCATAAGAATAACCTCTGCTACACTTTGAATAAGAAGATTTTGTATACGCATCGGGTACAATAATAATAGAGATAACTCTTGTGTGATAATGTCACCATCTTTAAACATCCGTTCTAGTTTGCTATCTTCTGCAGAGGTTCTTGGTTCCTCGAAATTTATGGAAGTGTGGTCGAGTGTCAGTATCTTTTCCAAATTTGTAAATAATTCCTTGCAATTTTTAACAAAATCTGCGGTGCCCGCCGTTTGAAATTCCATTATTTTTTTCAGAATGCCCTCTTCTGTCATTTCATTTGTAATGCCGAGTTCATTCATTAGAATTTCGAGGCCCACTTTCATAATAGGATTGCGATACTTATTTGCATCTAGCCAGGCCCCCGATAGATCAGCAGCCTTATAAGTAAATAATTCCAGTATTTTTTCAACGGAACTGTCAGATACACCTGCTTCTTTGAGCTTTATAGCCCATGTTCCATCAGGAGCGACATATTCGCCTTTAAAATAGTCACTTGTTGGCTGATAAAAAGGAGCGCCTCCCACCTGACTATGCGACCGCTTTCTTGTATGACGAAGACTGGGTGCTCTATTTGACCGAGTAACTCTTGATGACATGTCCCCTAATAATATACGAAGAAAACTATCCCTAGATGGAACTAACAAAGTTGACCTTCTGCTTCCTAGATAAACTCTGACTATATTTAGATATGGAAGCCGAAGAATACGTTGATATCCCTGAGGCCGAACACGAGGATGGGCCGGAGGAGGCCGAGGATACGGGTGAAATGGCGACCGGGCCCGCCGGGACAGCCGAGGCCCTCGGTGTTACGGAACCTCCTTCTCAAAAATCCCAGGAACTCTTGAACCAGCACCCAGAGATCTGGCCCGACTATGAAGACACGGTCCTCGAAAAACTGGTTATTACGGGCCCCTATCCTCCACTCAAGGATTCCCAGCACAAGACGTGTCCCTTCCTTACACTGTATGAAAGAACAAAGGTTCTGAGTCTTCGGGCATCGCATTTGGCCCACGGTGATTCTCCATTCATCGACGTCCCCGAGTATCTCACGGATGTCTATGAAATTGCCAAGGCGGAGCTCGAAGCGAAGCGTCTTCCCTATATAATCAAGCGGCCGCTACCCAATGGCGAGTACGAGTATTGGCGGATCGCAGATCTTATGATCCTATAAAAAGAACTGAACACGTTTCTCCGGCGGAATAAAATTCGGATGATCCGAGCCCACATCAAAGGCCTCGTACCATTCGTCAAACTGAGAAACGATCAGATTTACTCGAAGCATCGGCGGAGAGTGCACATCCATTTCCAGAAGCTGTTCGGCCTTTTTGCGTCGCTCCTTTGATCTCCAGCTGACAGCGTATGCCGTGAAGAATTCTCGGACCTCGTCTCGCTTGAGCGCGCGGCCCATGTACGACTTCAGTCCCTCGAGAGCAAAACGGAGACCACCGAGATCCGCAATATTTTCCACCAGCGTATTCTTACCATTTACGGCCATGTTACGATATTCCGTCTCGTCAAACAGTCTCATAATCTTAGATGCCCGGGCCTTGTATTCCTTTGCATCTGCATGTGTCCACCAATTCCGCAGATCTCCGTGTTCATCGTAACGCCGTCCATCCGAATCAAATGCGTGGCATAATTCGTGACCAATGGTCGCCCCAATTGAGCCGTAGTTCCAGGCCATGGACCGGTTCGTGTCATAAAACGGAGGACGGAGAATGGCCGCCGGAAGCACGAAACGATTCTGCTCCGGGTAATAAAAGGCGTTGACCTCGTACGTGGGCCGATCCCACTCGAGATCTCGTTTTGCACAGCCCTTGCGTAACCGGTGTATATTTATGTCCGTGCGATTACCTCCGAGTGTCAACAGATTTTCCACGTAATTCCGATCATTCAGTGTACATCCGTGCTCCGTATCATCCCAGGAGGCCGGCCACGCAAGCTGTACATCCATCATCCGGAGTTTCTTGATGGCGGCAGCCCTAGTCTTCGGAGACATCCACGACGTATGTTTGAGGGCGGCGGCGGCTGCTCCGTGAATTGACACGACCATGCGTCGAATATTCTTCTGGAGATTGCGCGGGGTGAATTTCTCCACCCAGAGGCGTCCGAGTGTTTGGGGCAGCAGAGCACGAACAATTGCGGCTCGTAATTCGGTGGGCGAATCATCGGCGACCATACCCTGCATGAATTTCTGAGTAAAGTCGAACCATGCGCTGCGAAGAGGACCATGCGGCGAACAGCCGGCGATCCACTGGGTCGCAACCAGAGAAAACCAGCCTTGCCAGCGCTGAATCGACCACCGCTCCATACGAGTCTGGAGACGATACACAAAGGCCGGAGATGTTACGTTGTATTGGATCTTGTTGAGATCCTCTTCATTGAAACCGTAGGCTATAAGAAGTGCGGCCCAGTCAATCTTCGTGTACTTTGTCGTCAGTTCCTTCCACGTGGACATGTTAATACGATTGTACGTCTCGTACCGATCCGTGCCCATCGGATACTGGTGCGCCATTTCCTCTTCTGCTTCGTAGCCCATAGACATATTAGGATAACCCATGGTCCGAGACAGTTCTCTGCAGTATCTGGCATATGCGGCCCTCGTCTGCGCATATTCTCGTTCTAACCAGTATTCGGGAATGCCGATACCCGGCATACCCTCTTCAATAAAGACCCGGCATTTGCTGTGATCACGGGGATCGCCTTGAACATATACAGCCAGCGGCGCATTCATTCCGTAACGACGCATCCATCCCATACGTTCCGAGATATCCCGAGTGGTTACCATCGTCTGCATGACCTGAATAATCGATGACATACCAAAGGGAATACGGTATTTTTCGGCGTGTGCCCAGGACCGACTGATTTCGTAAATGGGGCCGCTCTTTATCTGATTGATTAAGGAGTCCAGTTCCTGATTAATAACCTTGCTGATGAAATACGTCTGCGTGATACGGGTTTCTGTAGGAGGCAGCACCGTATCGTTGAACCATTGTCTATTTATTGTGTCGTAGAACGTTGACTGTTTTCTTGATATTTTTCTGTTTTTGCGAGTTTTTCTCGTCATGGCCCCTATGTGTATCGGAGGTTTTTATGGACCTGGTGTGTCTCCAGTCGTCCAAGGGCGATTTTGCATAAGGTATATGTCTTGGCGCACTTGGTTGGTCGAACTGAATATCCATTGCCAACACAATTTGGTTCATTGGTGGTTGCTTCCTACCGTGAGGTGCTAAATTTAAGTATTCGGCACCAGCCGGATACTTAAATTTATCACCTCTAGCTATCGCCTGTTCCTCACTTAAGTTCGGAACGAGTCGGTACTGGGGGCAGAGAGAGTTTGGAATTCTCAGAAGAAGAATGAATCTGGTATTTTCCCGTTGATTCCCACCATGTCATGAGACGCCGCCCCGCTTCAGTCTCTGTTTCATCGGCCGCAATAAGGTTGGCGGCAATTTCATGGGGATGTTCTGGCTGATCCGGGGATCCGAAAAAATCGACCCAATCCTTTGGCGGTTCCTTGAATGCTTCCTTCTTCCATGCATCCCAGTATACGATGGTGACATCTCTGAGACGGGGATTCATGGCATCCTTGTAAATGGCGAGGGGCCACCAGCGACCCTTCCAACAGGCCCAGGGGCCGCCCATAGCCGGATCCCAGGTATCCGGATTACTGCGTTTGGCGTCGACCAGCTCTCGTTGCATATCCGCCGGCGGCTGCTTGAAGACCATAAAGGACCAATTACGCTGATAGAATTTCAGCCAGGCGTTGGGATTGCGACGCTGATATATATGGATGAGTTCGTGGCGGATCACATCTTGACGGGCCACGGTGCTTATGTTGTCGGGAATATAAATGCGATTGCCGATGCGGGTATGAGGTAGACCATCTTCGCAGGACTTGGTAGTTGTTATGAGGGTCGTGCCATCGGGTCCCTCTTGCGTATTTGTTGCGTTACAGTTGTGTCCACGGCGGGCTCGTTTGTCGGCGGCAGTCCACGATGCATACCACGGAATATCTCTCGGATCATCGTCTTGCGGATCCGGTGTCATTTCAGTCTTGTCAGAGGCGGGATATGCGATATCAAAATCCTTTGATGGACTTGCAAATCCTTCAATACGACTTCCCAAGATCCACACGACTTCTGCGAATATGATTACGGCGAGTATGATTATAACAGTATCGACTCGTTTCATAATCCGCCCTTATTGGTTAGGTCGAAAATCTTCATCAAAATATGACGGTTACTATCTTCCACTGATGTATCCCTCAATGCTAGGAGTCCGGATATTTCTGTGGGCGCTCGTGGCGGCGATGACGATTCAAGGTTTTCTGAATGCGGATACGTACGGTACGACACCATCCATGCTCGGCGGCATGGGACTAACACTGTTGATATGGAAAGAGAGTGTAACCAGTGTATTCTCGGATTGGAAGGGAGTACCCCGCGCCTTTGTCGTCGCCGCTCTCAAGGAAACGGTGAAACATCCGGAAATTCAACATGTTCCTCGGCTTCAGCGGCGGTCCAAGGAGATTCGCAAGGCACTGGATGAATTCCGAACCGATTACATTGCCTGGCGCTTTGAATTCTCGGATCTTGTTGGAGCTCTGCAGTCGGATGTTGAGGGCCGGGCTCTGTGGACACCGGTTGTGCAGAGGTATCGAGAAACGGCGGCGGCTCTCGATGAGGCCACGGGTCAACAGGGCGAACTCTGTGATCGTCTATGGGTGACGGAGTCCTGCGATGATGCCCGGCGACTAGTGTTGGAGCGCCGCCAGGCCCATATTACATCGAGCGAATTTGCGCTGCCTCTTGTGGACATCCTGGATTTCCGACAAGTGAGAGCGGGAGATTGGTGGCGGGTACAGGCGGATTCGTCGAATCGGCAGGGAGCCTTGGATGTCTTTTACCGGTCTCTCGAGACTCTGTATAATGTAACTGGGCGCACAGATTCTCGGGTGGCGACTGCTCTCGGCCAAATTCCTGGACTGACGGTGGACCTCGATTATTGGCGGGCGTATATCTTTCGAGTTCTGTTGAGAGGCGATGTGTGGTCCGCTTGTCTTGGCTATGTAATGGCGCAGGATACACGGGTTCACGAAATCCTGATTGCGTCGGGATATCAGGAAATGGCTCATAGCGTGACGAGAGTCAAGAATGCCAGTCTCGCTGGACTAGTTGATAAGGGAGCGGCGGAGACGTGGTTTGAAGAGGCGTCGGCATGGGGCTGGTGGCTTTCGGATGAAATTCCGGCAATTGTGCGACGGTGTGTGGGACAGACGTATGGAGAATGTAGACTAATCGGGCCAACAGAGATTTCTTCTATGGTGGCACGAATGGGGGAGGGGCGGCGGGTAGCGGAGGACTGGAGCCGTAGAGCTCTGATTGGTTTGTGGAATGGACTGCCGGCGTTAGCGTTTGTGGTTGGATTGGATCTTATCTTGATTTGCTTGAAGCCGAACCGGAACGGACATTCTGACCGTCATTCACGCACAGAACGAATTGCCTTGCTGGAAGCCGAGGATAAGTCGGGTGTTTCGACTCAGTTGCGTCTTCTGCGTTGAGTCTTGCGACTATTCCGTTTACGTTGAGTCTTACGGTTGCGCCTGTAGCCACCGGATAAATTAGGGGATGTAAACCATTCTTGCGGCTTTTCGACAAGATTATATAGAACAACCCCTTGGTCACGTAATCCATTTTTGAAAGCAGCTACGTTGGAAGGCGCAATACGTGCAATAATAACATCTGGAATTTCCATAGAACCTCCATCGCCCTGTTTTGCCTCTAGTGTCATTGCACCATAGTTTGTCTGCACTGTACCGGCACTGACAAGCTTAAATGTTCTACTTAGTAGACCTTCGGTCCGGACTACAAAACCAACACCAGTCGCCTCGCTCAGAAGAGCAGCAAGGCGCCCTGCCTTAGCAGCGTCGACGGGAGTACCCCAGTTAAGTATCAAGGGCATGTTCTACTCTTTATATACATTAAAATCTAAACGCAGGGTTGGGCCCGGGGTTACCAGTTTTTCTGGTTACCAGTTTTTCTTTGAGCGAGTCTTACGACCCTTGGACCTGTGACTCTTGGTCTTATGACTCTTGGTCTTGCGACTCTTGGACTTGCGACTCTTGTTCTTGAGACCCTTGGATCTGTGACTCTTGTGTTTTCTGCTGAGATATCCGCCTCCTTGCGTTTTTGCGCGCTTCTTGGCAGGCCCCTCCTCTCCCTCCTCTCCCTCCTCTTCCTCTT
>SXGQ01011628.1_pt1 | contig 11664 bp, 15 predicted proteins | sample 3178371 | NCBI WGS metagenome assembly SXGQ01 (sample SAMN11356859, study PRJNA531348) | freshwater metagenome | isolation source: freshwater sample F1-20 | place: China: Fuxian Lake, Yuxi | collected 2017-12-25 | reverse complement strand
GACAAACGACGACGGGACAAGTCGGGCGACCGTAGCAAGGGAGGTACCTTCGGGACGAAGATTCAACGAAGAAGGGATCCGCGTGTCCGAACCCCGCCGCACCCCGATCGATGCGCCCGACGCTCCAACAGCCGTGGGACCCTACTCCCACGCGGTGTCGGCAGCGGGGCTGCTGTTCTGTAGCGGTCAGATCCCGTTGGACCCGGTCTCGGGTGATGTCGTCGAGGGAGTGGCGGGGGTCCAGGCGCGGCGCTGCCTGGAGAACCTCGAGGCCGTGTGTGCGGCGGCGGGCACCCGGCTGGCCGACGCCGTGCGCTGCACGGTCTACCTGACGGACATGAGCGACTTCGCGGAGGTCAACGAGGTCTACGCCGAGTTCTTCGACGACGCCCCGCCGGCGCGCGTGGCGATCGGGGTCTCGTCGCTGCCGAAGGGCGTGAACGTCGAGATCGACGCGATCGTGGCGCTCAGCTGACGGTTGTCCGCTCCGTCACGCGGGTAGCCAAAGGCCATGGACGACACCACACGCACAGATCAGAAGCCCGGCGTCGGCGCCGAGGGCGGCGACTCGGAGGAGAAGAACATCCCGCCGGCCGCGCCCAACCCGGAGGGCGACAGCGCCCTCGGCGATTCCGACCAGCACTCGCAGGTCCCCACGCCGTCGGCCGACGAGATCGTCGACACGCCCTAGGAGTCAGGATTCGCCGCGCAGCAGCGCGCGGCGGATCTTCCCGCTCGCGGTCTTCGGCAGATCGTCCGCGAACTCGATGACGCGCGGGTACTTGTACGGCGCGGTCTCGGCCTTCACGTGGTCCTGCAGCGTCCGGGCCAGGTCGGGCCCGGGCGCGTAGCCGTCGCGCAGGACGACGACCGCGCGCACGATCGACCCCCGTTCCTCGTCGGGCGCGGCGACGACCGCGGCTTCGGCCACGGCGTCGTGGGACACGAGCGCCGACTCCACCTCGAACGGCCCGATCCGGTACCCGGCGCTGATGATCACGTCGTCGGCGCGCCCTTCGAAGTACAGCCAGCCGTCCTCGTCGGCGTGGACGCGGTCGCCCGTGCGCCACGGCGTCGCCAGGTCGCGCGGGGGCTCGCCCAGGTACCCCAGGAAGAACGTCGGGACCGTCGCCGGGTCCAGCACGAGTTCGCCCTCGTCGACCCACGCCCGGACGCCCGGCAGCGGCCGGCCCATCGATCCCGGCCGCGGCGGTTCGCCCACGGGCGCGCTGGTGGTCTGGCCGGTCTCGGTCTGCCCGTAGCCGTCGCGCACGTCCACACCCACGGCGGCGCGCCACGTGTGCAGCACCTCGGGGTTCAGCGCCTCGCCCGCGGCCACGGCGGTGCGCAACGGGAGCGGGCGCAATTCCGTGCGTTTGGCCATCACGCGGTACTCCGTGGGCGCCATGCACAGCACGTCGACGCGTTCGCGGGCGAGGATCTCCAGCCGCTCGGCGGGGTCGAAGCGGTCGTCGTGCAGGAGCGCGGCGGCGCCCTGGAGCCACGGCGCGACGAAGACGTTGCGCGCCGACTTCGACCAGCCGCTCGCCGCGGTGCACCACGCCAGCTCGCCCTCGCGCGCGCCGAACCAGTGCTCGGCCTGGACGTGCTGGCCGGCGAGGTAGCGCACCCCGTGCAGGACGCCCTTCGGCGCGCCGCTGGTGCCGCTCGTGAACACGATCACGGCGGGGTCGGTGGGGGTCAGGTCGGCGGGGGGCACCGGCGCCGCGTCGTAGAGCATGTCGTCAGGGACGAGGAGCACATCGGTGTCGGGCCGCGCGGCCTCCAGCTCGGTGCGGTTGCGCTCGTCGGCGATGACGAGCTTGGGGCGGGCGACGTCGAGGCGCAGTCGCAGGTCCTTCGCACGGAGCATCTCGTTGCACGGCAGCGCGACGGCGCCGAGGCGCCAGCACGCGAGCATCGCGAAGACCCAGTCCGGCCGGTTGCCGATGAGCGTCATGACGACGTCGCCGCGGCCGACGCCTCGGGCGGCTAGCGTGCCCGCGAGCCGCGCTGAGCGCTCGGCGACCTCGCCGAAGGTCCAGTCGCGTCGTGCGCCGTCACGGGCGAGCTCCAGGAGCGCGCGGCGCTCGGGCGGGGCGGAGTCGACGAGCGCGGCTGCGACGTTCACGGTGCGCGCCACGCTATCGCGACGCGAAACCCACATCAGTTGTGGATGTCGCGTCGAGGTCACCCCGGGATCTCGGTGAGCGCGTCGTCCCAGTAGCCCTCGTACTCGACGATCCACTCACGCACGACGCGCAGCGCCGCGGGCTCCAGGCGGTAGAGGCGACGGCGCCCGTCGCGCCGCGCCGCGACCAGGCCGCTCTCGCGGAGGATTCGCAGGTGCTGGCTCAGCGACGGCTGGCTGATCCGGACGTGCGCGCCGAGGTCTCCCGCCGAGAGCTCGCCGTCGCGCAGCTGGTCGAGGATCGCCCGGCGGGTCGGGTCGGCGATCGCGTGGAACGGGTCTCGGGGCGCCATCTCTGCCCAGAAAATATAGGCATTCGCTTATATGGGCGTACCGGCAGGGCGTCGGGATGCGATGAGGGCTATCCTCAACCGCAGTCCCGTTCGCTTCACCCAGACCTCTGGAGACCCGCACATGGCCGCCACCGCGCCGTATCAGGACATCACCGAGGAGCAGGAGGCCATCCTCGAGATGGTCCGCCAGTTCGTCGACGACCAGATCCTCCCGAACGCCGAGAAGTACGACCACGAGGACAGCTACCCGCAGCCCATCGTGGACCAGATGCAGGAGCTGGGCCTGTTCGGCGTCACGATCCCCGAGGAGTACGGCGGCATGGGGCTCGACCTCGCCACGTACGCCCTCATCGTCGAGGAGCTCTCGCGCGGCTGGATCTCCATCTCGGGGATCATCAACACGCACTTCATCGGCACCTACCTGCTGATGAAGTTCGGCTCCGAGGAGCAGAAGGAGCACTACCTGCCGAAGATGGCGACTGGTGAGATCCGCGCGTCGTTCTCGCTGTCCGAGCCCGAGGCGGGCTCCGACGTCCAGGCGATCAAGACCACCGCCACGAAGACCGGCGACCAGTGGGAGATCAACGGCGCGAAGATGTGGGTCACGAACGGCCTCATGTCGTCCGTCTGCTTCGTCCTCGTCCGCACGGACCCCAACGCGCAGCCCGCCTACAAGGGGATGACGTGCTTCATCGCCGACAAGGAGTCCGGCGTCAGCGAGAACACGGGCGACCTCAAGGGCTTCGTCGTCCCGCCCAAGATCAAGAAGATGGGCTACAAGGGCGTCGAGTCCACCGAGCTCGTCTTCGACGGCTACAAGCGCACCGACGGCGACATCCTCGGCGGCGTCGACGGCCTGAACCAGGGCTTCGTCCAGATGATGGACGCGCTCGAGGTCGGCCGCGTCAACGTCGCCGCCCGCGGCGTCGGCATCGCCCAGCGCGCCCTCGAGCTCGCGCTGCGCTACAGCCAGGAGCGCAAGACGTTCGGCAAGCCGATCGCCGAGCACCAGGCCCTCCCGTTCTAGCTCGCCGACATGGCGTCGCAGCTCGAGGCCGCGCGCCTCGTCACGCGCAAGGCCGCGAAGATGAAGTCGGCCGGCGAGCGCTCGGACCTCGAGGCGGGCATGGCGAAGCTGCTCGCGTCCGAGGCCGGCCGCTTCTGCGTCGAGGAGTGCTTCCGCATCCACGGCGGGTACGGGTACTCGAAGGAGTACGAGATCGAGCGCCTGTACCGCGACGCGCCGCTGCTGCTCATCGGCGAGGGCACGAGCGAGATCCAGCGCATGGTCATCGGCAAGAAGCTGCTCCAGCGTCACAAGATCTGATCCCGATAGGGTCTTCGCGCATGAGCTCCTCGGAGGACGCGAAGACCCTCATCGAGACGGCCGTGCGCCGGTTCCTCGAGGAGGTGCCGGCGCTCGAGCCCATCAAGATCGTCGTCGTCGTCGAACTGCACGGACGCGGCGACGTGCAGGTCTACCGGCTCGAGATGCCCGGGACGAAGGTCACCAAGGGCGACGACCCGGCTGCGCGGGTGCGCGTCGAGATGCCACGCGCGTTCTTCAACATCATGGCCAAGGAGGCCAAGCTTCCCGACTGGCGCGAGGCGTTCACGTACGGGCAGGCGAAGGCGACCGGCAATCAGCAGGTGCTGCAGCTCATCGAGCGCGTTGTCGCCAAGCAGGAAGAGCGCAACCGCACGCGGCGCGCCAGCCACTGAGGCTGGGTCAGAGCGCCGCCAGGCGCTCCAGGGCGAACTCCGCCTCGAAGGCGAGGCGGTCCGGCAGTTCGCCGAGTCCGAACCACGCGGCCTCGGCGAGCTCGGAGTCCTGAAGCAGCAGCTCCCCGCCCGGCCACTCGCCGAGCAGCACCGTGACGGTGTCCTTCTTGTGCAGCGCCTCGCTGTAGATGTCGCCCAGCTCGAACCAGACCGTGACGTCGGCGCCGACCTCCTCGAAGACCTCGCGGGTCGCGGTCAGGTCGGCGGGCTCGTCGGCGTGACGGCCGCCGCCGGGCAGGCCCCATGCCTCGCGGTCGCCGTAGGTGTGGCGGACGAGCAGGATGCGGCCCTCGCCGTCGCGGAGCAGGCACTTCACGCCGAAGACCGCCGGGCGCCGCAGGTACCAGTAGCCCCGCGCGAGGTGATGGCCGTAGCGGTAGGCGACGCGCAGGACGGGCGCGGGGAGGGTGGGCAGGGCGGCAGGCAGCTTCATCGCTGCTCCTCCGGGCACCACCACGTCGTGCGGCCTCCGACCTTCCCGCGAACCAGGGGCGCCCCGCAGCGGGGACAGTGCCCGTCGCGGCGGCGATGCTCGATGAGGGTGCCGGTGTGCACGCCGCCCAGGCGGATCGCGTCGCGCGTGGTGGAGCGGATCGCGCGGCGCAGGCGGTTCAGCTCCTCGTCGTCGAGCTCACCCGCCGCGCGCACGGGGGAGAGCTCGGCGCGCCACAGCGCCTCGTCGGCGAGCAGGTTCCCGACGCCGGCGAGGACCGACTGGTCCATGATGCGCGCCTTCAGCGGCGCGTCGCCGCGCCCGACCCGCTCGCGGAAGTCCGCGGCGGAGATCTCGGCGGCGTCGGGGCCGAGATGGGTGAGGTCGGGGTTCAGGACCGCGCGGCCGAGCCGGCGCTTGTCGAACAACACCAGGCGGCCGCCGTCGGCGAACTCCAGGGTGAACCGCGCCCAGGCAGGGTCTCCGGAGAGCCTCGGGTCGGGGTGGCCCCCCGCCTCGACGGCCTCACGGGCCTCGGCTGCGCTCAGCGGGTCGCCCGCATGCGCGCCGTCGATGATGATCCGGCCGGCCATCCCGAGGTGCAGGCCGAGGCTGGGTCCTTCGCCCTCATCCGTCTCGATCCACATCGACTTGCCGATCCGGTTGGCGGCCGTGAGCGTCCGGCCGCTGAGCGCGTCGGCGAGCTCGCCGGGGGCGTGGGGCCGGCACACGTACGTGTCGGCGTCGTCGACGACGGCGATCTCACGCTGCAACGCGGCGCGGGCGATCAGGGCGCGCGCGGCTTCGACCTCAGGCAACTCGGGCACACGGCCACGGTATTCCACGCGCTCGATCGCCGACGGCGGGAACGATCGACCTACCCGCCGACTGGAGCGCCATTCTAGATTGGCGCTCCAGCCCGAGAACATGCGTGTCCGACCGGGCCGGGCCGCGGCGTACCATCACGGCCGTGGACGAGCTGACGGCCTACGCCACCGCACTGGGCGTCTCAGCCGCCGCCGGTCTCAACGCCTGGATCCCGCTGCTGACGATTGGGCTGCTCTCGCGCTTCACCGGCGTGATCGAGCTGACGGGAGACTGGGATCTGCTCGAGCAGACCTGGCTCCTCGTGGTGCTCGCCGCCATCGGGGTGGCGGACTTCGTGGGCGACAAGGTCCCAGCGGTCGACCACGTGCTGCATGCGGCGGGCACGGTGATCGCGCCGATCGCGGGGACCGTGGCGGCCCTCGCCGCGACAGGAGGGGAGGCCTCGCCGGTGGTCGTCGCGGTGCTGGCGATCTTCACCGCCGAGTTCGCGCACGGCACCCGCGCCGCGCTGCGGCCGGTCTCGACGGTGGGCACGGCGGGCGCCGCGACGCCCGCGGTCTCCGCGGCGGAGGACACCGGCTCCGTGGCGCTGAGCGTGGTCGCCCTGGCGGCGCCGGTGCTCGCGGCGCTGGCGGTGCTCGCGGCGATGGTCGCGGCGGCGTTCAGCGGCCGGGCGCTCTGGCGTCGCTGGTCGGCGCGCCGGTCCTGATCGACACGCGGTCCAGCCGCGCGCCGCGCGCGTGTTCCGGCCGGTCGGTGCCGAAACCCCTGCACCTGCGGTTCCATGGTGGCCGACGTGGCCTACCGCTGCACCCTCAGAGGCGAGACGTACTCCTTCGCGGACCTGCGCGAGCTGCTGGCCAAGGCCAACGAGGTCAAGTCGGGCGACGCGCTCGCCGGCATCGCGGCGGCGAGCGCGACCGAGCGGGTCGCCGCGAAGGTGGCGCTGGCGGACGTGACGCTGCGCGAGATCGCCGACACGCCCCTCGTCGAGGACGACGTCACCGCGCTCATCGAGCGGACCCACGATCGCGAGGCGTTCGACCGCGAGCTCGCCGCACTGACGGTGGGGGAGCTGCGCGAGCTCGTCCTCACCCGCGCGTTCGCCGACCGGTGGACGCCCGACGGACTGGCGCGCGCGCTCACGCCGGAGATGGCCGCGGCCGTGGCCAAGCTGATGGGCAACAAGGACCTCGTCGTCGCGGCGGCGCCGCTGCGCGTCGTCACCCGGCTGCGCAACACGATGGGCCAGCCCGGCGTGCTGGCCTGCCGCGTGCAGCCCAACCACCCGTCCGACGCCGTCGAGGGCGTCCTGCTCTCGGCGGTCGACGGGCTCCTCTACGGCTGCGGCGACGCCATGCTCGGTCTGAACCCGGTCGACGACAGCGTCGGCAGCGTCGCGGCGAACCTCCACGGCCTGCAGGACCTCATCCGCCGCCTCGGGGTGCCGACGCAGACGTGCGTCCTGGCCCACATCACCGACCAGCTCGCGGCGCTGCGCCAGGGCGCGCCCGTCGATCTCCTCTTCCAGTCGATCGCCGGGACGCAGGCCGCGAACGCGAGCTTCGGGGTGACGCTCGACCTGCTCGCCGAGGGGCGCGAGGCGGTCATCGCCCACCATGCCGAGCGCGAGGAGACGTTCATCGGCGAGCACGTCATGTACTTCGAGACCGGGCAGGGCAGCGCGCTGAGCGCGGGCGCCCACCACGGCATCGACCAGGTCACGATCGAGGCCCGCGCGCACGGCGTCGCGCGCGCCTACGAGCCGTTCCTCGTCAACACGGTCGTCGGGTTCATCGGCCCGGAGTACCTGGCCGACGCGCGCCAGATCAATCGCGCGGGCCTCGAGGACCACTTCATGGGCCGGCTCCTGGGCGTCCCGATGGGCTGCGATGTCTGTTACACCAACCACGCCGACGCCGACCAGAACTCCAACGACGACCTGCTCATGCTCCTCGCGATGGCGGGCTGCCAGTACGTCATGGGCATCCCGGGCAGCGACGACGTGATGCTCAACTACCAGTCGACGAGCTACCACGACGTCGCGGCGGTCCGGGAGCTGCTCGGTCTGCGCCCGGCGCCGGAGTTCGAGGCGTGGCTGGCCGAGATGGGGCTGTGGGAGGACGGGCGGCTGACCGGGGGCGACGGCCCGGTCCTCGACACCGCGGCGCGGGCGGTGGCCGACGCGGCACCCCGGGAACTGCCGGCGTGACCGGCGAGGCACTCACCGCGCAGGACGACGTGCGCGCACTGCTGACCCGCCGTGCTCGCGAGGTCACTCCGGCCCGGATCTTCACCGGCGGTCCCGAGGGCGGGTACACGACGACCGACCTGCTGGCGCTGCGCGCCGATCACGCGGCTGCGCGCGACGCGGTGCTGGCGCCACTGGACCTCGCCGATCCGGCGCTCGCCGACATCGCCACGCGGCACGCCGTGTTCGCGGTCGACACGCAGGCGGCGAGTATCGAAGAGCACCTCTTACGCCCGGATCTCGGGCGGCGCCTCTCCGACGCCGGGCGCGCGGCGATCACCGCGGCGTGCCCGCCGGCGCCTGACGTCCAGATCGTCATCGGTGACGGGCTCTCCGCCGCCGCAGTGCACGCGCAGGTGCCGACGGTGCTGCCGCTGCTGATCGCCGAGTGCAAACAGCGCGGCTGGAGCGTCGGCCGCCCGTTCGCCGTCCGGCACTGCCGGGTCGGAGTGATGAACGACGTGGGGGAAGCGCTGGACCCCGCGGTCGTCGTCCTGCTCGTCGGGGAGCGGCCAGGCCTGGCGACCGCGGAGAGCCTGTCGGCCTACCTTGCGTATCGCCCGCGGCCCGGTGACACCGACGCCAAGCGCGACCTGATCTCGAACATCCACGCGCGCGGACTGACGACCGAGGAGGCCGTGCGCCGCATCGGGGACCTCATCGCCGAGCAGCGCGCGCTGCGCGGCAGCGGCGTCGCCGCGCGTTCGGCCTAGGTTCCGAGGAGCACGGTCGCGTTGCGATACCAGCCGGTCCCGGCGATGCCGAGCCCCTGGACCCGCGTCTTGCCGAACAGCCGCGCCAGCGTGCTGCCGGGGGCGAACGTCGCGGTCGCGCCGCCCACGAGCGCTTCGGTCGTCCGGTAGATCGTGTTCGTGGTCCGGATCGTGCCCTGGGGCGAGTCGGCGTACTGCTGGTTGATCGACGGGAAGCCCAGCCCGCGTGAGAGGAACAGCATCGACCCACCGAGGGCGTAGCCGCCGTCGTGCCCGACCTGCGCGGTGTACCGGCGGATGCGGCCCTGCTGGGGCGGGGTGAAGCCGATATCGACGACGCCGCCGGCGTACCCGGCCGCCGTCTTCGCCGCGGAGAGCGCCGGATCGGAGTCCAGCAGCCACAGCATCCAGAGGTTGAGATCCCCGAGCGGGAACGGGATCCCGCCGCGCAGGGTCGGCATGACGATCGCGGCCTCGGCGATGCGGTACGGCCCCGTCGGCTCGCCGTTCAGCGTCCCGCCCTCGCACGACGCGAGCTCGACGAGACCAAACGCGGGCCGGGGGAGCCGGTAGCGCGCCGGGAGGAGCTCGCGTGCCGCGGTGCGGTCGACGGGCGCGAAGATGCCGAAGTTCCGGCACTTGTCGCCGGTGTTCTCGAAGAGGGGTGTGGGCGCGGCGGACGCCGGGGCCGCACACGCCAGCGCGGCGAGCGTGGCCGTGGCGAGCGCGCGGAGAAGCAGGGTCGTCATGCGGAGCGGGACCTTAGATCCCCTGCTTCTTGGACGCAAGTCCAAGGTCGGCCGGTGAGACCGCGTGCCGCGTGGTGCGGGCTACCGCCCGACGGTTACGCGGACCGTGACGGTCCGCTGCCCGCGGGCGGCAGCGCGTCGATCTCCGCATTGGAGAGACACGCGATGTGCGGGTCGCGCCCGAAGGGCCAGACCGTGATGCGGGAGTTGAACAACCACATGCAGGAGTGATACCCGTCCTGCCGGTTGGACAACCGTGCAATTGCGTAGGAACGACGTATGGCCGGCGCCCCGCGGACGCCGGCCACGCACGACGGGTCAGGCGGGGAGGACTTCCCCGGAGTAGAGCTTGTGGATCTTCACGCTGCCCGCGGGCGCCGCGTCGATGCACAGCCCGCAGAGCACGCACTCGTCGATGTTCTCGTCGACGATGTCCACGCCGGACTCGGTGCCCTTGAAGATGTTCACGGGGCAGACCTCGTCGAGCTTGGCGCCCATGGCCGGGTCCGACGCGACCGCGTCGTCGACCTCGACGCCGATGAAGATGGCGTCCTTCTTCATGCCGCGCTCCTCTCAGCGATCTTGGCCTTGACCAGGTCGGGGATCTCGTCGATCCGCTCCACGACGGGGATGCCGGCCTCCTGGAGGCGGGCGATCTTCTCGGTCGCGCTGTCTTCCTTGCCTTCGACGATCGTGCCGGCGTGCCCGAAGGACATGCCCTGCATCTCCTCGTCGTCCATGAACTTGCCGGCCATGAAGGCAATGATCGGCAGGCGCGAGTTGTTCTCCTTCACCCACGCGGAGAGCTGGGCCTCCATGCGGCCGCCCGGCTCGGTGTAGATGACGATGGCCTGCGTCTGCTCGTCGGCCTCGAAGTACGGCATGAGCTCCGCGTACGTCGAGCCGATGATCGCGTCGCCGCCGATCGAGACGGCCGTCGAGACGCCGAGGCCCGCGGCCGTCAGCGTCGAGGAGATCTCCGTCGTCATGCCGCCGGAGCGGCTCATGACGCCGACCGAGCCCGGCTGGTAGGCCTGCTCGGCGTTCTTGGCCGGACCGCCGATGCCGCCCATCTTCGCGACGCCGGGGACGATGAGCCCCAGACAGTTCGGGCCGATGATGCGCGCGCCCTTCTGGTCGGCGAACTCGACCATCGCGGCGACGTCACGGCGCGGGATGCGCTCGGTGACGATGACGATGGTCTTGATGCCCGCGTCGAGCGCCTCGATGACCGCGTCCTTCGTACCGGCGGGCGGCACGGTCCCGACCGAGCCGTCCGGGACGACGCCGCCGTTGTGCTCCACGACCTGCTCGACGGTGTCGAAGACCGGCACGCCGTGGACCTCGCGGCCCTTGCGGCCGGGGGTCACGCCGCCGACGATCTTCGAGCCGTAGTCCAGGCACTCACGCGTAAGGTTGACCGCCTCGCGCCCGGTGATGCCCTGGATGATGAACGTCGTGTTCTCGTCGATGAGGATGCTCATGCGGCGACCTCTCCCTGAATCTTGGCCACCGCGCGCCCGGCGGCGTCCCACAGGGACACGGAACGGTCGCAGTACTCGATGCCGTACTTGTCGAGGATCTTGAAGCCCTCGTCCTCCCAGGCGCCCGGGATGCGGAAGATGGCGATGGTCTCGCCCGGGTCCTTGCCCAGCTCGAGGCACGCCTTGATCACGCCGCGCGCGACGATGTCGACGCGGGTGTTCGAGACGATCGACATCATCACCGCGATCTTCTCGACGCCGTCCTTCTGCAGGACCTCCTTGGCGAGGCCGCAGGCCTTCGCGACCGACGGGTTGCCGCCGATCTCGGAGTAGTTCGCGGGCTTGCCGCCCTGCTGGCGGACCGCGTCGGTCAGCGTCAGCGAACCGCCACCGGCGCCGATGACCAGGCCGATGTTGCCGTGGAAGCCGGTGTCCTTGCCCTGGATGACGCCGCGGTGGTCGGCGGCGTCGATGGCCTTGACGGCCTCCTCGAACGGGGTGGGGGTGTGACCCTCGCGGGTGCCCTCCTCGGCCCCGATGCCCCGCGCCTTGATGAGCGCCTTCTGGCGGGGCATGCCCTCGTCCTCCATCTCCCTGTGCGCGTCGAGCGCGACGAAGGAGCCGTCGGTGAGCTCGGCCAGCGGGTTGATCTCCGCGAGCAGCATGTCGTTCTCGAGGAACAGCCGTGCGAGGCGGGCCAGCACCGGGGTGAGACGCTGCAGCGGCTTGCCGGTCACACCGGCCGCGGCGATGACCTGCTTGGCCTGGAAGTCGTGGAACGGCTCGAGTGCGGAGAAGTGCCCACGCCCGACGTGCTCGGGATGGTCCTCGGCGACCTGCTCGATGTCGATGCCGCCCATGTCGCTGAAGAGCATCAGCGGCTTCTTGGCGGTGCCGTCCCAGACGACGCCGGCGTAGTACTCCTGCTTGACCTCGGCCT
>SXGQ01394382.1_pt1 | contig 11665 bp, 17 predicted proteins | sample 3178371 | NCBI WGS metagenome assembly SXGQ01 (sample SAMN11356859, study PRJNA531348) | freshwater metagenome | isolation source: freshwater sample F1-20 | place: China: Fuxian Lake, Yuxi | collected 2017-12-25 | reverse complement strand
TATACTTCTTTAGAAGTAGAGGGTAATTTTGAATATTCTGCACTTAAAAGCTGTCTTAAGAAATTATCTATGGAAGCTATAAATGCAGGTACTTACATTCAACTTACTTTTCCTCAAATTAATCAATTTGATGTTAATTGGGATATTGTAAAAAAAATCCTTAATTCTCAAGAACAATTACTTATAACGGTAGTGCAGCATGATAAGCGAGAGGTACGAATGGGTGAAGGAGAAGCTGAGTAAGCATCCTGAACTTAGAGATTCTAATGAAAGATTATATTATCATTATCTTATACATGTAGGATATGATATGAATAAGTCTTTTAAAGAAGTTCTAAAAGACATGGAGAAAAGAGTTATTCCTTATCTAGATACTTTTGGTAGAGCATCTCGTAAAGTACAAGAAGAGCATCCTCATCTGAGAGGAAAATACTATCGTAAAAGGAAAGGAAAAACTGAAGATGTTAAGCAAGAAATTAGGGATTTAACCTAAAAATTCTTATCTTTATTTAATGTAACTAATCTAAAAATCAATCATTTATGGGACAACTAGTGTTCTTGGTAGGAAAATCAGGAATGGGGAAATCTACCTCCCTAAGAAATCTAAATTCAGATGAAACTGTAATTATAAATACAGACCAAAAAGCTCTGCCGTTTAAACAGTTTAATCTAAAGTACAATGAAGAAAAGCGTAATTATCGTAAAACTTCTGATGTAAGTGTAGTCATTGCTACATTAAAAAAAGTCAATGATTTGCCCAATGTAAAAACTGTTATCATTGACACTTGGTCAAGAATTATGACTGATGCTATTATGAATCCATCATTCAGAGCTGAGAAAGGCTTTGACAAATGGACTAAGATGGCAGCTGCTCAGTATGACTTGATAAACTTCATTAACGATTCTATGAGAGAGGATATTATAGTTTATCTATTTGCTCATCCAGAGACTCATTATGATGAAGCAGGTTTTGGTGCTGAACGTATAGGCGTACAAGGCAAAATGCTAGAGCGTTTTGTGCCTGAATCATTTAGTACTATAGTTCTTTATGCAGAGATTATCAAAACACCTGGGCAACCAAACAGACATGTATTCAGAACTGTATCATCAGGCTCTGATACTTGTAAAACTCCTCTAGAAATGTTTGAGGACTCAGCAATAGACAATGATCTACTTGTTGTAAATAATGCAATTCGTGAATATTATTCAATTTAAATTAAAAACAGAAACATGGAGAATGTAATCTGGGGAGGCGTTCCTGCACAAAGAAAACGCAAAGAAGAAAAGTATACAACTGCGGTTGTTACAATGTCAGCACTAGAGAAAGTAGGTGCTGGTCGTAAGTTTAGTTTTAACAAAGCTGCTCAAACAGTTTTGGGAATTGAAGGAGAGAATAAAGTTTCTTTTGGCTTTACTCCTGATGGTCAGCACATCTATATTCGCAAAGCAGTAGGTGATGCAGGTTTTCAGTTGACTAAAACTTGTACTATTAGCGATAAAAGAACTTTTGAGTTTATTGCTAATAGATTAAAACTTGATACTACTGCTGAAAATGATTTTGATGTAGTAGCTGTAGAAGGTCAAGACTACTTTGAATTAGTATTGAAAGAAGCAATTCTTAAATTTACTACAATGCATGTAGGTGAGGTTTCTGATGAAGAAAATTTATCTGCTGATTTGAGCTCTTTGCCTCAAGTTCCTGAAGGAGGAGTAACTTATGAAGAGATTCCTGCAGTTCTTGACAGTGTTGAAGAAGAAGCTATTGAATCACATGTAGAAGATTTACAAACTAAAGATGACTTTGACTTTGATACAGTAGAACTTACTGAGCAACAAGTAGAAGATTCTTTTGGAGATTCAGAAGAATCAGAAGAAGACGAATGGTAATTTATTAATTTTAAAACAAAGTAAACAATGATTAATTTAAATGATGCGTCTTTTGACGCAAAAGAAGGAGCAGCAATTTTTAATGGAGGAAATGCTGGTATTGCAGAAAATGTAACACTTAGTGTTCAGAAAAAGAAACCTGAAGATAAACCAGGTTCTCCTGAATATAAGTTAACTTTTACTGATGCTAGTGGAGGTGCTTGTAATAGCTCTTTCTGGTATGTGGATAAAGATACTGAGTATTCTACAATTGCCGAGCAAATTCAAAAACAAGGTAAAGTTCTTAAACATGTAATCCATGCAATCTATGGTGATGGTTATTCTTTTCCTTCTTTTAGTTCTGCAAAAGAATTGCTTGATGGTTGTATGAAAATCATCCGTGATGGTATTGGTGCTAGTCCTAAGTTCCGTGTATTTGCTAATTATGGTACTAAGACTAGCGTTAAGAAATATATCCAACCTCGTTCTTGGGTTCCATTTATGGAGTCTATGAGTGTTGCTTCTACAGATTCTAGATTGAAAGCTGGAGATCTTGATGCAATGCAAAGAATTCAAGAGGATACATTTGTAGCTGTAGGTGGCGGAAGCGCTGCAGCAAATGCAAATGATCTTGTTGAGGGAGATGATTGGTGAGAAAACTAATTAACTTTACAGAGGAGGACACTAACGTCCTCCTCTTTTTTTCTTATGAAAGAAATTAATCTAAATTCTATTGTCTTTAACAGCATAATTACTAGAGAAGATATTCTTAAACATCTTACTCAAGAAGAGATTTATTCTTTTTATCTAGGTGAGGATATAAAATCTTTAGGAGTGTATCATAGTCCATTGAGAGAGGATAATATTCCATCATTTGCTTTGTATTTTCATAAAGTAAATAGAGACATTCTGATGTTCTATGATTTTGCAACTAGAGATTGCGGTGACTTTGTAGTACTAGTAATGAGGTTATTTAGACTTCAATATCCAGAAGCGCTTAGAAAAATAGCTTTTGATATGGGATTAAGTTCTTTTGATGTAGATACTACTCGTCAAGTTATCCAATATACTAGAATAGTTGAAAAGGATAAGATTAAACTGGGCATAAAATTACGTCCTTGGTTAAATAAAGATAAGGCCTACTGGTCTAGTTTCGGTATAAAGAAATCTACTTTAGAAAAATTTAAGGTTTATCCGATTGAATACGTATTCTATAATGACACTGCTGTCAAGGCTCATGAATATGCTTATGCATATGTAGAGCAAAAAGATGAAAGAATAAGTTATAAGATCTATCAACCTTATGAAATTAAAATAAAGAAGTGGATTAATAATGCCGATTATTCAGTGCACCAAGGGTACACACAATTGTCTGAATCTGGAGAACTACTGATAATTACAAAGTCTTTAAAAGACGTGATGAGTATTCACGATTGCTTAGGTATAGCAGCAATAGGTTTACAGTCAGAATCAGTAATGATGAAGGATTCCGTAATGGATGAGTATAAGAAAAGATTTAATAAAGTAATTTGTTTGTTTGACAATGATGAAGCTGGTAAGAAATTATCTGAAAGTTTCACAGAAAAGTATAACATACCACATTTCTTTGTGCCAGAGCTTTCAAAAGTAACTGACTTCAGTGATCTTGTAAAAGCAGTAGGTAAAGAAGAAGCGGTTATTATTATTAATAATAAAATTAAAGAGTTATGGACATTTTAGATTTTAAACATTGGTTAGAAGATTTAGATCTTCAAACTTTAACTGAAGAATTAAAAGAAGAGATTTTTACTCAAGTAGAAATTGTAGTTTTAAATGAAGGAGAAGATAAGTTTAATGACGGTATAGAAGAAGGTATAGAAACCGCTAAAGAAGCTATTAAAAACTTTTTAGAAGTTAACCTATGACTAAGCAAGAATCTCTTAGTAAAACTAGTAAAGATTTAATGTTAAAAGAGCCCTATTACGGGTTCTTTTTGATTGCACTAAATAAGATCTGGACTAATAAAGTCCCAACTGCAGGTGTTAGCAAAGATGGAATTAACTATAGACTGTATATTGGCGAGGATTTCTGGAATGAATTATCCGAAGATCATCGTCGTGGTTTGTTAAAACATGAGCTATTACATATTGCATTTGGGCATCTTACAATGTATTTTAAATTCTCTGATAAAAAGCGAGCTAATATCGCTATGGACATGGAAATAAATCAATACATTGATGCAGGAGACTTACCTGATGGAGGTATTAAAATAGAAGATTATTCTGATCTTAATCTTAATCTTAAAGCTGGTTGTAGATATTATTATGACAAACTTAAACAGTTTCAAGATAAAAAAGATAAAGATGGCAGTTGTGGCTGTGATAATATGGATAAACTTCTAGATAATATTCAAAATGGTAATATTCCTGATCACTCTACTTGGGAAGAATTTGAAGGTTTAACAGAAGCTGAAGAAAAGCTATTAGATAAACAAGTGCAAAGAATTCTTCAAGATGCTGAACAAAAAACTAAATCTTGTGGAGGACATGTGCCTGGTGAAATAGCAGACAAGATTATTCTTGAGGAGCTTTTGCCTCCTAAGTTTAATTGGAAAGAGCACATTAGAAGATTTACTGGAATTAGTACTAAAATTTATACGAGAAAGTCTCGTAGAAAAGAAAATATTAAGTTTCCTGATAATCCTGCTCTTAAGATAAAGATGCGCCAAAAGATGCTAGTAGCAATAGATACTTCTGGATCAGTAAATAGTAATGAGCTAAAAGAATTTATGAATGAGATTCATCACCTTCATAAAGCAGGTGTTGATATCAGCATAATTCAGTGTGATACACAAATTAGATCTATTGATGACTACAAAGGAGACTTTACTTTAAATGTTGTAGGTCGAGGTGGAACTGATTTTGATCCTGTTTTAGAATATTATGAACAGCATAAGGAATACACTAGCCTTATCTATTTTACTGATGGCGAATGTTCAACAAGTATTAAACCAAGTAAACCCGTATTGTGGGTATTATCTGAGCAGTCTTCAATGAATGACGGATTGCCTGGAAGAGTTATTAAATTAGAATTATAAAGAAAAAATTATGAGTCAAGTACAGTTAAATATAGATGAATTAAAGGGATTTTTATCCCATATGGTTAAGAATAACCAACACATTCAAGAGCAAGGCAAAGTGCCAGTTACTATCAATATAGTAGGCGATGCGGGTCTTGGTAAAACTTCAGCTATTCTTCAAATGGCTAAAGAATCTAATATGGATATGGTTAAGTTAAATTTAGCTCAGTTCGAAGAACTGGGTGATTTGATTGGCTTTCCTGTTAAAGAATATCAAATTAAAAATTCTGAGGGAAAAACACTTTGGATTACTGAGCAAGAAATTGAGAAAGCAAGTTCTAAAGGTTATCGTGTTGTAGGAAAAAGAATGTCTCATGCTGCTCCTGAATGGATTCAGGGAAAGAAAGAAGGTGGTTTTCTTATCTTAGATGACTTTACTCGTGCCGATCATAGATTCATGCAAGCAGTAATGGAAATATGTGACAGACAAGAGTACGCATCTTGGAAGTTGCCTAAGAACTGGCATGTTATCTTAACTACTAATCCAGACAATGGTGATTACAATGTTACTAGTCTTGACGTAGCGCAGCAAACTCGTTTTATTTCTGTAGAACTAAAATATGATGTTAATGTATGGGCTCGTTGGGCAGAAGATATTGGTATAGATGGTCGTTGTATAAACTTTATGCTGATGAATCCAGAGCTTGTAAGCCAGAGAGTGAATCCAAGAAGTATTACTACATTTTTTAATGCCATCAGTTCTATTGATAATTTCTACGATGATTTGCCTTTGATCCAAATGATCGGTGAGGGTTCTGTAGGGGTAGATTTTAGTTCTATGTTTGTTATGTTTATTAATAATAAACTAGATACGTTGATCTCGCCTGAAGAAATTATGAATAAAGAAGAGAAGTCTGTATTTGAAATCTTAGAAGCCATTGTAGGTATAGAAGATAATTTTAGAGCAGATTTGTCTAGTGTAATGGCGACGAGAATTATAAACTATTGTCTAACTAAAGCTAAAACTCAGAATATCCCAGATACTATGATCAATAGACTAAGTAAGATTACTACAGTTTGTACAGCTTTTACAGATGACTTGAAGTATTATATTTCAAAAGAATTATTGGGTGGGAATAAGACTAAGTTTGCAAAACTGATGCTTAATCCTAAAGTAGCTAACATGGTAATTAAATAATTATGGAAATATTTTTAAAATTTGTAGCAGAGCAAGATAGCTATGGAAGTTTCGGTGGGGGTATTGCAATAGAACAAGTTTATTGTTTAGATAAACAAGAGGCTTTTAAGATTGTTAGAAAAGAATATACTCCAAAGATGTCAGATAAACTTTATTTTCTGCCTGGAGTAAATATTCCTAGAATTAAACTTAAAGAATTTGCTCTTAAGTATCACATTAAAACTACTCGTGATTTTACTGAGGCTGATGTAATATTTGGAGGTAGTCTAAGTAATAACAAAGTTATTACAAGAGAATGGCGATATAGTGTCAAAACAGAGTATTTTAAAGCTTGTTTTGAAGCACTTATAGAACTTGGTAAATTAGACGAAAGAACTATAGAAAAAATCAGCACAGCTCTAGAATTCTATACTCAAGACACTATACTTTCTGATCATAGGTCTATATTATTATTGGGAGATGCAAATTTGTACAACACTCTTGTGATAAATCCTGCTTATGAACTAATGCAGAGCAGAGAATCTCTTTATGCTAATGAAGTAGAAGAAGAACATTTGGAGTTAGTAAAGTTTTTAGACGGCACAGAAGTACTCAACGAAGATGCATTGTTAAAACACATTAACGGTGATGATGCGGTACTGATTAATAAAGAAGTCTATCAACAGTTACAAGCTATGTTTGATAGTTCTGATAGAGATAACTGGGTTCTTGGTATGGAAATTTTGGCCAATTCTAGGTATACTGAAAGTCTTTTCTATATCTTAAAACTATTGGGTCAAAATTATCCTAAACTACGAGAGTGTAAAAGTGTAGATCATGTTAACTTTAAGAGTTTGCTAAGCTATCTTAATATTAGTAAACACAATATGGATTTTAATGTAGATAAAAAAATTCAAAAGTTAATGGATAAAGGCGTCTTAACTACAGGTATGTTGAATGCTCTTATTCGTGAAGAACTTTGCAATCCTTCTACGTTTCATTCTACAATGGTGCAGATTAAAACAGTAACAGTAAATGAAAACATAGCTAAGTATTTAAACAAAAACTATGAGTTTAGATATCTGTCTGACTTTGAACCTGAAATTGAAGCATCGAAAGAAGAAGTAGCAATCGACCAAACCCCTACTTGGTTATAACAAACAAGCGTAATTATGGTAAGTGAATTAAAATTAGAATTTCCAGAGTTTATTACGCATATTCCTCAAAGTAAGAAAATATGGATTAAAATTGGTTACAATAAGATCCATGCCTCTGCTCATTATACCACGCGGGCGGCCCTAGTGGCTGCCATGCATGGGTATATTGAGAAACATATTCCTGAAAATTTAACTATTCAAGGGCCTGTTGAGACAAGACTTACAGTGTATGCTCCAATAAACTTTGGCACTATGAAAATGGTTTTAGATAAGGAAACTAATAAACGTAAAGTACAATGGAAACCTGCTACTGAAGACTATAAACCCAATTGGGATATAGGTAATTTAGCACTAATCTGGCTTAAATGTCTGGATGATGTGTTGATTAAAAAAGGCATTCTTCCTGATGATACTGTAGAGTATCTTCGACGTACAACTTATGAGTTTATTCCTGTAAGTAACTTCAGAGACAGAAAATTGGTATATAAACTTAAAACAATTAAAAGATAATGGAATATAGAGATATAGACGCACTGAATCAAAGTATATTAAAAAAGATTTTAGATAGTCCTCAAGAATTTCTTAAAGCTAAAAGAAAGCAAGAAACTCGTGAAGAGTCTGTTGGAGATCATTTTTTATTTGGTTCTATCGTAGACTTAATGTTGACAGGTTCTAAAAAAGAATTTGATGAAAAATATGCTGTGATTGATGATACTGCCAGCTGCACAGAAGCAGTAAAGGCGATAATAGACGGGGTATTTTTAGATTATTTAGATTTAGAAGACAATGATTTTTTAACTTTAGAATCTTTACAAGACTCTGTGTTGCAAAATTGCAAGTATCAGAATTATCAACCTAATTGGAAAGATGAGACTAAGGTTAATAAAATCATAGAATTAGGTTCTGAGTATTTTGAGATCTTAAAAACAACTAAGGGTAAAACTGTAGTATCCCAAACTGAATATGCTAAGGCAGTTAATTGCAAAGCAGCTCTACAGGTTGATCAGTTTACCCGTGAATTTATTGTAGAAAAGTCTAAGTCAAACAGAGAATTCTTAGATAAATTTATTATAGAATTTGAATGGCATGGTTATAAAATTAAAGGTGAGTTAGACAGAGTTATCATAGATCATAATGCTATGACTATTACTCCTATAGATTTTAAGACTACAAGTAAATCAATTAATAATTTTGTTTCTGATTTCTGGTATTATCGTTATGATTTCCAAGCAGCTGTTTATCATAGAGGAATTATGTTATCTGATAATGCTTTTATAGAAAAGCTAATATCAGCTGGATATAAACTAAAAGATTTCCTTTATATAGTTGTAGAAAAAAACTTATCTAATCCTCCTATGGTATTTAATATCAGTGGTAAAGTTATAGATGTAGGATTTTCTGGTGGAACTTTATCTAACGGTAAACAGTTAGATGGATTTGAACAAGCTATTATGCGATATGAATTTGCTGTAAAAAATGATGCTTGGAATTATCCAATGGAGTATTATGATAATGGCGGATCCATATTTGTAGAACCATGAGCGATGTAGAAAAATTCACAAAGACAGCAACTTTTTTGTTTCCGCTGTTAGAAATTCCAAAAGCCTTATTTGATTGTAATATTAAAGATCGATTTGGTAGATTTCAACATTCTACTAGATTTTTAAATGCTTATCTAAAAGATACTAATATTGACAAATATCAAGATAGAGACGACTGTGTATTTATTTTGATTAGAAATTATCGAGATGTAGACTTTGATACCTTTTACTCAACAGTAACAGGTTTTCCTAATTACATAGACGATTATGACTTTAATGAATGTCTAGTATTAGTTTTCTCTGTATCTAGAGCAAATAAAGAAGATTTTAATATGATCAAAAACGGTAACTATTCTACAATTAGTGCTGTAGGTAAGAAGCTAATTTTAGCCAATACTTTCTATAGCGGTAAAATGTTTACTCTTCCTTTAGTTTTAAATAAGGCAGATGTATTAAAGAATAGTTGGGAAGAAAGATTGACTTTCATTGGCAAAGATATTTATTCACCTGCTGATTTAGGAGACCAAGAAGTTTGGCCTATTTTGGATATGAATAAAGAAACTTTGACCAGAGAGATAGTTAATAAGATAAATCAAAAGAAAAGTTTTATACCATCAGAGGAGTTTTAGCTCCTCTGATTAAACTCTAAATCATGAATAAAAAAGAATACTGGGATAAGCATCTTGGAGAATCTTGGACTGAGATTCTAAAACCTTTATTAAAAACTCCAGAGTTTAATACTATTCTTGATACTTTAGCAGTTAATTACATTTTTAATTCTCACTATCCTGAAGATGTAAACAGCGTTTTTAAAGCTTTTAAACTTTGTCCATGGGACAGTTTGCAAATAGTTATCATTGGCACAGAGCCAGGACCTTATACAGGGACTGGTCCTCTGGCCTTTTCAGATACTTCTGTACTCTATACTAATCACTCCGCTGCCTTAATTAGACAATGCGTTGCTGATTATAAAAAAGAGTTATATTTAGATTTTGACACTAGTTTTGAGCATTGGGCAAGTCAAGGAATTTTAATGCTTAATCGCAGCCTCACTTGCATACAAAATGAAAGTAGTAGTCATAAAGATCTTTGGAAGAAATTTTTTGGAGCTGTTCTATATGTAATAGAAAAATATAAACCAGGCACTGTGTTTTTACTGTGGGGAAAAGAAGCAGGAAAATATAGCAAATTACTTTCTGTTAATCACCATGTGTTTTCGTGCGAACATCCCATGAAAGCTCATGTGAATAAAACTAAATGGAAGTGTAATAATTTTGCGCAGGTAGATAAATTATTTGAATATTATGGAAGAGATAAAATTAATTGGTAAGTACGAGAAACTTACTAAAAGAAAGTTTAATCGAGGAGAGCTCTTAGACATCAGACAAAGAATAATTGATGGACATCCTATACACTACATAGCTAAGGTATATAAAGTAGATAGGTTAGTTGTACAAGAGTTATTTAAAGAGTTTATATTAACTTTAGACAGTATAAGGAAATATAGTCCTAGAGCTGTTATAGGTAATAAAAACACTAGTTACCTTACAGAAGAAGAAATGCTAGCAGGTCCACCAGTTTATACTTGGGATGACTTAAGTAAATTAGAAAAACATTTTTATTTAAATTATGGAAAAGAAAACAATAACAGAGATGATAGCTCATTGGAGCCAAGTATTTAATTTGCCTGTTAAGACTAATTCAGGATTTCCTGAGCAAGAAAGACTAGAATTAGCGCTTAAGTTAATCAGAGAAGAGTTTAATGAAACTGAGGTAGGTTTTATTACTAGAAACTTCAAAGAGACACAAGATGGCTTAGGTGATTTATTGTGGGTAACTATCAGAGCTATGATGGAATTAGGAATAGATCCACATGAAACAATAGAGGCTATTTATGAATCTAATATGTCTAAAGCAGATGCAACTCAAGAAGATGCACTTATAACTTATAAACAGTATAAGGACCAAGGTATAGATACATACAGCCGAGAGAAGAATGGTTTGTTTATAACTTACCGTATTACTGATAATAAAGTATTAAAGAGTCATAAATTCCAAGAACCTAAATTATGAGACCTGGGCAAAAAGTAGTATGTGTAGATGATAGTGTATCATCTCCTGAATTAATGTGGTCTATTATGCTTAACTTTCAACAGTGGGTTAAGAAAGATGTGACATATACTATACGTGAGATATTAAATAACGATGATATTGTTACGGGGGTTTTGCTAAAAGAAGTTGTTAATAAACCTGTGTATATCAAATTACTTGATAAAACTCAAGAACCTGCTTTTGCAACATTTAGATTTAGAGAACTAGATGAATTTGAGCCAATAGAAGCAGAAGCTATAAATTCTATAGAACAGTTAGTAGAAGAAATAAATAAATTATGAGTGAAGCTAGTAAAGAATCTGTGACGTATATTATATTACTCTCAGCAATGCAAGTTGTTTTAAACTGTGCATTAGAACTTGAGGATAGTATCTATAATCAAGGCAAGGTTAAAATTAAAGTGCGAGAAGCCATTAACGTAATGTGCGCACATAATAATAAAAACAGAGATAATATTTGGAAAAAAGATGAAATCCATGCTGCAGACTTAATGTATGCTGTACAGGTTATAGGCCAACAAATTGCTAAGGGTGATGGTATGGCATTAGCTGCTATAACTAAACTAACTCGTGATGGTTTTGATCTATCACGATGTGTAATTACTGAACTAAACGAAGACCAGGTTTGACCTGGTCTTTTTATTAATCCATTACTTTATCTCCAGTTTTGTATAGTCTAATAGCTTGTGCAGGTCCTGGTATAACTTTTCCTAAATGTACTAACCATTTTGGTTGTTTCTTAAATGCACCTGATC
>SXGQ01731717.1_pt1 | contig 11667 bp, 13 predicted proteins | sample 3178371 | NCBI WGS metagenome assembly SXGQ01 (sample SAMN11356859, study PRJNA531348) | freshwater metagenome | isolation source: freshwater sample F1-20 | place: China: Fuxian Lake, Yuxi | collected 2017-12-25 | reverse complement strand
GTCGCAGGTCTCGGCCAGCTTGTCGTTCTCGCCGTCCTTGCTGACGTAGTCGACCGTGATCCGGTTGTTGCGGTACTCGTTGACGATCCTGATGACCGACAACATGATTTTGTTCACCTCGAAGCGCGGCTTGTTTTCGTAGATGTCCCACAGTGGTCCTTCCCACTGGCTGCCGGCCAGGCTGTAGAAGCGCCGGTCCTGCAGGCACTGCAGGCGCTCGTCGCGCAGGGCAGTTTGAATGTCGTTGAACTGCGCCAGCGCATCGCTGTGCAGATTGTTGAGATATTGCTCTTTGGACATGCGTGCCATATTTCGCCCCTATTTGCAAGTATTTTCTACCATTTGCTCGTGACAGGCAATGGTGTGAAGTTTACAGGCCGCGAAACCACCGCAGCCCTGCGGACGCCCTCGCACGCATATCGCAGCGCATCGATGACGTGGTTTTTCTTGTCCTGCAGGATCGGCAGCACTTTGCCGGTCAGCGGATCGGTCTTGAAGCTGTAGAAGGTCAGCTCGTCGATGGTGTGGATGCAGCGCGGGTGGACCACCACATCGTAGGACTTGAGCCACTCGACGCCCTCCTCGACCGACTTCGCGCCTTTGACTGCGCCCATGATCTTCGGGAAGCCGTTCTTGCGCATGTGGCTGATCGTCTCCGGCCGAGAGCTGTCGGCCACGATGGGCCACTTCTCGGCCTCCGGCACGGTCATGAACAGCTCCGGCGTGTTCACGATCTCGCAGCCGACCATGTAGGCCTCGTGGTCGATGTACAGCGTGCGGCCGACGATGTGGCAGCGCACCAGGACGGTCGGGTCGGTTGCGAAGCCCCAGTCAGCGCCAAGCCGGTGGATGGCGTCCTTGGGTGCCTCGAACTCCTCGATGCGCCAGTTGCGGAAGACGCGCGCGCTGCTGTTTTGCAGGTAGCCACCACGCCAGACGTGCGCGTACTTGTCCGGGTCGCGCGCCAGGTCGTACTCCATCTCGGCGCGCAGTACTTCGGGAAACCAGGGGTTGTCGTTGTAGTTGACCTCCAGCACCTTGGCGTCCGGTGGGGGATTCTCGCCGCGCAGCAGGAAGTCGACCGGGTCGCTGGCCTGGCTCGGGTTCCAGGTGAACCACAGCTCGGAGCCAGGCTTTCGGATGGTCGGCCGCAGCAGGTCCAGGCTGCGCTGCGACAGGCTTTGCGCCTCCTCAACCCAGGCACGGTCGTAGCCCTCCAGCGACTTGATGCTGTCGGCCGTGTGGTTCTGCATTCCCTGGAAGATGATCAGGCCGTCGCCCTTCTTGGACTTGATGACGGCCTCCTGTACCTCGAAGTAAGCGCCTGCATTCATGGACTCGATCTTCAGCTCCAGCAGGCGCTTGACCGACTGCGACAGCGACTTCTGGACCTCACGCACACAGACGCTGCGGCTGGTCTGGTCCATGATGTGCGCCTCGATCAGCATCTCTGCGAAGGTGTGCGACTTGCCAGAACCACGGCCACCGTGCGCGCCCTTGTAGCGTGCCGGCTCCAGCAATGGCAGCGCCCACTCAGGCGTCTGAATTTTCAGCGTCTGCTTTGCCACGGATGACCACTCGTTCGATCTTTGCAAACTCCAGGGGCGCGCCGTCTGCGCCAGTCAGCTCGTGCGCCTGGGTTTCCTTCCACTTCATCTGAGTCTTGGACCACCAGATCATGGCCGCCGTGTCGCCGCCCATCGCCTTCTGGAACAGGGTGCGACCGACGCCAGAGTTGGCCTTGGCCTTGCCGGCCACCAGCTCGGTGGCAAAGTGCTTGCGCAGCGTGTCGGTGTCGATACCACCGCGCACCAGGATGGCGATCTGCTCGATTGGCAGGCCGTAGCCGGACATGGCCTCGACCTGTTTGCGCTCTGCATCGGTCGGCGCAAAGGCCATCCGACCAGCGCCTTCTCGAGCGCCGCCGTTGTTTTTCCGGCCATCCGGCTTTTTTAGAACCGATTTTTCAATTGTGGGTTTTCGTGTTGCCATCTTTAACCTCCGCGAAAGGTTGTCCAGTTTCTGCGTGAACTGCGATTTTGCCTGTGAATTGCTGCCAGCGTTTCACGATGACGTCGCAATAGCGCGGGTCCAGCTCCATCAGCATTGCCGTGCGGCCGTTCTTCTCGGCTGCAATTAAAGTCGTGCCTGAGCCGCCAAAGGAGTCGAGCACCAGGTCGCCGCCTTTCGTGTTGTTGAGCATCTGGTACTCGAACAGAGCCACCGGCTTCATGGTCGGATGCTCTCCGTTGCGGCTGGGCTTGTCGAACTCCAGGATTGTGGTCTGCTTGCGGTCAGCCGCCCAAAGGTGGCCAGCGCCGTCTTTCCAGCCGTACAGGCACGGCTCGTGCCGCCACTGGTAGTCCTGCCGGCCGAGAACCAGGCTGGACTTCTTCCAGATCAAGCACTGCCGCACGGTCCAGCCAGCGTCCTTGGCCGCGCCTCGGAAGTTGTAGCCCTCGCTGTCAGCGTGCCAGATGTAAAACACCGAGCCGGGTTTCATCACCATGTCGGCAGCGGTGTAAGCATCGCGCAAGAATTGCCGAAACTGATCGTCGCCCATCTCGTCGTTTTTGATGGTCAGCTTTTCCTTCGTGCCGCCCTCGTAGGCCACGTTGTAGGGTGGATCTGTCAGCCACATGTCCACCAGTTGGCCGCCAGTAAGTTTGGTCAAGTCGTCAACGCTGGTCGAATCACCACACAGAAGGCGATGCTTTCCCATCACCCAGACGTCGCCTGGAACCGTAACAGGGTTTTCCTGTACGGCAGGAGCATCGTCAGGATCGGTGAGGCCATCAGTGCCTTGCACTGGCATCAGCGCCGCGATCTCCTCATCGGTAAACCCAACAAGATCCAGATCGAACCCAAGATCACCTAGCTCGCCAAGCTCAAGCGCCAGCAGTTCGTTGTCCCATCCAGCGTTCATCGCCAGCTTGTTGTCGGCAATGACGTAGGCGCGCTTCTGGGCATCGGTCCAGCCTGCAGCGACCATGACCGGCAATGATGCCATGCCGAGTTTGCGAGCAGCCATCACGCGACCATGACCGGCAATGATGCTGCCGGACTCGTCCACCAGGACAGCGGTGGTGAAGCCCCACTCCTTGATGCTGGCCGCGATCTGGGCGACCTGTTCCTCGCTGTGGGTGCGCGAGTTCTTGGCGTAGGGCACCAGCTTTTCGATCGGCCACTGCTCGACCTTGTCGGCTGGGTTGGTTTTGTGGGATTTCGTGGTCATGCGTCATTCTCCCCTTTTTCGAGCCGATTGGCCACCAGGGTGGCGTAACCGGCGATGTCGATCCAGTTGTCGGCGTAGTTCGGATCGCCGTTGAGGATGCGCGCGATTTTGTGCTGGATCATCTCCAGGGCTTCGCGCTGGTCTGGCTTGAGCCGGTCCCAGCCTGATCGCTCGAACATCACGTCCTTGAGCGCCTGGCTGATCTTGGCGTGGTTCTCGAACGCGCCATAGGTTGACTGGCGTCCGGCCAGCATCTCGTTCACGTTGGTGGTGCTCACTGCATTCTCCTGTGGATAACTTTTTCCCACGTTTTAAAGTGGCTCGTCATGGAATCTCGCCGCATCGGAAGGGAACTGCGGAACACCCCTAAAGGGGTGTGTTCCGTTCCGTTCCCGTTTTCCGCTGTTTTGCCCAGGGAACGGAATTCCGTTTTTTTCCGTTCTGTTACCTTGTTCCCTTGCCATGCCTGTGGATAAGTCTGTGGATAAGTCATGTTCAACTCGCCGACTTCCTGATCAGCATGGCACTGGCCTGGGCCTCATCGATCACCGTCCAGCCATGCTCGAAGGCCTCGATGATCTCGGCCACCAGCATGTCTGCAATCGGTTTTCCTGTCGCGCTTGGCTTGATGTAGACCTTGGCCGAGGCCTCGCTCACGTCCATTTTCTGGACCAGGTAGTCCACCATCGCCGACCTGCTAAGGTAGGGTAAACCATTACGCTCCTCAGCTCCTGATGACCACCAGGCGTTTTCAAAGGTCTTGCGGTGGCTGTCGATCTTGCCGTCCTTTTTGGCGACCGTTGGTGCCTGAGCCTGGACGATGACGGCCGATGTGACCGGCTGCTTGTCCTCGTCGTACCAGCCTGGGATGGTGACCTGCTGCAGCTCGACGTGGACCGTCTGGGCCAGCTCAGCATCCTTGGACTTGCGCTGCACGATCTGCATGGGCACGCCGTCCTTGCCTGGCACGATGCTGATCTCGATGTCCAGCGCTCCACGCCAGGCTGATGAGCCGCGCGCGCGGTGCTGGGCTTCCTCGGCCACGCCAGTGTGGTGAACCAGGATCACGCTGCAGCCGAACTCATTCATCAGGCTGTTGCAGGCGTCCAGCATGGTCTTGGCGTCCTGGGCGCTGTTCTCGTCGCCGGCCAAGAATCGGTGCAGGGTGTCCACCACGATGACGGCCGGCTTCTCCGGCAGGCTGCGCAGGTGCTCGACGACCTGCAGGTATCCGGTCGGGGTGTTGAGGTCGCAGCCGTCCTTGGACAGCCACATGGCCAGATGTCCGGCCTGGTGGTGATGCTTCCAGGCTGCGACGCGCCCACGCAGGCCGTGGTGGCCCTCACCGGCCAGATAAACCACGTTGCCTGCCCGAACCTTCTGGCCAGCCCATTCAGGCGCGCCGCTGGCCATGCGCAGGCACCAGTCAAGCACCACGAAGGTCTTGCCGCCGCCCGATGGGCCGTGGACCATGATCAGCGCCTGGGACTGCAGCCAACGCTTGACCAGCCAGGATATCGGGGCCGGCTGGGCCGAGAAGTCGTCGGCCGGGATAAGCCAGTTGTTTTTGGGTGGAAGCAGGAGGCTGGCCAGATCGTGGCCTGCCTGGGCATAATCGTTTGCGTCTCCATCGATTGGCGGCATGACCATCCTCGCTCCAAATTTGGCCGAGGCCTGCTCTGCGTACCGCTGCCCAACTCCTGACTTGTCGTTGTCGGCCACCACCACGATGTCCTGGCTCGCGCCGTACATCTCGCGCAGGCTGCCAATCACTGGCACCAGATTGCTGGCGCTGTAAGCCACCACAACCGGCCGGTTGGTCGTCTCGTGGATGGTCGCTGCCGTGGCAAAACCTTCGGCCACGAACAGCGTGCCAGGCTCATCTAGTGAGCCTACCATCCAGAACTTTCCTCCTGTCTGGCCGCCTGGGTGGTACAGCTTACCTCCGTCGTGCGAGATGTACTGCAGGGTGGCCAAGGTGCCGTCCTGGCCATAAAGCGGCACCACCAGACGACCGTCGCCGGTCACGCGCGCCCCATGCACGCCAATGCCCTTGCGCGCCAGATATGGGTGCTCAGGGCTGGCTGTCTGAGCCGAGGTCCAAATTGTCTCCACGGTCGCTGCGGCAACCTCGTGCTTGCGCTCCAGCTCGGCATCGCGCAGCGCTTTGGCCTCGGCCATGCGCCTGGCGTGTGCCATCTCCTCGCTGGCCGTCAGCTTGCGGCCGACCTCAGCGCGCCAGGTCACCTCCACGCCTGCGCGCCAGCAGCCGAATCGGCCGGCCGGCACGCCATCGCCGAAGATCAGATACCAGCCTGGCTTGTCACCTCCGTGACTGCCGCTGCCCTTCGTGCCGGACTTGAACCTGTGAATCTTGCCGTCCAGCAGCAGCTCGTCTGGTGGCTCCAGGCCGGCTGCCAGCATGGCGTCGCGCAGTTGTTCTTCTGGTGGTGCAATGCGTTTTTCTGGTGGTGGCGACCAGGGGCCGCCGAGCACTTTGGACAGGTCAGCCATGTATTGCGGCCTCCTGGCGTGTCAGGTAGTCCGACAGCGCCTTGACCGTCTCGTACAGGGGCTTGGATTCGTCCTGCATGAACCTGTAGACCGTAGCCGGGTGGACTCCGGCATTCTCGGCCACGCGCTTGAGGTTGGCGTCTTCCAGCCTCTTTTTGATCTGCTCGACAGTCATCATTTGTTGCACCTCTGAAAATATTTTTGCGGGGGTGCTTGCACTGTACCAGATTTCTGGTTTAAGATGCAACCACTGCGCGAAAGGAATTGGCCGAAGGCGCAGCAACCCAAGAAGGAGAGCCACTCATGGCAATCAACGTGAAGACCACCGGCAGCCTGGCTGCCAACGGTGTGAAAGTCCTGGTCTATGGCCAGGCCGGCGCAGGCAAGACCTCGCTGATCAAGACCCTCCCCAGCCCCATCGTGCTGTCGGCTGAAGGCGGCTTGCTGTCCATCCAGGACGCAGACCTGCCCTTCATCGAGATCGCATCGATGACCGATCTGCAGGAGGCTTACAAGTGGCTGACCGAGGCAGACGAGGCCAAGGCATTCAAGTCGGTGGCGCTCGATTCCATCAGCGAGATCGCCGAGGTGGTGCTTAACACCGAGAAGAAGGCCACCAAAGACCCACGCCAGGCCTACGGTGCGATGCAGGAGCAGATGGCCAACATCATTCGGGCCTTCCGCGATCTGCCTGGCCGCCACGTCTACATGAGCGCCAAGCTGGAGAAGACGCAGGACGAGATGGGCCGGGTGCTGTATGCGCCCTCGATGCCTGGCAACAAGACCGGCCAGGCGCTGCCGTACTTCTTCGACGAGGTGCTGGCGCTGCGTGTCGAGAAGGATGGCGAGGGGAACACCCAGCGCGCCCTGATGTGCGACAGCGACGGCCTGTGGCTCGCCAAGGACCGCAGCGGAAAGCTGGACATGTGGGAAGCGCCGGACCTGAGCGCAGTGTTTGCAAAGATCGGAGGCAAGGCATGAACATCAAGGAAATGATGAACACCGGCAAGCTGATCGAGAGCGTGACCGACGCCGAAGAGCTGGCCAAGATGTGGCTGTTTGCGAAGGAGAGCGAGGCCATCGCCACTGCTGACCGCCGCAAGATTGAGGACCAGATCAGGAAGATCGCCAACATCCGGGACGACACCGAAGGCACTGAGACCCTGGCACTCGAAGGCTTTAAGGTCAAGATCGTCGGCCGCATCGACCGCAAGGTGGATGCCGACAAGGTGCAGGAGCTGGCCGCCGAACACGGCCTGACCGATCACCTCTCGACGCTGTTCCGCTGGAAGCCGGAGATCAACATGGCCATCTGGAAGGCTGCAGACGAGTCCATCACCAAGCCGTTGGCAGCAGCAATCACGGCCAAGCCTGGCCGCCCTTCTTTCACCATTGAACCAACCACCAAGGAGTAATCATCATGGCTTTTCTCGGACAAACCTTTGACGCAAACGAACTGCCGCAAGGCAATGGCGGCAACTTCGAGCCGCTGCCTGAAGGCAATTACAACGCCAGCATCACGCAGGCTGAGCTGAAGAACACGAACGACGGTGGCGGCCAGTACATCAAGTTGCGCCTGGACATCACCGGGCCGAGCCACCAGGGCCGGGTGATCTTCTCGAACCTTAACATCAAGAACGCAAGCGCCAAGGCCGAGGAGATCGGCCGCCAGCAGCTTGGCGACATCATGCGCGCCATCGGCTTGGCCAAGGTGACCGACACCGACCAGTTGATTGGTGGCAACCTCAACATCAAGCTGGCGATCCGGGCAGCGCGCACCGACGAGAAGACCGGCAAGACCTATGACGCCAGCAACGAGGTCAAGGCCTACCGCGCCATCAACGGTGGCTCTGCGCCCACCTTCCAGGCCTCTGCGCCTGCAGCAGCTCCGGCAGCAGCCGCGCCGGCCAAGGCAGCCCCACCCTGGGCCAAGAAGTAAGCAGAGAAAAGCCCCAGCTTCTTGCGAGGCTGGGGCTGAAGTGGCAACTACCAAAAGGAGACGGGCAACATGAAGATACCCGAGTCAAATCATAGCATTCAGGCCTTGATCGACAAGCACCACGAGAGCCTGGCCGAGCCGCCCAGGGGGCACATGGGCTGCAGCCAGTTGGGCCACCCTTGCGACCGATGGCTGTGGCTGAGCTTTCGCTGGGCCGTGCAGCCCAAGTTCCCTGGCCGCATCCTGCGCCTGTTTCGCAGGGGTCAGATGGAGGAGGCCACCATCGTGTCGGACCTGCGCGCCATCGGCATCGATGTGCGTGGCGCAGGAAAGCAGCAGGCGCGCGTGGACTTCGGTGCGCACGTGTCCGGCAGCATCGACGCCGTCATCGAGTCAGGCGTGCCTGAAGCGCCCAAGAAGCGCCACATCGCCGAGTTCAAGACCCACAGCGCCAAGTCGTTCGCCGACCTGGAGAAGAACGGGGTCGAGAAGTCCAAGCCTGAGCACTGGGTCCAGATGCAGCTCTACATGCACGGCACCGAGATCGACCGCGCCTTGTACCTGGCTGTCTGCAAGGACGACGACCGCATCTACACCGAGCGCATCAACTACGACCAGGCGGCAGCCGAGAAGGCCGTCGAGCGTGGCCGCAGGCTGGCGCTGTCCGACCGCATGCCCGAGCCGATCAGCACCGACCCGAGCTGGTATCAGTGCAAGTTCTGCGATGCCTACAAGTTCTGCCACGAGACCAAGACCACCGAGCATGTGAACTGCCGCACCTGCGCGCACAGCACGGCCAAGGACGACAGCACCTGGCGCTGCGAGCGCCACGACGCCGATGGCATTCCTGTCGAGTTCCAGCGCCAGGCTTGCGACAGCCATGTCCTGCATCCTGACCTGGTGCCCTGGCAGCGCAAGGACGGCCTGGACGACTGGACGGCTGTGTATGTCATCGAAGGCCGCGACGTGGCCAACGGTGAAGGCGATGCGCACGTCTACACCAGCCGCGAGATTCTGGCCAACCCCAAGATGTGCAGCCTGGGCGACGAGTACGTCGAGGAGCTGCGCCAACAATTTGACGCGAGGATTGTGGGATGAACACCGACAAAGAACTGATGCAGCAGGCGTTGAATGCGCTTGAACAAGTTGCTGAATATTTCAACGTTGATTCAACGGAAACAAAAACCATCGCCGCCTTGCGCGAGAGGCTGGCACAACCTGATCCTGTTCCGTATTGGCACAGCGAGTTTTTAAAACACAACACAACGTCAGGTCAGCCAGCACAGCAGCAGGAGCCGGTGGCGTGTCCAGATGGCAAGCCGTGCAAGCACGGAGCATGGTGTACCGAAACTTATTGTCAAGAACACTGTGAGTTTCGTGCCCCACCACAGCGCAAGCCGCTGACGGATGAAGAGATTATGAATTTGTGTGCTTCCGAATGGGCATCGCACCCGATTGAGGTTGCCCGAGTCATTGAAGCCGCACACGGCATTGGAGAAAAGCCAGATGCTGCGTGAGTACCAACAGCGCACCATCGACCAGCTCTATGCCTGGTTCGAGGCTGGCCACCACGGGAACCCATGCCTGGTGCTGCCGACCGGGTCTGGCAAGAGCCACATCGTCGCCGCCCTGTGCAAAGACGCCCTGCAGAACTGGCCAGAGACGCGCGTGCTGATGCTGACGCACGTCAAGGAGCTGATCGAGCAGAACGCAGAGAAGATGCGCCTGCACTGGCCAGGCGCGCCGATGGGCATTTACAGCGCCAGCATCGGCAAGAAGCAGCTCGGTGAGCCGATCACCTTCGCCGGCATCCAGTCGGTGCGCAGCAAGGCGCGCGAGCTGGGCCACATCGACCTGGTGATCATCGACGAGTGCCACCTGGTCAACCACAAGGACGAGGGGGGATACCGCAAGCTGCTGGGCGAGTTGAAGGCCATCAACCCTGCGCTGCGGGTGGTGGGCCTGACGGCCACGCCATGCCGCCTTGGCCACGGCCTGATCACCGACAAGCCGGCGCTGTTCGACGACCTGATCGAGCCGGTCAGCATCGAGGAGCTGGTCTTCAAGAACTACCTGGCACCGCTGCGCAGCAAGGTCACCAAGGCCAAGCTGGACACCACTGGCGTGCACAAGCGTGGCGGTGAGTTCATCGAGGCCGAGCTGCAGGCCGCCGTGAACACAGACGCCAACAACCTGGCCGTGGTGCAGGAGGTCATCGACCTGGCCGGCGAGCGCAAGGCCTGGCTGTTCTTCTGCGCTGGCGTCAAGCACGCCGAGAACGTGGCTTTCGTCTTGAGCACGATCCACGGCATCCCTGCAGCCTGCGTGACCGGCGAGACGCCGAAGAAGGAGCGCGAGCAGATTCTGGCCGACTTCAAAGCCGGCCGGCTGCGCGCTTTGACCAATGCCAACGTGCTGACCACCGGCTTCGACTACCCAGACATCGACCTGATCGCAATGCTGCGCCCGACCATGTCGGCCAGCCTGTATGTGCAGATGGCAGGCCGTGGCATGCGGGTCAAGAGCCACACCGACCACTGCCTGGTGCTGGACTTCGCTGGCGTGGTGGCCACGCATGGTCCGATCACGGCTGTGCAGCCGCCCAAGAAGGCCGGAGAAGGCAATGGCGAGGCACCAGTGAAGGTCTGCGATAACTGTGGCGAGCTGTGCGCCATTGCAGCGCGCGTGTGCTCGGCCTGTGGCCACGCCTTCCCTGAGCCTGAGAAGCGCAAGCTGGAGCTGCGCCAGGACGACATCATGGGCCTGGAAGGCATCGACCTCGATGTCACCGGCTGGACCTGGCGCAAGCACGTCAGCCGAGCCAGTGGCAAGGAGATGATCGCCGTGACGTACTACGGTGGCCTGAGTGATCCGGCCATCACCGAGTACCTGCCGATCATGCACGAGGGATATGCCGGCCAGAAGGCCATGCAGCAGCTCGTGACAATGGCCGAGCGTGGCCAGATCGCACCAGGCGGCCTGAACGTCCAGACGCTGGAGGAGATGGTGGCCAACCTCAACCAGACGCAGCCACCGCGCAGCATCGAGTTCAAGCGCGACGGCAAGTTTTTCAGAGTGATGAGAAGGAGATGGGAATGAGCACCAGACCACCAGAGCCAGAGTTCCTGATCCAGTGGCGTGAGTGGATGCGCGCAGGGCCTCCCAAGTGCTGCCACACCTGCGAGCACTTCAACCAGTCCGGCCACTGCCTGGAGTTCGACATGACGCCGCCAGAGGACTTCGCCAGCACGGTCGATGCGTGCGAGCAGTGGATCGATATGATTCCGTTTTAAGTTCAAAACGGGTAAGATGGCGATGCCATACAGGAGATCGCCATGCAGAAAGCATGCTTCAAATGCAAAGTCATCAAGCCACTTTCAGAGTTCTACAAGCACTCTCAAATGGCTGATGGCCACCTCAACAAGTGCAAGGACTGCGCCAAGAATGATGTGCGCACGCATCGAGCGCAGAACCTTGACAAGGTGCGCCAGTACGACAGGGAAAGAGGAAAGCGGCCGGAGCGTATCAAGGCCGGAGTCGAGATCACTCGCATTTGGCGTGCTGAAGACAAGCGCAGACAGAAGGCGCACAACATGGTCAGAAACGCCGTCAAGACTGGAAAGTTGGTCAGGCAGCCGTGCTGCCGATGTGGCAATCCCAAGACCGTGGCGCATCATGAGGATTACGACAAGCCGCTGGATGTGATGTGGCTGTGCCAGGTTTGCCACACCAAAAGACACAAGGAGATCAACACGCCATGACGCCAGACCGCATCCCCACCGAGCACGAAGAGCAGCGCGAGCTGGTGCGCTGGTTTCGCCAGACCTGGCCAGGCGTGCGCATCTTTGCTGTGCCCAATGGAGGAGCCAGGAGCAAGGCCACAGCCGGCCGCCTGAAGGCCGAAGGCGTGGCCTCTGGCGTGCCTGACCTGTTCGTGCCTGCCTGGCGTCTGTGGGTCGAGATGAAACGCGCCAAAGGC
>SXGQ01565532.1_pt1 | contig 11670 bp, 10 predicted proteins | sample 3178371 | NCBI WGS metagenome assembly SXGQ01 (sample SAMN11356859, study PRJNA531348) | freshwater metagenome | isolation source: freshwater sample F1-20 | place: China: Fuxian Lake, Yuxi | collected 2017-12-25 | reverse complement strand
CGCAGTGATGTGGAAGCAAAGCTTGGTAAACCGCAGGAATCGGGATGGTATGTATTTCCATATGAGACCGTTCGTTTTCGTTACTCTGAGTATGGCTGTGGTGAAATTAAAACTTGCTATTGTCTAGTTCCAAAAGACACTGTTATTGAGATATCTGTAAACCTGTTAAGAAAGCGAAAGTTGAAAGAGTTTAACCTTGATCTATCGCATTTTCAGAAGGAGGCGGACTCTCGTTTGCTTATTTACGATTACTATACGAGCGAGGAAATCGGTGTAACTTATACGGTTGTCCGAGAAAGTGCAACGGTTACAGGCATCACGTATTTCCCCTCGAAAAAGAGTTGCTCCTCATTTGAAAAAACCAACACCACCGGTGTCAGCCCTATAACCTGCAGTGCAGATTCGACAGCACTTCAGATAGATCATGTGGGACCTCAATCGCTCTTTTTCAATTTGGAAAAAGCGGAGAACAGGTAACGAAGATTGTGCGGAATAGGATATTTCTTGGCTTCGAAGAAAAGTAAATATGAATCGGAAGTTAGTAGCGTTTTGTTTTATTACATTTACCACAGCGGTCTTCTTACCAGCCCCTACTCAAGCTCAGCAGAAATCCGAGATCGACGAAAAGCAACCTGAACGAGAGGTGATATTTCGGTCGCCTATTAGATATGTGGTTACCTATAATGAGATCGAAACGCAACTCAACGAACGTCGGATATGGGTATTAATGGATCCGGCGAAATTTAACTTGAGATCGCTTACCGGAATCGTTACTTTCCTCAAGGAAAAATATCCTCAACCGAATGATCTTGACATTACGATTCACACAAGTTTAGAGACCATTGAAACTCCCGAAGAAATGGACCTATACAGAGATAGTTCTGATTCACGCTTTGCGAAGGTGCGCGACAAGTATAGAAGAGCATGGTTCCACAGAGACTCCTCTGGTCTTGAGACACTGAATTATACGAGTCGGTTGAATCCGTATCGCGAGCGCATGGTCGTGCTAAGGACACCGCCGGGCAAGTAGTAAATGTCACCCGGCTGCTACATTGCAGCCTTAGGCGTTGCGGATGGCGGTGAGGATGTCTTCGTCGGCGGGGCGGAAGAGGCTGAGGGTCTCGGCCTTGTGGTGGGCGATGCGGCCTTCACGGTCGATGACGACGACGCCGCGGGCCGAGCGGCCGGGCAGCCAGCTTTTCATCCCGTAAAGCGCCGAGACCTTTCGGTCGGCATCGGAGAGCAGGCGTAGCGGCAACTCATTCTTTTCGGCAAAGCCTTTGTGCGATTCGACCGAATCGGTCGAGATGCCGACGACCTCGGCACCGGTCGCCTGATACTCCGACCAATGGTCGCGTACCGAGCAAAGCTGCGCCGTACAGACCGGCGAATTATCCGCCGGATAAAATATCAGCACAACGACCCGCCCGCGATGCTCACTGAGCAACCAATCGTTCCCGTCGCCGTCTTTCAGAGTAATATCCGGTGCCGTCTCACCTAATTTCATAATTCGTCTCCAATCACGTCTTTTCATTCAGGTTCTGCAGGCCATTCGATTGATGAAATGATTATTTCGATATGCCACACCCCGATCCCGCAGGAATATTCAAGTTGTTTGAAACTTTAGGATGATGATTGCATTTCAAAGCCACAGTATCCTTTTAACCAACTATCAAAAGTTTCACCTTCGGTTTTGTCTTGATACTTATACCCTGCCGTCCTAGCTAATTGGAAATCCATGCAAGCACCTACTTTGTCTTCTTCATCGAGAAGCGATTTCGAAAGCCCGCGCATAAAGAAAAGGTTGGGATTCTTCGTCTTGCTCAGCTCGATCGCCTTCGAAAAGTCTTTGATTGCAGGCTCGATAAGTTTCTGCGCATAAAATGCCATTCCGCGTTTTTCAAAAAGAGCCGCGGATTCGCCTCTTTCTTCGATCGCCTGCGAGTAAAGAAGCACAGCCTGGCGACAATCGCCTTCCTTCCTACACATCTGGTCTGCCCGATCGACGATATCGACGGCTTTGATCACCTTTGCCGGCGGACTCGAAGACACTTCCGGCTCGGGCCTTGAATGCACAGACTGCGAGTTTGTGCATGATATGAACATAAGTGCCCACGTCAGTATTGACGCCCGGCACCAAAACAACTGCTGTGACTTGTTCATAACTGAAAATCCCTTATGTCCTTAAATGGCTCGTCCTTATCCCCAAAATCCGGCCGGTAGTAGTACGACGCGGGTTCGTACTCTTGCATAAAGCCTTCCTCGATGCCGAGGGTTTCGAGGAGCGAGACGGCTTCGAACCATTCGCCTTCGGAGATGCGGCGAGAGAGGAGAATGTAGCGAGGGTCGGTGGCGGCCTTGTTGGTGGCGTAGTATTGGGCCATTAGCGAGATGGCGGTCCGTGGGCCGAGTTCGTCGCGTATCCAACGAAGGTTTTCCTCGAGGCCGGCGATGTCGTTCGGCAAGACGAGCAGGCGGATGAGCAGGCCGCGTTTTAGCAGGCCATTGTCATCGAACACCAGTTCGCTGCCCATCTGGCGATGCATTTCCTTGATGGCGGCTCGGGCGTGGAGCGGGTAATCGCGGATCTTGGAATACTGAAACCCGGCGTCGGCATCGGCATATTTCAGGTCCGGGAGATAGACATCGACGATGCCTTCGAGCAGGCGGAGCACCTCGACCGAGTCGTAAGCGTTGGTGTTGTAAACGATCGGGAGCCGCAGGCCGCGTTCGGCGGCGATCAGGATCGCCCGGGCCATCTGCGGGGCGAAGTGCGTCGGCGATACGAAGCCGATGTTGTGGCAGCCGCGGGCCTCGAGTTCGAGCATCATCTCGGCCAGGCGTTCGTGGGTCACTTCGTTCTTCTTCTGCTCTTTCCAGGTCTGCGAGATCTGATAGTTTTGGCAGTAAACGCAGCGGAGATTGCAGTTGCCGAAAAAGATATTGCCCGCACCTCGGGAGCCGGAGAGGCATGGCTCTTCGCCGAAGTGAGCGGTGTAGCTTGAGACGATCGGCAGCCAGCCGGAATAGCAGGCGGCGATCTCGTCTTTAAGGCGGTCGTTGCCGCAATCCTTTGGGCAGACCGTGCACGAAGCGAGAAGAGCCTCAAGAGCCTCGACCCGCTCGGCCAGCCTATTCTCCGCCAAGAGTGTTAGATACCTTGGGTCTCTTGTAACCCTTGATCCGGCCTTTGTGGTCATACTTTACAGACACATCTTCGGGCGCTACCTTTCGTGCGAGTTCCCAAGTGAAGTCCATTTCCTCGTTTATCGTCGCGGTCGCCATGCGGGTTTCTTTCAGCATAAGAATGCTGCCATAGAAAAGAAACATGATGCCGACGATGCCAAGCGGTATCGGTATCCATTTATAGATATCTACCAAGCCGGCGACAGCAATGCTGACACTCGTCAGGACGAAAAGCATCAGGCCATAGTAAAAGGCACCGAGCGCCCGCTGGAGAATTCTTGCCCTGCTTGTAACGAGGTCGAGCAGATCGACGACAACCTCAACACGCTTTTCGTAAAGCGGTATCTCTTCTTTATTCGGTGCGTAAATCAGTTCGCCGATGCGAACCTCAAGTGCCCGAACGCGATCGACCACCCGCCCAAGCCGTGTGGAGGTGGAAAGTACCAACGAACCGGTCGCCGAGATAAGAAGGGCGGGCGTGATCATCGCCGTTAGAAACTCGATGACGCTGTTTAGATTTGCGGAGCTGCTGACGACATCGGATGCCATATAGCGATTATCTTAAGCGATTGCCCAACGGTAAGCCATCCGGATCTATATAAGTTTAAAACGGGTAAGGCAGACGTGTTTCCGAAGGCTCGTCCTGCGAATGAGAACGGGTTTGGTCGTGTCGTATGGTTCGCCCGTTTCCTCGTCGAACTCGTCCTTATAGCTGCCCTTCCGATAGGTGGTCTCGCAGTTGTCGAACTTGTTGCAGACCTCGAGTTTGGTGCAGATGACCTCGCCCTCGCGTTCGTAGATGTAATAGGTCGCAGCGGAATATGGAGGGCGAGGATAGCTCTCGGTACGGATCGTGATGTTCGATCTTTGAGAAGCCGCATCGGCTTCAAACCATACGCCCCCGAGCCCGATCGCGAATAAGCAAAACAGTGCGATGCTTCTCATACCTGTCTCTCTGTGACTCTATCGACCTCGCGGGCCATCCGGCCGGTCAGCATGAACCACATCATTTTGTAATCTGAAATGAACGACCACAAAGGATATTTGAAGCTAGCGGGCCGGTTCTTTTCGATGGCGAAATGGGCGAACCAGGCGAAGGCATAACCGACCACGAGCGAGAGCGGAAAGTAGTACCAGGTACCGCGCCAAATGAACCACGCGAACAGCAGCAAGCCGAGAGCCGTCCCGACGAAATGCAGAGTGCGTGTCAGCGGCTTTGAATGCTCGTTGACATAAAAGTCCCAAAACTCAGTGTAGGTGGTTATCCGATCGGACATTCTCGAGCCCCCTTATTTGCGGCTGGCCAAAAGACCAGCCGACCCATTGATCCTTTCACGCGCAACGGCAAGATCGGCGAGTTCTTTTGCGGTCAGCATGTCCGCAGCCTCAAGTTCCCGATAGGCACGCTCGGCTCGGGCATAGAGCTCGGCCGATCTGGCATTTCTGGCTGCTCGCAGCGGGCCGCTGCCCGAGGGAGGTTTACAGTATGCGATCTGTTCCGTAACGCCGCCGAACGGCCGATGCATTGCTCCGCAGACCCCGAGTCCGGCATCGATATCGGCGATCGTCAGGTAAACCCCGGCAAGGCGATTTGCGGTCCGCAGATTGTTTTTCGGCTCGCTCCTTGAAACTTGCTCGAGCAGTTCGGCGGCTTTAGTAAGACGCAAGCGGCCTTCTTCCAACCTTCCCATCGCGGTAAGTAATTTGCCGGAAACGGTCAGATGGATCGCACTGCCGTAAACGCTTCGTCCCCGGTCGCGGTGGCGATCGCCCGCAAGCCATCGCCCGCGGGCCTCATCGGAAAGCCGAACGTACTCAAGTGCTTTCGCCGTTTCGCCGTTCAGATGGGCGAGCTCGGCAAGTTCGAGGTATGCGTCGTACTCCTTGCGGGCAAGAAATGATATCGGGTTATCGGAGTTCATCTTTCTAGAAGCTGCCGCAACCTGCTCGAAAGCCGCTTGTGAGCCTGAAAGATCTTCGGCTCGTTGCCGCGCCTGCCCTAAGCCGAACCCGGCCATCGCGTAAGTGATGACAACTCCGCTGTTCGCCGGATCAGTGCGGTAAGCACTTTCCGCCGACTTGAACGCGTTCTCGGCAGCGGCCAAGGCGTTATCACGATCGTTCAGGTGGCGGCCATAGTGATCGGCGATGAACGCGTAACTCGATGCGATCTTTGTGTCTCGCTCGGTTGAGGGCGGAAGTGCGGCGAGCAGTTCGATCCTTTGCCTGAAGGCCTCAACGGAACGGCGAAAATAGACATCCGCATTTGCCGTTTCCCCGATCTCCGCGAAGCCATTGGCCGCGTCGGCAAGGGCCAGCGCATAACCTCGCGTTGTCGTTTCGGTCGGTGCGTCGGATTCCATGATCTGCCGCCGAATCTCGAGCCTTTCAAGGCGGTTTGCCAGCGACGCCTTGAGGTCGGTGTGCCCGAAAAACTCATCTTTCTTGAGGAGTGCCCGAACCAGGAGGTCCTTGTAACTCACCTCGTTCGGGTGTGCGGCGACCAACCGCCTTGCGATCGCTTCGCTTCGGTCGAGATGGGCCGCTGCCTTGGCGGTATCGATCAACTGGTAAGCATATTCGTGGCCTAGCTTGATATGTGCTTCGCCAAGGTCCTTCAAAAGCGTGGCGTCTTCCGACTCGGTCGTCAGGTTGTCGAGAAAGCCGGCGGAAATATCAGCCAGTCTCGCCCTCGCTTCGTGGCTTATGGACGCTTCGCCGAGCCCTTCATCCCAGCCCGAGATCAACAGGTTGGAAAGCCGCCGAACTTCTATAAAGCGTTCCTCGGCGCGATTCTTTTCATCTGTTGCGACCTTTGCCTGCCAAAGAGCGACGCCAAACCCGGCGAAGATGGCGATCAGGGCCGCACCGGCCGCCGCGACCTGCGGACGATGCCGCCGGGCGAATTTGGCGGCGATGTACCCGATCGATGCCGGTCGGGCCATTACGGGCAAACCGGACAGGTGCCGCGAGATATCTTCGGCAAATTGTTCGACCGCGCGGTAGCGCCGATCGGGCTCTTTTCTGAGTGCCATCAGCACGATATTGTCGAGGTCGCCGCGAAGCCGACGCCTAAGCCGATCGGGCCGCTCGCCGCGGTGCTCGGCAAGAGTTTTGGCCGAGACCTCTTCGCTCGTCTGGCGGCCGCCGGAGAGGGTCTGCGGGCGGCTCATCGCGGTCGAAGGGGCGGGCGGATCGCTCTCGGACAATACGCGAGAAATTTCGTCGAGCGGCCTGCCTTCGAGCCTAATTGGCCTGCGTCCGCTGAGCAATTCGTAAAGCAGGACGCCGAGGCTGTAGATGTCAGAAGCCGTGGAGACCGTTTTGCCCTGAAGCTGTTCGGGCGATGCGTATTCGGGCGTAAGGAGCCGCATTCCGACAGCGGTGTCCATCATCGAGAATCCGGGGCCGGCGGGGTCTAGCAATTTTGAAATTCCAAAATCAAGCAACTTTGGACGACCCGTTGAGTCGACGATAATGTTCGTCGGCTTTATGTCGCGATGGATGACCAGGTGCCGATGGGCATAGGAGACCGCAGAACAGATCTCGCGGAACATCCCAAGCCGCTCTTCAACCCCGAGCCGATTTTGGTCGCAATATTCTGTGACCGGCAGGCCATCAACAAACTCCAGAACGAAATAAGGCCGTCCGTCGGCAGTGGTTCCGCCATCAAGCAGCCTTGCAATGTTTGGGTGGTCGAGCGTGGCGAGCAAGTGCCGCTCAAGGCGGAAACGGCGGACGATCTCGTCCGAATCCATACCCCGCTTTATCACCTTTACGGCTACCTTTCGGTTGATCTCCGGATGCGTTGCCAGATAAACGAGGCCCATTCCGCCGCGGCCGATTTCTTTTTCGATCTTGTAAGGGCCGATGAACTCAGGAACCGAGTCTTCATTTTCGGCGAGAATTTGGCCGGGTGTCGGCAGTATGCTCGCCCCGAGAAATTTGGCCTGCTTGGAGGCTTCAGCGGCGTCGAGCATCTCAAGCAATTCACCGAGCAGTGTTTCGTCATCACCGCAGAGACGTTGGGCGGCTGCAGCGCGTTCGTCGGGAGCCAGGGCATACGTCTCGTCAAAGGCCGCATTGAGCCGAGCCCAGTGTGATCCGGATCCATTCGCCGCCTGACCGCTCATCTCGTTCGCCCTCCTGCGAGTTCCTTATACAGCCAACTTCGTGCAAATGTCCAGCCGCGTTCGATGGTGGAGGTCGAGCGGCCGGTCGCCTCGGCGATCTCCTCGGTCGTCATACCGCCAAAGAATTTCATCTCAACTATCTCGGCCTTTTCAACGTCGCGAGCCGCGAGGCCCTCAAGCGCGTCGTTCAGATCGAGCAGATCGAAATTCGTATCGTCAAAGGCGATCGTCACATCCTCGAGCGAGATGTGCGGTTCGCTGCCGCCACGCTTTCCGGCACGTTTGGCCTCGGCGTGGTTGACCAGAATGCGCCGCATCATTTTTGCTGCAAGGCCGTAAAACTGGGCACGGTTACGCCAATCGACATACCGTTGATCGACGAGCCGCATATAGGCCTCATGGACGAGTGCGGTCGGCTGGAGAGTATGCCCCTTTCGCTCGTTCGCAAGGTACATACCTGCTATTGCCCGCAGTTCGTCGTAAACGAGAGGCAATATCTGATCAAGCACCTCACGCTTTCCGTCGTGATAGTCGATAAGAAGTTGAGTGATCTGTCCGCTGCCGCTATCGCTCATGTCCGCTCGGGTGGTGTAAGCACACGCCTATTCTAGACCAAATTCCCTCAACCTCCGACATTTTTTTGAGGGCATCGGGCCGATTTTCCTGCGTTAGTTAATTAGGAGGACATTTTCAGCTTTCCCGCGGCTGAAGAAGCAACAACATTATGACCCGAACTATAAATCTCTTCGCACTCGTCCTGATCGTCACGGCCTCGGCCTTTGCACAGGGCCGCCAGGACACGAAGACCGCGATCATCGGCTATTGGATCAGCAACGAAGCGGTCGTTGAGATACGGCCCAAGGGACAGATCACGATCAACGGCGAACGCTATGAATGGGCGATCCTCGGCAAGACCCTGATCGTTTCGCAGGGCGAGGACGCAGCCGATTTTCTGTTTGAGCTGAAGGGCGACACGCTGACCGTCTGGGTCGAAGGCAGAAAGGTCACATACTCGCGGACGGATAAAGAGGGCGCGGACGAGGCACTGGCGCTTCTGGCACGACGCGGCGGCGGAGGCGGCGGGAATCGCGGCGATAGCGGAGGCGGCGGAAATCCGCAGGACCTCGTTGGTAAATGGTGTTATTCGGCCAATGTACAGGCACAGGGCGGCGGTCGCCAATCTGATATCTGCTTTACGCTTCATCCGGACGGGACATACGAGTATTACGGCGAAGCCAGCAGCTCGAATATTTACGGCGGATCGAATTCGCAGAGCCGCGACGCCGGCCGCTGGAGCGCGACCGCGACGACCCTTACGGCACGTTCAAATAGCGGACAAACAAAGACCTACACACTTGAGCGTCGAAACCACCCGCGGACCGGCGACCCGATGTTGATGGTCGATGGCGACGCTTTCGTTACCTATTACCAGAAGCGGCCTTGGTAATTGCGGCCAATAATTTAGCTTCGGCCACTTCAAATGAATGACAGGAGAGATCAAATGACAAAGGGTGTACTGGCAATCGTATTTGCACTATTTACTTTCGCGGTTCTGCAGGTTGGGACTGCCTCGGCCGCAACGCTGACGGTCAACGACAATTCGGCAGGCGTTACGTGCAATCAGACCTTAAGCCTTGCCGAGGCGGCCGAGTTTGCCAGAGACGGCACCTCATTGCGAAATCTGACTGACGGGGAAAAGACACAGATCTCCGGCGTTACATGGCTTGCATTTCCGCCCGAACCGAACTGCCCCGGTGCCATCTGGCGGGCCGCGGTGAATGGCGGAGTGGGCAAATTCGTGACCGACTTCATAGGCTTTTCTAATGCCGTAACTCAGATCAACGATTACGTTTTCCTCGGGCGCGATGATCGGATCAATGGGCTCAAGCCGAATGGTTCGAAGGTGATCCTCGACGGTACAGGAGTTGGAAACATCGACGGCATTACATTTTTCTCATTCAATGATGGACTCAAGATAACGACAAGTTCGCAAGTCTCTAATCTCGTAATTAGGAACTTTCAGAGAAGCGGCATCTCGGCAGGCTATGCGAGAGGCTCGATCTTCGAGGGATTAGAGATCTATGGTAACGGCAGACACGGGATCGCGTTGCTTGGCAATGCCGAAGCAAATCCGCGGAGTATCCGTATCGGCGGCACACAGTTCGCACAGCGGAACCTTATCTACTCAAACAACCTGGACGGGATCTCGATCGTAGCAAGTCCTTCAACAGACCGATCCCTGCTTCAAAATATCGATATCCTCAACAACTACATCGGCACAAGCAACGGCACGACAGACAATGGCAATAATGGTAATGGCATCTATCTGGAGCACACCTTCGGCGTGATCATCGGCGATGCTACGGGAGCGACCCGCAATGTGATCAGCGGCAACAACAATGACGGCGTTAAGATCGTCGGGTCCCAGGCGTTTGCTAATGAGGTCATCGGGAACTTTATCGGAACTGATGCTTCAGGCGGAGCCGCTCTTGGGAACTCATCGAGCGGCGTCGCACTGCTTTCCGCGGCAGGATCAATAACAGACTTTGGCTCAAAGGGCCCGAACCTGATCGGTAAGCCGGGCCTCGGTAATGTGATCAGCGCGAACAATTTCGGGATTTTCATTGCCGACAACAATACGTCAAAGAATTGGGTGCAAGCCAATCGGATCGGTACGAACAACGGCGGAAATGCCGATCTCGGTAACACGCTGGACGGTGTTTTGGTCGGCGGCGGAACATCCGACAACCGCATCGGCGGCACCGGGGCGAGCGAGGGTAACCTGATCGCATTTAACCGACGCGGCGTCTTTGCCGATGGCGGCATCCGAAATTCATTCCGGCGCAATCGCATTTTTTCCAACGACGAACTCGGGATCGACCTCGCGCCAGTAGGTGCGACCCCTAATGACACCGGCGACGGCGATTCGGGGCCTAACGGGTTACTCAACTATCCGGTCATCACGTTCGTCAATGCACAGAACAGCGTCGTTTACATCGAAGGAACCTACAATAGCGCGCCAAATCAAAGTTACACGCTCGAATTCTTTGGCAATACTGTGCTTGATGGTTCGGGCTTTGGCGAGGGCAGAAACTTTCTCGGGCAGGCCATCGTTGCGACCGATGGCAGCGGAAACGCGAGTTTCAGCGTCGAATTTGCAGCACCGATCGCCGACACCGGAACATGGGTCACGGCTACGGCAACCGATGCGAACAACAATACCTCAGAGTTTTCGCAAGGAAGGAATATCTGTTCGCTTGTTCGGCTGACGCCGGGCGGCCTTTTAGCTTCGGCAAGCGGCGGCACAAGTAGCTTTACCGTCATACAGTCGGTTGGATGCGGCGGATTTACGGCCGTGCCCAACGTTGCCTGGGTGAATGTTACGAGCTCGTCGGGTGGAACCGTTAATTTCAGCGTTGCGTCGAATTCCGGTTCGCAGCGAGCCGGGGCCATCTCGATAAACTTCAACAACGGTCAATTCTTTACATTCGTTAATTTCAACATTACACAACTAGCACCCGGCTGTGCCTATAGCCTTAGCCCGACAAGCGCAAATGCCGGCTCATCGGGAGGTAACGGCTCGATCAGCCTAACGACGACCGCGGGGTGTAACTGGACGGCCGTAAGCAGTGCTCCGTGGTTGACCATCACGGGCGGTTCCAGCGGTTCCGGAAGCGGGACCATAAGCTATTCGGTCCAGGCAAACACCGGTCCGGCAAGAAGTGCGACCATAACGGCAGGCGGGCAGACCTTCACCATCAATCAGGCGTCGGGCTGTACGTATTCGATCAACCCGACAAGTCAGTCATTTACAGGCAACGGCGGGAACGGCTCGTTCAGCGTGACTGCATCGAACGCGAGTTGTACTTGGTCCGCGATCGCCAATGCGCCGTGGATATCGATCTCGGGCGGCGGCAGCGGTACGGGCAACGGAACCGTCAACTTTTCCGTTTTGATAAACCCGGGCTCCGCCCGAAGCTCGACGATCAGCGTCGGCGGACAGACCTTTACCGTAAACCAGGGTGCGAGTTGTTCGGTTGGCTTCTCTCCCGGAAGTGCGAACTTCCTTGCGGCCGGCGGAAACGGAAGTTTCAATGTCACGACCGGAGCGGGATGTGCCTGGTCAGCTTCGACCAGTTTCCCGTGGATAACCCTGACGAACAGCAGCGGCACCGGAAACGGAACGGTCACGTTTACCATTGCGAGAAACTTCGGGGCAAGCAGAACGGGATCGATCCCGCTTCCCGGCGGACAATGGTTCACGGTCGAACAAATGGGCGGAGCGGCGAAGCCGTCATTCGACTTTGATGGTGATGGCCGGACGGATGCGTCGATCTATAGGCCGAGCGTT
>SXGQ01274100.1_pt1 | contig 11672 bp, 13 predicted proteins | sample 3178371 | NCBI WGS metagenome assembly SXGQ01 (sample SAMN11356859, study PRJNA531348) | freshwater metagenome | isolation source: freshwater sample F1-20 | place: China: Fuxian Lake, Yuxi | collected 2017-12-25 | reverse complement strand
GCTATTGTAGTTTTGCCAACACCTCTTGGACCAGTCAGTAAATAGGCATGGCTATGTTTGCCATTTTTGATGGCATTTGTAAGAGTCTTTACGACATGCTGTTGACCAACTACCTCATCAAAGTCAGCCGAGCGATATTTACGATACAAAGCTAAATTACTCAAATCTCCCTCCACTTTTAATCTATTATATCTTATTGAGAACGTATTTTACAGGTTTATTAGGCTGAAATTACTGCCTCTATAGCTGCCCATTGGGCTTCGCCGACTTCTGGTACTACTACGGTTACTTCATCTCCGGGTTGCGCCTTAAAATAAGTTACGCTCGCATAAAGTACACGATAATGTCTATCTCCTACTACAGCCACATATTGGCCATTTTCTAATGCCATTTTAGCAATAATTTTTTTACGAGCAATCGGACCAATTTGCTTATAAATAAAGCTTCCATCCTGGGCAATTGTAAGCTTTAGAGTATCACCCTCTACAAGCTTTGATTTAGATGCATAGTTAGCTGGCACCGGGTAGACTTTACCGTCTGGACCAATCATATTCTGGCCATCAAACTGGCCTTCAATTATTTTGCCAATAGATTCTGTAGTGCCAGGCTGAACCATATCTTGTTTTTTAGGTTCTGGTAGCTCTGACTTATCTACGCCGAGCTTTTTGAGCTCTTCTTCAACTTGCTTAATTGTGTCTTGGGCTAGCTGCATTTGAGTAGCTAGATTTTGCAAAGTTTGTTGTTTATCTTTATCACTCATTTTTATTTACCTTTACATAAATTACTTAATTTGCTATCAGTGTAGCAAACAATTAAACAAAAGCCAAACAAAAAAGACCCCGGAGGGTCTGATTTGTGAATTTCAATAAATTACTGGAGTTCGATAGTTGCGCCAGCTTCTTCAAGCTTTTTCTTAGCTTCTTCAGCTTCTTCGGCAGGAACACCTTCTTTAATCATAGCAGGTGCACCATCAACTACGCCCTTGCTTTCAGCAAGACCTAGGCCAGATACTTCACGTACAGCCTTGATTACATCAATCTTCTTATCGCCTGCGGCTGATAGGAAAATGTTGTAAGAGCTTTTAGCTTCTGCAGCAGCTTCTTCGCCTGCAGCAGCGCCACCGGCAGCAGCAACAGCTACTGGGGCAGCTGCACTGACACCAAAATGGTCTTCTAGAACTTTTACAAGTTCAGATAGATCCAATACGCTTAGTTCAGAAATTTGGTCAACCAAAGCCTTGAACTTAGCTGGAACTTCTTTTGTTTCTTCTGCAGGTGTTGCAGTTTCTTCTTTTACTTCTTCTTGTTTTGCAGTTTCTTCTGCCATTTTATGCTTCTCCTTTTTTATCCTGTATGGCGTTTAGGGCATACAGAAGTTGAGTTATATTACCATTAAGTACACGTACAAATCCGCTAAGCGGTGCGGCGATGGTTCCAACCACCTGGGCGGTAAGAACTTCACGACTTGGAAGCTTGGCTAGCGCCATAACATCCTCTCGACTTAGAGTTTTGCCTGATTCATCGATTGCTCCGATGATTTCTAAGTTTTCGTTGGCTTTAGCAAAGTCTGCAATAATTTTGCAAGTCTGTGCTTCGTCCTGGCCAAAAGCGATTGCCATTGGGCCGGTGAAAATTGAAGTATCGGCATCTTTGAGCTCAGTGTCCTTGATGGCAACTTTTACTAAGGTGTTTTTAGCCACCTTGTAGCTTACCTCTGCATCTCTTAGCTGATTACGTAAATCGTTGATTGCAGGAACATTCAGTCCCCTATAATCGGTCATTACGGCAATTTTGCTTGAAGAGAAAGCTTCAGATAAAGCAGCTACGTCAGCTTGTTTTTGCTCACGTGTTTTTGCCATGGGCATCCTCCGATGCTTTTAGTTAATGTGCTGATTACCAAACAAAAAATCTTTGGGTTTATCCAAAGATACAAAGTTTGAAAATCTATTAAAGATTTATAACCTCGTGTAGCGGATTAAGTTTTTACACAGCTACAGTCTTTGGTAATCTAGATTATTTTAACAGATATATTGTGTTTTTTCAATACTTATTTGATGTTAAATTTCTTCATACCACCAGGCCAACTCGGAGGCCAGATTTCTACTAAATTCGTGTAGTTTAGCGTCTCCTCCGCCATTAATGACTCGACCAATTAAAGATCCAAGAGTGTTGGCATTTTCAACACTCAGTCCCCTGCTGGTCAACGCTGCTGTGCCCAGCCTTAATCCACTTGGTTCCCATGCCGACTTTTCTTCATTTGGAACTGAATTTCTATTTGTGATTATCCCAAGTCTTTCAAGCTCTTTTTGCAAATCCAAGCTATTTATTTTTTCAGGCAACTTAATAAGTACAATGTGATTTTGGGTATTACTTACCATTTCAATGCCCTTGTCGATTAGACCATCCTCTAATGCTTTAGCATTGTTTAAAACCGCATCAATGTATTTGTTAAATGGTAGCTTATCTGGATAAACATCTTCCCCCGAAACCTCAATAAGAGCCTGGCCAACCGCAGCAATTTGATTTAAATGTGGTCCTCCACTGGTTCCTGGAAAAACAGTTTTATTTATTGAATCAATATATTCTTTTTTGGCAAAAAGTAGTGCCGAGCGCGGACCGCGCAAAGTTTTGTGAGTTGTGGTGACCACAAAATCTGCTCCCTCTTCATCTGCTTTAAAGGGACTATCATGATTACCACTCGCTACGAGTCCTGAAATATGAGAAATGTCTGCAAGCACCAATGAGCCATTTTCGTGCGCAATTTTGCAAAATTCACCGAACTCGAATTTTCTGGTGTAGGACGAAAATCCGATTATAACTAAGCGTGGGTTAAGGCTTTTTACCTTAGCTCGAAAATCATCGATGTCTAATTCATAACCACTACGCCCCTGCTTAACATTATATGTTTCACCCTTAAAAAACTTTCTAAAAACACTAGTAGAGTGCAGATGGCTTAGGTGTCCGCCACTGCTTAAATCCAAACTTAAAACCGTATCCCCGGGCTCAAGAACAGAAAAATATACCATTGCGTTTGCAGGACTTCCAGAAAGCACCTGGACATTTACTTCGTATTCTTTTGTCGCATTAAAAACCTCTAAGGCTTTATTTTGCACAAAGCTTTCAAGATCGTCGGCTACCACGTTTCCGGCATAGTAACGCTTTCCGGGATATCCTTCGGCATACTTATCATTCCAGATTGAACCAAGCAGTTCTAAAGTTTTTGGGCTTGGGTAATTTTCCGAAGCGATTAAGTTCAAGCTATTTCTTTGCCTGACATATTCTTTCTGAGTTAGCTGAAATAAATCATTCATGAACTAATTATAGCATTGTGACAGATAAGGTTAAAAATGCTATAATTTGCCTGGCAACACCTCATACAAGGAGGTAAGGTGTGAGATATCTGCCATACGAGATGAGGAAGCCCGATGATCAATACCGGAATCTTCTTCATAGCATTTTGACAAAAGGTGAATCCGTCCCTTCAAGACAAGGGCCATCTGCAATCACTCTTTTTGGCGCTCCTCAGATGAGGTTCAGCCTGAAAAATGGTTTTCCTTGCATTACCACCCGTGATATTGGAGGGTTTTGGAAGGGTGCTATTGGAGAGCTTTGTGCTTTCATAAATGGAGCAACGACCCTTGATGAGTTCGAAAAATTTGGTTGCACTTGGTGGGGCCCCTGGGCCTCTGAAGAAAAGTGCTCAAAGCGCAATCTTGCAACCGGCGATTTGGGTCCCGGCAGTTACGGTGGAGCATTCCACAGCTGGCCTGATTTCAACGGAAGCACTTACGACCAATTTGAGCATCTTGTTTATCAGATTAAAGAATTCCCTGGTGATCGGACCCATGTGATCAGCCCCTGGAATAGTGCTTACTTGGCGCGCGATTCAGGTCGCATTAACAAAGCCACTATTGCACCATGTCACGGGTGGCTTCAGGTTCGTGTAATGAATAACAAAATCCATCTGCACCATATGCAGCGCTCAGGCGATGTGCCTATCGGCGTACCGTCGAATATGGTTCAATATGCTGCGCTACTTTTGATGCTTGAGCAGATCACCGGCTACGAGGCTGGCGAATACATTCATTACGTTGTGGATGCCCACATCTATTCTAATCAAGTTCGTTCTGCCTGGGAAATGGTGAATCGCACTGAACTTCGCTTGCCAACTGTACAAATTACATCAGAAGGCAAAAAGATTAGTGACATTCATGATTTTCGTGCTCAGCACTTTGAGATTAGTGATTACTACCCTCACCCCGCAATGAAAGGGATACCGGTGGCAGTATGATTAGCATAATCGTCGCAAGAGACAAACAGAGAGTTATTGGCAAGTCCGGAGATCTTCCCTGGAATATCCCGGCCGATATGAAGCATTTTCGCGAAGTTACCAATGGCAATGTGGTGGTTATGGGGCGAGGAACTTACGAATCAATCGGAAGACCTCTACCAAACCGCAAAAACATTGTAATTACTGGTAAGGAAAACCTTGAGGATGAAGCAGATCTTTTCTTTCGAAACAATTATGAAGAAGCAATCATTTTGGCAAGCCAGCTGGCGAGCGAAAATGATTGCAAGATTTATGTAATTGGTGGAGCTTCTGTCTATGCTGAAGCGATCATGGACCCAAAGGTCGATGAACTTCTGGTTACTTTGATCAATCATGAGTTCGATGGAGATAGATTTTTCCCTTACACTTCTCCCGAAGATTGGGAGCTTGCAGAGGTTAATTGGCACAAGCCAAGTAGTGACGATGGAAATGACAGCTTTGAGCTTGCATTCATGCGCTTCTTGCGCCGAAAGCCAGGCACAAATCCTGAAAGCATTTTCTACTACCCCAGCTCTCGTTCCGCCGAACAAACAAAAAAGATGCAGGACATTGAGAGTGCTGGCATCTGTCCGTTCTGCCCTGAGTGGCTCGAATGGTTTCATGATTCACCGATTGATAAGAAATTTAATTTTAATCATTGGGTTGTGACACCAAATGACAACCCTTATGAAGGCGCAGTTTGTGACCTGCTAATTATCAGCAAGCACCATACTGTAAAGTTTTCCGATCTACCTGAACCAGCCCAGTCTGAATTTGGTTTGGTTATAGCAAAAATTGCAGAAGCCTATACGCTCTTCAACTATGCAGTTGGCATGAGAGTTGGGCCCGCCAGTATGGTTGGTGGATCGGTAAACCATCTTCATGCCCATATCAAGGTTGGGGATGTTTACAGTGATAGTCACAAGTCGATCAAATTTAAAATGAGCAACAAGCCTCAAGAAAACAAGCCCCCGGAGACCTACTAATTACGTAGGTCCCTGGGGGCTCTTATTTTATGACCCTGACAATTTCAACGCCATTGGCTTCTAGAATTGTTTGAGCATCGAGAACGGCGTAGCCCTCCTCAAAATAAACTCTCTCAATTCCGGAATAGGCAATCGCTTTGGCGCACCAAGGGCACGGAAACGTAGTTACATAAAGATGCGAACCAGAAAGGCTTAGGCCAATTTCAGCAGCCATAGCAATAAGGCTTAGTTCAACATGCAAAGCAGTTCCAAGCTCTATGTTCTTGCCAGCCGAAAAGTTAGAACGCGGATCACCGTCGTAATAAGCTTGATCGGGCTTTGGAACATGAATGTTATGAACCGCAGGAAGCATTAAGGTGCCATTTTTGACAATACAGCCTCCTACTTGACGCCACCAGTCCCCACTTCTACTAGCCTCTTTTTTACAAGCTAAGATCATCTTACGATCAAATTCCAAACTAGTAATAGCAAAGTTTTCGACTGCTTCAGTCTCTTTTAATGATCTCTTCTTATCCCAGCGCAAAAAAACACTCACAAATTCAACTGACTTCTTGTTGTACAAAAATCTCTTAAAGAATTCATGTGAGATTTCTTCGTCTGGCATGACAAAGTCATTATAGCCATCAAGAATTGATAAATCAGTAAGCTCGTAAACATCGCATTCGATTAGGCTGGATCCACTAAGAAGCGAGACCATTTGATCTGATTTCAAAGCTCGAATATCTTTACGCAAAGATGGCTCTAGATCAAGAGCTATACTCGACTCTATTACGAAAACGCTATCTACGTTGCCAATTTCTGCTATGAAATTCAAGTAACCATTGTGGATTACCGGAAAATAGAGAATTGCAGCTCTCATTTCTTGTCCTTTCCTTGGCTCTGCTTTGAAAGTTTCTCGGCGTCCTCAAGATTAATTTTTCTCACCTTTGCGCTGGTGGATGTCTCTGCCTGCCTAGGCAAAACAATTACTTTTTTACAAAAAAAGCTTTCTAGCTCAAAAATTTCTTCTTGAGTGTAGTTGTCTTCTGTTGCGATGAGAACATCAGGCCTAACGCACTCGATGAGCTCCCACTTTGGACTGTTGTGGTACTTAAGAGTAATAATATCAACAGATCTCAAATGTGAGAGAATCTTGACCCTTTCACCCTGAGGATTTACTGGCCTGCCCTTACCCTTGCGTTGACGAATCTTTTTATCATTATCAACACCAACGATTAAGATGTCTCCGCACTTCTTGGCACTCTCCAGGTATAGAGCGTGGCCAATATGGAAAAGGTCAAAAGAGCCAGATGTAAGTACAATCTTGGCACCAAGGCCCTTCAAGTACTCAACTTGCTTTTGCAACTTTTCGTAGTCTGGATAGAAACGAGACTTGAAGTTTGTCTCGTGAGAAAAGTAGCCAAAATCAATCGGCATTTATCCTCCACTTGTCTAGGAACTGTCTCAATCATACCAGACAATAACCGATAATAAAGCATAATAAAAAAGCCCGACGTCATCGAGCTTTTCTATAAATTATTTGTTTAAGTTATTTTGACTCTTTAAGAGCTTCTGATGTATCAATTTTAATACTCGGACTCATACTGGAATTTACGAATACGTTTCGAATAAACACGCCTTTTACACCACTAGGCTTGGAGCCTGATAGAGATTTTACAACTGCCTTAATATTTGAGTATAGGTCTTCTGTTTTGAAACTTACTTTACCAAATGCAACGTGAACTACGCCATTGGCATCATTTTTAATTTCAACTTTACCTTTTTTAAACTCTTCGGTGGCTTTAGCTGGATCCGCAGTAACTGTTCCATTCTTTGGTGAAGGCATTAAACCTTTTGGTCCAAGAACCTTAGCTAGCTTTCCAAGTTCGGCCATTTTATCTGGGGTGGCTATAAGAACATCAAAGCTAATTTTTTCTTTTGCGATGTCTTTTATTAACATATCCGCATCAACCATGTCAGCGCCTACTTTTTTAGCTGCTTCTGATTCTTTATCACCAGCAATTACTGCAACCTTCACTGCTTTACCGGTTCCGGCTGGAAGCGAAGTAGAAGTTCTAACTATTTGATCGGCCTGCCTTGGGTCGATATTAAGAGTTACGTGAATTTCAGCTGTTGCATCAAATTTGGTTTTGGAAATTTTTGGAAGCAGTTCTACTGCTTCATTTAGGCTGTAAAGTTTAGTAGGGTCAATTAGTTCGCGGGCAGCCTTTTGGTTCTTTGAGTATTTTTTAACTCTTGGGGCTTGCTTTATCTTCTTTGCAAGCTCTTTATCAGCACCATCTTTCTTGGCCTTTTTGACTTCCTTCTCTGCTTCTTCGGCCTGGGCCTTAGCGCTTCTTTTACCAGCTTTGGCTGTTTTTGCTTCAACTTCAGGCTTCGAGGCTTCAGCAACTTCTTCTTTTACTTCTTCTTTAGATTTCTTTTCTTCTGCCATATCTTCTCCTTTCGTGGTCAAGCTCCAAAATTATTGGATCCCACAGCTAGGTTAATAATTTATTCTACTTCAACGCCCATTGATCGAGCAGTGCCTGCAATGATCTTTTTAGCAGCTTCGATATCGTTAGCATTCAGATCAGGCATTTTCTTTTCTGCAATTTCTGTAAGTTGAGCCTGGGTAAGCTTACCCACTTTTTCCTTATTTGGAACACCTGAAGCTTTCTTCAGCTTAAGAGCTTCTTTTATCAGTACTTTTGCAGGAGTACCTTTGATTACAAACTCCATTGATTTGTCTTCAAAAATAGTCACAACCACTGGGGTTGGCTGACCTTTTCGGTCTTGGGTCTGCTCGTTAAACGGATTGATAAAATCCATCATATTAACTCCATGCTGACCAAGAGACGAACCAACAGGTGGGGCTGGAGTTGCTTGCCCACCCATAATTACCATTTTTACTTTAGCTTGTACTTTTTTTGCTTCTGCCATAATAAATCCTTTCTAGATCTTCTTAACCTGAAGTGAATCAAGTTCTACGGGGGTTTCACGACCAAACATACTTACAAGAACTTTAATCTTGCCTTTCTGTTCATCAATTTCATTTACTTGTCCATCAAAACCCTTAAACGGTCCATCTGTAATGTTTACTGTTTCGCCAATTTTAAAATCAATACTATAAAGTGGTTCATCAATACCCATGCGTCTCTGAATTGACTTAACTTCTTCCTCGCTTAGTGGCGAAGGTGTTGTGCTGGTACCTACGAATCCTGTTACATTTGGGGTATTTCGAACTACAAACCAAGAGTCTTCTGTTACTAGCATTTGAACCATTATGTAGCCTGGGAAAATTTTACGCTCAACGGTACGTCGGCGACCATTTTTTATTTCTATCTGCTTCTCTTTAGGCACGATAACATCAAAAATCTTGTCTTTCATATCAAGTGAATCTATTCGCTGTTTAAGCGCTTCGGCTACTTGATCTTCATAACCCGAATATGTATGAATAACGTACCAATATTTTTGTACTTCTGTCATTTAAGGAATCCTTAAAATTAATGTTTTGAGCGCAGTCCTCCATCCGGCATCAAGGGCTGTTAGTGCTAATCCTAACACCAACGACACCACTATAATCAATAGTGTTAACTGTAAAGCCTGCTTTCTTGTTGGCCAAACAACCTTCTGCAGTTCTGCTATTGAATTTTTGATGTAGTTTGTAAATCCGCGCATTGTTTTAATCTAAAAAAGCCTTTCGGCCTTTGGTTACTATTTTAACCAATAATTGGCCTTTTTGTCAATAATTAGTTGGGTTTAGGTATATTTATTTTAACTGTATCTGGCAATGAATTCCATATGCTAACAAGAAATTCTGATATTTCGGATGAGAAAATAAAACTAATTGCAAAATAAGTAATTAAAGCGATAAGGATAATTATAACTAATATCCAAAAAGCAAAATAATCACTATCGTGATCGGCATAAAAACTTAATCTAGTCATATGCTTTTCATAATTTTCTAAAGAAGACCAATAGCCAACGCTAAAAGCGATCCAGCAAGACCACAAAATATAAATTAACGCCGAATAAATAGATAAATAACCAATATTTGTGGCAACGGACTCTGAGTTAATTAATAAATTAATCAGTGAGTACGCCAGATAGGAACAAAGTAAAGTTATTATTACGAATATTAAAATCCATAAAAAAGATTGTAAAAATGATCTCACTGGATGCTTAAAAGCTTGGCCAAGAGAAATAGTAAACTTCCTTTTTTGACTGTCTAGACCAATAGCAGATGAGGCTTGCAGAGTAAATCTAAATTTTATATATAGTGTATAGATAATCACTATAAAAATACTACTTAAAATATACAAAGTTATTTGGTTTGTTAAAGATCCATAGCCCAAAATAAAACTGCAATAAATTAACAAGCAAAACATTATAAAGCAGAATATAAAAACTAATTTTCTTTGTATTTTTGCAAGAACCATTGTCCCTGTGTTTTTTAATGCTTCATTTATATTTCTAAGTGCAGTTGATTTTCTATGATCGATTTTTTGAAAGTTATATCGCATTAAAGCAGAAACAACAAAAGTATCAAATAGCCAGCTAAGGATAATAAGAACAATAATTGCAAGCCCATATGCAACGAACTGAAAAGTATTTTGTGGTGTTAATATGGATTTAATGCTTGATAAAATTTGATCTGGCTTTAAGACCAATAGATATCTTAATTCGAAATAAACTAAAGGTATAAAAATAAAAAATAACGGCTTAAAAGAAAAAAGGTTTCTTAAAAAAGAAAACATAAAAATCGAACTATCAAAAATAGTTTTTATCCCATTGAATAAGCCAAAACCTAAGCCTATAGTTAATTTTTTGGTTCTTATGCTTTTTTTATCTTGCCTTGGAACCCGATAAATTTGCTTAGTTTTCTTAGGCTTATGGTTTTTTGAAATTTTAACAATATCAATATTTCTCATAAAGCTTGTGTTTATTATAGGTTAAAAGAAAGAAACTAACTAGCCAATGACTTCTTAATTTTAACTGAAGTAAAGATTCTTATTTTTTGAGATTTGCTCAAACTAATTCTGCCATTTACTAAATCTTGAACTGGCGTTTTAGACATTTGATTGTTTAGGGCTGAAAAATATTTAAAAGCTAACTCCACACCAAATCGACTTGAGACTGGTAATTTTCTTAGAGCAGGCTTTGCTATTGCTAAGTCCTTCTTGATGTCTGTAATTATTTCTTTTTTGTCGAGCTCACTAAAATGGCGAATATTTTTGCCTGGAAAGTATAGGCGCCCAAGCCCCGAAGAATCGGCGTTTAAATCTCTTAAAAAATTTATCTTTTGAAAGGCCGCCCCCAAAGCTTTTGCGGCAGGTAAAAGAGAATTGTAGTTTTTCTTATTGCCATTAACAAAAACCATTAAACACATAAGTCCTACTACTTCCGCAGAGCCATAAATATAAGTTTTATACTCTTCCAAAGAGTAAGATTTCTTCTTGATATCCATCTTCATACTTCTTAAAAAAGCCTCTACAAGATCTAAAGGAATATCGTACTTACGAACAACCGATGCAAAGCTGTGCACTATAGGATTTACACTAAATCCACTCTTAACTGCTCTTTTATAGTCGTTGGACAGCTCATTGATGTACATTTCCATACCCCTTGGCCGCCAGCTATCTACTATCTCATCTGCAATTCGAACAAAGCCATAAATTGCATATATCGAATCTGCCACTTCAGGACTTAAAAGACTAGTGGCCGAAGAAAAAGAGCTCGAATATATCTCAGTAATATCTTTGCTTACTTTCAAACTTATTTTTTCATAGAGCTGAATATTTAACATTTTATTTCTTCCTTACAACGCAGTAATGAGAAAACGCAATTAAGATTGATTTTGTATCTTTATCTATTTGCATCTTATCAATAATCCCGAGGGCCTTTTGCAGATGATCTTCCGCAGCCACCACTGCTTTAGCTTGAGCCCCGCATTCTTTAAGTATTGAGCGCACTAACTTAACGTCATCTGCGGAAATGTGTTCTTTACCCAACCTAGAGCTTATAGCTTTCCATTCCAGTGGAGAGGCCAGCTTCTTAGCATAATACATTAATAAAGTCTGTTTTCCTTCACGAATATCTGATCCAACTGGCTTGCCAGTTTGCCTTGAAGAACCAAACATACCCAATAGGTCGTCGGCTATCTGAAAAGCCTTACCTAATTCGGCCCCAAAATCAGCGAAGGTGTTCATTAGTTTTTTGTCCCCTTCGGCAGCGATTACGCCAAGCTGCAAGGGTGAGGTTACAGTGTATTGTGCAGTTTTATAATAATTAACTTTTTCTATTTTGTTTAAATTTAAATCTCCTCTTATGCTAGACATTACATCGAGCTGCTGGCCAGCGCCTGTTTCAAATAGAACTTTTTGGAAATGCGCCATC
>SXGQ01511601.1_pt1 | contig 11673 bp, 12 predicted proteins | sample 3178371 | NCBI WGS metagenome assembly SXGQ01 (sample SAMN11356859, study PRJNA531348) | freshwater metagenome | isolation source: freshwater sample F1-20 | place: China: Fuxian Lake, Yuxi | collected 2017-12-25 | reverse complement strand
TAATGCGTCATGAGGACTGGCTTCGGGTTATGCCCATGGCCGAGGGGCGGGCCGGGTCGCAGGACGAACTGATCGAAATGCTCCGGCGCGGAGATGTGCGCCCTCGGATGGTTGTGGCCGCCCGCTATCCCGCCGCAGGATTCGACCCCGGTTCGTGGGGGTTGGTGCGACGGCGGGACTGGCGTTACGTCTTCCTCGAGTTCAAACCTGGCGGACCACCCGAGCAGGCCATCGAGCGGGCCGAGACGACCTATCGCGAGATCGAGCAGTTGTTTGCACCGGGACCGCGTGACAAGCCGGTCGAGGGGATCACCGAGGCCGAAAAGCTTGCACGGCAGTGGCAGTATTACGCCATGCTGCAGGTCACCCCGGCGCCGTTGTATCGCGCCAAGGACAAAGTCGTCGAGCAGGGCATGTCGGCGATGGGCTGGACGTGGCCCTCCGCGGCCGCGGCCGTGATCGGGCTGATGGTGGGGGGCACGCTGGTGCTCTCGACCCGTGTGACCGGTCGGTAAGGCGGATCTCGGCCACCCGTATACGGCCCGCGCGCAGGGTCGAATGTGTGAGACTGGGCAAACCGAGCGGGACATTCGTTGCATTTGGTTCGGGATCGGGCATGATCTCTGTAGAGGCGGCCTCCGGGGACGGTGCGGCCGCGGAGGGCTATCGGTCCATGACGGCCGGTGGCGAGCAAGGGAGACAGGTGAGACATGCTGAGCCATGATGCAAGCAATCGTCGTGCGGTAGCGGTGCGTGGCCTTTGGTCCGGACCGGCAGTTCGCTGGATGGCGGCCGCGTCGATCGCGGCGTTGTCGCCGCTGGCGATGGCTGAAGCGGGCAAGGGCGAGACGGACCCGGGCGTTTCGCGCACTGTTCCGATCCCGGTGCAGTTCGAGACGATCACCCAGATCCACATCACGAGTCTCGGGCGTGTGACCGAGACGACTGTCCCTGCGATCGAGCTGGGCATCTGCCCGGTGACGGTCACCCACACCGATGCTCAGTTTGAGGGCGGCGGGCAGTTCAACGCGCAGGGCGGCTTTGCCGAGCAGGAGACGGCTGCGGCGCAGTACACGCTCGCACCGACGGAGTTCCCGGCGCAGTTTGTCTCTGCGGACATCATCTTTGCCACAAGCAACGCGCAGGTTCAGACCGTAACGGAGTGGTCGGTCTTGATCTGGTCCGGCAATCCCCAGACGGGCCAGTTGATCGGCCAGTACTTCTCGGATGACAAGATCATCCCGCACCTGCGGATGAACCCGGGCACGAACGGCACACGGATCAGCTTCCAGGTGGACCCGTCTGATCCTGAGCAGGTGTTCATTCCCGCGCCGAGCGACGGCAGCAACACGATCACCATCGGGTTCCGGATCGAGAAGCACAACGCCCAAACTCAGAATCCCTGCTTCGTCGCACCGCCGAGCAACGCCAACGCGTTCCCGGTCACGGACACAAGCGGGCTTGCAGCGCCGTCGATGAACTGGCTTGGGGGCGTGAACTGTGGCTCGTTCGGGTGTCCGCCCAACGGCGGTTTCGCTCGGTTCAGCCAGTTGAATGTCTTCTGCCGCCCGACGGGCGACTGGGTGATCAGGGCGACCTATGAGCCCGCCCAGTGCAGTCAGGTGACACAGGGGCGCTGCTGCTTTGGCGTGAACTCCTGCGATGTCACGACGCCGCAGACCTGCACATTGATCAAGGGGTTGTACGGCGGGAACGGAACGACCTGCGCCTCCTTCACGTGTCCGTTCGGGGCGTGCTGCCTGTCGGACGATTCGTGCCTGGAACTGACGGCTGACGCGTGCCAGTCGCTGGGCGGTTCGTACCGCGGAACGGGCGTGACCTGCGCCACAGCGGCGTGCGCGACCCTATCCCGGGCCTGCTGCATCACGTCAACGATGAACTGCGTGAACCTCAACCGCACAAGCTGCCAGAACATCGGCGGGCTGCCGGGAACCCCCGGCTCTGCGTGCGCGACGTTCGTGTGCTTCCCCATGGGGGCGTGCTGCCTGCCCAACGGATCGTGCCTCGACAGCCAGAGCCCCGCGCAGTGCTCGTCGCTCAACGGCACGTTCCGCGGCGACGGGGTGACCTGCGGCTCGATCGTGTGCCCGCTGCCCTTGGGAGCCTGCTGCGTGGGTCAGTTTGGCTGTGCTGAGCTCGGCCAGTCGGACTGCGAGATCGCAGTCGGCGGGACCTGGGCCGGCTTTGGGACCACGTGCGCCGACCTGAACAGCAACGGGACCGCGGACGACTGCGAGTCCGGGCCGTCGTGCGCCGGTGATGCCAACGGTGACGGCGACTCCAACGGCGCCGACCTGTCGGTGCTGCTCGGACAGTTCGGCCAGAAGGTGACCCCTGGCTTTGGTGCGGACTTTAACGGTGACGGCGTGGTGAACGGCGCCGACCTTTCGGTGCTGCTGGGTAACTTTGGCTGCACGAGCTGATCGGTCGAACAACTGCGGCGATGATCCAAGGGGAGCGGGCAAGCCCGCTCCCCTTTTTCATTGCTGTCGCAGAGCCGGGCCGACGCGCGGATCAGCGCTTGCGGGCACGGGCGACGCGTCGGTTAAACCGCTCGAAGGCGGCGAGTGTCTCGGCCCCGACGTGGTGCTCGATGCCCTCCGCGTCGGTCTGGGCGGCGTCCTTTGGGACTCCAAGGGCGAGAAGGACGTCCAGCACGATCTGGTGGCGTCGCCTGGCCTCTTCGGCCAGAGAAGTCCCCTTGGTGGTGAGAAAGACCGAGCGGTAGGGCTGGGTGGTGACAAGGCCGTCGCGCTGAAGGCGGGCGATGGTCCTGATGACCGTGACGTGGGAGACGCCCAGGCAGCGGGCGAGGTCCGTCACGCGGGCCTCGCCGGTGGCTTGGATGAGGTCGGCGATGGCCTCCGCGTAGTCCTCGGCGGTCTCGTTGGCGTGGGCGCGGCGGGTGCGGGCGTGGTGGGTCGCCTGGCTGCGGGTCGGCGGGGCGTTCCTGGACGACGCGGCCTTTTTGCGGGGTGTGCGTGCGGCCCCGGCGGTTGATGCCGCGGCCCGGCGCCGCTTTGGTGAGGGTGTGGGCATGGCCCGAGTGTAGCCTGGCCCCATTGTCCAGCCAAGAGCCGGGAGGACGGGTATACTTGTAGCCGGGTCTACAAGTTCTGGCCAAGGCCAGCTTTTGACGACGGAGGTTCAAACGATGGCAGTCTGGCGATCGGCATGGGCGATTCTCGTCATCTTGGCGGCATCGCTCGGGGTGTGTGGATGCGAGCGCGGCGCTGGCCGCGGGGAACGGGACGCCAACGCTCCTCTACGCGTGGTCACGACGACGGCAATGATTGCCGACGCGGCTCGGGCTGTCGGCGGCTCGCGGGTGCAGGTGACGTCGCTGATGGGCGAAGGGGTGGACCCGCACCTGTACAAAGCCTCGCCGGGCGACATCCGCCAGTTGTCGGAGGCGGATCTCGTGCTGTTCAACGGGCTGCACCTGGAAGGCCGGATGGGCGACGTCCTGGCCCGTCTTGAGTCGCGCACGCCGACGGTCCGGGTCACCGATGGGATCACCGGCGATCGACTCCGTGAGCCGCCGGAGTTCGAGGGCGAGAGCGATCCGCACGTGTGGTTTGATGTGGGGCTGTGGGTCTCGGTCGTCGAGCGCGTGCGTGAGGCGCTCGTCGCGGTCGATCCTGAGCGGGAACCGGAGTATCGGGCGGGAGCCGAGGGCTACCTCGCCCAGCTCCGAGAGCTGGACTCGTGGGTCCGGTCAGAGATGGGGCGCATCCCCGAGGGGCGCCGGGTGCTGGTGACCGCCCACGACGCCTTCGGGTACTTCGGAGACGCGTACGGCATCGAGGTGCTGGGCGTCCAGGGGATCAGCACCGACAGCGAGGCGAGCATCAGGGACATCAACGCGCTCGTCGATACACTGGTCGAGCGTCGGGTGCCGGCGGTGTTCATCGAGTCGAGCGTGCCGCAGAAGACGGTCCAGGCGCTGGTCGAGGGCTGCCGTTCGCGTGGGCACGAGGTCGTCATTGGCGGCGAGCTGTTCAGTGACGCTATGGGGCCGTCGGGCACGCCTGAGGGGACATACATCGGCATGATGCGCCACAATGTCCGAACCATCACGGCAGCGCTCAGTGGCGGCGATGAGGGGGCAACGCCTTGAGCCTTCTGGGGGGTGCAGCATCGGTCCGTGAGCCGGCTTCCGGGCCACGTGCGGCCGCGCCGATCGGCGAACCCGTCGCCGTTGAGGTGCACGATGCGACCGTTGCGTACCACCGGCGTCCGGTGCTGTGGGACATCGATCTGGTGCTGCCGGCCGGGCGGCTGGTAGCGGTCATTGGCCCCAACGGCGCGGGAAAGTCGACACTTCTCAAGGCAATCCTTGGTCTGACACCACTGGCGAGCGGCTGGATCGAGGTGTTCGGCAAGCGGCTGCGGGATGTGCGGCAGCACGTGGGCTACATGCCGCAACGAGAAACGGTGGACTGGGACTTTCCCATCAACGTTGCGGACGTCGTGCTGATGGGCCGGTATGGGCGGCTGGGGTGGCTTCGGCGCCCGGGCGCTGCCGACCGTGAGATCGCGGGGCGGGCGCTCGAGGCCGTGGGGATGTCGGCCTACGCGCGTCGACAGATCAGCCAGCTTTCGGGTGGGCAACAGCAGCGGGTGTTCCTGGCGCGGGCGTTGGCGCAGGAGGCATCGCTGTACCTCATGGACGAGCCCTTTGCCGGGGTTGATGCGTCGACCGAGAGGATGCTGCTGGAGGTGATGCGGGGCATGCGGGACCAGGGGCGCACGGTCGTGGCGGTGCATCACGATCTACAGACGGTGCCGGAGTACTTTGATCACGTGGTGATGCTGAACATGCGGCTGGTGGCGGCCGGTCCGACGAAAGAGGCATTCACGCGCAGCAATCTGCAGAAGACTTACGGCGGACGCCTGACGCTTCTGGATGAGGCCGCCGAGGCGGTGCGGCGCGCGGCATCGCCCGATGGGCAGCGAGTTTGAGGCGGCCATGACCAGCTCGGACCTCTTCCGCCTGCTGACGCTCGAGGATTCCAACACACGGCTGGTGATGGCCGGCACGGCGCTGCTGGGGCTGGCGAGCGGCGTCGTGGGTTCGTTCGCGGTGCTGCGCGGCAGGGCGTTGATGGGCGATGCTGTGGCGCACGCGGCCCTGCCGGGGATCTGCATCGCGTACCTGCTGGTGGGAGACCGCAGCTTTGCCGCGTTCCTGATCGGCGCCCTGGTGATCGGAACGCTGGCGGCATGGAGCGTTGCACTGGTTCGCCGGTGGACCCGGGTGCGTGAGGATGCGGCGGTCGCCATGGCGATCGGCGGGTATTTCGGTGTTGGCGTTGTATTGTCGGGCATCATCCAGCGGATGCCGGGAGGCAACAAGGCGGGGCTGGACGGCTTCCTTTTCGGCAAGGCGGCCAGCATGATTCGGAGTGATGCCCTGACCATCGCCGCCGGGGCGGTCTTCATTCTGATGGCGGTGGCGATCCTGTACAAGGAGTTGAAGCTGCTGTGCTTCGACAGCGGATTCGGGTCCGCCATCGGTCGCCCGGTGCTGCGCCTGGATATGTTGCTCATGGGGCTGATCGCCCTGTGCACGGTCGTCGGGCTGCCGGCGGTCGGGATCGTGATGATCGTGGCGCTGCTCATCATTCCGGGCGCTGCGGCACGGTTTTGGACCGATCGACTGTCGGTCATGTTGCTGCTCGCCGGCGGGATCGGACTGGGTTCGGGCGTGATCGGCACAGCGCTGAGCGCCACGCTGCCATCGCCGGCTTCGAGTCTGTCGCGTGGCTGGCCGACCGGTCCCATGATCGTTCTGACCGCGGCGGCGTGCTTTGTGTTTTCAATGCTGCTGGCGCCGCGACGCGGTGTTGTTTCACGGGTGTTCCGACGGGTGAGGATGCGGATCAAGACCTCGTCGCAGCACCTGCTGCGTGCGGCGTACGAGCTGCGCGAGGTCAACGGCGATCGCCTGGAGTGGTGGCGGCCGGAGGAGCTGTTGGCGCTCCGCCGTGTGCCGCGTTGGAGTCTGGTACTTCAACTGGGACTGGCCCGGAGGGCTGGCGATGTCGAGCGTGTGGAGCGACGGTGGAGGCTGACGGACGCGGGCGTTGCTGAGGCGGAGCGGGTGGTGCGGACCCACAGGCTGTGGGAGTTGTACCTCATCGAGTTTGCCGACATCGCGCCGGACCATGTTGATCGGGATGCGGACGAGATCGAGCACGTCCTGCCGCCCGACCTGTTGCGACGGCTGGAGGAGCGGCTGGGTGCGTCCGATCGTGCGGCCGAGCCGATTCCCGCATCCCCGCACCCGCTGGGGCGCGTGGCCGGTGGTGGACTGGCTCGTGCAGGTGCGGAGGGTCCTGCATCATGAGCCCGGATGGGATCGCCATGCTGGCGATGCAGCTCGCCGCCGACGACTGGCGGATCATGGCGACCGCGGCGTGCTGCTCGGTCGCGTGCGGCACGATCGGCTGTTTCCTCGTGCTGCGCCGGATGTCGCTCCTGGGCGACGCGATCTCGCACGCCATTCTTCCCGGGCTGGCGATCGCGTTTATTCTTACGGGAACTCGCGAGCCGCTGTCGATGCTGGCGGGGGCTCTTGGAGCAGGTGTGCTGACGGCCGTGCTGGCGTCGGTGGTGACGCGGTGGGGCCGCGTACCGGAAGACGCGTCGCTGGGGGTGGTGTTCTCGAGCTTCTTTGCGATCGGGGTCATCCTCATGACCTGGGCAGCGCGGCAGGTCGACCTGGATGCCAACTGCGTGCTCTACGGCCAGCTGGAGCTGGTCGCGCTGGACACGGTGACAGTGGGGGGGATTGCGATCCCGCGCGCCATGGGCCTTCTGCTGGCGGTGCTGGTGGTGAATCTGCTCGCGATCGGCGTGTTCTACAAGGAGCTCAAGATCGTGTGCTTCGATCCCGCGCTCGCGACGGCCATGGGCCTCAGCGCGGCGATCGTGCACTACGGGCTGATGGTGCTGGTCGCGTCGACTTCCGTGGCCTCGTTCGAGGCCGTGGGCTCGATCCTCGTGGTGACGATGCTGGTGGCGCCGGGCGCTGCTGCCAGCCTGCTGACCGATCGGCTTGGTGTCATGCTGGGGCTGTCGGGCGTGCTGGCGATCGTGGCGGCCGTTGCGGGCTACCTGCTGGCGGTGGTGTGGGACACTTCGGTTGCCGGAATGGTCAGCACGATGGCGGGCGTGCTGTTCGTGCTGAGTGCGCTGCTGGCACCCCGTCACGGGTTCGTCGGACGTGCGGCCGTTCGGACCGGTCTGGCATTGCGGATTGCGCGTGAGGACATCCTGGCGTCGCTGTACCGTCGCGCCGAGGGGCTGTCGGATTCGGCGGCGCGCGCGACCACGCGTGGGGCGGGCAGCGCCCGGCAGCGACTGCTTCGATCGTGGGCGATGTGGTCGCTCGCACGTCGCGGGCTGGTGCATGGGCCGCCGTCGTCGCTGCGCCTGACTGATCGCGGGATGGCCGAAGCGTCGCTGGTTGTGCGATCACACCGACTGTGGGAGTCGTATCTCGCCGAACGACTGGACGTTCCGGCCGATCACGTTCACGAGCCCGCGGAGCGGGTCGAGCACTTCATCACGCCACGGCTGCGAGAGGCGCTTGAGCGCGAAACGCCGTCGACATCGGATCCGCACGGGCGGCCGATCCCGCCTGTTGACGGCGGCGCGTGACAGCTCGCCTCAGTGCCTGGCGCGGTCCCGCCGCCGAGATGCGGTCAGCTTGGATTCTCTCGTCGCGTGCAACGGCAGGCTCTTGTGCGACGCGGATGCATTCCACTCGGGGGCGTTCGGTTCAACTCCGAACACGGCTGCCGCCGCGACGACAAAGTTGGTCCAGTTCGGGAGCTCGCGTGCGATGTCCGCTCGGCCGGCAGGGGTCAGCGCGTAGGCCTTGGCTCTGCGCATGAGTTCGGACTGCTGCCAGCGGCCGGCGATGAGGCCGCGACGCTCGAGCCGGTGCAGTGCCGGGTACAGCGACCCGCTGGAGACCTTGATGACCGCACCGGACTGGACGTGCAGCCAGTCTGAGATCTCATTGCCGGTGGAAATGCCGTTGTCGAGCGCGTGGAGGATCAGCAGGTCGAGTGTGCCGCGGAGAAGTTCGGACGAACGTGTCACGAGTGCCTGCCTCCGTATGTCTTGCAACATATGCAATCATCGGAGGGTTCGCAAGCGTGGCCCACAATTGAAAACATAATTTGTGCGGGCGGATGCGCGAGGCATCACTTGGGAGCGGACGCGTCGGACTGGTTGCTGGTTCATAGTTGAGTGTTGAAGCACCCGCCTGTTTCAAAGTTGAGTGTTGAAGCGGCCATTTGTTTCAAAGTTGAGTGTTGGGGGCGTCGCGGCGCTCACCTCTGAGTGTTCGCGCGGGCTCGCGCCCGGTTGAGCGGTGGCTCAACGGGCGGGGGCGCCGGGTTGTGAGGTGCGGCGTCGCCGGATCACCCTGGACGGGGGGTGCGCGGTCGGGCGGGACGGTGGCCCTTTGACCGGGGGCCAGACTCAGCCAACACCAGGCTGCGATCGAGGTGACGGCGACTCCGCCAAAGGCCGCGAGCAGTCCATACGCGACGAGATCCCAGAGCAGCGATTCCATGATGGCCTCCAGTGTGAGTGTTGACGTGGGAAGAGTTGCATCGTCGGCGCTTGCAGTACAGTGGCAGTCAGATACAATGTGAACCGATACAGTTACCTTGGGTGTGACTGTTATGGTCTAAAAGGGGCTCAACTGTGCCGGTTCAACCGCCGCATCGCATCAAGGGCATCGGGCCGCAGGTTGGGGCCTTGCAGCGGTCGTCCTCGACGCCGCTGTTCGAGCAACTGGCATCGAGGATCGAGGCGCTGATCCAGGCTGGGACGCTCGGAGTTGGGGAGCAGGTGCCGTCGGTGCGTCGTGCCCAGCAGCAGTTCGGCGTCAGCGCGGCCACAGTGATCGAGGCGTACCGGCTGCTTGAGGCTCGGGGAGTGATTCGTGCCCGGCCGCAATCGGGGTACTTCGTGCGCCAGAGCCCGGTGAGCGAGCGTCGGGTTCCGGCGATGACGGCGCCGGCGCTGCGGAGCGTGTCGCTGGAGCCTCCGGAGCCGATGCTGGTGCGTCTCAAGGCGGCTGTGCCGGACGCGTCGCTCCTTCCGACGGCGGCGCTTGGTCGATTGCTGGGCAGGGTGTACCGGGATCAGCCCGAGGCGCTGTCGACCTACGGACCGACTACGGGCTGCATCGAGCTGCGGCGTGAGATCGCCCGGAGGATGATCGACGCGGGCTGCGTGGTGTCGCCCGACGACATCGTGGTGACCAACGGGACCACCGAGGCGGTGTACCTGGCCCTGCAGATCCTGACCGGGCGTGGGGATACGGTCGCTGTCGAGTCGCCGACGTATCACGGGCTGCTCGACACCCTGCGGGCGCGGGGGCTCAAGGCTCTGCCGCTGGCATCGTGCACGGTCAATGGCGTGTGCGTCGACGCGATTGAGGAGGCGATCCGGACGCGCCGGTTCGCGGCCATGGTGCTCATTCCGAACTTCTCCAACCCGCTTGGTGGGGTGCTACCAGACGACCGCAAGAGACGGTTGGTGGAGCTGGCGGCGGCCCACGGGATCCCGGTCATTGAGGATGACGTGTACGGGGAACTGGGCTTCGAGGGGCCGCGTCCTCGGGCACTACGGAGCTACGACGACGGCGGGTGGGTCATGTACTGCTCGTCATTCAGCAAGGTGCTGTCACCGGGGATCCGGATCGGGTGGTGCGTGCCGGGTCGTCACATGGACGCGTATACACGGATCAAGCACGACGTGAACATCTCGGCGCCGATGGGGCCGCAGCTTGCGCTGGCGGAGTTCCTGTCCGGTGGCGGCTACGACAAGCACCTGCGACGGCTCCGGCGGATCTACCAGACACAGGTGGCGCGATTTGCTGATCGAATTGCCGCGACGTTTCCCGAAGGGACGAGCACGTCGCAGCCACGTGGCGGGCACGTGATCTGGGTCGAGATGCCGGCAGGCGTAGACTCGGTCGCGCTGCTGGAAGAGTGCCAGCGCCGGGGGATCACGTTCGCGCCCGGTCCACTGTTCGCGCCGGACGATGCGTACAGGAACTTCCTGCGGCTGAACTGCGCTGTGGCGTGGAGCGAGGAACTCTCGGACGCGATCGCGACGATCGGTCGGCTGGCCAGGGAGCAGCTCAATGCGGCCCAGGCCGCGCCTGACGGGCGGGCCCGGCCCAAGCGGAGCATGGCGCTTTGACCCGCGTGACGCGGTTCGGGACAGCGCAACTGAAAAGGCCGGCGTTCGGAACGCCGGCCTTGTGTCAAGTACGGGGATGAGGACGCGATCAGCGGTTGGCCAGAGCGGTGTCGATCTGCTCTGTCATCCGGGCGACCGTGTTGCGGAGGGTGACCGACTGCCCGATGAGCGACTGGACGCGGGATGACACGGCGTTCATACCGGCATCGCTCATGTCGTTGGCCAGGCTCTGGTGCACGGCCTCAAGGTCGGTCAGGAAGCGGCGGTACTCGTTACGACCGTTGTTGAGGTGCTGCATGGCGACGTTGAAGTTGCGCTGACGGGCTGAAAGGGCGGCCTTGCCCTGTTCGCGGTCTGTCGGATCATCAGAGGCCTGCAGCTCGCTGGTCCATGCCTTGAAGTACCGCTTGGAGTTGCGCGTGGCCAGGTCGGCCTGCTGGTTCAGCAGCCGCCCGTGCGTCTGCATCCGGGACAGTTCGGTGCCAAGCTGCGAGACGGCGGCGGAGCGGTTCGTGGTCGCCTGGGACGTCGCATCGCCGAGGGCGGCAACGGTGCGGTCGATCTGGGCCGGCATCCGGACGAGTTCGCTCCGGAACGAGCGGATGTCGCCACGTGCCTGCTCGCGTGCGGCCTGAGATCCGCTCGTGCACCCTGGAAGAACCGCGGTCCCGCCGGTCGCACACACGACGCCTGCAACCAGCACAGCGAACATTCGGACTTTCATCTTGAAGACTCCTGAGAAGTGAGAAGACGTTTGCGACCCACGGCACGATCGTGACGGCTGCACCGTCACTGGCGTGGACTGCGTTCGGGCAAGCCGCCTCACACGAACCGCCGTGCCCGAACGTCGTCGACGCAACAACAGAGTACCCGATAGAAAGACTCCCGTCCATCACGCAAGGGATGTAAGCGCCGCCCTTGGAAGCCGTCATCCCTTACGGGATTCCAGCTCTTCCCAGCGGGCGTACAATGCCGCGACCTGTGCCTGTGCCACGTTCAGTGCCTCGCATGCAGCGACCATCTTGGCGCGGTCGGTCATGACATTGCCATCATTCAAGCGGGCTTCCGCGGCCGCTGCGGCGGCCTCGGCTTCGGCGATCCGTTGCTCGATCGTGTCGTACTCGCGCTGCTCGTTGAACGTGAGCTTCTTGCGTTTGGGCGAGAGTGGCTGAGTCTCTGTCGCAGATGGGGCAGGGCGTTGGGTGCGGTCGGCTTGCCCGGTTGACGACTGGAACGCCATGGCCTGATCAAGCGTCGCGAACAGCCCGGTGGTGCCGCGACCATCGAGCGCAAGCACACTCGTGGCAAGCCGGTCGAGCATGGCTCTGTCGTGCGTGACCAGGATCAGGGCGCCGGGGAAGTCTTCGAGCGCCTCCTCGAGCATCTCGAGCGTGGGGATATCGAGGTCGTTGGTCG
>SXGQ01290372.1_pt1 | contig 11674 bp, 11 predicted proteins | sample 3178371 | NCBI WGS metagenome assembly SXGQ01 (sample SAMN11356859, study PRJNA531348) | freshwater metagenome | isolation source: freshwater sample F1-20 | place: China: Fuxian Lake, Yuxi | collected 2017-12-25 | reverse complement strand
ATTAATTGAAAAAAAATGTCAACAATCACTGAATGATGGGTTTAAAGCTATAAAGCTACATGAGATTGAAAATGAATTTATAGAAATTGGAAGAAAAATTTCAACAAACACTCCTTTAATGGTAGATGTTAATTGTGCTTGGAATTATGAAGAAATAATTCAAAAAAAAAAATTCCTTGAAAAAATGAAGTTATTCTGGATTGAAGAACCAATTTATCCTCCTGAAGATTACGAAATACTTAAAAAATTAAGTAAAGAAATTAACATTCCTATTGCTTGCGGTGAGAATGCTTGTACTGAATACGAATTTAGAAAAATAATCAATTATAAAGCTATCACATATGCTCAGCCATCTGTGATTAAAGTTGGGGGTATTTACGAAATGTATAAGATTATTTTAAATTGCGAAAAGAATAATATTTCTGTAATGCCTCATTCAGCTTATTTTGGACCAGGTTTTTTAGCTACTCTTCAATTGGCTGCTCTAATTAAAAATGATACTTTTATTGAGAGATTTTATTTAGATATTGAACAAGAATTTTATCCAGAATTTAAAAAACCAATAAATGGTAAATATAAATTGCCATCTGGACCAGGACTAGGCATGGAATTTGACCATAAAATAATAACTAAATATGAAGTATAGATCTGTTTTATTTGTGCCAGGCTGTGATGAAAAAAAGATAAAGAAAGCATATACACTTAGTGCTGATTTGATTGTTCTGGATTTAGAGTCTACTGTACCTGAAAATAAAAAAGAAATTGCAAAAAACATTATTAGAAATTTAGACCTAGATAAATCAAAAACTTATATAAGAATTAATTCAAATAATGATTTAGATTTTGTTACACAAGAAAAATTTATAGGTATTTTCCTTCCTTTCACTGAAAGTGAAATTCAATTATTAAAAATAAACAATGAATTAAAAAATTTGGAAACTTTAAAAACTGATATTATTCCAATAATTGAGAGTCAAGAGGGACTAAATAATTTGCGAGATATTTGCAATTATAAAGAAAGAGTTAAATTAATTTCTTTCGGCTCACATGACCTAACTAAATCTTTAAATTTGAAAGTTTCAGACAATGAGGAGGAAATTTTAATTTATAGGCAAGTAATAGCTAAAAACTCTTATAAACCAATTGATACCTCATATTTAAATTATAAAGATTTAGATGGTTTCAAAGAATCATGTATTTTGTCTAAACATTTAGGATTTGGTGGTAAAGCCTGTATTCACCCAGATCAAATTAATATTGCTAACGATATTTTTTTTTAAAAAATATCGAAGTATGAATATATGATTTTGAAGTTTTCTTGAAGTTTGTAATAAGTTAGGTTCAATTTTTTAGAATAAGTTTTTAGTTTTTCCTCCCTCAATTGCTATACTTTTAAAAGAAATTTTTTTTTCTTTTATTAATTTATATACAAGTTTTCCTACTTCTTCAGGATAATTTGGTCTTTTAATTTTATCTAATTTACATTTATATTTTAAAATTTCTTGTAATGTTTTCTCTTTAATTTTAGCCTCCACTCTCAGAAGAGAGTCTAATCTACGAGTTAAAGTCATGCCTGGGTGAATGATGTAAACGCCAACTCGATCTTTTTTTCCAAGTATTGCTAAAGCTTTTGAAAAATTGTCCAGTGCAGAATTGACTGCACCCCCGATCATAAAGTTATCTGATGGAGTTCTGGCTGCGCCGCCTCCAATATTAATTACTTTTCCATTATTCTTTTTTAACACTTGCCAAAATTCACGAGTTAACCTTACTGCCGCCTTAAACTTAAGATTAAAACCATCATTCCATAACTTATCAGATAATTTCAAAAATTCTCCACCTTGCGTAGCCCCAGCGACATTAATTAGATAATTAATTTTTTTTAAATTTCTTCGTATAGACTCACATGATGATAAATAACTTATGTCCTTAGAAATAATAGCTGAATTATTTTTAAATTTTAAAGTTTTTTGAAAGTTTTTTAACTTTTTTTTAGATCTCGAAACTAAAATAACTTTTATATGATTTCTGTTAAGTATTGAAGCTATAGCAGCCCCTATTCCTTGGCTAGCTCCTGTAATTAGTGCAGTTTTCATATAATTTTAATCTTAAATTCACTCAAGTCATCATATTGAATTTTTATCATATCATTTTTTTTAATCTTATAAGGTTGGATTAATGAGCCACAAAGTAAATAATCGTTCTTTCGAATCTTTAAATTTTGCCCTTTAAATTCATTAACAAAAACTTTTAATGATTTGATAGGGTGAATTCTTTTTTTTCCAGTAAAAAAAGGGTCAGATATTTTTCCATTAATGTTTAGTCTAATTTTAACTTCATTTAATTTTTTTTGACGCCAGTCATTTATCTCATCTCCAATAATAATTCGTCCACCATTGCCATGGTCTGCTATGCCTAAATACATTTGTACTATTCTGCTTAGTCTACCCTTTGATTTTTGTTCATATCTTGTTGACGTGATATCGATAGCAGTAAAAAGTCTTATATCATCTAAATTTTTAATCATATCTTTTTTAATTTCAGTATTTTTTTTGAACAGCAATGCATATTCGCATTCAAGATAAGAATATGGAATATTATTAAAAATAATTTTTGTATTTTTTTTTAAAAAAGTATTCGCAAAAATTTTTCCAATGACGGGACCATCATACCCCTCTGTTTTCTGAACCTCTCGAGCGACAGCTCCAATTTTCCAACCTAAAGTTTTTTTTTTTATTTTACGATAAAAAAAATTTTGCGCCTGATATGCTTCTTTTCTTGTTGATGGTATATCTTTTTTATTAAAAATGTCTAAATTTAAGAGAGATTTGTTTAACCAACACTGTGCTAATTTTTCTCCTAAAAGCTTCATATAAATAATTAAAAATAGTATACAAAATTATTTAAAAATAATATAATAATTATGTGGGTTTAAAAATAAAAAAAGCTAATTTCAAAAAACTTTCTTTAGATAAAGTTGCTGAGGCTCTGCAAAAAGGTCTTCTTAAAAATTACAATTTAGCAAATGTCACAATAGTTGATTGTCCAAATTTAACTACCTGGAATTGTCCAAATGAAGGTATATCTGGCAATCAAAAAATTACAGATGTGGGGGGTGAGCCCTATATGCACGATAAAAGATTTATTGGTACTGAATTTGATTTTGAAGAAATAGCAAAAAAAATTGGCTCAGAACATTCGTATGCTCTTGGGGCTGCAGCTGGTGCAATGTCGTGTCTTGATGGGCACTGTGGGGAGCTCTCTATAAACCATGATTTTAGAAGTAATACTAGTAAATCTATTATTGCTATGGTCGGTAAAAATAAAGAATGCATTGTAGAAAAATATCCAAAGACAATTCATGGTGGACTCGGTAATGTTTTTTATAACGACGGGAAGAAAGAAAAAGTTATAAAAATTTTAATTAAAGGAAGATTTGGAAAGCAAGGTTCTTTAACTCAGTCAATTAGAGCCGCATTAATCGAAAATCTTAATATTCAGGACAAGAGTGATCATATTGGCATGGGGGGTATCTTTAGAATTTTAAAGGGAAAAATTAAAGGCCATGTTCAACCAGATTATTCTGATATAAAGCATGAATATTATGACGAAAAGCAAATGAAATGTGTAAAAGATTTTCTTCAATTTTATGAACCTGTCGGATCGGAGCTTCAGTGTTATTCTGTACTTTGGACTGGGGATCCAACGGGTGGAAATTTAAACCTAAGAGAATCTGGTGAGCATACACATTTTCATTCCTACAAAAATAGACAAGAAGCTGGTCATTATCATTATGATGTAACACCGAATGACATCGAATATGAATGCTATTTTAATACAGCTGATGAAATTTACAGGGTAAATAATATCTACAAAGAATTACTTTCTAAATAATTTTTAACTTAAGATTAAAAATTAAATATATGCCAGTAAAATTAGGGATAGCGTCAATTGCATGGAGAAATGATGATATGCCTGAATTAGGAAAAGATACTCCTTTAGAAAAGTGCCTTTCTGAAGCAAGTTATGCAGGTTTCTCAGGTATAGAGACGTGTGGAAAATTTCCTAAAAAATCAGAGAAATTAATTCCCTTATTAAAAAAAAATAATTTAGAATTATGTTCGGGATGGTACGGTGCTAATCTTAGAAAAAATAATGTAAAAGAGGAAATAGAAGCTATCCAAAATCAGCTAAGGCTTTTTAAGGAGTGTAATGCTCCTTGCATAGTTTTTGCTGAGGTTTCAAATTCAATTGCAGGTAATCCAAATCGTCCTTTATCAAGTAGACCCAGAATGGATCGTGACGAGTGGAATAATTTTTGTAAAAAAATTTCTGAAATAGGAAAATACTTAACTGATCAAGGCATGCCATTAGCTTATCATCATCACATGGGAACTGTTATTGAAACCCAAAGTGACGTTGAAAGATTATTAGAAAATACAAACGATAAAGTAAAATTGGTTTTAGATACTGGACATATGCTTTTTGCAAAAGGTAATTCATTAAAAATTACAAAAGATTTTAAAAACAGAATTGCTCACGTTCATTGTAAAGATATCAGAAAAAATATTTTAGAAAAATCTTTAAAACAAGATTTAAGTTTTAGGCAATCTTTTCTCAACGGGACTTTCACTGTACCAGGCGATGGTTGTATTGATTATAAACCATTACTAGAATTATTAAAAAAAAATAATTATTCCGGCTGGTTGGTTGTTGAAGCTGAGCAAGATCCTTCTAAGGCCAATCCCTTGGAATATGCAAAAATTGGATATAATTATTTATCTAAGGTTTGTATGGAAATAAATTTTTAAGTTGATTATAATTTAACTTGTTTTGATTTATCTAATTTATTATCAAAAAAATCGACAATATTCTGAGTTGTTTCCTTAGCCATTCTAATCATACACTCTTCGGTGAAAGACGCTGTATGAGGGCTAAGAAATGCTTTATCATTTTTAAGCAAAGGGTTATCAATTTCAGGGGGTTCGTTCTGAAAAACGTCAATGCCAGCACCAAATATCAAATTTTCATTTAAGGCTTTATTTAAATCTAACTCATTAATTATTCCACCTCTTGCAGCATTAATAATTATACAATTTCTTTTCATCTTTTTGATTAAATCTAAATTAATCAAGTCTTTGGTTTCATCGTTCAGTGGCATATGAAGTGATAAGAAATCCATTATTTTAATAGCTTCTTTAAAATCATTAACTTTTTTTCCCCTAAAAAACTCTATTTTTTCTGATGAAACAAATGGATCATAAATAAAAACATTCATTTCAAATCCCAAACATCTTTTTATTAAAGACTGACCTACCCTACCAAATCCAGCAATTAAAATATTTTTTCCGCACAACTCAATTGTTTTGGGTAATTTGTTTCTTTCATTAAATTTTCCTTCTCGAACATTTTTATCATACATATCTTTTCTTTTTGAAATACTTAATAGCATAAACATAACATGTTCAGCGACTGCAACAGCATTTGCATTAGTCGTAATTGCTAAGGTAATATTTTTTTTTTTAACGGTCGGTAAATCAATATTATCGTAACCAACTCCGTGTCGTGAAATTATTTTAATATTTTTTCCCATCTCTAAAATTTCAGCTGTTAATTTAGAAGTTCTTATTGACACGCCATCACAATCAATAATTTTTTTTTTAAGCTCATCAGAATTAACATCTTCGATAACTTCAAAATTAAAGTTGGGATTATTTTTAAAAATTTCTAGTCCTTTTTCATGGATATTTTGAATAATTAAAATTTTTTTCATTTAAATTTTAAAACTGATTTTAATACTTAATTATAAAAGTCTAATAAGATTTAGACTCTTCCTTTCCGGAACTTGATTTCATTTTATCAACTATAGCTTTGGCACCGGCTCCCATTGTTCTTTGATCTGATGCGATGGTTACAAAGTCAAAACCTTTACTTATCATTTTTAAAGCATACTCTGGGGTTCCATTATGAATCCCAGCAAATATTTTATTTTTTTTTGCATGTTCTAAAATTCTTAAAATTTCAGTGTAGGCTTTTGTAGTTTCTGCCTTGTCAAAACCTGGTTCTTCGCCTATTGCCATACTAAGATCTGCGGGTCCAATATAAATTCCATCAAGACCCGGCGTAGACATAATATTATCAAGGTTTTGAAGGGACTCTTTAGTTTCTATCATTGCAAGTTTTAACATTTCATCATTTGCATATTTTGCGTAATCTGCACCTCCGTAAATCAAGCCCCGCACCGGTCCGAAACTTCGATATCCTAAGGGTGGATACATGCATGCTTTTACAAATCTTTCGGCTTCACTCTTATTACTTACCATTGGGCAAATTATACCGTAGCATCCAGCATCTAAAATTTTCATTATTTGACCTGGCTCGTTCCAATTCACTCTTGCAAGTGGGGTCACATCAGTAGTGGATAAAGTTTGCAGCATTGGTAATGCATTTGTGTAATCAACAAGACCATGCTGCATATCAATTGTTAATGAATCCCACCCTTGATGAGCCATAGCTTCAGTTGAAACCGTGCTTGGAATTTGTAACCAACCATTGATAACTGGTTTGCTTGCTTTCATCATTTCTTTTGCTTTGTTTTTTCTCATTTAATTAAATTTTTAGTCCTGTGTGAGTATATTTGACGTTTAAGTAATCTTTAATGCCCATAGATCCCCCTTCTCTTCCATAGCCTGTTTGTTTAATTCCCCCAAAGGGCGCCTCTGCAATCGCAACCACACCAGTGTTCACTGCAACACAACCTGACTCTAAAAGTTCTGAGCCTCTATGAGCTTGATCCATTGAATTAGTATATAAATAACTACACAATCCTAGATCATTATTATTTGCTCTTTCAATTACCTCATCAAAAGTTTTAAATGTCAAAATTGGGACAAGCGGTCCAAATGGTTCAACTCTCATAATTGTAAAATTGTCTTTCACATTATCAAATACGGTTGGTTCATAATAATACCCTTTGTTAAAACCAGAAGGTCTTTTACCTCCCATTAAAACTTTACCACCCTCTTTTTTTGTAGTCTCAACTAATTGCTCTACGTCTTCTAATCTTTTTGCAGTGGATAAAGGACCTAATTGAACATTAGGATCCATTCCATTACCAATTTTTAATTTTTTAGCCTTTTCTATAAATGCATCAACAAATTCATCTTTTTTTTTTTCTTGGATATAAAATCTGTTAGGAGATATACAAACTTGACCGTTATTTCTAAATTTTGCTTGAATTGCTATATCTGTAACCTTGTTAATATCTACGTCGTCAAAAACTATAAAAGGGGAATGTCCACTCAACTCCATGGTAACTCTTTGTACTTTATCAGCAGCCTTCTTAAGAATTAACTTACCAACTCTTGTAGATCCTGTGATGGATACCTTTTTAATAATATCCGATTCTAATAATTCATTTGAAATCTCAGCTGGATCCCCGGATAATAAATTTAAAACACCATCAGGAACACCGGCCTGTTTGCATATATTAACTAATTCCATAACAGCTCCTGGCGTTATTACATCTGGCTTACAGATTACTGAACACCCTGCCGCAAGAGCAGTTGAAATTTTTCTTGAAGCTAAAACAATTGGAAAATTCCAAGGTATTAGTGCTGCAACCACGCCAACAGGTTGATAATAAATATGAACTCTTGTATCTGAAAATCTACTTTGAACGGTTTGCCCATATATCCTCTTTGTTTCTTCTGCGTTCCATTCAAAAATATCAGCTGCCCCGCCTACCTCACCTAAGGCTTCCGCAAGAGGTTTGCCCACTTCAAGAGTTAACCATCTAGCGAGAATATCTTTTTTTTCTCGCATTAGATCAGCAATTTTTCTAATAATATATGCTCTTTGCCAAGGCGCAGTATTTTTCCAAATTTCTAAGCCTTGCTTTGCTGATTTTAGCGCTTTTTGAATATCTTCAGAGGATGCTTTTGATGCTTTTCCTATTACCTCCTCTGTCGCAGGATTTATTACATCGTAAGTTTCTTTATTTTGAGCTTCCTGCCAATGACCCTCTATGAACTGTCCGAATTTGCTGTACATGAGTTTTTTAGGTTTACTTAGTGTAATTAATTAAATTTTAAATATAATTATATATATTATTATTAATGATAAAATAAATTAATTTGTGAAAAAAATTAAACTTACTTGTGCTTTTGCAATAGTTAAATATTTAATTGCTCAAAAAATATTAATAGATAATAAAAAAGAACCTCTTTTTCCTGGAGTTTTTGGAATCTTTGGTCATGGAAATGTAGCTTGCTTGGGTCAAGCTTTAGAAGAAAATAAAAATAAGCTGCCTACTTACAGGGGTCACCATGAACAAAATATGGCATTGACAGGAATTGCATATGCAAGAGCTAAAAGGAGACAACAAATTTTTATAGCTACATCCTCGATTGGACCAGGCTCAACAAATATGGTCACAGCTGCTGCTGTAGCAATGAGTAATAGGCTGCCAATTTTATTTTTACCAGGAGATACTTTTGCTAACAGAATGCCTGATCCTGTGCTTCAACAAGTTGAACATTATAACAATCCTGGAATAACAGCTAATGATACTTTTAAGTCTGTAACAAGATATTTTGATAGAATAACAAGACCTGAACAAATAATTCAGTCGTTTCCAAATGCCATTCAAACAATGTTGGACCCAGCTGATTGTGGACCGACATGTATTTCTTTAAGCCAAGATGTTCAAGGTGAAACTTTCGAATATCCCTTAGATTTTTTTGAGGAGAAGGTTCATTCAATCAGAAGACTAAAGCCTGACGATTTTCAAATTAAACAGGCTGCAAATAAAATTAAATTGTCAAAAAGTCCAATTTTAATATCTGGCGGGGGGGTTTTTTACTCTAATGCCATGAAGGAATTAGGCGAATTTGCAAGCAAACATAATATTCCTGTGACTCAAACAGTAATGGGATACTCCTCTATGAAGTGCGATCACTCCCATTATGCGGGACAAATTGGAGGGCTTGGAGGAAAAAATGCAAATAATTTAGCAAAAGAAGCTGACCTAGCTATTGCGATTGGAACAAGATTAGCAGATTTTACCACCGGTTCATGGACAGTTTTTCAAAATCCAAACTTTAAATTAGTGACAATAAATGTTTCAAGATTTGATGCAAACAAACACCTTGCTCAAGCGATTGTTGGTGATGCGAAGATCTCTTTAAAAGCACTGTCCGCAGAATTAGGTAATTGGAAAGCTAGTGATAAATGGAATGAAAAATCCAAATTAGAATTAAAAAAGTGGAATAGTTATATTGATAAAAAGAGTGGGCAGACAAATCAAGAATTACCAAGTTATGCTCAAGTAGTAGGAGCTATTTATAGAAATTCAGATCCATATGATATTGCGGTGACTGCAGCCGGAGGTTTGGTTGGAGAAGTTGGGCAAATTTGGAGACCAAGAGAATTAAATACTCACGAGTCTGAATGGGGTTTTAGTTGTATGGGCTATGAGATTTCTGGTGCACTTGGAATTAAAATGGCAAATCCTAATAGAGAAGTAATTTCGTTTATTGGTGATGGATCATATTTATTAAATAATACAGATATATATTCATCTGTCTTAACTAATAAGAAACTAATCATAATTGTTTGTGATAATGGAGGGTATGCAGTTATTAATAGATTGCAAATATTTAAAGGTGGTAAGGAATTTAATAACTTACTTAAAACTTCAAAGACTCCCGGGCTTGTAGATGTAGATTTTGCAAAACATGCGGAGAGTATGGGTGCTAAATCGGAAAACGTAAATTCAATAGCTGATCTTGAAAAAGCATTTCAAAAAGCAAAAAAATCAAAACTAACATACGTAATTTCAATTAAAACTGATCCATATGAATGGTTAGAGGGATCAGCTTATTGGGAAAGTCCAACATTAGAAATTCCAACCACTAAAGAAAATAAAATAGCTTTAAAATTGCATAGAGAAGGAAAGTCTAAACAAAAATAAGGTACATAATTTAATCGATTTAAAATATTAAATTTATAATTTTTAAAGTTATTTCTATTAAAATTACTTTTCGCCAATAATATGCAGAAAAACTTTTCTTATCTGTTGTTCAATTCTATGTTCGAATAAATATATCCCCTGCCAAGTCCCAAGGATTAATTTATTATTTTTTATGCTCAAAGTTAAATTACTATTAGTCAAAGACGACTTGATATGTGCTGGCATGTCATCTTTTCCTTCCGTATTATGAATATATAAATCCTTATCCATTGGTACTAACTTATCGTAAAAAGTTAAGATGTCTTTCTGAACATCATCATCGGCATTTTCTTGAACAATTAATGAAGCGCTTGTATGTAAGATTGATATATTTAAAATTCCATTTGAAATCTTAGAGCGGTCTATAAAATTTAATATTTTTTCTGTAATTTTAATTAATTTATTACCGTTTGTTTTAATGCTTAATTCCTCAAATAATTGAGTAAACATTTAATGTTTATTAAAAATTTGTGATTATTTTATTAATGTTAAAGCTAAACCTACGATAAGACAAAAAATTAGAGCTACAATAATTCTATTATGGTTTTTTTTATCATACTTATCTCTTGAATTTTTCTCCAGAACTAAAGTTCTAATATCAGCTTTATTTTTCTTATCAAAATCAGATCGGTAAAAAACTTCTGAATTGTCTTTAAAAATACCCATGTCCGCTGTTAAATCATAACTGTATAAAAAATCAATTTTTATCTAAAAACGCTCTTGTCTTTGCTTTTGGTTTTGATAATTAATTTAGATACAAACTTTTAATAAAAACATGGGATACCCAAAAAAACACAGAGGTCGAAGAAAAGTTGGCTCAAAAATAAGAAGAAATAGAAGAAGAAATAAAAAGAAATAGTTTCTTTTACTCTGTAGCTCTTATCCAGCCACCCCCAAGAACTCTCACGCCTAATTGGTCAGGCTTATAAAATACACAAGCCTGCCCCGGAGATACCCCAAACTCACTTTTTTCAAAAGTGATCATTCCAGTTTTAACGTTAAGCTTTGACTCTATGAGTTTTCCAGTGGATCTAACTTTAACAAATATACTCTCATTAAAATCATTATTCTTATCTGAAAGATAATTAATATCTTCAATCCTTAATTTTTTAATTTCTAATTCTTCTTTTTTTCCAATGATCACTTCTTTTGTTTTAGGATTAATTTTAATTACATAATAAGGAATTTCTCCAGAAATCTTTATTCCTTTTCTTTGTCCAATAGTGAAATTAATAATTCCCTCATGTTTTCCTAAAACATTTCCCTTGGTATCAATTATATTTCCAGGTTCATGGGCCTCTGGTCTTAAACGTTCAATAACAGAAACATAATTACCATTAGGTACAAAACAAATATCTTGGCTATCTGGTTTATCGGCAACTTCTAAATTTAGTTTTTTTGCAATATTTCGTGTCTCTTCTTTGGGCAGATCTCCTAGGGGAAAATGTAAGTAATTAAGTTGCTCCTGCGATGTTGCGAATAAAAAATAAGTTTGATCGCGGTTTAAATCCTTAGGTCTGTACATTTTAGATATTTTATTATCTATGATTTTTTTTACATAATGACCGGTAATTAATGCATCCGCTTTTAGGTTTTTAGCTGATTCAAATAAATCCCTAAACTTGACGGTTTGATTACAATTTACACAAGGAATAGGCGTTT
>SXGQ01541513.1_pt1 | contig 11675 bp, 10 predicted proteins | sample 3178371 | NCBI WGS metagenome assembly SXGQ01 (sample SAMN11356859, study PRJNA531348) | freshwater metagenome | isolation source: freshwater sample F1-20 | place: China: Fuxian Lake, Yuxi | collected 2017-12-25 | reverse complement strand
AGGCGGTGACATTGGTGACGATGCCTGGGAGTTTCATGCCGACCTGGAGGTCAGCGGGTTTTTCGACGCCATCCTGGAAGGAGAAGAGTTCGAATTGTTTGCGAGGGTCGCGGCCGGGTTTGGCGAGTTCGGAGATGATGTCCTTGAGGGTGGGGAGTCCGACATCGGTTCCGACGTATTTCTGGAGGTCGATTTTTTTGCGGAGTTCCTCTTTTTGCATGAGGTCCGGGACGGTGCATCCGATGTCGGAGGCCATTTTTTCGACGAGGGAGTATCGTTCCGGGTGGACGGCGGAGGCGTCGAGCGGGTGGGAGGCGCCGCGGATGCGGAGGAATCCGGCGGCTTGTTCGAAGGCTTTTTCGCCGAGGCGCGGGACTTTCTTGAGTTGGTCGCGGGATTGGAACGCGCCGTTTTCGTTGCGGAAGGCGACGATGTTTTCGGCGAGGGAGGCGTTGAGTCCGGAGATGTAGGAGAGGAGTTGTTTGGAGGCGGTGTTGAGTTCGACGCCGACGGCGTTGACGCAGCTGATGACGGTGTCGTCGAGGCTGGTTTTGAGGGCGCGTTGTTCGACGTCGTGTTGGTATTGGCCGACGCCGATGGATTTGGGGTCGATTTTGACGAGTTCTGCGAGGGGGTCCATGAGGCGGCGGCCGATGGAGACGGCGCCGCGGACGGTGACGTCCTCGTTAGGGAATTCCTCGCGGGCGACGTCTGAGGCGGAGTAGATGGAAGCGCCGCTTTCGTTGACGGTGATGACCTGGATGGAGGGAGGGAGTTTGAGTTTTTTGACGAAGGCTTCGGTTTCGCGGGAGGCGGTTCCGTTGCCGATGGCGATGGCTTCGATATCGTATTTTTTGACGAGGGTGGTGAGTTCGACGGCGGCTTCGTAGAGTTGGGTGTTAGAGCCGGCGGTGGCGTGGAGGACGGTGTGGTGGAGGAGTTTGCCGGAGCGGTCGAGGACGACGGTTTTGCAGCCGGTTCGGAAGCCGGGGTCGATGGCGATGAGTCGGCGTTCGCCGAGGGGTGAGGCTAACAGGAGTTCGCGGAGGTTTTCGGCGAAGACGGAGATGGCGGTTTCGTCGGCGCGTTTTTTGGCGAAGAGGCGTGCCTCGGTTTCCATGGATGGCATGAGGAGGCGTTTGCAGCCGTCTTCAACGGCTTGGGCGACGTGGTTGCCGGCGGGGGCTGAGGATTTCACCCAATCGGGGAGGGCTTGTGAGGTGACGCGTTCGAGCGGGACTTCGACGCGCATGAGGAGGAATCCTTCCTTTTCGCCGCGGCGGATGGCGAGCATGCGGTGGGAGGGGATGGATTTGAGGGGTTCGCTCCATTCGAAGTAGTCGCGGAATTTCTGGGCGTCGGCTTCGGCTTCCTTGCCGTACATGATTTTGGAGGAGACGGTGGCTTCCTCCTCGTAGATTTTGCGGACGCGACCGCGGAGGGTGGCGTCGTCTGCGACGCGTTCGGCGATGATGTCGCGGGCACCGGCGAGGGCGTCGGCTGCGGTGGGGACTTCCTTTTCGGCGTCGATGAATTTCGCGGCTTCGTCGTTGGGATCGGCGGATTGGTTTTCGAGGATCCAGTCGGCGAGCGGGGTGAGGCCGCGTTCGATGGCTTTGGTGGCGCGGGTTTGGCGTTTGGGGCGGAAGGGAGCGAAGATGTCCTCGACGGTGGTGAGGGTGTTTGCTGCTTCGAGTTTTTTCTTCAGTTCGGGGGTGAGGAGGGAGCGTTCTTCGAGGGATTTGAGGACGGCGGAGCGGCGGGAGTCGAGTTCCGCGAGTTGGAGCATGCGGTCGCGGATGGTGGTGATTTGGACTTCGTCGAGGGAGCCGGTTTGTTCTTTGCGGTAGCGGGAGATGAAGGGGACGGTGGCTCCTTCCGCGAGGAGTTTTGCGGTGGATGCGACTGAGGAGAGGGCGATTCCTGATTCGCGGGCGATGGTTTCGAGGTGATGGGTCATGGGAGTGGAAAGATGTGCGCTGGGGCTGGGGGGTGGTTGCCATGTCCGGCGGCGGGAGACAACCGGAATTGGAGAGGATTGTGGGATGGGGGTGGGGGGCGGGAGTTGTTTGCAACGATTCCGGAAACGCTAGATTGACGTGGCGGGGGTATTTGGTAGGTTTTCGGGAATCTCAAACCCATGAAGCGATTCTTTTTTCACGCCCTTTGTTTGTTGCCGTTCGTTGGCATGCCTGCTTTCGGGCAGGGTTCCGGTGTTTCCGAATCGGAGAAAGACCTGGATTTGCTGAAGAAGGCGGCGTTGCAGATTGACCAGCAGATCGCGGCATTTTATCGGCGTCAGAATTTGCCGGTGCCGGAGGTGACGGATGACGCGACGTTTTTGAGGCGTGCGTTTTTGGTTTCCGTGGGCCGGATTCCGACGGCGGAGGAGGGGCGTGCGTTTTTGGAGATCGACGAGCCGACGAAGCGTGAGGATTTGATCGGCTATCTGTTAGCGCAGCCTGGTTATTCGAGCCACATGACGAATTGGGTGTTCGATTTGCTGCGGATTACGGACGGGCGGGTCGGGACGACGGCGAACAACGAGCCTTACCGGCACTGGGTGAGGCAGGCGATGGACGCGAACATGCCGTGGGATGATTTTGTGAAGAAGTTGTTGTCTTCAGAGGGTGACGGATGGGCACCGGAGACGGCGGCGGTGGGATATTACACGCGGGATCGCGGGATGCCGCTGGACAACATTTCCAACAGCATGCGGATTTTCCTCGGTTCGCGGATGGAGTGTGCGCAGTGCCACGACGATCCATTTGGCAAGACGGAGCGCCATGATTTCTATGAGTTGGCTGCTTTCACGAACGGGCAGGGGACTTTGAATCAGAATCACATGCGGCCGTTGTGGGATGAGTTGGGAGATGAGGACCAGCGCGGGGAGGAGTATCGGATCGCGCAGATTCTGTGGGATCGAGTTTATGGTCTTTCGCTTAGTGGTGGCGGGTCCGGTCGGATTTCGTTGCCATCGGATTATCAGTATCGCGACGCGGAGCCTGGTGAGGTGATTGGTGCGCGGACGCCATTTGGCCGGACGGTGCGGATGTCCGACAAGAAGGATGATCACATGGGCCGCCAGGAGTTGGCCGAGTGGGTGACGACGAAGGCTGGGACGCAGTTTGCGGAGGTGATCGCGAACCGGATGTGGCGCCGCGTGATGGGCAAGGGGATTTACGAGCCGGTGGATGATTACATTCCTGCGAACAAGACCCACCATCCGGATCTGGTTAATGTGATCGCGCGGGTGATGCATGAGCTTGATTACGATCTTCGCTCATTCCAACACGTGTTGCTTTTGACGCGGACGTTCCAGTTCAGTACCAACCCAAAGGCGTCGGTGGTGGATACGGGTGATGATTTTCATGGCCGGAAGATTGAGCGGCTCTCGGCGGAGCAGATTTGGGATTCGTTGATCACGCTTGCGGGCGGAGATCCGGACAAGAAGCCGCGGCGGACGTTGGATGACCGCATTTATCACAATGGGCGCCCTGTTTTGGTGGGCAAGAAGTCGATGCCGCAGCTTTCGAAAGAAGTGCTGGCGTTGGAATCCGAGTCGGCGGTGCGTGAGTATTTCGCGAAGCTGGTGAAGGAGATCAAGTCCGGTGGTGGCGGCGGCGGAGGTGGGGATTCGATGATGATGAATCCGGTTCAGAAGTATAACAACGATGCGCAGGTCCGGGCTTCCGAGTTGCCTTCTCCGGCACCGCGCGAGCATTTCCTCTATCTGTTCGGGCAGTCCGATCGGGAGGTGGTGGAGGCAGCGAGCCGTGAGCCGAATGTTGGTCAGGTGCTTTCGCTGATGAACGGATTTGTCCAGCGCCAGTTGGTGAACAATTCCGGGGCGCACGTTTACAAGAGTCTTGAGGGTGCGAGCAATGACAAGGAGAAGATCCGCCGCATTTATATCGCGATCCTGAGCCGTCCGCCGAGTGATGAGGAAATGAAGTGGATGCTTGAGGAGGTTGAAGCCCAAGGTGAGAGCGGATACCGGAACATTGTTTCCGCCTTGGTGATGTCTTCCGAGTTCCTATTCCTCCAGTAAATTTCAAGAAACCCATTCAACCCATTCAGAGTCATGAATCCCTTCAATAAAGCCGACGAACTTACCCGCCGACATTTCATGTCAAACGCCGCGCGTGCCTATCTGGGCGTGCATTTGTTTCCCATGTTGGGAGGCAGTCTTGCGAGTGCCGCTCCGGAGGGGGCGGCGAAGGCGGCCAAGGCCAAGCATGTGATCTATCTGTTCATGTCGGGCGGGATGAGTCACATCGACACCTTTGATCCGAAGCCGAAGAAGAAGGATGTGATGGGCAAGACCGAGGCGATCGCGACCAATGCGGACGACGTGATGCTCGGTCATTATTTGCCGAAGACTGCGGAAGTTGCGGACAAGCTTTGCATCATCAACTCGATGAACTCGACGCAGGGGGCCCACGAGCAGGGGGCCTACATCATGCACACCAGCTATGACATGCGTGGCACCATCAAGCATCCGTCGCTTGGATCGTGGGTTGTGAAGCTTGGTGGCCGTATTCATCCGGAATTGCCTGGGTTTGTGGCGATCAATTCATCGCCTGATCATACGGGTGGTGGATTCTTCGGAGCGAAGTATGCTGCTGCGCCGATTGGCAGTCCGGATCAGGGTTTGCAGGATTCGAAGCGCGCCGGGGAGGTTTCTTCGGAGGATTTCGACCGTCGTCTGTCGCTTGCCGACCGGCTCAACCGGCAGTTTCATGGCCGTTATCCGAATGCGGATGTGAAGGCATACGAGGAGCTGTATCGCGAAGCCATTTCGCTGATGAACTCCAAAGATTTGAAGGCATTCAATCTCAATGAAGAGGATCAGGCGACCCGTGATCTTTATGGTCAAGGCCGGTTTGCCCAGGGATGTTTGCTTGCCCGCCGTTTGGTGGAGAATGGTGTTCGGTTCGTCGAGGTTCAGCTTGGCGGGTGGGATACCCACTATGATAACTTCGCAGGGGTTGAAGGGCGATGCAAAGAGTTCGACCAGGCGTATGCCGGATTGATTGCTGACCTCGCGAAGCGTGGGAAGCTGCAGGACACGTTGGTGGTTGTTGCGACCGAGTTTGGCCGGACTCCGACCATTGTAACCGAACACAGTGACGGGCGTGACCACCATCCGGGAGCATTTTCCTGTGTTCTTGCCGGTGGCGGGATCAAGGGCGGCATGAAGTATGGGGAGACGGATGCCTCGGGCTCGAAAGTTCGCGACAAGATGGTTACCGTTCAGGATCTCAATGCGACGATTGCGCATGCGCTTGGGCTTCCGCACGATCTGGTGTTGATGTCGCCTACGAAGCGTCCATTCAAGATTGCAGACAAGGGTGCGCCGGTTACCGATTTGTTCGCTTGATGTTGTGGCATAGGTGATAGGGGTGAGTTTCCGGGATACCGGGGATTTGTCTTGTTCGCTGCTTTTCTAATCGGATTGGATGGATTTCCAATCCTCGCGGCTGTTGGTGTTCATGGTTGCATCGGCGTTTGGTGGATCGATGGTCATGCACTGGTGACTGATCAGGAAATCGCGTGGGCTGCTGATGCCCATGGTGATGGCAGTTTCCAGAAGGCGGAAGGTTCCTTTGCCATAGATGGCGCAGAGAGGTTCGGGTTTTCCATCGTGTGGGTTTCGAAAGGCGAACAGGCGCTGATCGTTTGGTTTGGATCGGACGAGGAGAGACAGATCCGAAGCTTGAAGTTTTGGCATGTCGCAGGCGATCACGAGCCAGTCCGAGTCGGGTGCGGAGTTTAGTGCTGTTGCGATGCCGGCGAGCGGGCCTGCGATGTTTTTCACTTTGTCGCGGATGATCCGGTATGAGGGAGACTCGTGCATGCCATTTGGGATGGGTTGGCCGAGGCGGAGGGACATCACGACGGCATCGCAGCCGGCCTCGTGCAAGAGTTCCACAGCTCTTCTTGCAAGAGTGCGTCCGTCCGGGTGGACGAGGGATGCCTTGTCGCTGCCCATTCGCAGACTTCTACCGCCTGCGAGAATCAGTCCGTGGAGTGGAGTTCTGTTTTGGGGCACCGGGAGAGCATGGTTGATTGATGTATGGTGGCAAGGCCGAGGCTGCTCCGATGGGGGTGATGAAACGTAAGAACGCCCCTGGATGAATCGTTTGAGTTTCATGTTTTCCCGTTGGTTGATCGCATGGATCTTAGTTCTACCGCTGAGTGCCGCGAGTGATATCAAGTATGGCCGGGACATCCGGCCGATTCTATCAGACAAGTGCTTCTTCTGCCATGGCACCGATCCTGAAACACGGGAAGAGGATCTGCGGCTCGATATCCGGGAAGAGGCGATCGCCGGGCGTGCGTTTGTACCTGGGAATCCTGAAAAGAGCCGGCTGATCAAGTTGATCAACGCGACCGATGAAGATGACATCATGCCGCCGCCAGAGAGTCACAAAGTCCTGACTCGAAAGGAGAAGCAGTTGCTTTATGATTGGATCAAGTCCGGAGCGGAATATGAACTTCATTGGGCCTATGTTGCTCCGAAGCGGGATGGAGGGGAGACGATTGATTCGCTGGTTGCCAAAGAACTTCAATCAAGAGATCTGGAAATTTCTCCTGTGGCCGATCCGGTGACGCTTCTTCGCAGATTGCATTTTGATGTGACCGGTCTTCCGCCTTCTCGTGAAGAGACTTCCACATTTCTGCAGATGCATGCCAGTGATCCAGAAGCTGCGCTTGTGCAGTTGGTGGAGAAACTTCTGGCTTCGCCGCATTTTGGTGAGCGGATGGCGGTTTCGTGGCTTGATGGAGTGAGATATGCCGATACGGTGGGGTATCATGGTGACAAAGAGCGTTCGGCATCGCCTTATCGAGATTATGTGATCGAGTCGTTCAATTCCGACAAATCGTTCGATCAGTTCACGATTGAGCAGATTGCCGGAGATCTTCTGCCAGATGCAGCGCTTTCACAGAAGGTTGCGGCTTCGTATCTCCGGTTGAACCAGATATCCGAAGAAGGTGGAATTCAGGATGCTGAGTATCTTGCGAAGTATCAGGCGGAGCGGGTGCGTACGACTTCGTCCGCGTGGCTTGGTTCGACGTTGGCTTGTGCGGAGTGTCACGATCACAAGTTTGATCCGTTCACCGCGAAGGATTTCTATTCATTCGCGGCATTTTTCAGCGATATTCTGGAGAAGGGGGCGTGGAATGGGGATGGGAGATATCAGGAGGATCCTGAGAAGTGGGTGAAGCAGGGAATGGCGTTTGATGAATGGGGTCCATTGCTTCGCGTTCCGACGAAAGAGCAAGCCGTGCGGCTTGAGGAGATTGAAGGGTTGATCGGGAAGTTGCGTGGAGAGCGTGATTCGATCGTAGTCGAGGGGGTGGCGGTGGATGCGTGGATTTCCCAACAGAAGGCAATGTTGGGCGATCGGTCGCCGCAGGATTTTCCGCTGGTGGATGAAACGTTGCCGGAGCCCGTCAACATTGATGGCGGAGTGCTGGTGGATGTTGGAGGTGGTCCGGTTCAATCCGGCACCCATTCGCGCAAGCAGGAGGGAGACGGATTGGTGCAGCATATCATTGCTCTGAAGAATGCAGTGGCTGTCCATGAGGGTGATGTTTTTTACCTTTGGGTTCATTTGGATCCGGCGAAGCCAACGCGGGGGCTGATGCTTCAGGCGAACGTCGCGGGAGATTGGGGTCATCGGGCGTATTGGGGCGAGGCTGTGATTCCTTATGGCAAAGAGCAGGGAGGAACGGCCTATCATCATGCTGGGGAATTGCCCGAGGCTGGGAAGTGGCTGCGCCTAAGCATTCCGGCCGCCGCGCTGGGGCTTGTGGCGGGAGAGATGATTGGGCAGATCGCCTGCACGCAGGTCGGGGGACTGATTCATTGGGACAATGTGGGGCTTCATACTTCGCACCCGGAGAAGCGTTACCGGCATCTTTCCGCCGAGGTGGTTGCCATGCTCAAGGCTGAAAAGCCTGATGTGGAGAAGTTGGCTGGCTTTTACCGACAATCCACACCGGAGTGGAAACGCATCACGAGTGAGATTGGAAATCTCGAAAGCGAGCATGCAGCGCTGTTGAAGGCAGTTCCGAGCGTACCTGCGACGGTATCCGCAACGCCACGGCCGATTCGATTGCTGAACCGCGGTGATTGGCAGGATCAGACCGGTCCGTTGGTGGAGCCAGCAACTCCGGGTTTCCTAACGGGAAGCAACGATGCTTCCGGTTCGCGTCCGACACGGCTTGATCTTGCGAAGTGGATGGTTAGTCGTGAGAATCCGCTGACTGCGAGGGTGTTTGTCAATCGGTTGTGGGCGCGGTTGTTCGGCACCGGACTTTCCAAGGATACTGGAGATCTCGGGATGCAGGGAGAGTATCCGAATCATCCGGAGTTGTTGGATTGGCTGGCGGTTGAGTTCATGGAGAACGGATGGAGCGTGAAGCACCTGATGCGGGTGATCCTGCTTTCGAAGACCTATCAGCAATCGAGCGTGTCGACGCCGGAGTTGTTGGAGATTGATCCGCAGAACCGTCTGTTGGCGCGGCAAAGCCAGTTGCGGTTGCCGGCGGAATTGATTCGGGATCATGCGTTGGCGGTTTCCGGGTTGCTCAATCCGATGATCGGCGGGCCGAGTGTGAAGCCGTATCAACCTGCGAAATATTATCGTAATCTCAACTTTCCGCAGCGGGAGTATCAGCAGGACCGGGGAGTGCTTCTCTATCGTCGAGGAATTTACACTCATTGGCAGAGGACTTTCCTGCATCCGATGTTGAAGGCATTTGATGCTCCTGCGCGTGAAGAGTGCTCAACCGAGCGCGCGTATTCGAACACTCCGCTTCAGGCGCTGAATCTGCTCAATGACCCGACGTTTACGGAGGCTGCGCGGGTGATGGCGGCCCGACTTCTTTCGGAACCGGAGGGTGCTGAAGATTTGGTTAGGCGAGCGTGGATGCTATGTCTGAGCCGACCGCCCAGCGCGGAGGAGAGCCAGATTCTGGGTGAGTTTCATGCCAAGGAGTTGCAGCGACTTACGGAGAGTCCGGATGAGGCGATGAAGGTCCTCAGTATCGGTGAGATGAAGGTTCCTAATGAGATTCCGCCGGTGCAGCTTGCAGCGGCGGCATCATTGGCCCGGGCCATTCTCAACCTTCATGAAACCATCACGAGATATTGAGTTTATAGAGGAATAATCCATTCACGAATACCATGTTTCATTCATCCAATCGCCGCACTTTTCTTAGTCAGAGTTTAACTGGTATCGGTTCGATTGCTCTCGGGCGTTTGTTGGGGGCCGGGTTGTCGGCGGGGGCTTCTCCGACGTTGCCGGCGAAGGTGAAGCGGGTGATTTTTCTGAGTATGGCGGGTGGGCCGTCGCACCTTGAGACGTTTGATTTCAAGCCGAAGCTGCGTGAGTTGCACGGTCAGCCGATGCCGGAGTCGTTCACGAAAGGGCAGCAGCTTGCACAGCTTCAGGGCAAGGCCTTGAACTGCATGGGGGCGCAGCATGATTTTTCGAGACATGGAAAGTCCGGAATCGAGATTTCCAACATCCTGCCCAACATTGCGAAGCATGCGGACGAAATTGCGGTGATCCGTTCGATGCATACGAAGCAGATCAACCATGATCCGGCGCACACGTTCATGAACACGGGGTCGATCATTCCAGGTCGGCCGTCGATGGGGTCGTGGGTGCTTTATGGTCTGGGGAGCGAGAGTCAGAATCTGCCGGGATTTGTGGTGCTTACGAGTGTTGGGGGTGGGCAGGGCCAGCCGATTTCATCGAGGCAGTGGAGCAGCGGATTTTTGCCCGGGCATTTGCAGGGGGTCGAGTTTCAATCGGCAGGTGATCCGGTTCATTATGTGCGCACGCCGGACGGGAATACCGCGGATTCGCAGAAGCATCTCATCGATACCGTGAATCGACTGAACAGGCTCAGCGGATTGCGGACGGGAGATCCGGAGGTGGCGACGCGGATCGAGCAGTATGAGCTGGCGTTCCGGATGCAGGCGGCGGTGCCGGATTTGATGGCTTATCAGGATGAGTCGCAGGCGACACTTGAGATGTATGGCTGCACTCCGGGTGATGGGTCGTTTGCGTCAAATTGTCTCTTGGCGCGGCGGTTGGCGGAGCGCGGGGTGCGTTTCATCCAGCTTTATCACCGGGGTTGGGATCATCATGGTGGGATCAGGAACGGGATCGCCACGACCGCGAAGCTGGTGGATCAGGCGACGTCCGCCCTGTTGACTGATTTGAAGCAGCGAGGGATGTTAGATGATACGCTGGTGGTTTGGGGTGGTGAGTTCGGGCGGACACCGATGGCGCAGGGGGATGGTAGGGATCATCACATCAAGGCGTTTTCGGTGTTTCTTGCGGGAGGAGGGATCAAGGGTGGGACGGTTCATGGAGAGACCGATGAGTTGGGGTATGGCATTGCCCGGGATCCGGTTTCCGTGCATGATCTTCATGCGACGCTGCTTCATCTGTTAGGTATGGATTTCCAGCGGTTCACCTTCCGTTCCCAGGGGTTGGACCAGAAGCTGACGGGCGTGGAGCCGGCGTCGGTGATCCGGCAGATTCTGGCTTGAAGGAATTTTTGGATCAGAGGGATGGATGGCGGATGGCCGCGATCTGAAATTCGTCCTGATAGATGATTGTTCCCGGGGTGTCGGTTGATTCCGTGAGGATTTCGAGTCCGTAGCTGGCTGCGAGAATTTGATAGAATGATAGGCGTTCCAGCAGCGGCTGGACGGTGGTGGATTGCTTGAACCAGGTGATGGCGCGTTGGGGATTGCCCTCGGCGTAGTAGGGTGGGACCGGGAGATTTGCTTCGAACCAGGCACGGTTTTCCCAGTAGTCGGCTTCTTCCTGATTGGTGATGAGTTTGTCGCGGATGAGATGCCAGACGGCGACGAAGATGCCGTAGGGCTCTCCGGTGTAGGGTTGACGGATTTCGAGCAGAAGCTGAAGACCATGAGGCTTCGGATGTTTCAGTGCTTCAGATTCTGGCGGCGTTGATCTTCGTAGCCTTTGCGGGCCTGGTGGATGGAGCGGACGATGATGAAGCCGGGCCATGAGGCGAGGATGCTGGCGATGCAGGAGAGTTGTCTCCAGAACCGGAGTTCGTCCTTGTAGATCTTGAGCGAGAGGCAAACGGGCAGGATGAAGAGGGGTGGTATCCCGAGGAGGACGAATAGTTCCGGGATGCCCATGGGTTTGGAGGTTGGATTTTGTTAGATCATTCCGATGGATGAGTAAAGGTGGGTGATTGCCACAAAAAAGCCGCTCCTTTTGGGGGGCGGCTTTTTGAGAATCTTGTTCGCGGTGTGGATTAGCGCTTGGAGAACTGGAAGCGCTTGCGGGCACCGGGTTGGCCTGACTTTTTGCGTTCCTTCATTCTGGGATCGCGGGTGAGGTAGCCGTGTGGTTTGACAAGCTTGCGGTTTTCCGGGTCGACCTGGGTGAGGGCGCGGGAGATGGCGTGGCGGATGGCGATGGCCTGGCCGTGGACGCCGCCACCTTTTGCGACGACGTTGAGGTCAAACTTGTTGACTTGAGCGACGGCTTGGAAGGGGGCGAGGATGGCGTTTTGCAACTCGACCGTGGGGAGGTATTCCTCGAAGGGGCGGGAGTTGATGGTGATTTGGCCAGAGCCTTCGGTCATCCAGACGTGGGCGACGGCGT
>SXGQ01436397.1_pt1 | contig 11675 bp, 10 predicted proteins | sample 3178371 | NCBI WGS metagenome assembly SXGQ01 (sample SAMN11356859, study PRJNA531348) | freshwater metagenome | isolation source: freshwater sample F1-20 | place: China: Fuxian Lake, Yuxi | collected 2017-12-25 | reverse complement strand
TGGTTCGAACCCAGTATCGCCCACCGACACGCAGGCCCCCGGCTCTCGAGCCGGGGGCCTCGTCGTTCGCCCGGCGCTCCTACGATGGCCGGCATGTCGATCGAGAGCGCCCGCGCCCACCTCGCCCGCTTCGGACGCGACGTCGACGTCGTCGAGACGTCCGGGTCGAGCGCGACGGTCGAGCTGGCGGCTGCCGAGCTCGGTGTCGAGCCGGCGCGGATCGCGAAGACGCTCGGCTTCTACGGCCGAGAGCCGGGAACCAGCATCCTCGTCGTCGCCGCGGGCGACGCACGGGTCGACAACGCGGCCTTCAAGGCGACGTTCGGCCTGAAGGCGCGCATGCTCAAGCCCGACGACGTCGAGGCGCTCACGGGCCACCCTGCGGGCGGTGTGTGCCCGTTCGCCAACCCCGACGGAGCGGCCGTGCACCTCGACGAGTCGCTGCGACGGTTCCCGTCGGTCTACCCGGCCGTCGGCAACGCGGCGTCGGCCATCGAGCTCACGCCCGACGAGCTCGAGGTCGTCGCGGAGCCGGTCGGCTGGGTGAGCGTGACGAAGCGACCCACCTCGTCGTTTTGACGGGATCGCGACGGTTCTCGGCCCGAGAACAGTCGTGAAGTCCCCACAACGCGGGAAGGCGGGTGGGGGAGGAGATCAGGTGGTCTCGGCGGTGCCGAGCGGGTCGAGCCGCACCCACCCGCGGTCGGTGTGACGCTCGAGGCGCAGCCCGCGGCCCTCGCCGGGGGTGGGGGCCTCGAACGGTCGGCTCGAGCGCCAGGCGACGGCGGCCTGGTCGTGCTCCAGCGTCTCCTCGGCGACGACGTCGCCGTCCTCCGTGGTCAGTCGGTACTCAGCCATGGGACCACCGTGCCGTGGAACGCGACGACGTGCGAGCCGACGTCAGCCGCGACCGAAGAGCAGCCGGAACCTCGACGCCCGCACCGACACGACCGGACGCCGCCCCGCGAGCAGCGACAACGGGCCCGAGAACGTCCACGACGTGCGCAGCAGCTGCGCGCGGAGTCGGCCGCGCACGGACGTGACGACAGAGCGCCCGCCCCGACGCTGCACCACGCGGAACGAGAGCGGCCAACGACCCGGCAGGCCCACCGTGCGCGCGACCTCGACGCTCGCGAGGCCGTCGCCGCGGTGCCGACGCCCCGGCTCGACGTCGAACCGGGCGAGGTCCTTCGGGATGGCCCACAGCGCGCGCCCACCGTCGCGCGAGGCCTCGCTGTCGACCCAGATCCACGGGATCCACACGCGCGGTCGCACGCCGCGGCGCACGAGCACGGTGGCCATGACCTCGTCGTAGACGAGCGGGCTCGGCTCCTCGTACCGGAAGAAGGCGGCGGTCACGACCGCCCGCCCCGCCACGGAGACGACACGGGTGCCGGGCGGCGGCGCCGGCAGCGACCGGACGGGCACGAGGAACACCGACGCGACCGCCTGGCCGTGCAGGTCCCACGGTTCCGGGGGATAGGTCACGCCCACGCGAAGTCCTCGACGTCGAGGGAGCGCACCCGGCGGTGGTACGGGTACGTCGAGCCGGGCCAGTTCGACGTGATGCGACCCGACGGGTGGCGGTACCAGCTGTCACAGCTGCCCCAGACAGACTTCTCCAGCCGCTCCTGCACCTGGCGGTCGTACGCCGCCTCGACCTCGGGCCGCACGTCGACCGTGGCGTGGGCTCCCTCACGCATCCGGTCGAGCACCAGGCGCATGTGCCGTGCCTGCGCCTCGAGCAGGTAGATGATCGACCCGCCGCCGAGGTTCGTGTTCGGGCCGTAGGAGACGAACAGGTTCGGGAAGCCCGGCACGTACATGCCGAGGTGGGCGTGCGCGCCGTCGACCCAACGCTTGGCGAGGGCCTCGCCGTCCACGCCGCGCACGTCGATCGTGTCGAGGAAGTCCTGGGCGGCGAAGCCCGTCCCGTAGACGATGACGTCGGCAGGGTGCACGGTGCCGTCGGCGGTCTCCAGTCCCTCGGGGACCACCCGCACGATGCGCTCGGCGACGACGTCGACGTGGTCGCGCTCCAGCGTCGGGTAGAACGTGTTGGAGAACAGGATCCGCTTGCAGCCGATCGGGTAGTCGGGCGTGAGGACCTCGCGCAGGCGCGGGTCGCGCACCTGGCGGTGCAGGTGCGCGAGGGCCACGCGCTTCTCGATGGCGCCGACGACCGTCCCCTCGTCGAGACCTCGCGAGAACTGCTCGCCGAGCGTCCACCACAGCGGGCGCTCGAGCCGGATCCCCGGCCGCCACCAGCGGGGGAGCGGACCGTCGGGCTTGGGGAGGATGTAGTTCGGGGAGCGCTGGAACAAGGTGAGCTCGCCGGCGACGTCGGCCAGGTGCGGGACGTACTGGATGGCGCTCGCGCCGACGCCGACCGCGGCGACCCGCTTCCCGCGCAGGTCGAGGTCGTGGTCCCAGCGCGCCGAGTGGAACGCGTCGCCCTCGAAGTCGTCGATGCCGGGGATGGCGGGCAGGCGTGGCTCCGACAGCTGTCCCACGGCGCTCACCAGCACCTGCACCCGCTCGAGTGACCCGTCGGCGAACCCGACCTCCCACTGCCGGTCCGTCTCGTGCCAGTGCGCCGAGACGACCTCGCGGCCCAGGTGCACGAGCGGCGTGATGCCGAGGTCGTCGGCGGTGCGCCGCAGGTAGGCGTGGATCTCCGGCTGCAGCGCGTACCGGCGCGACCAGTCGGTGTTCACGGCGAAGGAGAACGAGTACAGCGGCGAGGGGACGTCGCAGCCGGCGCCGGGGTAGGTGTTGTCGCGCCACACGCCCCCGACGTCGTCGCCACGCTCCCACAGCCGTACGTCGGTGTGCCCGTGCTGCAGGAGCTCGGCTGCCACGGCGATGCCGCCGAAGCCCGAGCCGATGATGCCGACGGACGTCATGAGCCCTCCAGGACGTGGACGAGGTGGGTGGTGAGCAGGTCGAGGACGTCGTCGCGCGTGAGCGTGCCCCGCTGGAGCCACTCCCGGCACAGCGCCTTCACGTACGCGGCCGAGGCCCGTAGCCGGGCCCGCAGCACAGGGGAGTCGGGCAGCCCGACGGCGTCGAGCACGAGGCGTGCGGCGCGGTCGTCGGCCTCGTCGACCACGACCTGCAGGTCGGACTCCCCGTGCAGCTCGGCGGCGCCCGACGCGGCGACCCAGGCCTGCCCGTACGTCTGCGCGGCGTCGAGGATCCAGTCCATCGTCACCCGCACCCGCTCCTCCATCGGCAGGTGCAGCAGGTCGGGCAGCTCGGTCTCCGGCATGAACGTCGAGTCGCGCATGACGGCGAGGAAGAGCTCGCGCTTGGAGCCGAAGTAGTGGTGCAGCAGCCCCCGCGTGACGCCGGCCGCGCTCGCCAGCTCGGCCAGCGAGACGTCGTCGTAGGCGCGCTCGGCGTACAGCGTGCGGGCGGCCTCGAGGATCTGGCGACGGCGCGCGTCGGGCTCGAGGCGGTGGCGGGGCAGAGCGGTCACGCGACGAGTGAACAACGCTATTGGCAAAGTGTCAACAAGCGGGTACGGTGCGCGACATGAAGCACTACGACGTCCTGGTGGTCGGCTCCGGGTTCGGCGGCAGCGTGACCGCGCTCAGGCTCACCGAGAAGGGCTACGCGGTCGGTGTCATGGAGGCGGGCCGACGCTTCGCCGACGACGAGCTGCCCGAGACGTCGTGGCGTCTGCGCCGCTACCTGTGGGCCCCGTGGGCGCGCTGCTTCGGCATCATGCGCATCACGCCGCTCAAGGACGTCCTCATCGCGAGCGGCACCGGCGTCGGTGGCGGCTCCCTGGTGTACGCGAACACGCTCTACCAGCCGCTCGACGGCTTCTACGACGACCCGCAGTGGGCCCACGTCACCGACTGGCGCGACGAGCTCGCCCCGCACTACGACCAGGCCCGCCGCATGCTCGGGGTCGCGACCTACCCGCGCACGACCCTGCCCGACCGGTTGATGGCGGAGGTCGCCGAGGGGCTCGGCGTCGGCGACACGGTCCACGCCGCCGACGTCGGCGTGCTGTTCGGCGACCGTCCCGGCGAGGAGGTCGACGACCCCTACTTCGGCGGCGCCGGGCCTGCACGCCGCACCTGCACCGACTGCGGCGCCTGCATGACCGGCTGCCGGCACAACGCCAAGAACACGCTCGTGAAGAACTACCTGCACCTGGCCGAGCGGGGCGGCGCCCAGGTCCACCCGCTCACCACGGTGACCGACGTGCGTCCGCGGCGCGGCGGTGGCTACGTCGTGCACACCCGACGCACGGGCAACCGACTGCGCCGTCGTCGCTTCAGTGCCGACCAGGTGGTCTTCGCGGGCAACGCGCTCAACACGCAGGACCTGCTGCACCGGCTCCGCCGCCGCTCGCTGCCGGGGATCTCCGAGCGGCTGGGGGAGCTGAGCCGCACGAACTCCGAGGCGGTGCTCTCGGCCCGCGCGAGCGCGAAGGACGCCGACGTCACGCCCGGCGTCGCGATCACGTCGTCGTTCCACCCCGACCCGCAGACGCACGTCGAGCCCGTCCGTTACGGCCGGGGCTCGGGCGCGCTGAGCCTGATGAACATGGCGCTGGCCGACCACCGCGGCGGGGGCTCGCAGCTGCGCAAGGTGCTGCGCGGCTACCGCGGCCTCGGGCTGCGCGGCACGCTGCGCCTGCACGACCCGCGCCGCTGGGCTGAGCAGTCGGTCGTGGTGCTCGTCATGCAGTCGCTCGACAACTCCGTCACGACGTTCCTCAAGCGCGGTCCGTTCGGCCTCAGGATGAGCAGCAGGCAGGGCACGGGCGCGCCGAACCCGTCGCACATCCCCGTGGCCGACCACGTCGCCCGCGAGATCGCCGACAAGCTCGACGGCGTGCCGGGCGGCTCCGTCGGCGAGCTCGTCGGTATCCCGCTCACGGCCCACTTCATCGGGGGCTGCCCGATCGGCACCACGCCGCAGGAGGGCGTCATCGACCCCTACCAGCGGCTCTTCGGGCACGACGGCCTGCACGTCGCGGACGGCTCGGCCATCAGTGCGAACCTCGGGGTCAACCCGTCGCTGACGATCACGGCCCAGGCGGAGCGGGCGATGTCGTTCTGGCCCAACCGTGGCGAGCCCGACCCGCGTCCGCCGCTGGGCTCGGCGTACCGCCGGGTCGACGCCGTCGCCCCGCACCGGCCGGTCGTGCCCGAGGGCGCACCGGGAGCCCTCCTGCTGCCCACGCCGCGCCTGCGCGTCGGGGCCTCGTGACGCCTCGCCGACGTCAGGTCAGTCGGGGACGCCCCACGTGTACGTCTGCTTGACCAGCTTCAGGTAGGTGAACGTCTCGGTGCTGATGACGTCGTCGCGGGCGCGGATGTTCTCCGACAGCACCTGCAGCAGGTGCTCGTCGGTCTCGCAGACGAGCTCGAGGATGATGTCGAACGAGCCTGCCGTGATGACCACGTAGTCGACCTCGGGGATCTCGGCGAGACTCTCGGCGAGCGGCTCCAGCGGACCCTTGCCGCGGATGCCGATGAGCGCCTCCCGTGCGAAGCCGAGCTGCATCGGGTCGGTGACCGCGACGATGTTGATGACGCCGGAGTCCGTCAGCTTCTGCACGCGCTGTCGCACCGCGGCCTCGGACAGCCCGACCTCCTTGCCGATGGCCGCGTACGACATGCGGCCGTCGACCTGCAGCAGCGCGATGATGCGCTTGGCGACCTCGTCGAGCACCGGGGCGCTCACGGTGTCGCCTCGGGGACGGCGGGGCACTGGCGAACGTTCATGCGGAGATCTTGGCCCACGCCTCCGTGAGCACGCCACGCAGCACCTGCTCGATCTCGTCGAACTGGGCCTGCTCGGCCACCAGGGGCGGCGCCAGCTGGACCACCGGGTCGCCCCTGTCGTCCGCGCGGCAGTAGAGGCCGGCGTCGAGCAGCGCGTGCGACATGAACCCGCGCAGGAGCCGGTCGCACTCCTCGGACGTGAAGGTCTCCTTCGTGTCCTTGTCCTTCACCAGCTCGATGCCGTAGAAGAAGCCGTCGCCGCGCACGTCGCCGACGATCGGCAGGTCGCCGAGCCGCTCCAGGGTGCTGCGGAAGGCGCCCTCCGTGGACCGCACGTGCTGCAGCAGGCCCTCGCGGTCGAAGAGGTCGAGGTTGGCCAGGGCCACGGCGCAGGAGACCGGGTGCCCGCCGAACGTGTAGCCGTGCGCGAACATCTCGCCGGTGCGCTGGAAGGGCTCGGCGATGCGGTCGCTGACGATCGTCGCGCCGAGAGGGGAGTAGCCCGACGTCAGCCCCTTCGCACAGGTGATCATGTCCGGTACGTAGCCGTAGCGCTCGGCCCCGAAGGTGGTGCCGAGACGTCCGAAGGCGCAGATCACCTCGTCGGAGACCAGCAGCACGTCGTGGCGGTCGCAGATCTCGCGCACCCGCTGGAAGTAGCCGGGCGGCGGCGGGAAGCACCCGCCGGCGTTCTGCACCGGCTCCAGGAACACGGCGGCGACCGTCTCGGGACCCTCGGCCTCGATGGCCACCTCGATCTGGTCGGCGGCCCAGCGCCCGAACGCCTCGAGGTCGTCGGCGTGCTGCGGGGCCCGGTAGTGGTTGGTGTTGGGCACCCGGAACGTCGACGGCACGAGCGGCTCGAACTGCTGCTTCAGCGTCGGGAGACCCGTGATCGAGAGCGCCCCGTGCGTGGTGCCGTGGTAGGCCACCGAACGACTGATCACCTTGTGCTTCATCGGCTTGCCGACGAGCTTGAAGTAGTTCTTCGCCAGCTTCCACGCCGTCTCCACGGCCTCCCCGCCGCCGCTGGAGAAGAACACGCGGTTCAGGTCGCCGGGTGCCAGCGACGCGATCCGCTCCGCGAGGTCGATGGCCGTCGGGTGCGCGTACGACCAGAGCGGGAAGAACGCGAGGTCCTGCGCCTGACGGGCCGCCGCCTCGGCGAGCTCACGCCGACCATGGCCGGCCTGCACGACGAAGAGACCGGCGAGGCCGTCGAGGTAGCGCCGCCCCCGGTCGTCCCAGACGTAGCAGCCCTCGCCCCGGACGATCACGGGCACGTCGGCGGCGTCGGCGTCCTTCAGGGGCGCGAAGTGCATCCACAGGTGGTCGCGCGCGGCCTTCTGACGTCGCGCGAGCTGCTCGTCGATGCCGGGGGCGCGGTGGGGTTCGAGCGTGGGGTGGGTCATGGTTCCTCCGATCACTGCGAGTATTCGCGACGGAATGCGTCGAATGCAAGGGTCGAGGCGACTGAACACGTAACGATCGTGTGACGACTCTTGTAGATTCCGTCGAGCGGGTGCAGAGTTCCTGCAACGAGTCGACGGGAGAGGAGCACCCATGGCGCAGGACGTGGGACCGGGAGCCGCCGACGTGGCTCCCACGGGCGGCAAGGGTCTGAAGGCCAACGCGATCGGCTTCTGGGAAGGCCTGTCGATCGGGCTCGACGCGACCGCGCCGGCCTACTCGATCGCCGCCGTGCTCGGCTCGATGGTGGTGGTGGCGGGCATCCACGCCCCGGCGGTGCTGTGGCTGTCGTTCGTGCCGATGTTCCTCATCGCCGGTGCGTTCCTCTACATGAACCGGGCCGACACCGACTGCGGCACCACGTTCTCGTGGGTCACCCGGGCGATGGGCCCCTGGATCGGCTGGATGGGCGGCTGGGCCGTCTTCACCACCGGCGTGCTCGTGATCGGCTCCCTCGCCGACGTCGCCGCGCGCTACCTCTTCGTCATGGTCGGCGCCGACTCGCTGGCCGCCAACCGCCCGGTCGTCGTGACGATCGCCGTGGCCATCGTCGTCGTCATGACGTGGCTGTGCGTCCGCGGCACCGAGGCGTCGGCGAGGTTCCAGGTCTGGCTGGTCTTCGCGCAGGTCGGCGCGCTGCTCCTCTTCGTCGGCGTCGCCGCCGTGCGGCTCGCGACCGGGTCGCTGCCCGCCGGCGCGACGACCCCGAGCTGGAGCTGGCTCAGCCCGGCCGGACTCGACTCCCACGAGCTGGTCAGCGGCCTGCTCATCGGCGTCTTCATCTACTGGGGCTGGGAGAGCGCGGTGAACCTGTCCGAGGAGTCGACCGACGGCGACACCACGCCCGGTCGCGCCGGCATCTGGAGCACGGTCATCCTCGTCGCGACCTACCTCGGCGTCGGGATCGTGACCATCGCCGCCGGAGGCGTCGACTTCGTCACCGGCTACGAGGACGACGACGCGCTGTTCGGTGCCGTCGGCGACCTCGTCATGGGGCCGTTCGCCTTCGTGCTGCTGCTCTCGATCATCACCTCGGGCATCGCCTCGACGCAGACGACGATCCTGCCCGCGTCCCGCGTGTCGCTCTCGATGGCGAGCGCCGGGGCGTTCCCGAAGATGTTCGCCCGCATCCACGAGCGGTACGGGACGCCGTCGTTCAGCACCTGGTTCATCGGCGCCGTGGCCATCGCCTGGTACGTCGGCGCGAGCGCGATCAGCGACAACTTCCTGTTCGACTCGATCTCGGCGTTGTCCCTGATGATCGCCTTCTACTACGGCCTGACCGGCCTGGCGTGCGCCATCTACTGGCGTCGACGGCTCTTCACGTCGGCCAAGGCGTTCCTGTTCATCGGGGTGGGTCCGCTCGTCGGCGCCGGCACCCTCTTCTACCTCCTGTACGAGTCCGTGCTCGACCTCTCCGACCCCGGCGCCTCGTACAGCGGCTCGTCGGTGCTCGGCGTCGGGCTGCCGCTCGCGATCGCCGTCGTCTTCCTGGTGCTCGGCCTGGTGCTCATGCTCGTCTGGCGGTTCACCGTCGGCGCCACGTTCTTCACACGCAAGGGCTTCGAGACCGTCTCCGACGAGGTGGCGCTGGCGGCGCTCGGCCCGACGCGTCCCGGCGCGGCCCTCGACTGAGTCGTCGTCGCGCCCCGCCACCTGCTCACCACCCCGCCCCACCGTCCCGAGCCCGGGACACCTCCGAGGAGAGACATGAAGATCCTGCTGGTCGGCTCCGGCGGCGTCGGCGCCGCCTTCACGGCCATCGCCGCACGTCGCGACTTCTTCGAGCTCGTGGTCGTCGCCGACTACGACGAGGCGCGCGCCCGCGCCGCCGTCGACGCCCTCGACGACGCCCGCTTCGTGGCAGCCCGCGTCGACGCGTCGTCGGCCGACGACGTCGCGGCCCTGTGCCGCGAGCACGACGTCACCCACGTCATGAACGCCGTCGACCCGCGGTTCGTCATGTCGATCTTCGACGGTGCGTTCGCCGCGGGCGCCGACTACCTCGACATGGCGATGTCGCTGTCAACACGGCACCCCGAGGAGCCGTACGCCAAGGTCGGCAAGAAGCTCGGCGACGACCAGTTCGCCGTCGCCGACCAGTGGGAGTCGGCTGGTCGTCTCGCCCTCGTCGGCATGGGCGTGGAGCCGGGCCTCTCCGACGTCTTCGCCCGGTACGCGGCCGACCACCTGTTCAGCGAGATCCGCGACCTCGGCACCCGCGACGGCGCCAACCTGGCGGTGCACGACGAGCACGGCAACGAGGTGTTCGCGCCGTCGTTCTCGATCTGGACGACCATCGAGGAGTGCCTCAACCCGCCGGTCGTCTGGGAGAGGGCGCGCGCCGACGAGCCCGACGGCGGCTGGTTCGTCACGCCCCCGTTCTCCGAGCCCGAGGTGTTCGACTTCCCCGAGGGCATCGGCCCCGTCGAGTGCGTCAACGTCGAGCACGAGGAGGTGCTACTCATGCCCCGCTGGGTCGACGCCGAGCGGGTCACGTTCAAGTACGGGCTGGGGGAGGACTTCATCAACGTGCTCAAGGCCCTGCACGACGTCGGCCTCGACAGCACGACGCCCGTCCGCGTGCCGTCGGCCGGCGGGCCGGTCGAGGTGTCCCCGCGCGACGTCGTCGCCGCCTGCCTGCCCGACCCCTCGACCATCGGCCCGCGCATGACCGGCAAGACCTGCGCCGGGCTCTGGGTCACCGGCACCGGCAAGGACGGGCAGGAGCGCGAGACCTACCTGTACCACGTCGTCGACAACGAGTGGGCCATGCAGGAGTACGGGCACCAGTGCGTCGTGTGGCAGACCGCCGTGAACCCGGTGGTCGCGCTCGAGCTGCTCGCCGACGGCACCTGGAGCGGGGCAGGGGTGCTCGGCCCCGAGGCCTTCGACGCGGTGCCGTTCCTGGAGCTGCTCACCGCCTACGGCTCCCCGTGGGGCCAGCGGGACTCCTGATCCTGCGCAGGCCCTAGGGTGAGGGCAAGCAGAACGGCCCAGCCGTAGGGGTCGTCGGGACCAGAATGGAGCACCGCCATGTCCGTCACCGTGCACGTCGCCGCCGAGGCGGGGGCCGAGGCAGCACCCCAGACCGTCGACGAGGGGACGAAGGCGTGGCAGCTCTTCGCCGAGCAGCCCGACGTCGTCGCCGCGCGCATCGACGGCGACCTGCGTGACCTGTCGACGCTGCTCGCCGAGGGCCAGACCGTGGTCCCGGTGACGCTCGACAGCCCCGACGGCCTCGACATCCTGCGCCACTCCACCGCGCACGTCATGGCCCAGGCCGTGCAGGAGCTGTTCCCGGAGGCCAAGCTCGGCATCGGCCCGCCGATCACCGACGGTTTCTACTACGACTTCGACGTCGCCGAGCCGTTCAAGCCCGAGGACCTGCAGGCCATCGAGTCGCGCATGAAGAAGATCGTCAAGGAGGGCCAGCGCTTCGACCGTCGCGAGATCAGCGACGACGCCGCGCGCGAGGAGCTCGCCGACGAGCCGTACAAGCTCGAGCTCATCGGCCTGAAGTCGAGCGCCGGCTCCACCGAGGGCGCGAGCGTCGAGGTCGGCGAGGGCGGCCTCAGCATCTACGACAACGTCAAGCGCGACGGATCGCTGGCCTGGAAGGACCTCTGCCGCGGCCCGCACCTGCCCACGACCAAGCGCATCCCCGCCTTCCGGCTCATGCGCTCGGCCGCCGCGTACTGGCGCGGCGACGAGAAGAACAAGCAGCTGCAGCGCATCTACGGCACCGCCTGGCCCACCAAGGAGGCGCAGGAGGAGTACCTGCACCGCCTCGAGGAGGCGCAGCGTCGCGACCACCGCCGCCTCGGCACCGAGCTCGACCTGTTCTCCTTCCCCGACGAGATCGGCTCCGGCCTGCCCGTCTTCCACCCGCGCGGTGGCGTGATCAAGCGCGAGATGGAGGACTACGTCCGTCGTCGGCACATCGAGGAGGGCTTCGAGTACGTCGGCACCCCGCACATCGCCAAGGAGGGCCTGTTCCACACGTCGGGCCACCTGCCGTACTACGGCGAGGGCATGTTCCCGGCGCTCGACGTCGACGGTCAGGACTACCGCCTCAAGGCGATGAACTGCCCGTTGCACAACATCATCTTCCGCTCCCGGCAGCGCTCCTCCCGCGAGCTGCCGCTGCGGTTCTTCGAGTTCGGGCACGTGTACCGCAACGAGAAGTCCGGCGTCATCCACGGCCTCACGCGCGTGCGCGGGTTCGCCCAGGACGACTCGCACTCCTACGTGACCCCCGAGCAGGCGCCCGACGAGGTGCGTCACCTGCTGAACTTCATGCTCAGCCTGCTGCGCGACTTCGGCCTCGACGACTTCTACCTGGAGCTGTCGACCCGCGACGCGTCGAAGGACAAGTTCATCGGGTCCGACGAGGACTGGGAGCTCGCCACCCAGGTGCTCGCCGACGTGGCCGCGGAGACCGGGATCGAGCTC
>SXGQ01723497.1_pt1 | contig 11676 bp, 9 predicted proteins | sample 3178371 | NCBI WGS metagenome assembly SXGQ01 (sample SAMN11356859, study PRJNA531348) | freshwater metagenome | isolation source: freshwater sample F1-20 | place: China: Fuxian Lake, Yuxi | collected 2017-12-25 | reverse complement strand
TAGAAAAGACGACCGGGATTCCTCCACCGGGGACGACCGAGCATTGAAGGAACTCCGTGACTCCAAGGACTCCGAACTCCGCAAGATAAATGAAAAGAAGGCCGTCGACGAACGCGAGCGCTCGGCCTTGCTCCTGGAAATCGAAGCTTATGCTGCTGACCTAAAGCGCAAGGCGGGTGCCAAGGCGCTTCAGGTCGCCCGTGAGAGTGCTGAAGCGCGGCTGGCTGAGGCGCAGAAAGTCTTCGTCCACAATGAGGAGAAGTTGAGAAAGCTTATCTCCGAGAAGGGCTACGTGCTGTTCTGCGCCAAGCTCATCAACGACGGAGTGGAGATCACCAGTCAGCTTCGCAACGAGCGGAAGATCCCCGCCCCGATCATGACGGATTTCATCAAGGAGCTCATTGTTGCCCAGAAGTGCATCTGCGGTGGAAGCCTTAAGCCTGGCAGCCAGGAGCATGAATCCGTTTCCAGGCTGCTCGACGTTGCAAAAGATGCGAAATTTCACGACGCGGCGGCCAGCCTGGAGAGGACCATCGGCTCAATCCGCAACTCCCTGACGGGCACTCGCAAGGAGTTCTCCGACCTTATCGACGTCTGTGTCGCGAAGCGGGCTGAGATCGTCCAGGCAAAGGTGGCCATCGAAAAAGTCGCCGAACAACTTGACGCCTTGGGTGACCCTGACATCGACGCAATTGAAAGAAACAAAGCGCTTGCTGAGGAGAAACGTATTCGCCTGGAGAGAATCCTTGCCGCGGCTGACCGTGATGCTTCCTTCCTCTTAGATGAGATCGCTGACCTTGATCGTAAGATCAAGGAAGCCATGAAAAAGTCGGCTGGAAACAGTTATGCCGCGGAACGCGTCGCCTTGGTGGAAGAGGCCCTCGTCGAGCTTAAGGAAACCCTAAGGCGTGACACGGATTCGATTCTTCCTGAGCTCGAAAAGATGGTCAACGAAAGCTTTTCCAGGATGGTAGAGATTCCTGGCAGGGTCAGGCTTACCAGCTCACCTTCAAAGAAGGAGGATGAGATCCATATCCATGTTTGCTTGGAGACCCAAATCGCCGACGGACTTTGGCGTGAAGACAACGCCAATACCGGTAAGAGACAGTGCCTCTCGTTGGCTTTCATCTCAAGCCTCGTCGGCTACGCCCAGAAGCGTTCGGAAAGCACCGCAGGCTTCATGAAGGAAGTCTCGGGCGACAGTTATCCTATGGTCATGGATGCGCCTTTCGCGAACCTCGACCCGGCGGCAAAGAAGCGGTTTGCCCCTCAGCTTGGCGGGTTGGCGACTCAGGTCATCGCCATGTTGAATTCAAATCATTATGACGAGGAGTTTGAAAAAGGCCTGGAGACCGCCCCTGGCATTGTCGGTCAACGTTACGTCCTCGTTCACCACTACCGTAAACTTCCGGACCACGGGCTGCGCTCCATCAGGATCGCCGGCAAGGATCACCCTATCATGCAGCTTGATGAAGGGCTAGGTTACGAATGGTCTGAAATCCGAAAAATCTCATAACTTATGCGCTCCAAGAGAATCCCTAGGTCTGAGACCCAGAATGAGGTCATTGCTCGTCTTGTCCGTGACAAGGAGGGCGAAGACAAGAACAAGGAGAAGACCAAGCTGTTCGGCGAGATCTGGGAACTCATGATCTTTGCTTCGGCGCTTGGTTACCATTCCGGTTCGCCGCTGCCCCTCAAGGACGCGGACGGCGAGGACGATTCAGCAAGCGGCAAGAGTATCGATCAGGATACCTTCAAGGGCTGTCCGGACTGGCCAGGCTATATGTATCTTCTTTCCCTGGCCAACACCCGCAGCTCGGATTGTCTAAATGCCACCGAAGAACACGACCATGACCGTGTCGAGCTGTTCGCCCAATATGCGAACGGTGGCCTTGATGTGCTGCGTAGGGAAGCCCTGTTCGAGTATAAGACGCTTGAATTCGCCCAAAAGCTCATGGAGCTTAGCGACGACGGATCCGATGCGGTGGCAGAGGACCTTAAGCTTTGAGTCTCATTTCGCCAGCAAGGTCATATCACTGAGCTTACGGACATTCTGGATGGAATTGATGCCGCGCTCAAGGTGGGCTCGGAAGAAGGCCGGCAAGGCATCCGCGGCGATTTCTCCGTGTTTCTCGGCTGAGAGATGGATGAGGGCCGAGAGGATGTCGGCCTGATCTCCGCCGAAGGTCTTCCAGTCCATGTCGATATTGCTGTCTTCCTGCGCTATCCAGCGCGGTGGCGGGGTATTCATCGCCAGGGAGGCTGAGACCGCCCAGCGGCAAAGGACGTTCCAGTTCTCGATACCGGTACGTTTCTTCAGCCGTTGAAGGGCCTCCTTGCCCCTTTGGCTGACTCGGATGTTCTGCACGGGTGGGTTCATTTAGTTGAAATATCCTTCGGTGAGGTCGCTGACCTTCGTCTGCTCGTTGTGCCTGACCAGGTAGGTGCGCGTGACATGGTCATGCAGGGACGATACTTCCTTCGGACCGATTTCCTTGTCCGTGGAAAGCAGGATCACCTGATGGGAAGCTTCCGGATAGTAATGCTCGAGGAGCTTGCCGCGATGGGTCTCATCGAGTCTTCCCAGCGGCGTATCCACCATCATCGGGAACACGTGCCCGCTCGCGCGCGCTAGGCCCCAGATGATGGCTGTGGTGACGATCTGCTGCTCACCTGCGGACATCTGTTGCCAGAGCAACTGCGCTCCGGAGGGGCTCTCCAGATGTATCTCGAAGGTCTCCGGGTCGATAGTGAGTCTCTTGATGAGTGACAGCTTCCTGAGCAGCCTTTGCAGCGACTCTTCGATGAGCGACTGGATGAGGATGATGTTCTCCGTGATGAGGCGTTTCTTGAACGCGGCAAGCGTCTCAAGCGACTTTGCCGTCTGTCGCTGGAGTCGTTCGGCCTCCGAGCCCTTGGCCTCTGCGTCGATGTTTTCGAGCTTGAATCTCCGTAGTTCTGCTTCGGCTTCGATAAGCTTTCTTTCGTCCTCGGCGATTTGCTTGGTGAATTCCTTCAGGTTCAGCTCGGCGACTGACAGGTTTGATTCAGCTTCGGTCAGCTCCCTTTCCATCTCGATGATGTACTCCTCTGAGGGGATCTGGCGTATTTTCTCTTCCAGCGAGGAGATCTGCTCCTCGGTCTTCGATTGCTCGGCGAGCAGGGCGTCGGCCGCTCGCCTTGCGTCCGGCACGCCTGCCTTGATGATGAAATCGGTCTTATCGATCGTATCCTGACCTAATCCTATCAGCTGTTGGCGGCTGATGTTACCGAGACGTTTCCGGATGTCCGCGTCAAGCCATGCCTCGATCTGCGTCCTGAGTCCGGATTCTGATTTCGAAAGTACCTCCCGGGCGAGTTCGGCATCTCGCTTCTTCAGGATCTGGATGGATGCCATCGCTTCGACCGTCTCTACCTCCTCTGCGGCCCGTTTCCTGAGAGCCTGCAGCTCCCTGACGACCAACTCCAGGTTCAGGTCGCCGGCGCAGCATTCGATGAGCCGATCATTGATCAGGGCCAGCTCCAGCTTCAGCCGCTTGAGCTCGGCGTTGGACTTGTCTCTGTTCCGGTATTCTTCTCCTCCCTTGTTCCGGAACTGAAGCCGACGCATGGATAGGGCGTGCTCGATGGCCTTGAATTGGTCACGCGCAGATTCGAGCTGCGACTTTTTGTCGATGATCGCGACGGATTGCTCGCCGCACTTCTTCTCCAGCCCCCTTAGTTCCTTGAGGGCCGACTCCTTGACGAGCTCCGCCATCTGCTTGCGTTCGAACAGTTCCAGGTCGTTGGTGAGCTTATCGATGGTCTCGATACCGAGCAGGGAGTAGACCCCGTCCTTCAGGATCGGGCTGACGCCGCCCGCTCCGCCATGCAGGATCTGCTCTCCGTCGAACAAGAACAAGTGGGCCAGATTAGGGGGCAGGCATGCGGACATGTAGGAGTTCCATCCTGCCTCGTTGCTGAGCGCCTCCTCTAGTTCGCCATTCACGAAGACGCTGATCGTCTCGTCGATTTCTCCATCCACGACAGACCAAGCGCGGGCTACCCTGACCTCCTTAGCGACGCCTTCTTCGTTGCGGATGAAGGTGATTTCCGTCGAAGTGATCGAGCCCTTGGGTGAGCTGTTGTTGACGCACATGCGGAGGTAATCCTTGTAGCGCATGCTCCGCAGCTTTCCGTTGCCGCAGGCGCTGCCGTAGAGCGTGAGGCGGCTGGCCTCGAGGATCGAGGTCTTGCCCCCGCCGTTCAGGGCGCCGACAAGAATGAGCGGCTTCCCGGGGAGCGTGTTCAGGTCCAGATGATGTTCTCCGAGGAACGGACCGAAGTTCCTGAGTGTGATCTTCTTGATGACCATGTTATTCGGCTGCTCCTCCCTCGGCTTCTTTTCGTTTGGCGTCTTCCGTCAGCTTGTCCTGCAAGGCTTCCTCGGCGGAGGCGTATGAGTGACGACGGAACTGGCTGGTGAATTCCGAATGCAGCTTGGCGCGACGCTGGCCGGTCTTATGCTGCGAGGCTATGCTCAGGAGCGATCGTGTCAGTTCGTACTGATTTCGGTCTTCGCCGCAGACTTCCTTCAGGAGCCTCAATTCTCGCTCCCCATAGGTCTGCGCGTCGTCCATCTTCTGCTTAGGGAATGGCTCGCCGGTGCTTTCCTCGTAGATCGCAGGAAGGCGGTCCTCGATCTCATGCTTGTCTACGACCCAGATGCGCCTGATCTCATGAAGCTCATCCATGGTGAGGAGGGTAATCGCTTTCACGTCGGATGGGCCGTTCTTGCGGATCCACGTCTGAGCGGTCAGTACTTTCCTCAGCCAGTTCTCGCGTACCTCCTGCAGGTAGGGACCAGGTATCACTCGGTCATAGTAAAGTTGCACGCTACCGTTCATCCGTCGGTAGTCGCGTAGCTTGCGGTCCGAGCTGTCTTCGTCTTCTCCGCCCATCTGTCGGAAATCCAGGGCGTTACGGATCTCAAGCAACGGCATCATCCACTCCTTTTCGGCGTCATTCTGGATCATGGCCGACATGGACTTATCCTTCTCGACCAACGTGCAGACCCAGCAGCCGAACCGGCTGTCGCCGCAGGAAGGAGTGCTGGTGTCGACGACCAATGGGCATTCGCCGTCAGCAGAGGCGCCGGCGTACATCCCGAGGAGGTCGCGGTTGCTGAAGCCCCAGGGATTCTGGACCTGCATGAGGTAGAACCATACGTCGTCATTGGTCCAGCTTTCGACCGGCGTGTAGACGAGCGAGCCGGGCAAGCTCGCGTTATTGCTCAGTCGGTTGCGGAGACGCCCCGCCTCAAGCTTGGTCATGTTGGCGGCGCGTCTGGTGCTTTCGGCTTTGCGGGTGCCAAGCACCAGGATGGCCTCGCCGCTGAGCTTGATCATGTTCAGGATGAACGTGTTCGAAGGCTTGATCTTGAGGCGCTCCGTGCACCAGCGGACCTTGTGGCGCGGGGCAGGGTAGCCTTTTCCGATCAGATTGACCCAGAAGGAGTCGGATACGGTAGGGGTAAGCCTATGCGGTCTGATCGGCATCTTCTGGTCGTCAGATGCCTGCTTCATGACCTTCAGGGAGTGCTCTACCCAGGAGGCGACCACGGGGTTCTCGACCAACGTGTCCGTAGAGATGACGTGGATGGTCTTCTTGCGCTTTTCGATCGGCAGGGCGGCGATGGCCGACCAGATAAGCTGGAGAGTGGCCGTAGAATCTTTTCCTCCGGAGTATCCGAGGATCCAGGGGACGTCATCGTCCAGGTAGAGGGTACGGATTTCTTCTTGGATGGCTTCTACGCAGGTGTTGAAGCCTCCGTCTTTGAAGGCTGATTCAAGCCGTCCTTTTTCGGAGGTCGGCGCGGGTGTGGTTTTATCTTCGGACATTTCAGTTTTGAGAATGGGCTTGTTCGATCTCGGATTCGCGAGGGTTGAGAGGGATGCCGAGGGCGGTCTTGATGACGTTAGACGTCAGGGTCACGTTGGTGGTGGCCTTGGAGACCTTGCCTCCGATGAGGGCTCGTCCTTCCCAGAGGCTGGAATTGCTGCGTGACCAGTCGATCTCGGCCAGATGGCCGAGCTTGCTCTTCCAGTCCTTAGGGTGAGCCTTGAGCAAGGCGTTGCCGGCGATGCCGAGGGCGTGGAGCGCGATGCCGTGTCCATGGATGAAGCCTTCACGGATTTCGCTCGCCGGCTGTTGGCCGGATTTGACTTTGCGCCAAGCGGGGAAGTGCTCTGAGACGGCTTCCCAGAAGCTGCGGGCTTGTGCGGCGTCTTCCTCTAGCTTACCTGACTGGATGCCGTTCATGAGGTCATTGCAGGCGTTGCAGAAGGCCGACAGGGTGAAGAGCTTGCGGGAGCGGATGGCCAGGGAGGTCTTCTCCATGTCGATGATGTCTCGGAACAGGGACGATTTCATGATCGCCAGCTTGGCTAGTTTGGCGGTCTCGCTCCGGTGGTCGTAAAGGATGCCGATGGAGCGGCTGGGGCGGATGCCATGCCGATTGAGGTCGGCGAACATCTGTTGGCTCTTCTGTAGGCCTATATCGAGGAAGAAGACGACCGCGATGGATTCGTTGGCGAGTTCGGGGCGATGCTCCAACGCCTCGATGATCGCGGCGCGGCGGTGCTGTCCATCGTTGACGATGAACTTGGCGTCCATCGGTACCTTGAGGATGCCTAGGCGGTCCTGGTCCTGAAGGGGCTCGAAGGATACCTGAGAGTCGATCGACACGGTAAGAGCCGAGAAGACGTAGTCATCAGGGTTATCCAAGATGTACCCGGTGATCTCCGGGATGCGGGCGCGATTGAGGATGCGCTGTGCCCTGAGCTCAGGAGGGAGCTCGCGGTCGTCGAAGATGGAGATCTGCCGGAGGGTGCGCAGCGACCACATGGCGACGAAGTATTCGCGGCCTGCTTGCGTGCCTCGGATGACAGGGAAGCTGAGAGAGGGGACGATCTCGGCAGACATGCGCTTGTTCGTGTCCTTAGCCATGGGTATGTCTAATTTATGGAGTTATGGCTCAATGTTTGTCAAACCTATTGACATACATCCGCTGAGGCGGCTTTTTAGCGGCATGCCTTCCGTGTACCTGGATTGCAACGCAACCACCCCCATCGATCCGCGAGTGCGGCAGGTCCTTCTTCGCTACCTGGATGAGGAGTATGGAAACGAAGGAAGCCGTACCCATGAGTATGGCTCCGCGGCCAAGCGGGCGGTACAGCTGGCTCGCGATCAGGTGGCCGGTGTCGTCGACTGCAAACGGGAAGAGGTGCTTTTCACGAGCGGCGCCACGGAAAGCAACAACCTGGCCATCCTAGGCCTGGCCGATTACGGAATCGCTAACAATCGGCGCCACATCGTTTCCACGATGATCGAGCATAAGGCAGTGTTGGAACCGCTGGCAGACCTGGAGGCGCGGGGATTCGAGGTCAGTTACGTCAAGCCCCAGTCCGATGGGGTTGTCCGGGCGGCTGATATCCTGTCGGCCCTGAGGCCAGATACTTTGCTCGTTTCGGTGATGCATGTGAACAACGAGACGGGTGTGCTCCAACCGATCGATGAAATCGCCGCAGGAATGGCGAAGCACTTGGCCTATCTCCATGTTGACGCCGCCCAGAGCTTCGGGAAGGTCCCAAAGACGCTTTCGAACCAGCGCATCGACCTGATCAGCGTGAGCGGACATAAGGTCTACTCTCCGAAGGGAATCGGCGCTCTGATCGCGCGCCGGCGTGGGTATGAAAAGGCACCCATCAAGCCCCTGATGTTCGGGGGAGGGCAGGAGCGCGGTATTCGCCCTGGAACATTGCCTGTGGCGCTGATTGCCGCCTTGGGCGAATCCGCAGCCTTGTCTGTGGCGGAATCCGGAAAGTGGATGGAGCGGTGTGCGTCCATCAAGGCGGCGGCTCTGGGGGCGTTGCTGCCCCTGGGCGGAGTACCTGTCGGACCGGAAGCAGGTGTCATCTCCTCTACCTTGAATATCCGTTTCCCTATGCTTGATTCCGAGGCCCTTATCGTCGGCCTCCAGGGGTATGCGGCCGTCTCCAATGGCTCCGCCTGCACGTCATCCAGCTATAAGCCCAGCCACGTCCTTAAGGCCATGGGGATGGACGACGTGGGTGCTACGAGGTGCGTGCGCCTGAGCTGGTCTCATCTCACGCCTGATCCTGATTGGGATAGTATTTCCAAAAGAATCAGACAGCTTATCAGTTAATTTTCCATGAAGTCCAACATCAGCTCAAAGGTGGTCTCATTCGCCGAACTCATGACTTTCGGCGGCGTAAAGCATCTTCTCATCGAACGTTATCAGCGCCCCTATGCCTGGGGCGTGGAGGAGATCGAAGCGTTATTCCAGGATCATTTCATGGAAATCCCGATCCGTAAGGCGGCTAAGGTTCAGACGCCCGACGTGGATTTCGCCGATCCCTTCGTCGGGTCGATCGTGCTTCTGCCTCGTAGTCACGCCAAGCACGGTTCGTGCATGGAGGTGATCGACGGCCAGCAGCGCACGACGACGCTTTCTCTGCTGCTCGCGATGGCTTATCGCAAGCTGGTCGCATGTGACGGCGTGGCGCCGCACGCCGTCAGGGGCGTGCTCTTCGCGGATGAAAGATGCTCGGTCCCTCGCCTCGTGCCCAAGGAGCAGGACAAGAAGAACTATGAGCGTTCGCTTTCGCTCGGGAGGACGGACAAGGAGATCGAGTCCGAGACCAAGGAACTCGCCAAGCAGCACAAGGCAGACAACCCGCAGGCCCTTAGCCGGGCGTCATTCTCTGCCCATCAGGTTATTTCGGTCTGTCTTGATACGTATGTAAGGCGCTGCCGAAGCTATAACATCGCTCAGAGCGAGGCTTTGCAGATGCTCATCGACGTCATCATGAATGGACTGCGCATCGTGGCGGTCAGCGTCGATGGCTACTCCCAGGGCATGTCCGTTTTCGAGGCGCTTAACGCGCGAGGTCAGCCTTTGACCGTCGATCAGCTCTTCAAGAACGTACTCATGCTGACTTTCACCGAGAAGGTGCAGCATGACGTCATTGACGAGGCCTGGGAGGGGGACCGTCTGTCTTTCGAGAGCATGGTTCCTGAGTCGTCCCACCGAGACAAGTTCCTGCTTCATTACCATCGCGCGTTCTTCGGCCATGTCCAGAAGCGGATGCTTTACGCCTCTTTCAAGAAGATCGCTCAGGACGTCAAGAAGGGCTCCGGGCCTCAGGGGCTCAACTCGCTTGATGAATACTTGGGCCATTTCCTTCGAAACTGCCGATTTATCGCACGCAATCATCCGCCGACCCTGAAGACCCTTGGCGCCGAGGTCTGTCGCCCTGTCCTCATGGCGGTGCGTGAGAAATTCGGCGGCGAGAACGAAATCGCAGCGGAAGCGATTGCCCGGGTTTCGTTCGTATTCGAAGCAGCGCTCATACGTATTTTCGTATGCGGAACCGGGGTGGGTCGTCTTGATTCCAACATGGCCACCTTGGCCTCTGATATTCTTGATGGGAAATATGGCAATACTCCTGCCTCAGTGGAGGGCGGGGTGCGGACCTTCCTTAACAGTCCCGTCATCGCCCTTCCTGACGACCAGCTTTTCGAGACTAAGATCAAGAACATCGATACGGGCAAGCTTACCGGACGTCGTGAGAAACTGCTTTTGGCTAGGTTGCACCAGGCCTTGGATCTCGGTATGACGTTGTTTTGGCGGGATGAGTTGGATATTTCTGGTTACAATCTGAAGAAGTCTGTAGACCTTGGTAATAATCCCAGTGATACGAAGCTTGAGGCTGCAGGTTTCTCTTCGATTGCTGAGTATGATCAGCTTTCTTCGTCTCTTGGGAACGTCGTCGTCACTCCGCCTGGCGCGGTGAAGGCCGGTTCTTTCGTCATCAACGACGGCCTGCCGACGAGCGGAGCAGACGCTGCTCAGATCAAGGCGACCCTGAAGAAACGAGCAGAGCGCCTCCTCCGGATCTACCGGGTATGATTCAGCCGAAGTATACGCCTATTCTCAAACAGTTCAACGGAGCTCCGGTCATGGAGATCTTACGGAATGATCAGCCTTGGAATGATGACATCCCTTTTGCAGGAAAGATGCTTTTTTCCTTCGGGGTTAAGAAGGCACGTTCTATCATTCAAGCCGAAGCGTTGATTCGGCAATACGTCGGCAGCATGGGCGCAGAACCGCCACTCCTTGAAGTGGCCGATTTGGGCTATGTCCCTGACACGAACATTCGTTCCTTAAAGGTGACAAAACACGGACCCTTTCACAACCCTGCCGGGATACTCATAGATAAGAACTATCTCCAGCTTACGATGGACGATGAACAGTTATCCTTCGGTCTCACGAAGGCTCAAGCCGTTGTCGGCCTCCTCGATGACATCAGGAAGTTCGTCGTCATGTTCGGTTAGTCTATTTCGGCGAACACCCGGTCAGGCCGCGTCTTTCGGCGAGCGCAGCTAGTAACGGGTAAAAGACCCGAATCAACGTGCACTTAATTGAGGGTGAGACCTGACATCATGCCCCGCAGAGAGCCTCCCGTTCTTTACACGATTGGGCCGAACACGGGGTCAGGCCGCTCATTTGGGCCAACGCACCTAATAACAGGTGAAAGAGGCGAGTTTAGGTGCACATAAATGAGGGTGCGGCCTGGCCCCTTAATTTTCGCTAATCGGTTACTTGGAACTAGGTGCCTTGCTGAAGTAGAAATCGCAGGGGCGGCCACGGTCTACGTAGACGACATCGGCACCCAAGGAGTCGAATAGCATAGATACGTTCTTGGCAGGCATTTGAATTGGTGTGAAGTCCGCTGAGGGGAACGCTATATTGAAATGGCTGAGGGTCGAATAGGCGTGGATGCACCTATTTCCGACTTCGGTCTTTAGGCATTCAATGCTCACCGCTGGTAAGGCCCCCCGGGCGTGATCTGTTGGATTGAGCAACCTCCCGCAGACATAAAGCGGGGTGTCGCCCTCGGTTAACTCGCGGAGTAGGAGGTATTCTGACTGGGGGGTGTCGCTGCTGGTATGGAAGGGGAGTAGAATAGAGAGTATGGTTGCGTCGCTCCCGTTATCCTTAGATTGGAGCTTGGGTGTCGTCCCTTTCCTGCGTTCTACGCAGTTTGCTAGGTTCACCTTCTTGCGGATCCCTGAGAAAATGACAGATGCCCGGAGCCCGGCATCGATGGCGTCCTGCTCCGTCATGTAGGGGAGCAGATCCTTGATTCGTTTGACCGAGTGGGCCATTTTCCCGGCCGCGATGGTGAACCATGCCGCAGCTTCGACGTAGTTGACGGGGAACTGCTCGTCGTCGAACAACTCCCCGACAGAATGAACCGCCAGCGGGGAGCCTTGCAGGGATGCGGCGAAGTACCACTTTAGAGCTTCTTCGTGATCTTTGGCCACGCCTATTCCTTCATGATAGGCTCTGCCTAGTTCGCACTGCGCTGCTTTGTCGCCTGCTTGCGCCGCACGTAAGAGCTGTTTTTGGGCTTCGCTTAATGACATGTCCTATATTCTGACTAAGCCGTACAATCCGACAAGCCCACGATTGCTAGACTGGGCCCTAATATGGGCTCAGCCCGTTACTCGTTATGTGCAGATACTAAACGCGTAGATGATGTACGGATTTGGTTTCAGGCAGGTTGAGTCATGGCCTGACCCTTTGGCTTGGCGTAGCAGCTTGCGTAC